>Ga0335398_10000371_pt1 | contig 77869 bp, 83 predicted proteins | sample BON03_FD_205742 | JGI IMG/M metagenome (GOLD analysis project Ga0335398, IMG submission 205742) | Freshwater microbial communities from Lake Bonney liftoff mats and glacier meltwater in Antarctica - BON-03 (spades assembly) (version 2) | ecosystem: Environmental > Aquatic > Freshwater > Ice >... | reverse complement strand
TCACAAAATATGTCTGTTAATTTGTTCATGAGCCTGTTTTCCTTTCATTAAAATCTTTGTCGTAAAAGATCTGATCGGTTAACAGGCTTTTAGTTCCCTTGTCTTAAACAGGATTCAGGTTATATAGCAATATTAAATGAGTTATTTCCTAGTAATTAGTTCCATCGAACGCGCCAAACATAGGCGAGCACTGCTGAACATGGCATTACCTAACCAGCTTATAACTTATTTCCAATTATCTCTTTTAACATGTTGTAGTTATTCATAACCTTCTAACAACTAAAATCAAACTTTCACTTTTTATCTTATAGATAACTAACCTGATATTTTAATTGAATAAAATCATTGGGGTAATGAAAAACCCGTGTATTTCCCAATTTAATTTGTTTAGCTATTTTTCCGAAAAGGGGCTTGCCTTCACCTAATAGTACTGGCGCTTGAAGAATGGTTATTTCATTGATCAGCTTTAAATTAAGAAATGAGGTTATCGTGATGCCGCCATCAACGTAAGCATGTGAGAAGCCCTTACTTTCTAGTTGCGTGATTAACGCAGTAATATCGCCGGAATAAATTTCAACTCTACCTTTAAGATTGTCTGGTACTTCTTTTACGGTATTACTGAGAACAATGATCCGTGTGTTGCCATAGGGCCATTGCTCCGGAAGTAGATTAAAGCCTGAAATTCGCTCCATACACTTTCGACTAATCACCATACAATCTACCGAAGTAATAAAGTCGCTAAAGCCCATGTCCGAGTGTTCACCCATGTCAGCCTTAGTATTGCCAGCGCTTTCAAGCCAGCCTATGCCATCATCGGCGGTCGATATATAACCATCAGCACTGGTTACAACGAATACTGAACACTTCATACACTTTCCTTTCTTTAAATTTTGAACCGAACTCACTGGTAACCAAGCCATTACGCGTAAAGAATGCGAACCGCCACAATATTCGCCAAGGCATTACCGGTGTTATAAATCGATATCTCTCCGTCACCGTCTATGCTCTTTCGGCTATATAAGAATGACTCTCCTGGATGAATATAAAATTCTTGCGTGCTATTTGAATAGCGTATTCGTAGCTCACCATCAACGTTGTAAAGTAAATCTACTGCTTGACCGCAGGCAAGGTTATGAGCCCATGCGTATTGGTGGGACAGTCCAGATCCGAGTGCAATATGTAGCATCTCACCCTCAGCAGCTTCCTTGAGCATAAGATTTAAATTAGTCGCGCCAACTCCCTGCTGAATTTTAGCGAAGGTTCGAAAGTTGCCACTGAATGTATCCTGCTCGAAGGGAAGCAGAGAACACTCATGTTCTCCCTCGTGTCTGAGATATATGCCGCCCTTAAGAACCATAAGAATGCGCTTAATATTTTCAAAGGGAGTGAACGTCCCGTCTTTTCCTACTGTAGCAATGCTCACTCGCCACAGAAATTGTCGACTGGAAAAGTCGGCTCCAAAAGGATAACTGGCAAGCTCGGTGGTCGTGCCGCCGCTCCAAGCTGACGTTATATAATCCGACGGGCCAAGAATCTGCACCTGTTCCTTCGAGGCATTATTTAACGGATCATTGGGTTCGTATGACACCTTGTCGTTAAACTCTAAAAAGGATCTCGGAATTTAAACTATTTCCAATTAACTCGTTTAGCTTGTTGTAGTTTTTCGTAGCCTTCTAATAATTTGGTGTGGCGTTCAAAGCCTTGCAAACTCAAACCTGGGCAATGTAAGTTGTGAAACACTTTTTGTCCCTCGACAATTTTAATACCATCGGTGACGTTATCTTGGCCATACATCAGCGCCAAGCCGTGTTCATATTCAGCATAATCACGTTCGTCATGCTCCTTGATTTCTAGCAAGGCTTTTAAACAACGGTAATGGCGAGTCGTAGCTTCGCTTGCTTGATCGAGTGCTAAGCACCAATCAATCCAATCCATTGCTTGTTCGTCTTGTAGTGCCAAGCACAACATTGCTTTAATTTCGCCTAAGCGAATTTCAGACCATAAGGTATCAGGATCTGCGGCTAAACCAATAAATGGTGCAACCGGCGTTTGGTCGTTATAACCGCCTTCTTCCAAGCGTTCGAATACATCTTGCCATTGCTCGGCATCGCCGTCTTTTAACGTTAAGAAATCCTCACGGAATAACGCGCCTTCATTATTATTTTCCCAAACTAATTCATCAACTGGATAAATATCAGACATGCCCGGCACTAAAATTCGGCAGGCATAAACATCTAAATGTTCATAATCAGCGATATAAATATCAAAGCCCATTTCATGGATCTTGTTACTTAAATAACTAAATTCGTCGGCTGTTTTGCTGTCATGTTCCCAATCATTAAATTCAAAGTCGGGCGTACTACGGAAAAAGTCATTTGAAATATAGCCACTAGAATCAATAAAGTGCATTTCTAAATTAGCCGATGAAGCGACTTCATCTTGATCAAATGTCGGTGGATGAAAGACATCCAACTGATCTAAGCTACGACCTTGCAATAACTCGGTGACGGTACGCTCTAAAGCCACTTCAAAACTAGGGTGAGCACCAAAGGAAGCAAACACTGAACCATCTTTAGGATTAATCAAGGTCACACTCATCACTGGATATTCGCCACCCAAAGAAGCATCCGCCACTTTAAGTGAGTAACCATGTGATTCTAATTCTTCAATAGCCTCTTTAATCAATGGAAAACGATTAATAACCTCCGCGGGGACTTCAGGTAAACAGATCCCCTCCGCAATAATGCGATTTTTTACATAGCGCTCAAAGACTTCTGACAAACCTTGTACTCGTGCTTCATTTTTAGTATTTCCAGCAGACATGCCGTTACTAACAAAAATATTACCAATGACATTGATAGGAATATATACAGATTGACCATCTCGTAATCGTAAATATGGTGCAGCACATATACCGCGCTCACCCGTACCAGAGTTAGTATCAACTAACATTGCTGGGGTTAATTCACGCGCCGGATCAAAGTGTGCCCATAGGGATTCATCCATCAAGCCTTCTGGCATATCATCACCCATCGAATCAAACCATTGTTCATTTGGGTAATGTACGAAGTCATTGTTGCAGTGCCGTTCGCCCAAATAAAAATCTGCAAAAAAATAATTACAACTTAAACGCTCAAAATATTCACCTAAAGCACTGGCTAAACATGATTCTTTAGTGCTTCCTTTGCCATTTGTAAACATGATGGGGCAAGTTTTATCGCGAATATGTACCGAATAAACATTACTCACTGGGTTAAGCCATGAAGCTTCTTCAATATCAAATCCAAAGGATTTCAGTTTAGCCTGCATGGTAGTGATGCTTGTTTCCAAGTCGCTATCTTTGCCTTTGATAAATGTCTTTTCAGTCATGGTTTCTTTACTTTTAGGTTGCTGAGCAAAATGGCCTCGTACAGGAAAGACGCCACTGTTTATTTAAAGAATTTTTTATTGTTTCTGGGGCTTTTCTACACCAATAGCACCATCAGAACGTGCTTTTAAATACGAATATAATTGATCCATATTTTCCATCACTTGAACATTGGCTTTCCATGACGGCATGCTACCAATCCTACCTGATTTGCCATTTTCAACTGTATCGTAAAATTGTGCTTTTGAAATGATTTTTAAACTATCCGCAAGGTTGGGTCCAACCATACCTTGGCCATAAGTACCGTGACAACGCGCACACCAGTTACGAAATAATTTAAATCCGGCATAGCTGCTTGCATCCAACTTGTTGCCATCGACAACACTATAAAGTCCTGCCACTGCTGATGCTTCAGCAGCCTTAGTTTCTGGTTCAGTAGATGCTACGAGGGGAAGCTCCTTAACTACAATTTCTTCAACCGCTGCTGTATCTTCAGGTACTGTAACAGACTCATTTACCGTTGATTCTGCAGCTACGACCTCTTCTTTAACCCTGTCCACTTCTATCATCGTTACTGAGTTAGGCTGATCTAGTATCACAGCAACCTCTGGCACATCAACAGCCTCAGCCTCAACCATCATTTCTGTAACAAGCTCTTCTGAAACCATTTCTTGTGTCACTTCATCTGCTTGTTGAGCAGGTACTACCGCTATATTTTTTGTCTTATAGCCTTCGTCACCACTTTTTAATGCAGGCAAAAACGCCGCAATAATTAGCGCCAGAAATACAACGTGTACCGCAATTATTACTTTAATATGCTTCATATTTATCTCCTACTTTTCTTTTAATAATATAGCTAAATAATAGCACTTAGCTTATAACCCTGCATAAACTCGAGTGCGATAAGCGTTTTATGCCGCAATGCCCATCCTCAGTATGAGATAATACAGCGCAAATAAATAAGGAATCCTTTTCAAATATGAAAGAGGGCTCACCCAACTAAGGTTTTATGATGGATACTGAACAAACATTGTTAGCGCGCAGCAACTCAAAGTGTGAATTATGCGGCTCTGAATCAACTTTATCAGTGTATGAAGTGCCACCTGTTACTGATGCTTACGCCGATCAATGCATTTATGTTTGTGATTTTTGTCTTGATCAAATTGAAAATCCAGAAAACATCAATCCTAATCACTGGCGCTGTCTAAATGACAGTATGTGGACCGCCGTTCCAGCCGTCCAAGTGATGGCTTGGCGTCAACTTAAACGCTTAAATACTGAAATTTGGGCGCAAGATCTACTTGATATGCTGTATTTGGATGAAGAAACGCAAACATGGGCTGCTGCGACAGAAATCGCTGAGGCCAACGCAGAAAGCAGCTCTGTTGATAGTAACGGGGCAATCTTAAATGCCGGTGATAGCGTGACACTCATTAAAGATCTTGAAGTTAAAGGCGCGGGCTTCACAGCTAAACGCGGTACTTTAGTAAAGGGTATTTCATTGACTGATAATCCTGAACACATCGAAGGTCGTGTTAATGGTACACGGATTGTATTGCTCACAAAATTCTTAAAGAAAGCCTAACAAAAAAAACATAAGTATTCGCCATTAAAATTACGGCAGGTACATCCAGTGGTTAATCTAACCATAAACCACACCACACGTTCTATTTGATAATTTGATCAAATGGGACACCATTAAAAAAGTGTTGATAAACAAATCAACAATTAAGAGATATACAATCTATGAGCTTTGCCTCACTGGGCTTATCTGCCCAAATACTTAAAGCAGTAGCAGAAAAAGGCTACGAAACACCATCAGCGATCCAACTACAAGCAATTCCTGCGGTACTTGAAGGTAAAGATGTTATGGCTGCCGCCCAAACTGGCACCGGAAAAACAGCAGGCTTTACCCTACCGATCCTAGAGTTATTATCAAAAGGCGAACAGGCAAAAGCCAATCAAGTTCGCTGCTTAATTTTAACCCCTACCCGTGAATTAGCTGCACAAGTAGGTGAAAGTGTTGCCATGTATGGTAAAAACCTACCACTACGCTCAGCTATAGTCTTTGGTGGTGTTAAAATTAATCCACAAATGATGAAGCTGCGTAAAGGTGTGGATATTCTGGTTGCCACACCGGGTCGCTTACTCGATTTATACCAACAAAATGCTGTGCGATTTAATCAACTTGAAATTCTTGTGCTAGACGAAGCTGATCGTATGTTGGACATGGGCTTTATTAACGATATTCGAAAAATATTGGCTGTTTTGCCTAAAACTCGCCAAAACTTAATGTTTTCAGCGACGTTTTCAACACCAATCCGTAACCTTGCAAAAGGCTTAGTGAATAATCCGGTTGAGATCTCGGTCAGCCCACCTAACACGACCGTTAAATCGGTAGAGCAATGCATTCACCCTGTGGATAAATCGAAAAAGACGGCTTTATTGATTCATTTAATTACAGAAAATAATTGGCATCAAGTATTAGTATTTTCACGAACAAAACATGGCGCCAACAAGATAACCAAACTACTTGATGCTAGCGGTCTAAAATCGGCTACTATTCATGGCAATAAAAGTCAAAATGCTCGCACTAAAGCACTGGCTGATTTTAAATCAGGTAAGGTTCAAGTATTAGTTGCTACTGATATTGCTGCACGTGGTATAGACATTGACCAACTGCCACATGTGGTCAACTTCGACTTACCCGATGTGCCGGAAGATTATGTGCACCGTATTGGACGTACCGGTCGTGCCAGTGCAACAGGCCAAGCCGTATCATTAGTCAGCGCAGATGAACTCAAACAATTATCTGATATCGAGCGAGTGATCGGTGAATTACTTGAACGTAAAGTGATTGAAGGTTTTGAACCCGTCAACAAACTGTATGAAACGCGTTTAAATACTCGCCCAGCTAAAGATAAAAAACCTAAAAAACCACATGTCGGCCACCGCGATGGGCAACGTTCTGGTGAAAATGCTCAGGGCCATAAAGCCGGCGCTGGCAGATCTCGCCGCGGCTAGTTTACACGCCTGATAAAGAAAATTATTAGCGTGCTATACAAGGCACGCTAATAATTTTATCGCTATACAAAAGATCGTTTTAACCACCGTTCATTTAATATTAACTGGCAAGCTAACGACTATTAAACTCATTTTAGTAGTCGTAACCTCTGCCATATCGATAACAAATATTAAACCGATAATCACTTAACCGCGCTTGATATTCCCCCCATTCAATTTAGCTTTAGCCCTCGCCTTAACTGGCTTTTTACATTAACTATCTAATGTATTATCAGGGTCCAAATTCGCTTCTATCTCACTGTCATAATTTTCTTGAGCACTCATTACCTTTTCAATATGGGTTTCCGACCATACGCGAATAGATCGCAATAATACGACTAATGTATTGCCAAGAGGAGTCAGCGAATATTCAACTTTGGGCGGCACCGTTGCATAGATCTTTCTTGTGACCAACCCATCACGCTCAAGACCTCGCAAGGTTTGTGTCAGCATTTTTTGCGATACACCATCAATTTCACGCCGTAAAACACTGAATCGCTTAGTGCCACTTTCCAATGAACTTACAACCAGCACCGTCCACTTATCTGCAATTCTATTAAGTACCTGTCGTGTAGGGCATAAAGAGTTGTATGCATTCCAAGCCAAAGGCTGTGGCGTTTCTTGTTGTTTGTATCTTTCCATGGTTTCCTTTAGGTACCTATACAACATAAAGGTGCCTTCTTACATAAAGTTACCAAAGTTTATATCATGTGCTCACTGATTACGAATTAACAACAAACCGCAATCAGATTTATAACTAGGAGAACACATGAATTTTTTACGCAAAGCCAGTACAGCACTACTTTTTGCATTTTCACTTACCACTGGAGGTCAAGTCATGGCTCAAGATACCGTACAACTTAATAAACAATTATTAGCAGATTTTGGTGCAGAAGTATTTGGTAACAAAGATTTCTCAAACCTTAATAACTACATGAACGAAGACTATATTCAGCACAATTCGCTTGTTGGACAAGGCTCCGTAGGATTCCAAAACTTCTTTGGTAATTAGTTTAATGCCGTTCCAGACGAGGAGTATAGCGTCAGCCAGCTGGTTGCTGAAGGTGATACTGTTTGGGTATATGGCACTTACACCGGCACACAAAAGGGAGATTGGTTAGGAATTCCTGCCACTAATAAAAGCTACAGTATCACGGCTGTTGATATTTTCCGTGTTGAAGATGGCAAACTTGCTGAACATTGGGATGTGATTGATATATATGAACTATTTAAACAATTAGGCGTTATACAGTAGGCAATGTTATTGCTTGATAAGTCGAGTACCAGATGCTCTAATGCAGCTGGTCATTCGTTAATAAATCAACATCGCTAGCTTTAAGCATTTTTATGATAGGAAATAAGGCGTTCAACCTCATTTTTTGAACCCAAGATAACGGGTACGCGCTGATGCACACCTTCAGGTTGAATATTCATAATTCGTTCATAACCCGTTGAACTAACGCCGCCTGCTTGTTCAACAATAAAGCTCATTGGATTAGCTTCATACATCAAACGCAACTTACCACCTTGAGTAGTCGATTTGGTATCCAGCGGATACATAAATATGCCGCCACGAGTCAACACCCGATAAACTTCAGCGACCATTGAGGCGACCCAACGCATATTGAAGTTCTTTTCACGGCTGCCATCTACACCTTGTATACATTCATCTACATAACGTTGTACAGGTGCTTCCCAGAACCGTTGATTTGACATATTGATAGCGAACTCAGCAGTATCTTCCGGCACTCTCATATTAGGATGGGTGAGAATAAATTCACCGACGTCACGATCAAGCGTGAAACCATTAACGCCTTGCCCTGTCGTCAAAATCATCATCGTTGTCGGACCATAAACACAAAAACCAGCACAGATCTGCTCAGTACCTTTTTGCATAAAGTGCTCAACGGTAGGCTCGGCAATGCCGTTAGGGCAACGTAATATAGAAAAAATAGTGCCAACAGATAAGTTGATATCAATATTTGATGATCCATCTAAAGGATCAAAGGCAATCAAATATTGACCTTTTGGCATATTGGCAGGAATCTGAATAACTTCTTCAATTTCTTCAGAGGCCATGGCGGCAAGGTGACCCGTCCAGTTAAGGTGATCGACCATGACATCATTAGTGATGATATCAAGTTTCTTTTGAACCTCACCTTGTACATTTTCAGATTCAGCAGCGCCACCAATACCGATAATGCCACTACGATTAACCAGATGTGAGATCTTTTTACACGCACTCACTATATCGTTCAAAAGCCCAGACATTTCACCTGTCGAGTTTTGATGGACACGTTGCTGTTCAATAATAAACTGAGTTATTGATTTACCTATATCGGACATAATAAATACTCACTATTTAAGTTTGTGAGTCAGATTTTTAACCTGACTTATTGGACTAAAGTCCAACCTACAATCGTTAAATCTTAACTAAAACCCACCCAATACAGCATTTAAATTTGTAGGTCAGGTTTCAACCTGACATATTGGACTAAAGTCCAACCTACAATTTTAAATCGTAACTAAAACATCACCCATACCAATACCAAGTGGGTCAGGTTCCAGCCTGACCTATTGGACTAAAGCCTAATCAACAATCGTTAAATCTTAACTAAGATCTCACCCATACCAATGCCGCCCAGATCACCAGCATAACGCTGTACACGTGAGAAAGATTGCGTTTTAGCAAATTGGCTATCTAGTTTAGTAAATGATTTAAACAATAAGGCTAAAAAGGCCAGCGTATGGGGGCCGCAATCATTAAAATTAGCAGGAATACCTTGCACCGGTGCTTGGTTTAATAATACCGTACCGCGTTTCATACCATACCCGAGATGTGAACCTACATTGCCCAACACAGCAATCGTGCCTGAGATCATTCTTGCAGCACAATAATCACCCGCATTACCTTCAATTAAGATCATGCCACGACGCATATGGTCACCCGTGCGAGCACCAGTATCGCCAGTAACAATAACGGTACCACCTGTCATACCATTTTTATAACCAGGGCGAGCACCACCGACAAATTCACCGGCATTACCATTAATTTTAATCTGTCCAGATTTCATTTCACAGGCGGTATAAATACCAGTATTGCCTGTTACTTCAATCTGACCACCTTCTAAGAATAAACCTAGATAAGCGCCCACATTGCCTTCGATGGTAATCTTGCCTGTGGTCATATTACGGCCAACAAAATCAAGCTTATCGGTGCTGTTAGCAAATGTAATGTCAGCAGTATTATCACCTGAAATATCAAATAAACTATCAACAGGAGCAGTGCTATTACCGGTTACTAACTCAATTGCGGCAATGTCAGCAATAGACTTATCCGCAAGTAGATCTGGCGTTAATGATGAACAATCAATACGCTGTGCAGGTGGTGTTTTAAGGGCGAATATTAATGTGCTCATGCCATAATCTCCTGCAAGTGGAAGTGGAATGGACCTAATTTACCACCATAGTTACCGGCACTAATACGGCGAATACCATTTTCAGCACCCAAATCACATACTGCTTGAATACCAACGCGCATCGCTTTATCGATATCTTCTTTGGTTAAACCATCAATAACTATTTCCATTACTGATTCAATTTCTGGAGATAAGTCACTTTTGGTTTGGCCTTTCAATGTTGGGCAGAACGCATCATTACTTGAGGCCATTAATGCTTTGTATTTTGAACCCACTTTAGAACCAGAGCGAACCACGCCACCTGGGAACGGCATAATGACATTTGGGATTTTTCTCATTTCTACAATGGCCGCTTCACAGGCTGTTAATGCTTGCTCTTGTGATTCAGCTAACACTAAGAAGTTACCACCACCAACCGATGCTTGAACGCCCGTTTTTTCTTGTGTTAAGAATTCACCATCCATAACCGGTATGCGCCAATAACGCTTGCCATCGATCATTTTTGAAATTTGGAAACCATCACCAAAGAAACGTAAGTTTTGGCCTAAGGCCATTTCAGTATCACTTTCTAAACCTGAAAATAATGCAGACGTTGGGGAAGTAAGTACACACTGTCCCGCTCTAGTCTCTACTTGTTTAGCTAGGCCCTTTCCACCCATAGCAAAAATCAAGACTGAAACACCTGGACGACCATCTGGTGTTTCGCTAGAATTAAGTTCGCGTTCAATACCAGCTTCACAACCACAAGCAATAACCGAAGTAGCAAACCCTGTAAAAGCTTGTGCTGAAATCATCGCCCATTTTGCATTAAGGGCAGTGATGATTAATCGCGTGCCTTTCATTGGAAACGCTTCCGCGAAGGTTTCATCAATTGTTACACCATTGATAATCATATCGGGCCTCCTACATGTAACGGCTGCACGGTCAAACTACCTCGGCCATCATCAATAATCTCATCATCACTAATTTTGAAGTTACCCATTTTTTGGGTGTGATATTTATCAAAATATGGTTTTAATGATTTTTCAATACTAATGTCATATTCTGGTTTCACCACATGGGTCGTTCCCCATGTAACTTCAATCAAATTACCATCTTTAACAACCATTGTGCCGTCTTTGAATACGTAATCTGGAGTACTAAACATTTTTTCACGATCAGCATCATCGGTATAAACGGTGATATCAGCCGCGCCACCAATACCTAAATGGCCACGATCTGCTAAACCCACTAATTTAGCGGCACCAGCACGTGTCATGATCGCAATTTCATACAAGGTATATTCACGATCAAGTGATGCCAAATGACTCGCTTTTTGAGCTTCAGGATGCAAGGTTGATAAAATATCGTTACGGAAAGTCTTATCCATCAATAATCTAATAAGATGTGGATAACTCGTAAACGGTGCACCATTTGGATGATCCGTTGTTAAAAATACCCGCCATGGATCATCAACCATTAAGAAGGTTTCCAAACCAATCATCCACTGCAAAGCATTCACATAACTCTGGTCTTTATATTTGAATGGCAATACACCACAACCGGCATCACATTCTATATCCATACACACCCATTTATTAGGATGAGCATGAGGATGTGCCGCATGTTGACGCATATTATCGCCAGATGCCGTAACGGTTTGACCAAATAAGATCTGACCAACATCGACGGTGATATTTTTATGACGATTAATTGCTTCAGCAATTTGAGCAGAACCTGACGAAAACTTAAAGTCACCTTCAGTACCATAACTATGGAACTGAATATGGGTCATATGCATCGGCAAACCTTCGATACCTTCCATTGTATCTAGAGTGGTACTCATATTACCTGGCACACCTAAGTTACAACCATGAACATGCAAAGGATGTGGCACGCCTAATTCTTTAACTGCTCGGGCTAGGCGTAATAATATTTCACGCGGTGTAACACCATAGAACTGATTATTTTCGTCCAAGTCTAATTTGCGTTGGTTAAATTTAAACGCGTTAATACCACCTGGATTCACCACTTTCACACCAATAGCATGACTTTGATTCATCGTCCAAGCGACATAGTTGTTAATAGATTCTTGATCTTTATTGGCTGCCATCATGCGAAGTAGGAAATCATCACTACCCAACATCACATAACCACCTTTATCAATGATCGGCGTGTCATGCATTTCCATATGTGCTTGGCGAGCATTAATAGGCAAAATCGCAGGTTCAAAACCTGCTGTGTAACCCATTTCCGCATAACGATAACCGGCGGTTAATGTACTCGGAGCAGCATGTCCACTACCACTACGCATTAATTCAGTACGTGCTACAACATCTGCCGCATGATCTTCTGGCAACATCGTGCGAGCAATATTGACCTTACCGCCACCGATATGGGTATGCATATCGATTGCACCTGCCATAATAACTTTGCCACGGACATCAATTTCTTCATCGATTCTAGTATCGTCAGGGCGTTTTACAATTCGACCATCAAGAATATAAATATCTTGGACTTCATTTTCTATGCCGTGTGCTGGATCATAAATCCGGCCACCCGTTAGTTTTTTTAACATAATTATTGTTCGCCTCTTATAACGCTAGTTCAACGGCGGTTAGTACATCAAATGTACTAGGCAAACCACTGTCACGTAATTTTCTTAATGGTATTGATACAACACCCTCAGATCTAAAAGCACGCCCTGCATGATCAATACCCGGAGTACCCACTGGAATAAAGACTTCAGGTTCTTGCTCAAACGTCATACCAGAACGACCTAAAACAATGGTTTTCGCTGTTGATTTTGGTGGTGTATTATCAATATTAAAACTTGAAATCCATACTAAGGTATCCACCTCATCTTCAGCTAACATTCTGTTAGAATTAGAAAGATAAGGATCGTAATCTGGGTAACCACGATTAAAGTTAGTTCGCATAGGAAAACCTGATTGCCATGCAGACACTTGATTGGCGGTTATTTCTCCATCTTTGCCTGCTAAAGGTAAACCACTAGATCGTGTTTTTAAGTTCAAGTCTTTAACAATTTCACAGATAGTTTGAACAGTGACTTCAGCATGCTCAAAATCGAGCATACTCGCAGCCCAAGTCACAACTGAATATTTGGCATTTTTAAGTTGCTCAGCCAAGTCAGTTAAATCACTAATATTAATACCACCAACACTCTTGGCTTGTATCGTTTTGCCTTTAACTAAAGCACGTAATACAGATAGAACTTCTGGCAAATTGGCATTATCACATGCTAAAACTTGGGCTTTTTTACCTTTTGGTGATGTTGAAGCATCGCCTGATGGGGCTTTTCCAAGATAAACCACTTCGCGTGATTCTATATCTTGGTCAAACATACTTTCTTTGTTCCACACCATACGTTCAAAAAAACTAGGGAAACCAGCCTCGATATCACTACCAACTACCAGTAATAAATCTACCCGATTTTTGACTTCGGTTAATGTAGTTGTCATCCATCCGGTATCTTGCAAAACCAATATATTTTTGAAGGTGTGTGTAGAAAACATGTGATCAACCGTTGCACGACTTTTATCTGCTAAAGCCATTGCCGAACGCACACCATTTAAATCAGTAGCCATACCAGCAATAACGGGCTGTTTACTTGTCCGTAATAAATCAGCAATATGTTTAACTGCTTTATCTAAAGAAACGGCCTGACCTTTAACGCGTGCTGATAGGTCTGTTATAGGCGTTTCAAATCCTTTTTTAGTCACCGCATCGCCGTTTTCAATCACGGTGACCGTGTTACCATCTACTTTGATAGTGAGATCATCAGATGCAATTCCACAAAATGGGCTAGGTACTTCTAACCACATTCCTGAATCAGTCATTTCAGTCATATTAAAATCCTTAATCGTACTTAATATATTTAAAGCGTGGATCAGAAGGGGTTCCTTCGAAAGGACTACCGTCTTCTTTGGCTGGTTGCCATTGCACAACGTGTTCAATCATTTTTGCTAATTCGAAATCTTTATCGGTGATCCCTTTAGCGCTATGTGTCGTTAATTTCACAATGACAAACGCATACGATGCTGAAATATCAGGGTGATGCCAAGCAGCTTCTGCTAAATGCCCCACTGTATTAACTACCATTAAGGTACCTTTCCAACCACTAGTTTTATATTTACGACGGATCCAGCCATTTTCAAAATACCAATTAGGTAGCTCTGCTGCTAATTTTTCAGCAATTTCTAGTTCAGAATAGATTTTATCATTCGTATCAGTCATTACAATTCACCTTTAAAACTAAAGGCATGAGGATACCCCATTTTTTTTTGACTAACCATTTTTAGCCCGCATTAATAAAGAATCAATACTATTTTCTTTTAATTGTTTTTGTAGCGCATCCGCTTTATCTCGACCAATAACGGGTCCAATTTGCACGCGATGCCACGTGTCTTTATTGTCAATGGTTACTGTTTGTACTCTAGATTCAACACCTAAAAATGCGAGTTTTGCTTTATAAGCATCCGCATCAGCAGCCTTACGAAAAGATCCAACTTGTAGTAAATAACTGACTTTATCAATGGACTGATCAGCATCTATTGTAGAAGTAATCGTGGGAGTGGTCGGCGTAGTGGGTAAAGTTACGACAGGTGGCTGTGTTTTTTTGGGTGTTTCAACTACAACTTCCATTTCAGGTAATAAAGTATAAAACTCAAACGTAGGTTCTACACCACTATTCTTTTTACTGACTTTTTTCTCAATTATTTTGTTTTCAGGTGTTGCAATCGTTGGATCATCCTTAATATGTAGTAAAAACATAATAAAAGCGCCCACAGCAAAACTAAGTAACATAGGTCCCCATGGCATCCCTTTTTTGGGTGCCGAATTTCGTGAATTTCTTCTTTCTGCCACTTACATTGTCTCCGGTGTTGATACACCCATAACAGTTAAACCATTAGAAATTACTTGTTTAACAGCTAAAACTAGGCTCAGTCTCGCTTGGCTTAACTCAATATCATCAACAATAAAGTGATGAGCATTATAATAAGTATGAAAATCGCGGGCTAAATCCATTAAATAATGAGCCAAGATATGCGGTGTATGATTCAATGCTGATGATTCTATTACTTCTGGATAACGCGCTAAGGCTGTTAATAGGTTTTGTTCATGTTCTTCCGTTAATCGATTTAAATGCTTTTCACCTTGAACTTTATCCCACGATAAATCACGTTCAGCCAATTGTCTAAATACACTACAAACACGTGCATAAGCATATTGGACATAGTAAACAGGGTTATCAGTACTTTGTGTTTTAGCGAGTTCTAAATCAAAATCCATATGTTGATCAGCACCACGCAAAACATAAAAGAAACGAGCCGCATCTTTACCGACTTCTTCTCTTAATTCACGCAAGGTAACAAAATCACCACTTCGGGTCGACATTGCAATTTTTTCAGAACCTCGATACAAAACAGCAAATTGAACTAACAATACTTTTAATTTATCAGCGTTTTGATTCATCGCAACTAAAGACGCTTTTACACGTGGAATATAACCATGGTGATCTGAACCCCAGATATCAATTACTGTATCAAAACCACGATTAAATTTATTCAAATGATAAGCAATGTCTGAAGCAAAATACGTGGTTTGACCATTATCACGTACCACAACACGATCCTTTTCATCGCCATAATCAGTCGATCTAAACCACCAAGCACCGTCTTTTTCATACAATACTTTTGAATTTTTTAATGTTTCGATTGCTTGATCGACAACCCCTGATTCCATTAATGAACGTTCTGAAAACCATTCATCATAATCAGTACCAAAATCAGCTAAATCAGCACGAATATCAGATAAAATTGAATTTAATCCTAAATCAAATAACTGACGATATCCGGCTTCGCCTAATAATGCTTTTGCTTTATTAGTTAAACCATCAATATGCAGCTCTTTATCACCACCTTGTGGTTCATCTAAAGGCACATCAGTAAATATTTCTTTTGCAGGATGACGAAATAGTTCACCTTGTTGTACTTTTAACGTTTCGGCTATGTCTAAAACATAATCACCCTTGTAAGCATTACTAGGAAAAGTAAATTGTTCTCCACAAGCGGCTAAATATCGTAACCAAACACTTGTGGCTAAAATATCCATCTGCCGACCAGCGTCATTAACATAATATTCTCGGTGTACATCAAATCCTGCTGCCATTAATAAACTACTTACCACTGAACCATAAGCTGCACCACGACCATGGCCAACATGTAGTGGACCAGTAGGATTAGCTGAGACAAATTCAACTTGAACCCTTTTTCCATTACCTACTTGGCTACGACCAAAGGTGTCACCTGAGGCTAAAACATCTTTAACGATTTGTTGCGCTGATTCCGCTGACAAAAAGAAGTTAATAAATCCAGGTCCGGCAATATCAATTTTAGTAATAAAATCAACAACCTTCATTGTTTCAACCAATAAAGTCGCTATTTGGCGAGGATTCATTTTTGCTGGTTTTGCCAGCATCATCGCTATGTTGCATGCAAAATCACCGTGTAATTTATCTTTAGTGCGTTCAATTTGTATTTCTGGCAAATCAAGTTCAGGAAGCTTTTCCTGTTGAATGAGGTCCGTTAATGCAGTTTGAATTATTTTTATGAGCTGGGCTTTCAATGTCGTAAAACCTGAGATTAATTAAGTCGGGGTATTTTAACTGATCATGAGTTGTGGATCACAGAGAGAAAATTGATCTAGCTTTGTTTTTGGTCATTTAAGCTTAGACGATGATCTTTTTTTGTATGCTTTTTTTGTTTAGTTTTTAAATTTTGCGGGATATTAATTTTGAATAAACATTAATATAGTTTTTAAAAGATTATTGATGTTGATGTTTAATGCCTGTGGGTATGTGGGTAACATTTTAAAACAGTTTAATATTAACAACTTATAAATCATTTAATCTGTTAGTAAATGAAATGGTTAATCAATGATTTCCTGTGGATAACTAGGCTAATTATCCACAGCCAAAGTTATCCACAAGTTATGATCAAATCTATAAGGTGTTTATACAAGAGTTATCTTTAGCTACTTGTTGTGACATAAACTAATTTGAAGTTTTTTAAATAATCTTAAATTGGCCTGAAAATAAGATATTTAAAATTAATAACTTATAGTTACTTAGACAGTAATATTGAATTTTAGCGGGAATGAGCGATAAATAAACATAATTTAAAGTTGCTTGAAATTTATAAAGAGACTTGGAATTTTGAATTTAGCTTAGAGTAAATCAAGCGGATCAATATCGATTGACCATCTTACTTTTCGAGTTAACTTTAAATATCCAATTGCTTGCATGAAATGGTCGAGTAATTGATGTAACGGTTTGCGTTGTTGAGACAATAATAATAATTGTGCTCGATAACGACCTGCTCGTCTTTCCATAATGGCTGGAACAGGCCCCATCACGATGACTTCTTGTTGCGTCGCTTGATGGAAAAGACCAGAAACTTCACTTAAAAATTGCATGGCTAACGATTCATCTTGCGATTCAGCACGAATGACACATAACGATCCTGTTGGTGGCATCGCCATCATTTTTCTTTCGGCTAATATTTTTTGAGCGGTAAAAGCATAACCATGTTTAATAATATCTTGCCAAAATTCATGTTGTGGCTGGCTAGTCTGAATAAATACTTCGCCCTTTTTATCACCACGCCCTGCTCGGCCTGTTACTTGAATAATTAACTGAGCTAAGGATTCTGTTGATCGAAAATCAGCACTAAATAAACCCTGATCAGCATCCAATACACCTACAAGCGTTACATCATGAAAATCATGACCCTTGGCTAACATTTGAGTGCCTACTAATATTTTGGCGCCACCTTGTTTAATTTCATTAACAATATCGGCGAAAGCATTTGCTTTTTGCGTACTATCACGATCAATACGTAACACGGGTGTTTCAGGAAAATAAGCCTGTAACGTTTGTTCTATTTGCTCAGTCCCTGCCCCATAGGTTTTTAAATCACTTGTTTTACAACTAGGACATTGTTCAATAAGTCGTTGAATTAACCCACAATGATGGCAGCATAATATATTACGTCTTTGATGCACGATCATTCTGGCATCACAATGTGAACAAGTCGCTTGCCAACCACAATCATGGCACATTAAAACCGGTGCAAAACCCCGACGATTAATAAACAGTAAAACTTGGTTACCCGCTGACAGTTGAGTTTTGATGGCCTCATACAATACGGTTGAAATACCACTATTGGCCGAGGGGCCACGACTATCAATCAATTTTATTTTCGGCATACTAGCACCTGTAGCACGCTGATTTAAAGTTAATAGCTTATAACGACCCTGTTCAACGTTGTATAAACTTTCTAAGGAAGGTGTCGCACTGCCCATAATAATAGGCACAGAAGCTCTTTGAGCTCGAATTAAGGCAACATTACGGGCGTTATAACGTAAACCATCTTGTTGTTTATAAGAAGCATCATGCTCTTCATCAATAATAATCAAACCCAAGTTAGGTAAAGGTGTAAAAACAGCAGAACGGGTGCCAATAACAATATCAACTAATCCAGCTTTAGCTAATAACCAGGATTGTTTACGCTCACCATCTGAGATTGAAGAATTTAAAACAACAATTCGAGCGGTTAAGCGATGTTTAAATCGCTCAACAAATTGAGTTGTTAAACCAATTTCAGGAATTAATATTAATATTTGCTTGCCTGCGGCAACCATATTTTCAGCCAGTTGCATATACACTTCGGTTTTACCACTACCAGTAACGCCTTGAAGTAAATGGGGGCTAAAAAGTGATTTGGATTGCCAAATTGAATCTACAGCGGTTTGTTGCTCTTCATTAAGCTGGCAATGTTTAACAGTGTTTTGTGGAATTAAGGGCTGCTTTATATGCTGATATGAATGGACTAAATTTTTCTGTTCTAAACCAATCAAAGAAGCACGACATTGACCGAATGTTTGATAAATAAGCTTTTGACTGACACCTCCTGAATATTCTTTTAACCAGATAATTAAATCTTGCTGTTTTTTACCCATTTTAAAATTTGTTTGTTCAGTAATGAATTTCCAATAGGTTTCGGTTTCTAATTTTACTGATTCACCTAAACGTATTTTTTTAGGTAACACCGTTTGAAAACAATCACCAATTGGATGGTGATAATAATCACTTAGCCATTGCGTAAGTGATAGGAGTTCAGCTGAAACAATAGATTGATTATCAATAGACTCAATTATTGTTTTTAATTTAGTGGTGTCAGCTTCTTTACGCGTATTTTTTATATTTAAAATAATGCCAATTAATTCTCTATTGCCAAAAGGTACTTTGACACGCATGCCTGTTTGCCAAGTTATCTCATAATTATTAGGTAGATAATCAAAAGATAATCTTAAAGGACATGGCAGTGCAATTTGTAATATTATGAGTTTCATTAATAGTAATAAAGTTATTTAAAAGAGTTTGATGTTGATGTTTAGTGACTGTGGATATGTTAATAAGGCATTATTTTATTTTTAGATCAATACTTTATTGTTGTTTTCTCGTGTGTATAAATTATTTTTTTATTACGTGTAACCTGTGGATAACCATAAGAGTTATCCACAAGTAAAGTTATCCACAGATTATGACCAATTCTATATCATCCTTATACAGTACTTATATTTTTATTAACTTCGTCTTTATTACTATTACTAAGATCAATATTAAGTGTTTCAAAGTGAATTAATGCTTTTACCGCTTGCTGTAAAAGTCGTCTTATTTGGCTGATAGAAGCCATGGTTTTATCCATTTTAGCTATGGATAATTTACCTTCAGCACCTCGTCGCAATAAAAGAGATTTTAGTGATTGATATTCTGTTTCAAGGGCATCTAATTCTCTTTTTAACGTATCTGATTGACGGGTTTGTTGTCCAATATTGGCATGATTAAGTAAACGTGCACTGTGTTTGTAAAATAAATTAATTTGCTCTTGAATGCTGACATTTATTGCTGTTTTTACCTGTTTTTTATCAGTATTGATGGTAACTGCAAGTTCAGAAATTGCATCATAATATTGTGATATTCGAAGAATACTAGGTAACGCATCCGCTACATCTTGGGTTAAGTTTTGTTTATATAACTCTGAGGTGTAATCACCAATAGCGATCGTCAGTTTTTCAACTACAGCGTCCTTTACTGCCATATTAGTTCTGGTGGTTTCAAAATTAATACTCTCTTTCGCCATGGATAGTGAATAATGGCCTACCCTAACTAGCTCCTTATACAAAGCATGTAGAGCTAGAGAAGGGATGGATAAAGAATTTTTATCTAAATACATAGGTTTAGCTTCATCTTCATCTTTAGTTTTAAAGCGATGAGATAACCAGATAACTAGTTTATCTGCGAGAGGCCACATTAATAACATGCCTAGAACATTAAATATGGTGTGAAATAATGCGAGTGTGGTGGTGTTGGCATCACCTAAATAGAATAAATGTTGCAAAAAAATCACAAAATTGAGTAATGGCGATAATAAAATAAGCGAAACTAAAGCGGTAATAAGATTAAAAATTACGTGACTAGCGACTAATCTCTTAGCAACGGGACTAGAACCAAATGATGAAAAGATTGCTGTCGTTGTACTACCTAAATTACTACCAATAGCAATAGCTGCTGCGGGAATTAAGGTCATCACGCCGCCTGATAAAGCCGTCAAAGTAATGGCTAGTGTGACACTGGATGATTGCATTAATACGGTGATTAAAAACCCAAAACCCGTGTAAATTAAAATATCTTTAATGCCTGTTTCGCTTCCGCCCGTTAAAGAAATCTGATCTCCTAGTACGGAAAAGGCATCTTTAAGCACATCTATACCCATAAAAAGGATACCAAACCCAACAAGTGCTTGGCCTAAAGCACCGATACGAGTATCATTTTTGGAGAGTTTTATCACCATACCTATACCGATCATCGGCAATGCAAAAGCACTTATTTTGAAGTTGAAACCAATCAAAGTTACTAACCAACCGGTGGTGGTGGTACCAATATTGCTGCCAAAAACAATCCAAATGGCACGTCTTAAACTTAATAAACCAGCATTTGTAAAACCAATTGTTGCAACTGTAACTGCACCTGAAGACTGGACTAGGGCGGTTAAAAATATTCCTACGCCTAAGCCACGTAATCTAGTATTAGTCCAATGATGTAATAATTGATTAAGTGTATTACCAGCAGCCATTTTAAGACCATCAGACATTAACCACATACCAAGTAAAAATAAACCCAAACCACCAATACCAGAGCTGATCATAGAAAAAAGTGACATAAAAACCTCTGATATGAAGAAGTGTTAATAAAACCTAATTTAATAATACCTTATCTAGAGAATTGTCTGAATAATCATCGACAAGTGTTATTCTATAAAGATGTAATTAGGGTGATTAAATAATGAAATTAGCAATTATTGTGGCAACAGATGAGCAAGGCTTAATTGGTAAAAATAATGATTTGCCATGGAAGTTATCGGCTGACTTACAGTATTTTCGACGGGTTACAATGGGAAAACCACTGATTATGGGCAGAAATACTCATGACTCTATAGGCCGAGCATTACCGGGCAGAAAAAATATTATCGTGACAAAAAATGAACGTTATCAAGTAAATGATTGCACAATAGTACATTCAATTAGTGATGCTTTGCTCGCTTGTGATCAAGCAGATGAAGTAATGGTTATGGGGGGGGCTTCTTTATACGAACAATTATTGCCTATTGCTGACAAATTATACTTGACTCAAGTGCATGCTTCGCTTGCAGGAGATACATGGTTTCCTGAATGGAATAAAAATGAATGGTCTGAAATAAAAAGAGAAGATCATTTAGCGGATGATAGAAATCAATACGATTATAGTTTTATTGTCTATGAGAAAATAATAAAGTAAGTAATGCGTAGGTTAATGATTATATTGTGTTGGCGTGAGTGTTAAGCCGAGATCCTCCTTAAAAGGGAGATCTCGGCTTAATGCCTTATGTATTTTGAGACTAAGCTTTAGGTGATAAAAGACGCAGTGCAGCTTGTGTATGTTCAGCCGCTTCATGGCCTAAATCGGTTAAGTAACCACCATCTTCACTATCAACTAAGCCTTTTTGGTGTAGACGTTTGATAGCTGTTACTAAGCCTTCACGGGCAGTATCATGAACTTTTATGCCTTCTTGTGTGCTGTCTAAGTTATAGTGAAGTAATAATTCAATTTCATCGACTAGTTCTTGTTTTATACTCATCTTCTTTTCCTGTTTGATTATGGCGACAGTTAATCCTACGCCGATTTTTAAAAATTACTATTGGATATTTTCAAGTGAGTGACTAGAAACGATAATTTAAATTACCTTTGAAAAACGTTGTTCTGTTTTTTGCTGAATATAAAAATCGAAAGCCATGCAGATGTTTCGGATTAATAAGTGACCTGCTGGAAGTACCTCTATTTTATGTTGGTCATAGTTTAATAGACCATCGGCAACGAATTGATCAAGTTGTGGAAATACTTCAGCAAAATATTCTCTAAAGTTAATGCCGAGTTCATTTTCTACAGCGTCAATGTCTAATGAAAAGTGGCAAATTAGTCGCGTGATAACGCTACGCCTTATTTTATCATCATCATTTAAAGTAACACCTCGGAACAACGGTAATTCGTAATTACTAAGGCTGGCTGCATAATCTTCGAGAGTGCGTTGATTTTGTGAATAGGAATCACCAACACTGCCAATTGAGGTAACACCAAGCCCGACAATGTCACATTCAGAATGAGTTGAGTAGCCTTGAAAGTTCCGATACAGCTTGTTTTCTCGCTGGGCGATCGCCAATTCATCATCAGGTTTTGCAAAGTGATCCATGCCAATATAAACATAGCCTGCCGCGGTAAGTTGCTCGATGGTGCGATGCAAAATTTCGAGCTTAACTTCAGGGCGAGGCATATCTTCACTGTTCATTTGACGTTGAACTTTAAAACGTTCTGGCATATGGGCATAGTTGAAGACAGATAAACGTTCTGGACTCACGGCAATAATTTTATCGAGTGTTTCGGCAAAACTATCAGGGGTTTGATGTGGTAAACCATAAATAAGGTCGATACTTATGGAGCGAAAATCGTTAGCACGAGCAGCATCAATTACAGCAAAGGTTTCTGCTTCACTTTGAATGCGATTGACTGCTTTTTGCACGATAGAGTTAAAATCTTGAACACCTAAACTTATGCGGTTAAAACCAATTTTACGCAGTAAGGCGATAGTCTCAGCATCTGCTTCACGAGGATCAATTTCAATTGAATATTCGCCCGTCGCATCATCAGCTAAGTTGAAGTGCTGTCGAGTGACAGCCATCAATTCACGCATTTGATCATGACTAAGAAATGTCGGCGTGCCGCCACCCCAGTGCAATTGTTCAACAATACGATTAGAGTCAAATAGTGCGGCTTGTAGTGCAATTTCTTTATGTAAATTAGCTAAGTACGGTTCTGCGTGTTTTCTATTTTTAGTTATTATTTTATTGCAAGCACAATAAAAACAAACGGTGTCACAAAATGGCAGATGAAAATAAAGTGATAGTGGGCCGCCACGCTTGTTCGATAAGGCTATTTGTTGCCGGTAACTAACGGCAGTAAATTTTTCATCAAATTCAACTGCGGTTGGGTATGAAGTATAACGAGGCCCTGCCTTGTCATAGCGTTTTATCAAATCAAGATCAAAAAAAACAGTCTGTTCCAAAATGGTTTATTCCTCATTGATTTAGCAAATGCTAATTATAACGAGCTACTTACTCTGTTATGTGGCAATCAGGCTTTTACTTGATATAGATCAATATAGATATTAAACCGTGAAGCGATGTTGGTGCTCAGGGTGATCCGATAAGTGAGCATAATATTCCTGAATAATAGGTAACACCTCTTTTGGTGTATCAACGATATGAAATAAATCCAAATTTTTTTTATCAATAAAGCCTATTTCCAGTATCTGCCCTTTCAACCAGTCAATTAAGCCCGCCCAATACATAGAGCCATAAAGAATGACGGGAAACGGGCGTATTTTTTTGAGTTTGAATCAAGATTAACGCTTCGAAGAGTTCGTCCAGCGAGCCAAAACCAGCAGGAAAAACGGCATAAATCATTAAATATTTAACAAACATCAGTTTACGAACAAAAAAGTATCTAAACTTTAGACGAATGTCTTGAGTTGGGTTGAGTTGAGCGATTGTTCATGCGTTAATGCAATGTTTAAACCTACCGACTTATCACCTTGACGGTAAGCGCCTTTATTGGCTGCTTCCATAATACTTGGACTGCCATCACTACTGACTGAAAATTTAGCGCATGAGATATTATGGGCAACGGTAATGGCATCTTGATAATACGGTAAACTGGTGAGTAGTCGAGCGCTGCCAAAAATAGAAACGGCCGGCCTAAGATCAATCAGTTCTGCTTGAATACGAAATATCCGCCATGCTTGTAAGGTTTTAAGATCTTCCATGTACATATTCCTTAAGCACTACATAATAAATACGACAGTAAATAAAACCTATTTTCTTTGCAATAAATAGTAAATAAATAACTTTTTTTGAAGACAAATTTAAAGATTATAGGTATCTAAGTGGCTGTCTAAGGTATCATTATCGGTTTTATTGATTCATTCTGGCAGGTTTTATGAAGGTTTTGGTTATTGGTGGTGGTGGTCGAGAACATGCATTGGCGTGGAAATTGATTCAATCACCGCGCTGCTCACATGTTTATGTTGCACCAGGTAATCCTGGCACGCTCAACGAGCCAGGTGTAGATAATGTCGATATTGCTGTCGATGACATCGAGGGCTTAGTCTCTTTCGCCAAAGATAATGCCATTGAACTAACAATTGTTGGCCCTGAAGTGCCTTTAGTTATGGGGGTAGTCGATGCCTTTACGGAAGCTGACTTACGTTGTTTTGGCCCATCAAAGGCTGCGGCACAATTAGAGGCATCAAAAAGCTTCACCAAAGACTTTTTGGCGCGCCACAATATTCCGACAGCGGCATACCAAGTATTTACCGAAATCGAGCCTGCAGCGGCTTATATCAAACAACAAGGTGCACCGATTGTTGTAAAAGCAGATGGATTAGCTGCTGGCAAAGGCGTCATTGTTGCGCTAACAGAGCAACAAGCGATTGATGCTGTTGAAGATATGTTGTCAGGCAACGCCTTTGGTGATGCCGGTCACCGAGTTGTTATTGAAGAGTTTATGACTGGTGAAGAAGCGAGCTTCATTGTTATGGTCGATGGTGAGCACATTTTACCGCTGGCGACATCACAAGATCATAAAGCGCGAGATAATGGCGACCAAGGCCCCAATACCGGTGGTATGGGCGCATATTCACCTGCACCCGTTGTTACAACTGAAGTCTACAAGCGAATTATGGCTGAAGTTATTGAGCCAACAGTAAAAGGTATGGCGGCAGATGGCCGGCCTTACACCGGCTTTTTGTATGCCGGTGTTATGATTGATGAGCATGGTGCACCACGCGTCGTTGAATATAATTGTCGTTTTGGTGATCCAGAAACACAACCCATTTTGATGCGACTACAATCTGACTTAATCCCTCTGTGCGAAGCTGCGCTAGATGGCAAATTAGACACGGTAGAAGCAGAATGGGATCCACGTGCTGCTGTCGGTGTTGTGTTAGCTGCAGGAGGCTATCCTGATGCTTATAAGAAAGGTGCAGTCATTCATGGGTTAGACAGTACTGATAATGATGATGCAAAAGTATTTCACGCAGGTACGGCCCTGGTTAACGGTGAAGTTGTGACTGCGGGTGGTCGCGTTTTATGCGCTACCGCATTAGGAAAAACAGTTGCCGAAGCACAAAGCAAAGCGTATAAAACAATTACGAATATTAATTGGCAAGATATGTATTACCGCACGGACATTGCCTATCGCGCGGTAGCAAGAGAACAACAAAAGTAGTTATATTTTCGCATCAGAAAGATTTTTTATCTTTACAAGTTACTACGCCTAAAAAATCGATTTTACCGACGTAAATAAGTACTTTGGACATATTTAAAGTTCGGCATGATCAAAAATAAATGGTGTCAAAACCTCTTAACAAAAAACAACCTGAAAGGAGAAGGCTGAATGTCGGTATCCCACCCAATTATTGCTGTCACTGGTTCGTCTGGCGCTGGCACCTCGACAGTTAAACATGCATTTGAAGATATTTTTCGGCGCGGCGGGATCAAGCCTGTTGTTGTTGAGGGCGATAGTTTTCATAAATACGACCGCATCGCAATGCGTGCTGCTGTAGTAGAAGCAGAGGCTAGAGGAGATGCTTTAACGCATTTTGGTCCTGAAGCAAACTGTTTAGATCGTTTAGAAAATTTATTTCAAACTTATTCTGAAACAGGTAGAGGTGAAAAGCGCTACTACATTCATGATGAAAATGAAGGTGCTAAATATAATCAATCACCCGGTACGTTTACACCCTGGGAAGAAATTGACGGCGATAATGACCTGTTATTTTATGAAGGTCTTCACGGTGCTATCGTGACAGATGAGGTTAATATTCCTAAGTTTGTTGATTTATTAATTGGTGTTGTTCCTGTTATCAATTTGGAATGGATCCAGAAAGTGAAGCGTGATTGCACTAATCGTGGTTATTCACAAGAAGCAGTGGTTGATATCATCCTTAAGCGAATGCCGGATTATATCCATCACATAACCCCGCAATTCTCGCGTACACACATTAACTTTCAGCGTGTACCGTTAATTGATACTTCAAACCCTTTTGTGATGCGGGAAATTCCAACAGAAGATGAAAGTTTAGTTGTAATTCGCTTTAAAGATCCTAAACAAGCTGATTTCCCTTATTATCTTAGTATGTTAAAAGATTCTTTTATGTCACGACCTAATAATATGGTTGTACCGGCAGTAAAATTGGGTTTAGCGATGGAAATTATTTTGACGCCCTTTATCGAAGAAATGATGATTAGAAAACGTCAACGAGGCTAAAAAGCACGCTACGTAAATTTGATTATAATTAATGATGCCGCCATTAAGCGGCATCTTTTATTTTTAGGGTATTGATATAAACCATGTCATCGTTAAAAATAGCACAAGCTGTTGCCACACTGAATAAAGGCGGCGTCATCGCGTATCCAACAGAAGCAGTATATGGTTTGGGTTGTGATCCTTGGAATGAGCAGGCCGTGCAACAAATATTAACCATTAAACATCGACCTTGGCAAAAAGGGTTGATCTTAATAGCTGCAGATTTTAATCAACTGCAAGCCTTTATTCAGCCTGTCTCATCAGCAATATTGGCTCAATTAGAAAAGACATGGCCGGGCCCAACGACCTGGTTATTGCCGGTTAATTCTAATGTGCCGGCTTGTTTACATGGTCAGCACGATACCATTGCGGTTAGGGTAACAGCACACAAGCAAACAGCGAAATTATGCCGTGCTTTCGGGGGCGCTATTGTTTCTACCAGTGCTAACTCAGCCGGCAAAAAACCTGCACGAACGAGTCGTCAGGTACGTTGGCATTTACGCGATGTTGATTATATTTTAGCTGGTCAGTGTTCAGGTTCAAATCAACCATCAGCAATACGAAACGCCCAAACAGGAGAAATAATCAGATGAGCCAACCCGATATAAATGCTGTGCGGGCCTATTTTATGGACCTACAAGATCGTATTTGTAAAGAATTAGAAGCCGCTGATGGTCAAGCTAAATTTAGTGAAGATAATTGGCAGCGTGAAGGGGCTGGTGGTGGCGGAGGTCGTACACGTGTGTTAACGGATGGCGGTGTATTTGAGCAGGGAGGTGTCAATTTCTCCCAAGTCACGGGTGACAGTCTGCCTGCTTCTGCGACAGCAAGTCGACCTGAATTGGCGGGTCGTAGTTTTGAAGCATTAGGCGTTTCATTGGTTATTCATCCTCACAACCCTTACATTCCAACCTCACATGCTAATGTACGCTTTTTCATTGCTGAAAAAGAAGGTGAAGAGCCGATTTGGTGGTTTGGTGGTGGTTATGATCTCACGCCATATTATGGATTTGAAGAGGATGTGATTTTTTGGCATCAAACTGCAAAACTGGCTTGTGTTCCTTTCGGCGATGATGTTTATCCACGTTACAAAAAGTGGTGTGACGATTACTTCTTGTTAAAACATCGTAATGAGCCGCGAGGTGTCGGTGGTTTGTTTTTTGATGATCTCAATGAAGACGGTTTTGAACATTGCTTTAATTTTATGAAAAGTGTCGGTGACAGTTATACAAAAGCTTATTTACCCATAGTGAAACGCCGTAAAGACGTTGCCTTTGGCGAACGTGAGCGTGATTTTCAACTGTATCGGCGCGGTCGTTATGTCGAGTTTAATCTGGTTTATGATCGTGGTACCTTATTTGGGTTGCAATCTGGTGGACGAACTGAATCAATCCTAATGTCATTGCCACCCTTAGTTAAATGGCGTTATAACTGGCAACCAGAAGCAGGCAGTCCTGAAGCTGAATTGTATGATGTTTTTCTTAAACCACGGGATTGGTTAGATATTTAGAATTAAGTAATGCCTATTAAAATCTATAGTTCATAACAGACAGACAAAAAAAGACCCTCGATTGAGGGTCTTTTTTATGTGCTTTTAACTAAGAAAATCCTAGAAACGACGACCGATACCTAAACCCCAAACAATTGGGTTAACGTCCACGTCGACAGACAAGCCATTTGAGAATTTAGCGGTAGTATTCATATCGATATACTTAACATCTAAGTTCACAAACCAGTCGTCATTTAATGCAACATCGACACCTGCTTGTGCCGCTAAGCCCCAAGAATCTTCCATTTTCACTGTTACTCCGCCACCCGCGCCTAAAGTACCAGCAACATCTTCATCAAAGAAGTAAGTGTAGTTCACGCCGGCACCAATGTAAGGACGAATATTAGAATCAGGCGCAAAGTGATATTGTAACGTTAATGTTGGCGGTAGGGCTTTAGCGTTAATAACTTTAGGATCTGCTAGACCCGCACCAAAAGAGGTTACATCATGTTTAGAATAACCAAGAATAAGTTCAGTACCCCAGTTGCGGTCAATCATATAAGTGATATCTAATTCTGGCACGGTATCTGAATCAACTGTAACGCCAGTTCCAGCTAGTGGAGTGCCATTAGAATGTATAACGCCACTGTCATCGTGAGGGTTAACATTGATAATGCGACCACGTACCAACCAATCACCTGCTTCATAGGCCATTGCTGGTGTTGCGATGGCTGAAATACCTGTTGCCGCTAAAAGCGCGATGGCTAATTTTGTTACTTTCATTATTTGTTGCTCCTGAATAATTTAAAACTGTTCTGAATGATTTGATACAGATCATACGGACTTAGTGATTAATCACATTGATCTGGGTCAATAAAACAGTTGAAAATACGCCTTCTATTCTTAGAGGCTGAAAGTGTGTTAATTTTTAGGCTGGGGTGGTTCGAATTTATTTTAATACTCTGAGGATATTTAGCCGCATAAGCCCTTGATTTTTTCTATGTCGCGCAAGAAAATTCCTTTGCCGAGAATGGTGATAAGCCCCTCTTCTTGAAAACGCGAAAATACGCGACTCACGGTTTCAACCGCTAGACCAAGATGATTGGCTATGTCTCCTCGAGACATCGTGAGGTGAAATTCTGCGGCTGAAAAACCGCGATCACTAAAGCGTTTAGAGAATGACAATAAAAAGGTGGCGAGTTTTTCATCCGCGGTTTTTTTACCTAGCAACAACATAAGGCTTTTATCGCCAGATAGTTCTTTGCTTAAGCGAGTAAGTAGCTGAATCTGTAATTGCGGCATGTCCTTGCCTAGTTCTTGTAGCGAGTCAAAAGGCAGCTCGCACACACTGCTGGCTTCTAAGGCTTTGGCATTTGATTGGTAAGAGGCTTGATAAAGTGCATCTAAGCCAATAAATTCACCAGGGAAATAAAAGCCAGTCACCTGATCGCGACCATTACTAGCTGAAATTGTGGTTTTAAATGAGCCCGACCGGACTACATATAACGATTTAAAGTCATTTTCTGTTGTAAATAGTGCCTCACCACGCTTATAACCTTGACTGCGTTTGATAATTTTATCTAACTGCGCAAGGTCCTTGTTATGCAAATCTAGTGGTAGACACAGCCGATAAAGCGAGCACTCTTGACAGGAAACTCGGTAATCATGCTCAAGCTTAGCCATATCTTTGAATAGCGGGGTCACATTGTTCATTTGTGCCATTACAAATCCTGTGTATTAGATATTAATCATGATACCGCTTCAAACCCGTCTCTGAAACAGTTATTATTCCTTTTTTATTTGTAGCGCAGGAAAAACCATAATGTCTCGTATTGCAACTATTGCACGTAACACGCTGGAAACCCAAATTGAGGTGACATTAAACCTTGATGGCAGCGGTCAATTTGCTGCCGAAACAGGCGTACCTTTTCTTGATCACATGATGGAACAAATCGCGCGACATGGCTTATTTGATTTGAATGTCAAAGCTAACGGTGATTTACAGATTGATGCCCATCACACTGTTGAAGATATTGGTATAACGATTGGACAAGCATTAAAAAAAGCCTTAGGTGATAAAAAAGGCGTCATTCGCTACGGTCATGCTTATGTGCCGTTAGATGAGGCTCTGACGCGAGTCGTTTTAGATTTGTCTGGTCGACCTGGTTTTGAGTATGGCGTCACGTTTAACCGCGACAAGATTGGCGAATTTGATGTTGATTTGTTTTATGAGTTTTTTCAAGGTTTAGTCAACCATGCTGGTGTTACGCTACACATTGATTGTTTAAAAGGTCGCAACGCCCATCATATCGCTGAAACGATCTTCAAAGCCTTTGGCCGAGCTTTACGTATGGCCGTCACATTGGATCAGCGTGCATTAGAACAATTACCATCAACAAAAGGCGCATTATAATTGCGCTGATATCTTGTTTTCTTTTTATTCCGTAAAATAGATTTTTGTACACTTTTTTATCAGGTTATTTATGCGTCGCGTAGCAGTTATTGATTATGGCATGGGCAATTTACGCTCAGTCTCTAAAGCACTTGAAGCTGTTGCGGGTGATGTAGCTGTTGAAGTGACCTCGGATCCTACTCGAATTCTAACGGCCAGCCACGTCGTTTTCCCCGGTGTTGGCGCTATGCGTGATTGCGTGGCTGAGTTAAAACGTTTGCAGCTGGATAAGGTCATTCGAACGGTCATTGATGATGGCACGCCTGTTTTAGGTATCTGTCTTGGTATGCAAGCCATGCTAAGCCACAGTGAAGAAAATAACGGAACCGCAGGTTTAAATATCATTGCTGGCAGTGTTCGTCATTTTGATATCAAATCTAGCGCTAATGGCGAGCACCTGAAAGTACCACACATGGGCTGGAACCAAGTGCATCAAACATCTAGCCACCCGCTATGGTATAACATTGATCAAAATAGTCGTTTTTACTTTGTACATAGTTATTTTGTGGTTCCAGATGATGTCGATGTAATAGCGGCAACGACGGCTTATCCCGACGCTTTCACCTCGGCCATCCACAAGGATAACGTGTTTGCGGTGCAATTCCATCCAGAAAAAAGCCAACATGCTGGACTGCAATTACTTGAAAATTTTTTAAACTGGGACGGCAAGTCCTAAACTTTATAATACTGATGAATTTGGAGAAATCTTTATGTTGTTAATCCCTGCCATTGATCTAAAAGAAGGTCACTGTGTTCGCTTGCGTCAGGGACGCATGGAAGATAATACGGTCTTTTCAGAAGATCCCCTCTCGGTTGCTCGCAGATGGGTTGAGGCTGGCGCTAAGCGTTTACATATAGTCGATCTTGATGGTGCTTTTGCTGGTAAGCCCGTTAATGCCAACGTTATTCATCAAATATGTAAAGCTTTTCCACATCTTGAAGTACAAATTGGTGGCGGTATTCGTGATGAAGATACTATTCAGACGTATCTTGATGCGGGAGTACGTTATGTTATCATCGGCACCAAAGCCGTCAGCGCACCTCATTTTATTGGTGATGTCTGTGCAGAGTTTCCTGGTCATATCATTGTTGGACTTGATGCTAAAGACGGCAAAGTTGCCATTGATGGTTGGTCAAAATTATCCCACCACGACGTCACTGATATCGCTAAACGTTTTGAGCAAGATGGTGTTGAAGCCATTATCTATACCGATATTAGTCGTGATGGCATGATGCAAGGGGTTAACCTTGAATCAACACGTAATTTAGCTCGCGCAATCAAGATTCCTGTTATCGCCTCTGGCGGCGTCACGGACTATAATGATATCAAAGCATTATGCCACTATGAAAGTGAAGGTGTAATGGGTGCTATTGTGGGTCGTGCGATTTATGAAGGTACGATTGATTTGGCTGAAGGCCAAGCATTAGCTGATCGTCTTAATCCACCTGTATAGCTATAAATTAGGATTACATTTATGGGTCTAGCTAAACGTATTATTCCTTGTCTTGATGTAGATAATGGTCGAGTCGTTAAAGGTGTACAGTTTGTTGATATCCGTGATGCTGGCGATCCCGTCGAAGTGGCTAAACGATACGATCTACAAGGAGCCGATGAGATTACGTTTTTAGATATCACGGCCACCCATCATAATCGTGGCACGATGATTGAAGTCGTTGAGCAAGTTGCTAGCCAAGTATTTATTCCACTAACAGTAGGCGGCGGCATTCGGACGGTGGATGATATCCGTCGCATGTTAAATGCCGGCGCCGATAAGGTCGGTATTAACTCTGCTGCAGTGACTAATCCTGAATTTGTACGTGAGGCAGCACAACGGTTCGGCTCGCAATGTATTGTTGTCGCGATTGATGCTAAGCGCGTTTCAAGCGAAGGAGAGCCGGCGCGCTGGGAGATATTTACCCATGGCGGTCGTACGGCAACCGGTATAGATGCTATCGAATGGGCTAAAAAAATGGTCGATTTCGGCGCTGGTGAAATATTGCTGACCAGTATGGATCGTGATGGAACGAAATCTGGATTCGATTTGGAATTAACACGGGCAGTAAGTGATGCCGTTGCTGTGCCGGTTATTGCCTCTGGTGGTGTAGGTAAACTCCAAGATTTAACCGATGGCGTAAAATTGGGCCGTGCTGATGCGGTTCTAGCAGCCAGTATTTTCCACTTTGGAGAGCATACGGTACAGGAAGCCAAACAACAAATGGCAAGCCAAGGTCTAGAGGTTAGGCTGTAATGGATTGGCTTAAGCAGGTTAAGTGGAATGATGCCGGCTTAGTACCCGTTATTACACAAGAGTATGCAACAAAGCAGGTACTCACGTTAGCTTGGATGAATAAAGAGTCATTAAAATTGACTGTTGATACAGGCCATGCAGTTTATTGGTCACGCTCACGTCAAAAACTATGGCATAAAGGTGAACAATCAGGCAATCAGCAGCAAATTAAATCTATACGTTTGGATTGTGACGGTGACGCTGTTTTATTAGAAGTTGTGCAGCTAGGTGGCATTGCCTGCCATACTGGTCGACATCATTGTTTTTATCAACAACTTGTTGATGGTGAATGGCTGGCTATTGAAGCTGTCTTAAAAGACCCCAAAGAGATTTACAAATGAGTGACATATTAAAAAAGCTAGCTGAAGTATTAGAATCGCGCAAAGGCGCTGCTCCTGATAGCTCTTATGTCGCCAGTTTATATCATGCCGGCACCGATAAAATATTAAAAAAGTTAGGAGAAGAGGCTACTGAAACCGTTATTGCTGGCAAAGGTGGTAATAGGGATGAAATTATTTATGAAACAGCTGATCTATGGTTTCACAGTTTAGTTTTATTAGCTCATAATAATATTGACCATCAAGAAATTCTTGATGAACTTGATCGCCGATTTGGCTTGTCAGGTATTGCAGAAAAAGCCAGCCGAGATCCATCGGGGGATAAATAATGACGGATTGTATTTTTTGTAAAATAATTGCTGGCGATATTCCTTCCGTGAAAGTCTATGAAGACGATCAGATTTTGGTATTTAGAGACATTAATCCCAAAGCAGCGGTTCATTTGTTGGTGATTCCGAAAATTCATCTTGATAGCTTAGAAAGTTTGGCTGTCAAACATCAAACCCTGATCGGCCATATGATGTTGAAATTACCCGAGCTGGCTCAATCACAAGGTCTGAGTAATGGTTTTCGTACCATTGTCAATACGGGGCCTGAAGGCGGACAAGAAGTTGGGCATCTACACATACATATACTGGGTGGAAAAGGCTTAGCTAGATTTAATTAAGACTGTTCAACGTTATAATCACTTCTGTAAGCTTTTCGCTAGTAGTATTATTTAATACGTTTATTGATAGATATCGCTAAATATTGGTGTCAACTTTAGTGGCACAGAAGACGCAGGCACTGAAATTAGGTTCAGCTTAAATATTAGGAGAAAGTTATGGGATTCGGCGGCATTGGCATTTGGCAGTTATTGATTGTTTTGGCTATTATTATATTATTATTTGGTACCAAAAAATTACGCTCACTGGGTGGTGATTTGGGTAGTGCCATCAAAAGTTTTAAACAATCAGTGAGTGATGGTGAAGAAACAGCTAAAAATAAGGATGAAAATATACTCAAACATTCTGATGACAGCACAGAGACACAAGAAGATAAACACAAAGATAAGCACACGAGTTAACGGAAATGTTTGATATTGGCTTTTGGGAATTGATGCTCATTGCACTAGTCGCATTAGTGGTCGTTGGGCCTGAGCGTCTACCAAAATTAATTCGAGTTACTGGCTTATGGATCGGCCGAGCTAATGCATCAGTACAGTCAATTCGAAGTGAAATATCTCGAGAGTTACGTGCAGAGGAGCTCAAACAAGCCCTTAATAAAACGGTAGATGTTTCGGATATCAACAAAATAATGGACGTTAAGCCAAAGCCTGACCCATCAGCACCTGTTAAAAATGATGTTTTAGATAGCAATGAAATAGTGGATGTTAAGCCAAAGCCTGACCCATCAGCACCTGTTAAAAATGATGTTTCAGATAGCAATGAAATAATGGATGTTGAACCAACGTCTAGACCATTAGCAGCTGTTACAAAGGATGAAAATGGAAACGGATAATCAACAACCATTGATTTCCCACCTGATTGAACTTCGTGATCGTCTACTTCGCGGTGTTGTTGCCGTATTGATTATTGCTGCCTGCTTATTGCCCTTCTCCAATGACTTATATCATTTCTTAGCAGAGCCATTAATGCGTCATTTGCCGGAGTCAAGCAGTATGATTGCCACGGAAGTGGCATCTCCTTTCTTAACACCTTTCAAACTCACTTTAAGTATCGCTATACTGCTGGCAATACCGGTATTGCTCTATCAATTATGGGCGTTTATTGCACCAGGACTATATGACAATGAGCGTAAGATTGTATTCCCGCTATTGTTTGCAAGCACGACGCTGTTTTTCCTTGGGATAGTTTTTGCCTACTACGTGGTTTTCCCTTTGGTCTTTGGCTTTTTAACTCAGGCAGCACCAGAAGGTGTGGCGATTATGACCGATATCAGTAGTTATTTAGACTTTGTCTTAAAGTTGTTTTTTGCTTTTGGTTTGGCATTTGAAGTGCCGATTGCCACTCTATTATTAATTTGGACGGGCGCTTCAAGCGTGGCAAGTCTAAAAGAGAAACGGCCTTATATTATCGTTGGGGCCTTTGTTATCGGGATGTTATTAACACCGCCGGATATTATTTCTCAAACCTTATTGGCTGTACCAATTTGGCTGTTATTCGAGTTAGGTTTATTTTGTGCTCGATGGCTGCCTAAGAAAAAAGACGAAGACGCACCAGCAACATAATGTGAAAATTAATTGAAATTTTTATACGAGTATCACTCTTTGCTTTAACCCTTGTTAGTTATAAGGGATGAAAATTGATAGCTAAAAATAAATATTATTTTGAATAACGCAGTCTGGTTCCATGCTCTAAAGATAATAAAATTTCATCAGCACGAATTCCTGAAGGAAAAAACGCACCTGAAATTTTGGCTGCGTGGAGACTAGCACCCTCTAAACTTACACATTTAGAGAAATCTACACCACGTAAGTCTGCCTGGCGGAAATAACTATTAGAAAAATCCAAGCCTGCGGCATTAATGTGTTGTAAGTTAATATGACGAAAGTCACACCCTACCAATTCCGCTTTTTCACCAGCAGCAACACGCTGATTAAACTCCGCTACTTTACCGTCTCGTAAGAGGCGATATAATGGATTATCAGAAATTATCGGTTCAGCCATCAGCGTGCTAGCTCCTTAAGCAGTAATGTCAATAGTGCCGCCCGGATTATCAGGATTAAATCCTTTTTCCTGGGCTTCATTGCCTGTCTCTTGAGCTTCATTGGTTTGTCCTACAACGCCAGATGTACTAATGCTCGTAGGTGAGCGATCAGTTGCTGTAACCGTATTTTGAGTCTCGCCACTGCTTTGCGCGGGTATAACTCTTCCTTGTAGCAAGCTTTCCTGGCTCAAGGGATTTGTTAGTGTAGGTTGACCGCTTAGTGGTGAAATACCAGGAATTTCCATCTTACTCTCCTTAATGAACCGGCTTGAAAAGAATTATATTCTGGTGACCATTAACTATACATTTTAGTTTAGTCATCAGCCTCGCATATCATTCGCGAGGATCTACGAACCATTTACCTGCATCAGCATACGCCAAAATGTCGAAAATAGGCAAGGCACAAATTGTTATCACTTGCTAATGAGGAAGCGATAATGGCAAGTAAAAGATACTTAGTAAGATGGTTAATGTAATTATATTTTTTATTTAGATAAGTTGAATGCTGGCTTTCATCTCAACACTATATAGTCATTTCTCATTTTCTGGTAACGAAAATAGTCAGCTATGGAATTACTAAAAGAACATGCTCAATATTGGCTATGGCAATTCTTGAAGTCGTTGCAGCAACAAATCCATTGAAAATTGCTGAAGAATTTACCTGGTTAACTCCAAGTATGATTGTAATTATTTAAGGGGGTGGTCGATATAGATGGATTTTCTAAAACTATCAGCCACTAAATTTAATAAGTCGCTTAATTCACGTGTGCTAAAAACCTCATACACTCGGAGCGAGCTAAACAACCAGATTGGCCGTTTAGCTCGGCTTTAAAACAATGATCGTTATCAGACGAATACAGTTATTCTGTAGTACTTTCAGCAATTATATTCACTGCTGCCAATGAGAGCGGAACTCGCATAGAAGACTCTGATGCAGTCCATCGATTGGTTGAATATTTGAATTAAAATTCAAGGCATATTTTACCAAAATGGCGATTGCTTTCCTGATACTCAAATGCATTCACCATATCATCAAGTGAGAATATTTTATCGATTACTGGTTTTATTTTATTAACCTCAATAGCTTTAATCATCTCTTGCTGCTGCGAGCGACTTCCTACAAGTACCCCTTGAAGTCTAACTTGTTGTATAAATGCTTTAACAATATTAATTTCACATGTTTGACCAGATAGAATGCCGATTAGAGAAATTTGCCCTCCCACTCTTACGGCTGCCAATGACTGTTCTAATGTTTCTCCACCACCAATATCGACTACATGGTCTACACCAACACCGCCATTCAATTCTTTTGCTCGTTCTCCCCAGTTGGGTTGTGTTCTATAATTGATAACATGATCAGCTCCCATGTCTTTTAAGCGCTGCAGTTTTTGTTCGCTTGAAGACGTTGCAATAACTTTAGCGCCAACCATTTTCGCAAACTGCAAAGCAAAGATAGAAACACCGCCAGTTCCTTGCAATAAAACGCTATCGCCAGCTTTAAGGGTGTTAAAGCACATCAATGCACGCCAAGCAGTTAGAGCAGCCGTAGTCAATGTGGAAGCCTCTACGTGAGACCAGCCTTCAGGGGCTTTTGTGAATGAGCTTAACGAAGCAGTAACATATTCACGAGCGTAGCCATCGATGCCATCTCCTGGCACAGTGGCAAATCCGTCAACTAAGGGTTCACCATTTAGCCATGTAGGGAAAAATGTACTGACGACACCGTCACCGACCTTAAATTCAGTCACGTTTTCACCGACCTCAACTACTTCCCCCGCACCATCAGCCATAGGGATCCTTCGTTCTGATGGTGCCCAGAGACCTTTCACTACAGCATAGTCATGATAATTCAACGAATTAGCATGAAGTCTTACTGTTATTTCATTTGAAGCAGGCTTGTTTACCTTCATCTGCTCAGGTTTAACAGTGTTAAAACCGCCACCAGCATTTACAAAAATTGCTTTACTTTCCATCAGTATTCCTTTGAATTATTAAAATGTTGTATGGATAATAACATTAAGGTTACAATAGTCAACCAGTTAACTTTTTGTAACCTACTATTATGAATAAAGAATGTTATGAGCCCTGCCCAGTTGAGAGAGGCATGCGGATCATTGGCCGCAAATGGACGGGGTCTATTTTATGGCACTTGAAAGACCGGCCTATGCGATTTAATGAAATTGCGAGACAGCTTGCCGGAGCCAGTAAAAAAGTGATTGCTGAGCGACTAAAATCAATGGAAGAAAATAAGCTCATCACAAGAAAAATCATTTCAACAAAACCTATTGCTGTTAGTTACGAGATAGCAAAAAGAGGAGCAAGCGCACTATCAATTCTTGAAGAACTAAAAGAGTGGACGCTTGAAAATAACCTGTAATAAAACCGACAGAACACCTTATGTATACATGCTTACTTTTATATGAAATTTAATGTCATGTCACTTGAAGATAACCAGTGCTAAAAATAATTCGGAGCCATATATTTTAGTATGCACCTTCGCTATAGACCAATTCGTAACTATGGCTGTAAATTTCTAAGATATTTCCAAATGGATCTTCCATATAGATCATGCGGTATGGTTTGCTTCCAGGATAGTAATAACGTGGTTTTGCCATACGCTTTTTACCACCTGCCGCGACAATCTTTTCAGCAAGTTCTTCAACATTTGGATCTTGAACGCAAAAGTGAAATACACCTGTTTTCCAGTATTCAAAATTATCTTCAGGATTAACTTGTCCCTTAAACTCGAAAAGTTCAATGCCTATACGATCACCTGTTGATAGGTGTGCAATTCTAAACTTCTCCCAATTGCTACCAAATACGTCTGTGCACATTTCACCGATAGGGCTATCGTCTTCTACTACTTCCGTTGGTTTCATAATCAAATACCAACCCATAACTTCCGTATAAAATTTAACGGCAGCTTCTAGGTCAGGAACCGATATGCCGATGTGTGAAAAATTGCGTGGATATGTATTGCTCATAATTCATTCTCCTGTCATTAATGTTGTAAACAGGTTACAAAACATGAAGTATTAAGTAAAATTATCATTTGAAATATATATGAGTACAAAATGTAATGATTAATCCTGTTTGGCTACGCAGTTTTTGCACACTTGTCGAGGTTGGTCATTTCACACGTACTGCCGAAAATCTCCATATGACTCAGTCAGGGGTCAGTCAGCATATCCGAAAGCTCGAAGAGCATATAGGTCAACCACTTCTTGTCAGGCAAGGTAAGAAATTTTTACTTACTAGTACAGGTGACCGTCTTTACAAAGAAGGCAAAAAGCTAATTTTATCACTGGCCGATCTTGAAAAGCGTGTAGGTCAGGATCCGCCTCATCAAGGGATAGTAAAGCTTGCATCTCCAGGGAGTGTGGGTCTTAAGCTTTATCCTCATTTATTAGCTTTGCAAAAGAATTATCCAAAGCTGGTGATAGAATATCGATTTGCACCTAACCGCGAAGTTGAGAGATTGATTGCTGAGCACAAGGTAGATATAGGCCTCATGACTTGTTTATCAACGATGAGTGACGTTAGTCTTAAGCCTATTGCACAAGAAGCACTATTATTGGTTACGCCATCTGGCACTTTAGAGCCTAGCTGGAACCAATTAATGGCGTTAGGATTTATTGACCATCCTGATGGTGCTTATCATGCGGGCCAGCTCTTTAGTGTAAATTTCCCCGAGTTTCAGAACAGTCATCAATTTAAAAGCTCAGGCTTTTCAAACCAGATCAATCTCATTTTAGAACCGGTGAGCATTGGTTTGGGATTTACTGTTCTACCAAGTTACGCTATAGGGGCGTTTAAAGAACGTGAAAAAGTAAAAATACACCGCCTGACTAATGAAGTCAGTGAGACACTTTATATAGGTACTCACCGGCATAAATTCACCCCAAATAGAGTCTTAACAGTGATAGCTGCTGTGGAAAAGTGCCTTAAGAATATTTGAATTTAACAAGAGACCGCACGGGATAAATTTCGGTTGTTACTTTTTTTAAAAACACATAAAAGCCAAAATCAAACAATATCTCAAGTAAATGAGGACTTAGTGGCTGCTTTTTCCGATATATCGCTTGATTGAGCATGGGCTCTAGAGCCTAACCCACAAGCAAAAGAGGACATTATTTGAGTGGTTAGAGACGCCTTTACTAAAGTTAGGTTGTTTTATCATCAGTAAAAGATGCACGCACATATCTGTTGGCAAAATACTAACCTTGTGCTGGTATAAATTAAAGAGTGTTTTCCCTACTTTAAACAACAAATCCATCACTCGGCCACCATACTTTTCGGGACTAGGGCGGGGGCTGGAGAAATTTAAAAATAAGCATGGTTTCATCTCGGCTTTGTATAAAGTATTTCTCTTTAATATTTCTTTTAGTGCCCCTCCCCCTTTATCTGGTCGCTAAAATGTCGAAAAATAGGCAATGCACAAATTGATATTACTTGATAATTAGGAAGTGAAACTACCAGATAAAAAGTGGGCATCAATTTATTTATAGCTCAATTGTGAAAGTAATTTAAACAAAAGCTTCTAAAGCCCGCATAGATTATGTATAATTTCTGGCTTGATGCCTGGGTGGTGAAATTGGTAGACACAAGGGACTTAAAATCCCTCGGCTTTGCGGCCGTGCCGGTTCGATTCCGGCCCTAGGTACCAATAGATTCGGGCGCTTACGTAAGTAAGCGCCTTTTTTATTTAAGCCGCCTGTACCGTATTTGTACCGTGAGAACCATTTCCCACTAATACGTTTCCTGCGTATTGCGCCAAATGTTCCGGCGCGAGATGAGCATACTTCTCTACCATCGCTAAGGTTTTCCACCCGCCCAATTCTTTGAGCACATAAAGCGGTGTCCCATTTTGTACATGCCATGAAGCCCATGTGTGCCTCAAGTCATGCCAGCGAAAGCTTTCGATCCCCGCTTTTGACAATGCCTCACGCCAATCACGGTTATTCGGATCCATCACTGGTTTACCGTTTCGGGTAAAAACATAGATCTGACCACGGCCTATCAATGATGTTAGTACCCCAACAGCATCATCATTAAGTGGCACACTGATCGCTTCATCAGCTTTGGCATCTTCTGGATGGATCCAAGCTGCTTTCCTTACGAGATCAACCTGATCCCATTTCAGCAATTTCACATTGCTTTGCCTTAACCCCGTAGCAACAGAAAACTGAACCATCGGTGTTAAATACTCTGGCAAGAAAGTCAGCAAGTGCAGATAATCAGCAGGTCTTAACCATCTCACCCGCTTCTTTTTCTCCGGAAAGCGTTGTATGTAGGGTGTCTTAATTAACCATTCCCACTTAACTGCACTTCTCAGTACCGCACTTATAACAGCAATATAACGATTTGCTGTTCCACCACTGGTTTCTTCATACTTTAGGCCTATGATTTCTTCAATCAGTCTTTGACTGATATCAACCAATTGCTTACCGCCCAAATAGGGTTGAAACCATTCCAGCTTCTGAAGGTTATGACTATAATTTGCTTCACCTTCTTTAGCCTTGATCCACTTAAAGGCCGCATCATCCCATGTCTTACTGCTTTCTATCCCCAGTCTCGATGCTTCCCAAGCTGATTGCCTTAGCTTGTCGTGATACTCCTGCGCCTCACGTTTTACCGTTGTCTTAGCAGAGCGCTTAATGCGCTTTCCATCTGGTGTGGTGAAGTCGATCCACCACGTCTTTTCGCGTTTGAAGAGTGACATAAAATGCCTCCTGTTGTTTGTTCACTCAACAACGCTCGCCGAGGCTGAGCATATAATGAGCGGATCCATTGAGCAAGATCTTCTTCAATAAACACCCAGCACTTGCCAGGCTTAGCAGCAGGCAAGGTGCCTTGTTTTGCTAAGCGTCGGACGGTTTCGGTATTCATATGAAGAAGTGCAGCAGCTTGTTCGAGATTCAGTGTAGTAACCATAATGAATCTCCTAAGCGCTGTTGGGGACAACGAGGAGTGATGATCGGAGGGTAATGTGGCGTACGAGGTGGGTAGACGTTACTCTGCTTAGATGGTGGCGGCCATATTAAGCTTGGAATAGCGTAATCGGCATCTTGCTCAAGCTGTGTTTCAGTTTGAGCGGCATACTGCTTTGATAAATGTGCGAGTACAAGGTTAGCGTTCATCGCTATACTTTGCACCGTGATGATTAATGAGAACATCGTCGGTTTTCCTTATTATTATTATCGGCGATTCATTCGCCGTAGGTATATAATACACATTACTTTCAATATTCCTATATAAATCAATCGCTTATTGACTTTTGAGGAGCTTTATGTTATAATATGTTTTTTATGAATGCACCTGAAACCCTTACTCCATAAGGCTTTAGACCATTTCCGGTCATTTTCCCTGTTGTTCAATTATTTTTGTTGCTTCAAGCGGGGCGTCCTGACGCTGCGCAAACAAGTTGTTGCATCGCAACGTTTTGTTTGTAGCCCCGCTTCTGGGCTGCGTTTAAGGTGTATATACTGGGGTTAGGTATGACTGTTTTATGCCCTTACGGTTAGCTAAAAACGCTGGGTGTTTAGGCTCAATCTTTCTGACGGCGTTAATGGAGTCTTCTGTGGCATGAAGAGTCAGGTTTCGGCTACTTCTTCGTCTGTTTCCGTATACCGAAACACTATCAACGGATTGATGGCCCATGACGGCCGCTACCTCTACTTGGCTTCGTCCTGAGGCCTTCAAATCACTGCCCATTTGATGTCGATAGCTATAGAGTGTTATTTGATGCTTACGTCGTGGCCAGAGGCGTTTTGTAGCGGTCGCTAATCGATGTTGCAGCCGACTTTGTAATTGGTCTTCTGATAGCCCCTGGGTGTGTTTATATTCATGTAGTGTGAGAATGGCTCTGGCCACCACGTTATAGTCTGCTGGTGATAGGATAAGGGTTCTATCCATACCCCTGAGTCCATCCTCCGTTTTCTTGGCACCGGTAATTAAAATCTGATGGTTATTGTGTAATTGTAAGGTCATCATTTCGATAGGACGACACCCTACGATCCGAGCCAACTCAATCATGGCGACTAAGCACTTATCGCCTTTGTTAGTAAGGTGTCTTTTTAATAAGATATGCTCATCTTTTTCAACGTGCTTACGCCGTTGCTGTTTGGGTTTCTTTAGTGCTTTGACAGCTTCAGAAGCATCCACCGCGGTAATAGGATTGACGACCTTCTCAATCGCTTTGGCTGTTTTAGAAAAGCCCGCTTCTAATTGTTGGACAACTAAAGCACGCCGTAACCGTCGCCAGTAGTTAGGACGGTGGTCTGGTGCACAGGCAAGCAAAGCTTGCCTGATATTCTTTTCGGTTGGGGTTATGCCGTTGTCTATTAAAAGCGTCTTTAAGAAGTGGCCTGCTAAGCTAAGGTAGCTTTGTTTAGTCTGCTCATTCATGCTCTGGTTGCCTGTGTTTGATACGATGGCAACAAGCTTAGAATAGATGGCTTTAGTGATTTATGGTCTACTTCACAAACAGAAAAATAGAGGCCTTTTTAATATAGACAGCTTTGGGGTTCTTCGCACACTTCGCTACGCTACGGTGCTTCGTCGATAAATCGAACACCCCCACATACTTCCCCATTAACGCCATGCGTTAATGCTACAAAATATGAGGACATCGCACTACGTTAATGCATCATTATTTTGTGGGGGAAGTATGGGTATTCATGTTTGGGGTGCTTTAGTTTTCGAGCTCATTTTTTTACACATAACGCCGGCCCGTTCACGTATTGGTTAGATTTACCCAGTCCATGAACCGTCGTCTAACTTGGTAACGAGATTAGTCAAAACTCGTTCGTCTGCGTCGGATACACTTTGCCTTGGATTCAAGCCCCACTGACTCGTAGTGACGAGTAGATTGCGCTCTTCAGCAACAGACATAAATGAAAACCTCACAATCGTACCTATAATTGACCGACACCGACGAGAATAGACCCTTTCCCAAATGTTACTATTCTCTTCTATAAATTTATCCATCATCTGATTTATCGAGAATACAAGCTCCAAGTCATTTTTACTTTTGTATATTTTATCACCTGGATTAAAGAACTTGGAAACGTCCAAAGCAACAATTCCTTTATGGCCCGACCCAATCTTTTTTCTAATCATATTTTCAAATTGACTTGATGCATCCTTCACGTTTGCTTCAAGTTTTTTAGCGCTAGAAAAGAAAAAAATAAACTGATTTGACTCGTTTCAAGTAGTGCCAAGTAGCGATATCACTACTTGGAAACGAAAAACACCTAAACTCAAGGAGCATGGAAATGAGAGAAGTTATAAATGCCAAGGACAAGAAGCCTGCTATTACGAAAGAACAATTATTCAAAACCTGTGATAAATACTTTGAGCAGCATGATAAAGAACCATCACAGCAAATTATTATTGCACTCATCGGTGGCTCGGCAGGGACTGTTGGACCTTTACTTCAAGAGTGGAAAGAGAAGAAGGAAAACGATGAACAGGCGATATTACTTATGCCTGATCACATACGTGATGGTGGCATGACCATTATCGCCACGTGGTGGCAAAGCATTCAGCCTACAATAAATGACATGATCGCTGCAGCTCAAAAATTGGCTGATGAAAAAGTCAGCACAGCGCAGGAAAAGTGCAAAGACGTGATAGCAGACCAGGTTTGGTTGGAAAAGGAAAATGGCAAGTTAGAAACAACAGCGGTTGAATATCAACAACAGATTGAGGCATTAGAACTTCAATTGGCAAAAAGTCAGTCAACGTACGATAAAGAACGTACTGGAAAAGAGAAGGCCAACGTTAAGCTTGCGAGAGTTGAAGGACAGCGTGACACCTTAAAGCAGCTGATCGCACAGTATAAAACCTAGCAAGGCTGACAATACGCTCAGCAAGTAAGTTAGTGCAAGATGCTAGTAGCGATTGACAAGGATGTCGACGTAAAATGGTTGATATTAAACCAAGTAAACACAGCTCTCGATAGGATGTTCCTTTGCCAGCCTGTCATTATTTTTGTTCTTTTTATTAAAATTAGGGTAAGGACGTAGATGAAAAGAAGATTATTTAGTGCTTTCGATCGTGATGCCCGTGCTATCAATAATGAATAAGTGGAGTATTTATATCGTTGAAACTAATTTATTGATTAGATAGCAGAAAAAAGCAATGCTATCTTAATCGTAAGTAACATGGCATACGATACTTAAGATGACTATAGAATCTTTAGTTATCACTCATCACGTTACCGTTGGATATCTTTGACGAGGTTTTATTCCATACAGAAGTATTAATTCTAAATTTACCTTGCTTGAAAAGTCACTATGCTTATCTGCCCACTAAGGATGAAAAAATAACCGTTATAAACTTAAAAAGTGATAACTGTAAACTTAATAGGTTTTTAACGATTGATAAGACCTTACTTAATCTTTGTCAGACATTAACTTTTACGCATAGACTTCAGGCAGTGGCCGGTAACTTATTAACCGCATTAATTTATAGCACTGATGAAGAAGGGTATATTGCAATTAATAACGTGGTTCGAGAGACGCTATCGCTTCGAATGAGCTCGACGAAGCAAGTTGTCGTTAATCAGCTCAAAGCATTATCGTATGTAAACCTTCTGACAAAAGTTAAACGTGGCCACTACTTTTATCAGCCTATCTCAGCTGAAGAGTGTCGAAAGATAAAAGACGGTGCTTACCAGACATTATGGTTAGACTTTCGTTACCAAAATATACAGCTTCTACCTGGTTATCATATTACGGTTGAGTAACACCTGTGGACTTCCCAGCTTTCACTAGACAGTCTGTAATTCCGAAAAATACGTCTCCTCAAATTTAGCAGGCGAAACACCGCCTGTATGAGAATGACGCTTTATCGGATTGTAAAACATTTCTATAAAGTTAAATATCTCTGCCTTTGCATCGTTTCTTGTCGAATATATCTTTTTTCGAATAATTCGCTTTTTAATTGTAGCGAAAAAGCTTTCTGCAACTGCATTGTCATGACAATTACCACGACGGCTCATTGATGGCCTTAGCTTATTTTCTTTCAGGAAAGCCAAATAGTCAGCGCTCCCATATTGACTACCTTGATCGCTATGAACGAGGACCTCTTGTTTCGGTTGACGTCGATACACTGCCATCATTAATGCGTTAATCACGAGACGTTTATCCATATTTTTATCCATCGACCATCCAACAATACGACGTGAGAATAAATCCATCACTGTGGCCACATATAAAAATCCTTCGTAAGTGCGGATGTAAGTAATATCACTCACCCAAACCTTATTGGGTTCTTCAGGGTTAAACTGACGCTCAAGTATATTGTCGGCAATACGTGAGGGTTGACCGCCTTTGCAATACCGCCGTTTATAACCAATCTGTGCCTTGAGTTTATTCGCGCGCATGATCTTTGCCACGCGATGAACACTACAGACTTCTCCTGACTCACGTAAGTCACGGTAGATCCAAGGACTACCATACGTGCCGCCACTTGCTATATAAAACGTTTTTATGAGCTGAAAAAGTCGACGATCTTCGATAGCTTTAGCGCTCAGCGGTTTATTAAGCCAAGCGTAAAAGCCGCTACGATTAAGTTTAAATACGCGGCTCATCGACAAAACTGAAAACTCGCGTTGATGACAACGGATGAAGGCGTACTTTACTCGGGCAGGCTTGCAAAGTACCTGGCGGCCTTTTTTAATATGTCGCGTTCCTCCTCGACACGCTTCAATTGTGCTTTTAACTTCACTATTTCAGCCTGATGATCCATCTGATTACGCTGCGGTTTCACACCATGTAAATCATTACGCCATTTATAAAGAGATTTAGAGCTGATCCCTAAGCGGCCAGCCACTTCACCAACTGAATATCCTCGCTCAACGACTTGCCGAACTGCTTCAGTTTTAAATTCTTCGGTATAACGTTTGCCTTTGCTCATAAACACCTCTGTTTGAAGTTACATTGTAACTAGTAAAGTGTCTAGCAAAGTATGGGAAGTCCAGTCGCTCAGAACCGATAAAAGTAGGCAAAGCAAGTCCTACTGAGGGAACGCTTCCTGGCGCTGTCTACTTCATACTAAAATATGAAAACGAGGAAGATGGACTAAAAAAAGCACTACAAGCAAATACGATGGTCGGCGGGGACAATGCTTCAAGGGGAATTGCTATCGGCATGGTTCTTGGTGCATACAAAGGCGTAAATGCGATTCCATTAGCGTGGAGAGAGACATTGGATCAATGGGATTATTGTGAAAAAATGCTAAACAGGCTTCCGTTACTAAATGGGTTAAATAACCAAAAGAACCATTTATCCTGCGACCCCTCGTAAATCCTTGCTACATGAGGATTACAGAGGAAATATCGATTTTAAAAATGTCAGTAAAATTCTTGGTAACCTTTTGAATATTAAGCGCATCGCTTGGTTATAAAATTCATACTTGCCAATGAAGTTAATGTGTCATTTTTCTACAAACGCACGTTCAATCACATAATCCCCAGGAATGCCGACCCTTGGAGAATCTTCAAAGCCCAGAGAGTCTAAAATCATTGCTAAATCTTTTAACATTTGAGAACTACCGCAAATCATGGCCCTGTCATCTTTAGGGTTCATTGGTGGCAGGCCAATATCTTTAAATAGTTTTCCAGAGATGATTAAGTCCGTTATCCTGCCTTGATTGCGAAAAGGCTCTCTTGTGACTGTTGGATAATAGATGAGCTTGCTACGTATCTCTTCACCAAAAAACTCATTGTTAGGTAATTCGTTTTGAATAAAATCAGCATAAGCTAGTTCTTTTACGGTACGTACACCATGGACAAGTACGACTTTTTCAAATCGGTCGTACACTGCAATATCTTGTATCAAGCTCATGAAAGGCGCTAAGCCTGTACCCGTAGAAAGAAAATATAAATTTTTTGCGGGCTTTAAATCATGAACCAGCAGTGTACCCGTTGGCTTGCTACTGACCAACAACTCATCACCTACTTTTATATGCTGCAGTTGCGAAGTTAATGGGCCATTGGGAACGATAATGCTAAAAAATTCTAAATATTCTTCGTAATTGGGGCTGGCTATACTGTAAGCACGAGTTAGAGGACGACCATCAGCCTCCAAGCCTATCATCACAAACTGTCCGTTATCAAAACGTAAACCAGATTCGCGTGTTGTTCTAAAACTGAACAAATTCTCGCTCCAGTGATGTACGCTTAAAACACGCTCAGTTGAATATTTACTCATGCTAATAGAACCTTATCTTTTATTAAATTTTATTTGGATGCAATTGAATCGGTAATTTCTGGTACGGCTTCAAATAAATCAGCCACAAGTCCATAGTCTGCCACCTGAAAAATCGGCGCGTCAGGGTCTTGATTGATGGCAATGACAACTTTGCTGTCTTTCATGCCATATAGATGCTGAATCGCTCCCGAAATACCAATCGCAAAATACAAATTTGGTGCCACAACCACGCCCGTTTGCCCTACTTGTAACTCGTTAGGTGCGTAGCCTGCATCTACTGCAGCACGAGTTGCGCCCAAAGCCGCGCCCAATTTATCTGCTAATGGTGATAGCAATTGTTCAAACTTTTCTGCACTGCCTAATGATCTACCGCCTGAAATAACCACTTTGGCAGAGCTAAGTGCTGGGCGATCTGAATGGCTATGCTCTTCAGACAGCCAACGGGTTTTAGTTGTGGCATCTGGCGCTGCTAAGGGTACGATTTCAGCATTACCACCTTGCGCTGCGACAGTAAAATTACTCGCATGCACGGTTAATACTTGAATGGTATCAATGCTTTGCACCATTGCATGCACGCTACCCGCATAAATTGAGCGTGTATAAGTATTGTCGCCTTTAATTTGCAGCACATCAGCAATCATCGCCACATCTAGCAAGGCTGCTACACGAGGCAGAATATTTCGGCTAAATGACGAATGTGCAGCTAAAATTACTTGGTAGTTGCTAGCAATACCAACGACGATGTTCGCTACATCTTCAGCGAGTAAATGTTCTAAATGTGCAGCATCAACACTTAATACGCGTTGTACGCCTGCAATGCTTGCAGCTTGCTGAGCGAGTGCTTCAGTCGCTTTACCGACAATCAATAGGTCAACACTGGCAGCCCAAGTTTGTGCAGCGCCAATTGCCTGATAAACGGAAGCATTGAGCTGTTGCCCGTTGTGCTCTGCTAATACTAAAACACTCATAGTGTTATCCCTCCTACATCATTTAATTTTTGTAATAGTTCTTGCACGCTACTCACTTTAATACCTGGTTTACGCGCGGGCGGCTCTGAAACGCTAATTAAGTTTAAGTGTGGCGTAATGTCCACGCCTAATTCAGTTACCGTTATTGTTTGAATCGGTTTTTTACGCGCCATCATCAAGTTTGGTAGTTTCACAAAACGTGGCTCGTTTAAGCGTAGGTCGGCGGTGAGCACGGCGGGTAACGTTATTGCTAAGGTTTCAGTGCCCCCATCTACTTCACGCGTCACGATGACTTCGCTATTTTCAATCGTGATACTTGATACAAAAGTACCCTGGCCATAAGCCAGTAATGCGGCAAGCATTTGGCCTGTTTGACCCGCATCACTATCGATGGCTTGTTTACCCAGTAAAATTAATGCTGGTTTCTCAAGTTCAACGACCGCTTTAAGTAATTTTGCAACACCAAGTGGTTGTAATAGGCTGTCAGTTTCAATCAATATTGAACGATCAACCCCCATGGCAAGGGCATGTCTAAGTACGTCCTGATTAGCTGCACTGCCTATAGATACGGCGACAATTTCTGAAACAAGCCCCTTTTCTTTTAAGCGCAAGGCTTCTTCGATAGCGTTTTCGTCAAAAGGATTGGCGCCCATTTTGACGCCAGCGATATCAACATCTGAACCATCTTTTTTGACATGAACCTTAATGTTGTAATCTACGACACGTTTAACTGCTACTAATAGTTTCATTGTACTTCCTTTGATATTTGCAAAACATTATAACGCTAGCTATAATATTAGTAAAATTGATATTAATTATATTATATATCTACAAAATAGATATAAAGCTTGACCAATTAAGATAACGCAAAATGAAATACACACTAAGACAACTTGAAATATTTGTAGCCGTTAGTCGAACGGAAAGTGTCTCGCGTGCAGCAGAACAATTGTTTATATCTCAATCTGCAACTAGTACGTCATTGGGTGAGTTAGAGCGTCAATTTGACTTGAAATTATTCGATCGCGTGGGCAAGTCGTTGAGTATCAATGAAACGGGTCGGCAATTATTACCCCGAGCTGTAGAGTTATTAGATCGTGCAAACGAGATTGAAGCGCAATTATCTGGCCACGCGGGTTTTGGTGAAATGCATATTGGCGCGACGCTTACAGTCGGTAATTACCTCGCGACGTTGTTGATAGCAAAGTTTTTACACGAACATCCTGAAAGCAGCATTCAGCTACAAGTACATAACACTAAAACTATCGTTCATAAGATTGCTAAGCATGAACTCGACCTTGGTTTAATAGAGGGTGACTGCAACCATGCAGATCTTGAAGTGCAACGATGGATAGCTGATGAGCTTGCCATATTTAGCGCGCCAAATCATCCCCTAGCCAAACAGAAAAATATCAGTATCAAGGCATTAATAAAAGAGCCTTGGATATTGCGCGAAAAAGGCTCCGGCACACGTGAAACATTTGACCGCGCCTTTCAAAACCATCATGCTCAGCTTAATATTCGCTTAGAACTAGAACATACCGAGGCAATCAAACGTGCAGTAGAATCTGGTTTGGGGATTGGCTGTATTTCTCGCCTTGCGCTAAAAGATGCTTTTCGTCGTGGTAGTTTAGTGCCACTAGATACGCCTGATATAAAATTGAACCGATATTTTTATTTTTTATGGCACAAGCAAAAATATCAAACCGCCGGTATGCGGCATTTTTTAAGTCTTTGTAAAGAATTGACCGCTGGACTAGAACGTAGCGACCAAATTAACTTACCTCAAATAGCCTGAAAATACGATGATGCAACGCGATGTAATGAATTACGACATGCTAATAGTTGGCGCTGGCCCAGCTGGGCTTTCTGCCGCTATTAAAGCAAAACAGTTATCTATTGAAAATGGCCAAGAACTCAGTGTTTGCGTCATTGAAAAAGGTGCTGAAGTGGGTGCGCATATTATGTCTGGCGCAGTATTAGATCCCATAGCATTAAACGAGCTTATACCTGACTGGCTCGAAAAAGGTGCACCGCTTCACACCAAAGTAACACAAGATACTTTTAGTCTAATGAGTGAGAAAAATAGCTGGGATCTACCTCACTGGCTGATGCCACCACTCATGAATAACCAAGGTAACTATATTATTAGCTTGGGCGAGTTATGCCGTTGGCTTGCGCTACAGGCTGAAAGTTTGGGTGTAGAAATATATGCTGGCTTTAGTGGTCAACAGCCTTTATTCAACGAACAGCAGCAACTTATTGGCATTATTACTGGCGATATGGGGCGTGATGCAACGGGTAAAGAAACATCGCAATTTGCCGCAGGTATTGAGATCCATGCCAAATACACGTTAATTGCCGAAGGTACACGCGGTTCACTGACGAAAATCATTGAAGACAAGCTTAATTGTCGCAAACAAAGCCAGCCGCAAAAATATGGCTTAGGATTTAAAGAAATTTGGCGCATCCCAGCAAATCAGCATCAACCTGGCTTGGTACAACATAGCATGGGCTGGCCACTGAATGCTGACACTGGCGGTGGATCGTTTATTTATCATTACGGCGAGCAATTACTCTCTATTGGTTTTGTGGTGCATTTGGATTATAAAAATCCGCATCTGTCACTTTTTGATGAATTCCAGCGCTTTAAAACCCATCCAAAAATGCAGGCGCTTTTAAAAGATGGTGAGCGCATCAGCTATGGTGCGCGTGCAATTAGCGAAGGAGGCACACAATCTTGGCCAGAGCTGGTATTTGCAGGTGGTGCTTTTATTGGCTGTAGCGCAGGTATGGTCAATGTGCCGCGAATTAAAGGCATTCATAACGCCATGAAATCGGGCATGCTCGCCGCAGAAGTTGTATTTGATGCTTTCTTTGACACCGTTAACGCCCATGATAACACGCTTCTAAACGCCTATCCAATTGCTATAAAGGCATCATGGCTATGGCGTGACTTAAATGCTGTACGCAATGTTAAGCCTTTGCTCTCGCGTTTTGGTAGCTGGACTGGACTGTTAATTGGCGGCGCTGAAATGTGGCTGGCCTCTTTTAATATCACCCTGCCATGGACATTAAAACATCAGCTGGCTGATCATGAAACCTTGCGTAAAGCTGATGAAATGCCAAAAATTGACTATCAAAAGCCAGATGGCATTTATAGCTTTAATATCTCTAGCTCAATTAATTTGAGCAATATTAGCCATGAAGCAAATCAGCCTTGCCACTTGCAGCTTAAAAATTCATCAATCCCGTTTGCAATAAATCTAAAGCAGTATGATGCTCCAGAACAAAGGTATTGCCCTGCGGGAGTTTATGAAATCGTGTCAGACAACGGTGCTGAAAAACTGCAAATTAATGCGCAAAATTGTATACATTGCAAAACGTGTGATATCAAAGATCCAACGCAAAACATCAATTGGGTACCGCCAGAAGGTGGTAGTGGCCCTATCTATTCGAGTATGTAAAGTCCTTAATGGTCTGCTTTGGGGGCCTTTGATATCTTAACCTCAACCAAAAAACTACAATTACCAAATACTGCTTTGCTTAAATTATCATAATCTTGCCTTGCCGAGCTTATAATTACGCGCAAAACTACTACGGAAGGTAATGGTCCTGCCAAAGATCTTGCTCATGCAATCGCCGCTGCTGATTTGCTATGTGGAACATGGGTCACTGCTTATCAATAATAATCCAGTAGAGAAATCCATGCTCCCTATTGCTATGGGTAAGAATAACTGCTTGTTTGCAGGTTCAGAACGGAAGGCCGTCGGGCTGCTGCCATTCAAAGTCTGATAGTGGCGCTTAGTCACAATGGAATAGAGCCCTTGCAGTAGTTGAAGGAAATGTTAGAAAGATTGCCTACATTTGCTAATAATACCAACAAAAGATTGCGCATTAACTGCTTTAGCTAGGGTTAAAACCGTAAAATGCGGTCGGTTATGAGGCCTTCATGCGTTAAAGCGTCCCTACTCTGAGGACTTATCGCGATTCGGATCCGGTGACAGGACTCTTTACCACCATAGGCTTCTTGTCTTCTATGAAGTTGATGCAGACCCCATCGAGCTCTTCCAGAAGCAGTGGCTCGCTCGTGAACCCGCATGCATAGAGCGTCTGTCCCTCCCTGCTGCAGTCGTCACTTTCCAAGTGTTGGCACGACGTGCAGGTACCGAAGGGAGGGTTGCCTCTTTCTTGCGACACCTGACCGAGCATGCGCTGCAAGGCATTGGCGAAGTGGCCTTGGACACTGGGTGGTAGGGAGTCCGCGGCACGGACTAGGGATTCTAAGGGGTCGTTGGCAAGGATCCCCTTGGCTTTCTCGGTCAGAAGGAGGCGAACACTGCGCCTGTCATTCTCTGACCGCATGCGTGTGAGATAGCCTTGAATTTCGAGGCTTTTGATTGTCTGTGATGCTGTACCTCGAGTAGTGGCATGGAATGCAGCGAAGGCGGATGGCGTTCGCGAGAAGCGATTGGCATGCGCGAAATATCTGAGTACTGCCCACTGGGCAGCAGTCAGCCCCTCCACGAGACCCTCGCCGGACGCTATACGTCCTAGGTGAAAGACCAACTCTGCAATAGCGCGACCGTTCATTTTAGTTCCTTGCTCATATTTAATATATTAGCGTCTAAAAACCATCTTGACAAGATGGTTTTTTAGAATGAAATAATAGTAGCGTTTAAAAACTATGTTGACAATATTATAGTTTCGTAACGATACTATAGTCTGAGCATACTCGAGTTGGAGAAATGAAAGATGAACGTACAGGAAAAAATTCGCAATCAGATCACTGCCGATAGCGTCGTGCTCTATATGAAAGGCACGCCACAATTCCCGCAGTGTGGTTTCTCCGGCGCGACGGTGCAGCTCCTAAATGCCTGCGGTATACAGGACTTTACCGCCGTGGACGTGCTGGCCGACCCAGAAATCCGCGATGGCATCAAGGTTTACAGCAACTGGCCGACTGTTCCGCAGCTCTACATTAAGGGTGAGTTTATCGGTGGTGCCGATATTGTGCGCGACATGCATCAGCAAGGTGAATTGCAGACATTGCTAGATTCAACGGTGGGTTTATGACATCGAAACCGATTATGAGCAAATATTCCTTTCAACGGGGCTGCCGTATTTTCGGCATCAAGATGTTAACCCTGCAGCACAGGAGCTAAAGATGCCTGAAATAGCAGAAATTGAAGACACCTCCAACCCGTACGCGGTCAAATTCCTTCTCAAGGAACCACTGACTTGGGGGATAACACGCTCCTACGACAACGCTGGGCAGGCAAAGGACGATGCGCTTGCCACCGCGCTGTTCGACATCGAGCATGTGACCAATGTGTTTTACGCTGATAAGTGGATCACAGTGACACAGGACGGCCGTGCAAACTGGCGTAAGTTGGTAGGCACACTCGCTGCGCCTATTCGCGCCGAGGCGACTGCGGATGCCCAAACAGCCGACATCGTTGCAGAAGCTACTAGTGCAATGACGGGTCTAAGTCAAGAAAATCAGCACTAGGCTCGATAAGGCTAAGAAATGGTGTGAATCCATAGGTCCCGCTGAAAGTGATCGGAAAAAGTCTTTTACACGTATCAACCACGACAGGAAATGCACAGATGTCAGAACCACAATTTACCGAGCAGGATTGGCGCAGATTTTTAACCAGTTTGGGAGAGGATCCAGATAGAGCAGGCCTTGTAGAAACACCGTCCCGCATCGTAAAGGCTTGGAAGCACTGGACTTCCGGATATTCCCAAGACCCGGCTGAATGTCTAAAAGTGTTCGAAGACGGGGCTCAGGAATATAACGAACTCATCGTGGTACGCGGTATCCCAGTCTATAGCCATTGCGAGCACCATCTAGCACCTTTCTTTGGTAAAGCTACCATTGGTTATGTTCCCAACGGAAAAATAGTGGGATTGTCAAAGCTAACGCACTTGGTCGATTGCTTTTCCAAGCGACTGCAGGTGCAAGAAAGACTCACGAACGAGATTGCCAACGCTTTGATGACACATCTGGAACCGCAAGCGGTGGGTGTGGTCATTCGTTGCCGACACCTGTGCATGGAAAGCCGCGGTATTAGCACTCAGGGAGAGGAAACTGTCACATCAGCCATGCTCGGCGCACTGCAAACTAATCTGGCGTTGCGCACGGAATTTTTTGCTTTAGCGCGTGAGGTGTAGCTTGCTTACTCAAGATGCCATGATAACCGAAACAACGTCGTTGATAACCGCGATTACCCATCCGCCGGACAAGCAAAGAGGCAGCCTCAAGACCAAGCGCAACGAGAGCGATCCCGCCGAAAGATTGCCAAAGCCAAACTGGATCCGCATCAAGGTGGGAGCATCCTCGGAGCGCTTCCGTGAGATCAAGAACATTGTGCGGGCCAATCAGCTGGTGACGGTATGCGAAGAGGCATCCTGCCCCAACATCGGCGAGTGTTGGAGTAAAGGCACGGCGACCTTCATGATAATGGGTGACAAATGCACGCGGCGCTGCAGGTTCTGTAATGTTAGCACGGGACGGCCTAATCCGCTGGATCCCAGCGAGCCAGAACGCCTGGCCCAAACCATCGCTATGATGAAGCTTAATTACGTCGTTATTACCTCGGTTGACCGCGACGATTTGCGTGATGGCGGGGCTGGCCATTTCGTCGAATGCATCCAGCACATCCGCACACTGGCTCCCAATACCTATATCGAAATCCTAACGCCCGACTTTGGTGGCCGGCTCGACCGTGCACTAGACATCCTCGGCACTGCGCAGCCGGACGTGTTGAACCATAACATCGAAACCGTACCCCGTTTATACAAGGAAGCGCGCCCCGGTGCTGATTTTCAAAACACGCTCAATCTGTTGCAACGCTTCAAGGCCATGCATCCCAACATACCGACCAAATCCGGCCTAATGGTCGGGCTAGGTGAGACCGATGCAGAAATTTTGCTCGTGCTGCGCAAGCTGCGCGCCCACGACGTTGACATGTTGACCATCGGTCAGTACCTGCAACCGTCCGGCGGTCACATGCCGGTGCGCCGCTATGTGCATCCAGACACTTTCAAGATGTATGCGGAAGAAGCCTACAAGATGGGCTTCCTGCACGCTGCCTCAGGCCCGCTGGTGCGTAGCTCGTACCATGCGGATCAGCAGGCGCATGCAGCAGGGGTGTTTTGATGGGTGTGCTGCGCAAAAAAAACCGTTGGCGAAGTCTAATTCGATCAATGTCGGGCCGGAAAGCGACTTAATAATCCTAAGTAACTCAATATAAATAATTTTTTAATTTTTGGAAATAACCATGAACCAGATAGTCTTACTGGAGAATATTCACCACAATGCCGCAACCTTGCTTGCAGAACAGGGTTTTGATGATGTCAGGGAAATTGGCAGGGCATTGTCAGATCGTGAATTGATTGACGTCCTGAAAGATGCAAGCGCCGTCGGTATCCGATCGCGCACACAAATTTCCGCCGCAATTTTGGATGCATTACCTAATTTACGTACCATCGCCTGCTTTTGTATCGGTACTAATCAAGTTGATCTGCTTGCTGCTGGTATGCGTGGGATCCCCGTATTCAATGCGCCGTTTTCAAATACGCGCTCCGTCGCCGAATTGGTGATTGCACAGGCAATCTTGCTGCTAAGGCGTATTCCCGAAAAAAATGCCATGGCCCACCGCGGCCAGTGGGATAAAAGTGCTCAGGGTGCCTATGAGGTGCGCAACAAGATGCTCGGCATAATAGGCTACGGCAATATCGGGGCGCAGGTCGGTATTCTGGCCGAAAGTGTCGGTATGCGAGTGTGCTATTTCGATGTCGAAAATAAATTACCTCTAGGGAATGCAAAATCGATGACGACGGTCGATGCCTTGTTGCTGCATTCCGACGTAGTGACATTGCATGTGCCTGGTGAAACGGCAACCGAAAATATCATCAATCAAGAACGGCTGGCCTGCATGAAACCGTCGGCAGTGCTCATCAATGCATCACGTGGTAATGTGGTACAGATTGATGCACTTAATGCTGCACTGCGGCAGAGGAAACTAGCGGGCGCAGCACTCGATGTTTTCCCGATGGAACCCGGTCATGAAAATGAGGAGTTTATCTCTTCCCTGCGCGGACTCGATAATGTCATTCTGACGCCGCATATCGGTGGCAGCACGGAAGAAGCACAAGAAAATATCGGACGCGAAGTGGCCGATAAACTGGCGCGTTTTCTACTTGCTGGGACGACACGGTCGGCGGTCAATTTCCCTGAAGTGACTTATCTAGCAAAAAACGTACATAGTAGAATTTTACATATCCATCGGAACGAGCCGGGAGTCATCGCCAACATGAACGCGGTTTTCGCGGAAAATGGCTTGAATATTGTGACCCAACAATTGCAAACACGAGCATCAATCGGTTACGCAATGACCGATGTCGACACGCCAATTGCAGAAGAATTGATGGCCTGGTTGCGCCATTCGCCTGCAACGATTCGATGTGATTTGCTTTAAATATAACCCCTTAGTTTATAAAACATACGGGCTAATAACCCTTAACAGTAGAATCGAGGCTAATCAATGATCAAATTCTTAGATTTATGTCGCGTCGCAGTCGGTATTCCGCATGTCCTCGACAGCGACGCAGATATGCGTCCGTTTCTGACCGACTGGCGCGGTCGTTTTCGCGGCAACGCGCAAGCAGTGATCAGACCCGGCAGCACGCAAGAAGTCATGGAGATAGTCCGTCTGTGTCAGCAGTTCAGCGTGCCGGTGGTACCACAAGGCGGCAATACTGGGCTGGTAGCTGGCGCGCTGCCGGACTTGACTGGACGAGCAGTTGTGCTGGTGCTGACCCGTCTCAACAAAATTCGGAACATCGATGTGATCAATAACACGATGACGATCGAAGCTGGCTGCATACTTCAAACAATGCAGGAAGCTGCTGCTGCTGAGTTACGGCTCTTTCCGCTATCGTTGGCGGCTGAGGGCAGTTGCACGATAGGCGGTAATTTGGCTACCAATGCCGGTGGTACAGCGGTACTGCGTTACGGCAATATGCGTGAACTTTGTCTTGGGCTGGAAGTGGTCACCGCGCAGGGTGAGCTATGGAGCAGTCTGCGTGGGCTGCGCAAGGATAATACTGGTTACGACCTGCGTGATCTGCTGATCGGTTCCGAAGGGACGCTGGGCATTATTACCGCTGCCGTCATCAAATTGTTCCCTCAACCTAAGGCGCAGGTGACCGCCCTAGCGGCAATGACTAGTCCGCAGGCGGCGCTGCAATTTCTGATGCTGGCACAAAACGTCTGCGGTTCAACCTTGACCGGCTTTGAGCTGATGTCGGACGTTTGTCTGCAACTGGTGGCAAAACATTTTCCACAGATGATGCCGGCGATTCCACTGGACCATCGGCAATATGTACTGGTTGAGCTGTCTGACGACGAATCGGAGCAACACGCAAACGACTTAGTGGAAAAATTGTTTGAACAAGCAATGGAACAAGGTCTGGTTGACGATGCTGTACTAGCGACCTCGATCGCACAATCTGAACAATTATGGAATCTGCGCGAACACATCCCGCTGGCGCAAGCGAAAGAAGGTCTAAATCTGAAACACGATATTTCGCTGCCGATTTCTCAAATTGCTGCATTTATAGAGGAGACGGATGGGCTGATGGTCGAGCATTATCCTGGCGCGACCATCGTTAATTTCGGGCATCTCGGCGATGGCAACCTGCATTACAATGTGGCGCCGCCGATCGACATCGTTGATGCTGAACTTAGCAATTGGGAGCAGCAGGTTAACCGCTTAATCTACGACAGCGTGGATAAATTCAATGGCTCGTTTTCTGCTGAGCATGGCGTCGGTACACTCAGACGAGCAGAAGTAAGGCATTACAAATCACCAGTTGAAATCAGGTTGATGGAGGCGATAAAACAGGCTTTTGATCCAGATAATTTGATGAATCCAGGAAAAGTACTATGAAAAATTTTCTGAAAATTCGAACAATCTTAATGGTCAGAGCAGATAGGGAAAAAATGAGCGACATTCTCTTTATTTACCCGCGAAGAGGAGGCTAACAATGCAAAACTTGACACCACCAGAACTGGCCGCATGGATTGAGAATGCAGTGCGCGAGAAACTTGTATTACTTGATGTACGTGAGCCGTGTGAATTTGAGACCTGTCATATTGACGGAGCGTTGACGATGCCGATGAATACTATCCCCGGCAAGCTATCTGAACTGGACGCGGGGCAGCCGATTGTCTGTATCTGTCACCACGGCGTGCGCAGCATGCAAGTTGCGTTGTTTTTAGAACAGCATGGTTTTACCCAAATTAGCAACCTGACAGGCGGTGTCCATGCCTGGGCTCAGCAAGTCGATAGCACAATGTCGACCTATTGAATTTCATCGGCATTAACTTTCAAAAAATGATAGTGCGTCAAACACGTGGATTGAGGCTTGTTGTTGAGACCGAGCTCGCAGCACTTTACCTACCCAGTTAATTTAAAAGAAGAGGAATTTAGCAATGCAAACTACTGACCATAATCAAAACCACGCTTCGGGCGTTAGCGACGACAAGTTGCCGGGGATCCGTCAAATCATCGCTGTCGGCAGCGGCAAGGGTGGCGTTGGGAAATCCACAGTGAGCGTCAATCTGGCACTCGCGCTGCAGCAGCTCGGCGCGCGCGTAGGGATCGTCGATGCCGACATCCTTGGCCCTAGTATCCCCGGTATGCTCGGCATCCCCACTGGTGTGCCACCAGAGACGACTCAGGACGGCAAGATGATTCCAGCGGAGCGGCACGGCCTGAAAGTAGTGTCGATGGGCATGCTCACCGGAGACGATAAACCAGCCGTCTTGCGCGGACCGATGGTGGGAAAATACCTGAAGATGTTCGTCGACGGTGTGCAATGGGGACAGCTGGACTACTTGATCCTCGACCTTCCACCGGGTACAGGCGATACCCAATTGACGCTGGCACAGAGTATGCCGTTGTCGGGCGTGGTGATAGTCACAACACCGCAGGCCGTGAGCCTCAAGATCGCCCGCCGAGGATTGCGGATGTTTGAGAAGGTGCAGGTTAAGATTATTGGGATCATAGAAAACATGCGCACCTTCACCTGCCCCCACTGCGGCGAGAGCACTGATATCTTCCGTCACGGCGGTGGCGAGCAGATGAGCCAGGAGCTTGGTGTTCCATTTTTGGGCGCCTTACCTCTCGATGCCGATGTTGTTACCTGCGGTGATGAGGGTCGCCCGATCGTGGCAGATCAGCCAACGTCGGTCAGCGGTAAGGTGTATGCCTCCATCGCCACTGCGCTGGTGGAGCAGCTCCACGCGGCGGTCACCGTGCTCAAGCCCTTTGTATGGAATTGGGACAGTAATGATGGAACACCAGGCTGGATGGAAGACGCGGCCAAGCCTGTTGGATCGCAGAAGATCCCCATCGGCTTCCTACGTCGCGATTCGCGTACCTTATCCATCCTCTGGGAGGACGGTCATCGCGACGACTTGGACGTCCGTGACCTGCGCTTAGCCTGTCGTTGCGCGCTCTGTATCGAGGAGATGAGCGGACGCCCGCTACTCGATCCTAAGACGATACGATCTGATGTGAGCCCACAAAAGATTATGAGTGTAGGCAACTACGCGATCCTGTTTGAATGGAGCGATGGCCATAACAGCGGGATATATTCGTTTAACGATCTGCGTGCCTTAGGCGCACGCGCTGCGACGAATACCGTTGAAAATGTCTGATTTCCAGCTTGCGGATCAGCCGGTCAGCATGCCGGTCAGTATTCGAGCGGAGACTTCGCTTGCCGATCCCGACACGTGCAAATTCGTCGTGAGCCGTACCGTACATCCTGGCGGCCCCTTCTTTTTCGGCAACAAGGAACGGGCAGCTGGTTCGCCCCTCGGCGAGCAACTGTTTGCCATCCCCGGTGTGGCTAACATGCTTATTGCCGAGAGCGTGGTAACCATTTGCAAGGAGCCAATTGCTTCGTGGTCAGAACTGAAATCAGCCATCGGGACGGCTATCCGCAAGCAGTTACTGACTGGCGTGCCGGCGATTTTGGATATGGATGTTCACAGCGGTACACAAGGACGATCCGATGCAGAGCTTACTACCGTAGTTCAGGCACTCCTAGACAATGAGGTCAATCGTTCAATTGCTAAACACGGCGGGAAGATTTCTATTGTGGAGGTCCTGAAAGAGAAGCTTTACATCACCATGAGTGGCGGCTGCCAGGGATGCGGTTCCTCTCAGGTAACACTACGACAGGGATTCGAAGTTATGTTGAAAAGGGTTGCCCCTGAAATCGAGGAAATCATCGATGCGACAGACCACGCCGCTGGGAAACAGCCGTTCTACCCGCAGCATGAGGTGCCTTTATGACAAATCGACTATTCCATAAACTAGCCCCAACCGTCGCGACGCTCGACGATCTCGCAACGTTGGCAAACTACTCGCTCATGGACACGCTCAACAGCGATCCTGATGCGAAAGAAAATGGCGCAGACCACGCACCGCGACAAGTCTTCACGGGCCACTATGTCCCCGTCAATCCTACGCCAATCCAAGATCCCGAGTACGTTGCACATAGCAAAAACTTTTTTAGCGAACTTGGCTTTGCCAACAGCATGGCACAGTCCGCTGACTTTGTTCGGTTGTTCTCTGGCGACATCTCGCACGTTCCGGATCCGATGCGCAAGGTTGGTTGGGCGAGTGGTTACGCACTTTCAATCTACGGCACCGAATACTATCAGCAGTGCCCGTTCCAAACCGGCAACGGATACGGTGATGGTCGCGCCATTTCCGTGCTTGAGGCTGTCATCAACGGTCGGCGCTGGGATATGCAGCTCAAAGGTGGCGGACGGACGCCATACTGCCGAGGTGCGGATGGTCGCGCCGTTTTGAGGTCAAGTATCCGAGAGTTTCTGGCACAGGAGCACATGCACGCGCTCGGCGTGCCAACGTCACGGTCTTTGAGTTTGTACGTGTCGAAAACGGAGAAGGTCAAACGGCCGTGGTACTCTGAGGGCTCACACTCACAGGATCCGGACATGCTTATATCGGAAGCTGTCGCTATCTCTACGGGCGTCGCACCCTCGTTCATTCGGGTCGGCCAACTCGAACTCTTCAGTCGTCGTGCCCGCAAGAATGAGCATCCGAAAGCGATGGAGGAACTAGAGATGATCGTGTTGCATTTGATCGATCGTGAGTACAGTGATGTCATCGACAATAAACTAAGTACCGCCGAAAAAGTGGTATTACTCGCGCGCGAATTCCGCAGCCGTCTTACGTCGCTCGTAGCAAACTGGATCCGCGTCGGCTATTGCCAAGGTAACTTTAACAGCGACAACTGCGCGGCCGGTGGATTTACACTCGACTACGGTCCATTCGGTTTCTGCGATGAGTTCAACCCTCAATATCAACCATGGACAGGTGGCGGACATCACTTCTCGTTCATGAATCAACCCGTGGCAGCAGAACGAAATTTCCACATGTTTTGGACAGCGTTGCAGCCGTTGCTGACATCGCATCAGGACTGTCTACGACAGCTCGACGAGATCCGAAGCGGCTTTGCGAAAGTGATGCAAGCGAAAATGGAGAAGATGTGGGCTGCAAAACTTGGACTGAACACTTTTCACGCGGCGTTATTTAGTGAGCTTGCTTCGCTGATGGTGCAAACGCCTGTTGATTACACCCTCTTCTTCCGCGAGCTCTCGGGGGTACCTGACGATATTGGCCCACTCAAAAAAAGCTTCTACAAGGATTCGACGTATAAGACAGATCCCGAAGGAAAGGACAATCGCTGGTCAGAGTGGCTCACAAAATGGAAATCGCTCATCGCCAGCACGACCGATGCGAATTCTCGTCCTCGCTCTCGTGAGGAAATCTCTAGGCAGATGAAACTTGTCAACCCAAAATACTGTTTGCGAGAGTGGTTCCTTATGCCTGCGTATCAGCAAGCGACCGCGGGGTACTACGCTTTAGTTCGAGAGCTGCAGCAAGTCATGACCCAGCCATACGCCGAGCAGTCGAAGGAGGTGGAGGAGAAATACTATAGGCTGAAGCCGTCTGAGTTCTTTAAGGTCGCTGGCTTGTCGTATTACAGCTGCTCGTCATGATTTTTCGACAACGGTTTGGTCAGGGGCGGCACACCGTTGGCGGTCTGCCCACCGCCAACGAGTGCCAACACAAGCACTGCACAACATGAGGAAGACTACCATGACATCGCCAGATCTTTCCCCCTTATCGGGGGAGGCTAAGGATAGGCTGCCAGAGGATGGAAAGGCAGGCTTGCAGGAACGAACCGGCCTTGTTGAGGGAGATACCTCTGCAGAAGAAGTTGTGCTCGCCTACCACGAGCGGACAAAACACCACTTCAACCGCTACGCCGCTGCGCTTGGCTACATGGACTGGGCGACACAGCCTGATCCGTTTCGGCGCTACGTGGGAGCGGAGCTGGTTCGCCTACCTCTGCCTAAAGCAGGCCGCTCGCTACCCTATTGGCAGCTTTATGCGAGCGCGAGCGTGCCGACGATGCCACTATCGCTGGCCTCAGTCTCGCTGTTTTTCCGATATGCACTGTCGCTGACGGCGTGGAAGAAATCGGGTGATACTACGTGGCCGTTGCGCGCAAATCCATCGAGTGGAAATCTTCATCCGACAGAGGGTTATACCCTATTACCTGCGGTCAAGCAGATCGGCGATGCGGCCGCCGTGTATCACTATGCACCAAGAGAACACGCTCTTGAACGGCGAGCGATGCTTGACGCTGCACGGTGGGCCGAGCTGACTGAATCTTTCACTCAGGGGGCTTTCCCTGAGGGATCTTTCTTGGTGGGTCTGTCGTCGGTACACTGGCGGGAAGCCTGGAAGTACGGTGAGCGTGCGTTCCGTTACTGCCAACACGACGTTGGACACGCGCTTGCCTGCCTGCGTATCGCGGCAGCGGCGCTGGGCTGGAAACTGGTACTCCTTGATAGTGTCAGCGATGTCGCCCTATCCAGCCTCCTTGGGCTTGATCGCGATGAGGATTTCGCGGCGGCAGAACACGAGGAAGCTGATCTACTGGTGTTGATTTCACCAGATTTACCAGCGCCACTTCTGACTGAATCCAATTCCATTTCTAAGGTGAAACAAGGCGGCGACGATGAAGCCAACGCAGTGTCACCGATGAAAAGGGATTGGAATAAGCCGCTGACGGCACACGGCAGTAGCGTGTTGTGGCAGGGAAAGGCCAATACGTTGAGCCACAAACACGGTGTTGAGTGGCCTGTGATCGACGCTGTTGCGCAGGCGACGCGACGCCGTGAAAGCTCTCCTATTAAGGAGGACTTCTCCTGCTTTCCATCGGAGGATGCGCTGTTCAGCACTTCCATCCGTCAGGGCCAGCTCACTGCGGAGAGAGCGATTCTTGGCCGCCGCAGCGCCGCATCGATGGATGGCTCGACGGTAATCTCGCGAGCAACATTCTTTGGTATGCTTGCCCGACTAGTTCCAACACAAGATCAACAAGCTATGCCTTGGGATGCGATCCCCTGGCGACCGCGAATCCACCTCGGGCTTTTCGTTCACCGTGTCGACGGCTTGGCGTCAGGCATCTACGCGCTTGTCCGAGATCCAGATAAGGTAGACATCCTCAAGAGAGTGATGCATTCAGAATTTTCTTGGCATCGTGTGCCCGACTGCCCACCAGGACTCCCCTTGTACCTCCTTCAGGAGATGGACTGTCGAGCGCTGGCGACCACCGTCTCCTGTGGACAGAACATCGCCGGCGATGGCGCTTTCAGCCTTGCCATGATCGCCGATTACAGGGACAGCTTAGCCACGTATGGAAGTGGGTTCTATCGAAACTTGTTCTGGGAGGCAGGTATGGTAGGGCAAGTGCTCTACCTTGAGGCTGAAGAAGCGGGGATCCGTGCCACTGGGATCGGCTGCTACTTTGACGATCCAGTCCATGCGGCCTTTGGGATCGAAGCACGCGAGTGGCAAAGTTTCTACCACTTCACTGTGGGCGGCCAGGTCGAGGACAGTCGGCTCATGACCTTGCCTGCGTACAATCTCGAGGAACAACAATGAGCATTCTGACATCCGTCTCGGCAACTTGGATTACACCGCTACCCGGATATATTCGAAAGGAACTATGAGAATGGCTGATGAAATCAACAAACTGAAGACTTTTTTGCCGTGGCAAGAATCAGCGGCAGTATTACAAACAAATGCGAGGCAGGGCATGGATCGCACGCGATGTTTACTGTTTACGTGCTACCTACGCAAGCTTTACGAAAATGGATTGACTATTACGCAGGACATTACCATAGCATGCCATTGGTACGGTCTCGCAGCACTGCAAGGCGATTGCATCGCCAAAAAACATTTGCAACGACTTGCACTGACTAACACGTTATTTTAAAAACAGCAGTCAATCCATACAACGAGGCTCCCATGACCAGCAAGATAATACCCATCATTAACCAGCGCACAGCCAATCCTGTACCGGTCATTCCGGCGAACGCGCCTGACCCCGGTGGCACACTCCAGGACACGCGCGGCCGGATGTTGTGCGACCTGCGCATTTCAGTAACCGACCGCTGCAACTTCCGCTGCACCTACTGCATGCCCAAGGAAGTATTTGACAAGGACTACCAATATTTGCCAAAAGCCGAACTTTTGAGCTTCGATGAAATCACGCGCATGACACGGCTGTTCGCGGCACACGGTGCCCAGAAAATTCGCCTCACCGGCGGCGAACCCCTGCTGCGTAAGAACCTCGAAGTTTTGATTGAGATGCTGGCCGTCCTCAAGACGCATGACGGCAAACCTTTAGATATAGCCCTTACCACCAACGGCTCGCTACTGGCCAAGAAAGCCCATGTGCTCAAGGCCGCAGGCCTGCATCGCGTTACTGTCTCGCTAGATTCGCTCGATGAAGTTACATTCCGCGCGATGAACGACGTGGATTTTCCGGTGGCCGATGTGTTAAATGGTATCGACGCTGCGCACGAGGCGGGCTTTTCGTCCATCAAGATCAACATGGTGGTTAAGAAAGGTGTCAACGATCAGGACGTCGTTGCGATGGCGCGGCACTTCAAGGGTAGTGGCCACATCGTGCGCTTCATCGAATTCATGGATGTGGGCTCCTCCAACGGCTGGCGTATGAACGATGTTGTGCCCTCATCCGAGATCGTGCGCATGATCAGCGCAGAGATGCCGCTCATCGCAGCGGAATCCAACTACAGTGGTGAAGTTGCCCAGCGCTGGGCCTATGCGGATGGTAGCGGCGAAATAGGTCTAATCTCCAGCGTGACACAAGCCTTTTGTTCCACTTGCACACGCGCCCGACTCTCGACCGATGGTAAGTTGTATACCTGCCTGTTTGCGCAGTCTGGCCATGATTTGTGCGCGCTGATGCGTTCAGGAAAGAGCGACCAGCAAATCGCCGCTGCTATAGGTTTGATCTGGAACCAGCGTGAAGACCGCTACTCGGAAATTCGCACAGAAGAAACTGCGCGGAGGAAAAAAGTTGAGATGTCTTATATCGGCGGTTGATTACTTTCATCCGAACTAAACCTGAATTCGCCGATGTCCCGATCCGTTTCGGCGGCATCAACACTATAATCAGCATTTGCGTGAATCCATAAACGACTTATTCAATGAGGACTATCTATGCAGGCTCGACCTATCAAAACCTTTGAATTCGAGCATCCGCAGATGGAACTGGGCACCAGTTGCACCGCCAATGCTTGGGCGCGGGTGCCTGCAGAGCTGTCGCCGGCTGAACGAGCAGCTCTTAAAGCCCGCATCAAACACCTGCTAAAAGAGCAACAAGCAGTGCTGGTCGCGCACTATTATGTGGATGCCGATTTGCAGGAATTGGCGGATGAGACCGGTGGTTGCGTATCGGATTCACTCGAAATGGCACGTTTCGGCCGCGACCATCCTGCCAGGACTGTAGTGGTGGCGGGTGTAAAATTTATGGGTGAGACAGCGAAGATACTCAGTCCGCATAAACGTATATTGATGCCTGATCTCGACGCAACGTGTTCTCTCGATTTGGGCTGTCCTGCGGACGAGTTCATTACATTTTGCGATGCCCATCCTGACCGTACAGTCGTGGTGTATGCCAACACCAGTGCAGCAGTAAAGGCGCGTGCTGATTGGATGGTGACGTCTTCTATCGGCTTGGAAATCGTCGCGCACTTGCATGCGCAGGGCAAGAAAATCCTATGGGCACCGGATAAGCATCTAGGCAACTATATACAGAAAAAAACCGGCGCAGACATGTTGATCTGGCAGGGTTCTTGTTTGGTGCACGATGAGTTCAAGGCCATCGAACTGGAGTTATTGAAACGCGAACACCCAGACGCCAAGGTGCTAGTCCATCCGGAGTCGCCGGAAGCCGTGGTAGAGCTGGCCGATGTGGTCGGCTCGACCTCGAGCTTGATTGCGGCCACACAATCGCTAGCTGCCGATACGTTTATTGTCGCGACCGACAGTGGCATTTTATACAAGATGAAACTGGCCGCGCCCGGCAAACGCTTCATTGAGGCGCCGACGGGGGGCAATAGCGCAACCTGCAAAAGTTGTGCACACTGTCCGTGGATGGCGATGAACAGCTTGCAAAATCTGGCCGATGTGTTGGAGTCTGGCAGCAACGAGATTCACGTTGATACCGACATCAGCCGCAAAGCACACATTTGTATGGATCGGATGCTTAGCTTTGCCGCGCAACATGATGCCAACGTTCGTCCTTCGGCGGATTTGGCGAAAGAACAAAAATTGTTTTCAGGGATAGGCCCAGCATAATGCATCCGCGTCACTTGGAACAACACCGCTCTGAACGCACCAACTGGCTCCGCGCCGCGGTATTGGGCGCGAACGACGGCATCGTTTCCACTGCGATGCCTAGTGCTGGGCGTTGCGGCCGCACAGGCGACTCACAGCAGCGTATTGATCGCTGGGGTTGCCGGCCTAGTCGCGGGTGCCATGTCGATGGCTGCAGGCGAATATGTGTCGGTCCACTCGCAGGCAGATACCGAACAGGCGGACATCGAGCGTGAACGGAAGGAGATCAAGAAGGATTATCCAGGCGAGAGCAAAGAGCTGGCGGCGATCTACGTCGGTCGAGGCCTGGATCCTGCGCTTGCGAAGCAGGTCGCTGATCAACTCATGGCACATGACGCGGTCGGCGCACATGCCCGCGACGAACTCGGAATTTCAGAAACGCTTAGTGCGCGTCCGATTCAGGCGGCCTTTGCTTCTGCCGCCAGCTTTGCTGTGGGCGCAGCCATGCCTCTCTTTGTCACGGCATTGGCTCCAGAGGCGAGACTGATTCCCATCGTATCAGCTACTTCGCTGGTGTTTCTCGCGCTCTTGGGTGGGGTGGCTGCGTTCGTCGGCGGCGCGCGCGTGGCAGTGGGTGCAATTCGAATCATGTTCTGGGGTGCGCTGGCCATGGGCTTGACTGCTGGCATCGGATTTATGTTTGGAACAGTGGTATGACCGAATACAAGGTGCTGCTCAAGGTGGCAACCCACAATTCCAACAAGCAGAGAGTCATCGAACACGGTAAAAACGTAAGAACAGGTAGTGGCCATGGCCCGTGTGATCATTTTTTCCGTGCTCAGAAATCAATCAACCATGAAATGGAGTGAATCAGCTTAGGAGAGAGCAGTGCAGTGTATGAAACAATATTGCAGCATCCTTTCAATATTGAGATGATTAATAGGACGTTACACGTTGAAAAATTCAAGTTTTATATTGCACTGGATTCGGTTTTTCTGGACACCTCAGCTGGGCTTTGGTTTTAATTGTGCCCGTACTAATTATTCTGTTTATGCACTGAATTTCATCGGTTTTTTCAAGTCGCCGCCTAACTTAACCCTTAACTTTGAAGAATAACTATGACTATGAATCTGAACGTTGCTCAAAAACTGATCCAGTCGCATCTGGTGCACGGCGACATGAAGCCCGGCGAGGAGATTGGGATCCGGATTGACTAGACGCTGACCCAGGACGCCACCGGCACGCTGGTGATGCTGGAGCTGGAGGCGATGGGCCTGGACCGGGTGAAAACCGAGGTGAGCGTCCAGTACGTCGACCACAATATTATTCAGGAGGACTACAAGAACCCTGACGACCACCTTTTCCTACGCAGTGCCTGCGAGCGCTTCGGTGTTTGGTATTCGCGGCCTGGCAACGGAGTCAGCCATCCCTGCCACCAGGAAAACTTCGGCAAGCCAGGCAAGACACTCCTCGGCTCTGACAGCCACACGCCGGCTGGCGGCGCGATCGGCATGCTAGCCATTGGTGCTGGCGGGCTGGAAGTGGCGTTGGCGATGGCGGGCGAGCCGTTCTATACACGTATGCCGCTGATATGGGGCGTGAAGCTCACTGGTCAGCTGCCTGACTGGGTGAGCGCCAAGGATGTAATTCTGGAGATGCTGCGCCGCCACGGCGTGGACGGCGGTGTGGGCCGGATCATCGAGTACTACGGACCAGGATTGGCTACGCTGAGTGCGATGGATAGACACGTGATCGCCAACATGGGCGCCGAGCTGGGCGCTACCACCACTGTTTTCCCTTCCGATCAGGAAGTGCGCCGCTTCCTGCGCGCCTGGCAGCGGGAAGAAGACTGGGTTGAGCTGGTCGCGGATAGGGATGTGACCTACGATGTGTACGAAGAGATAGATCTGTCCAGCTTGGTGCCGCTGATTGCCATGCCATCCAGCCCTGGGAATGTACGCCCGGTCAGCGAAGTCGCGGGCGAGCGGATCTACCAGGCGTATATCGGCTCGTCGGCCAATCCTGGCTATCGCGACTTCGCCGTCTCCGCGATGATGGTGCAGATGGTGAGGCTAAATATTGGCTGGAACCTCAGATTGAGTTGGCTCGAAACTACCGATTATCTCGAGTACAACTAAAACAAACAGAACGGTTAATTGAGGAGCATTATGATGAGCTCATTAGTGCTTGGCACAAACACTTCGGTTGAAGTGTCACATATTAGTTCTCATGGGATCTGGCTATTTTCACATGGCAAAGAACTCTTTATGGATTATGAGAATTTTCCTTGGTTTAAAGATGCCCAGATAAGATCAGTATTACATGTGACAGAACCTAGCCCTCAACATTTCTACTGGCCAGATCTGGATATTGATCTAAGTTCAGATAGTATCGAAAATCCAGAAAGATTTCCTCTTATTTCAAGATGAAGCCTTGTTCCAAATTTGTACCGTATTTGTACCGTGCACAGTCATATCGGGGTGGTTTTAGGCAGCTTTTGATAGTTGGCGAACGTTATAAGTGATTGATATTTAATGGATCGTAATTTTCAGTTACAGACTTAAAATCCCTCGGCTTTGCGGCCGTGCCGGTTCGATTCCGGCCCTAGGTACCATCATATATCGAAGCCTCAGTTACCCTCGCGGTGCTGGGGCTTTTTTATTCAATGTTGGCAATGAGAATGGAACGGATAAATAACTGAGCCGTTTATTTGCCTTTTAAACAGGGATTAGCTTAGTCTCTGGTACATAGTAAATATTTAAGGATGCTCGTCTAGCCCAATGTCTAAAACAAGCCCCCCAATTTCAGAATCCAATTTAATCGAGAATGATACGCAATATGAGGTTGTGCCTCGTAGGCGTTATGAAAGGCGTAGTACAGAGCAGTTTAATATTAAGTCTGAGTTTACCGTCGAAGACAACGATATAAACGTACAAAAAGTCGATAACAAACACCTTAGTTTAGTCATGGAAGGAGAACGCCGCCAATCAGGCAGACGTAGTTCAAGACCCACATTACTAAGCGTTAATGAAATAGCAACATTACGTAAAAAATAAATTGGGCTGGGGTTAAGACTCCAAAGTTTCGACCTCAGTAGTTTATTCTTCAGGGGCTTTTTTTGCCTCGGTCCACTGTTCAGGTTTTAAGAGCGTTTAAAATTCTCTGTCAGATTTAATTTAAATCTCTAGTACGCCATCTAAGCGTCCTTCAAAATTAATATTGTGTGCAGCCATTCCTGACTCTAGTTTGGGTCGGTATCGTTCATTTTTTGGCGTATTTGAGATGCCTGTGTAAACTAATTCTAACAAGCTATTTTCATGGGGAAAAAGTATCTTGGATTTGGGTTGGTTTTCAAGGCTTACGGTGAACAGCTTTAACAGTATTGGTGGTATAAATGATTTTTCGGATTGCTTGTGAATCTTTAAAGTGGCCAGATAAATGATGGGACTTGCTGTGCCGTGACTTGATGACGATGTGGTTGTGTTTACTCTAACTCATTCCAAGCTACTTGAGCACTTTTGGTTGATTAATTCATTTCTTTTTCGCCTCACCCTCACCAAAGAATCCAGCCCATAAACCCAGAAAAAAATGCTTAGCATTGGTGCCTAAGGTTTGCGTACGGTAACCACCCTCTTGAACTATAACAGTGTGATATTTCATCTCACCAATCAATTGGCCGATTTTGGAGAAATCTTCAAAGGTATGGCTCCAGGTTCCGGTTGGGTCAGACTTGGCGGTATCCAGCCCCAAAGACACCACAAGGTAGGTAGGATTAAAGGAATGAATACGCTTAATTGCAGCAGCCAATGTACGGCGATATTTTTCCGCATCAATGTCTTCCGCTAGAGGATAATTAAGGTTAAATCCTTCTCCTTCCTTGCTGCCAATTTCGTCTTTAAAGCCAGCAAAATGGGGATACGCAAAACGTGGATCACCATGTATTGACACAGTGAGCACATCACTACGTTCATAGAAAATATCTTGCGTACCATTACCATGGTGGAAATCAATATCAAGTATAGCAACCTTGCCATAATCACTGAGATGGTGGGCGGCAATAGCCGCTGAGTTAAAGTAACAAAAACCACCAAAAGTGCGTCGTTCCGCGTGATGACCTGGTGGACGTACTAATGCATAGGAAATATGTGTACCTTCCAACACGGCGTTTGCCGCTGTTACTGCACAATCAACTGCGCCGCGTGCAGCCAGATAAGCATTGTTATTTAACGGGGTAAAGGTATCTAGGCAAAAGTAACCGACTTGTAGCTCAATATCTTTTGGTAGTCGTTGCAAGTTGCGTAATGGAAAAATAATTGGATATATCGACTTACCTGGCGGTAATTTCGCACATGCCCGACGCAAATAATCCACATAGACTGGTGCGTGTACTTTTTTGATCAAGGCTACACTTACGCGCTTGGGTTCGATGCGTTTAAACAATTGTGTTTTGTCTAAAGCAGCAAGGATAGTCGACAAGCGCACCGGTGCTTCGACATAGCCACGATCTTTCACATGGTGAATGCTATGTCCTTCATTTACTACCAGCGCAATCATTTCCTTGTCCCGATGCGTACGAGTGATGGCGACGGGATTCTGTACGTAGTGAGGCGTACGGAAGCGTAGCGTTTTATCGGTAAATGACCGCACAATATAATCGATCTGAGCCTGCGGAATAACGCCTCCGTACTTGCGCTCTAGAATGGCTCGGACGATCTTCTGTACCATGCTAGTTTTGATGGCTTTTTTGATACCCAAATCATCCATCATTAGGTAATACAAGTCTTGATCATTCGGTGTAATCGGTGACGCATAAATATCGTTAATGACGGGGTAAACACCGTAGCGCTCATAGAATTTCATGCGAGCAATATTTTGTTTTAAAATGACAGGATCTTTGACCTGCGTAGGATCATCTATGGCACATTCAAAGAACAAGCCCTTGACCTTGAGTAGAAGGCATTCTTCACGTACATACTCATACAGTGCGCTGCCGATTCCTCCACTGGTCCTCGAGGGTGCAGCAGAAATCAATTCTAGATAAGCAATGCCAATATCGGGCAAATGCAGCAGCATGGCAAAACCCTTAACCTTACCTACACCATTTTCTGCAACAAACAGGATTGAGCGGTACTCATATTTGAGAGGGTCGTTTAGCTGCTCAGGCAGCTTGTTGAATTCTTCCTTGCGGGTAGTCGGAAATTGTTGTGCGAGAATTGACAATACTTGGCTTATTGCATCACGGTTTGCACTGGAGGTATTGTCTAAGACTTTACGGATTCTAAACATTGGCAATTATACCTGTACCTTTAGACAAAGCGGTCTGACATCTTTAACTGTAAATTTGCACTAGGGTTTATTGCTCCATCAACCTACCGAACTTACCTAAATGCCATCATAGCTTAATATAATAGAATGTGGGAGGTTAGGCCGTTGATTATTTTATTGATTTAGTTCTCGCCAGATACAAGTTGCGTGTTGATTTTCTTTGCTTGCGAAGGACTCGTCTTTTGCCAGTGAATGAGGGATAACGAACTTAAAATTTTTGTTAGGCTAATCCATTCTTTTACTTTAAGTGGGAAGCATCAGCGATGCGAAGTCTTTTAAGGAAGGTCTAATGTGGTGCTACATATAATCAATCAGAACGGGAAGGTAGGAGGTTAGCATTAAGGTGAAAGGCTTCTGAAGACACAATAAACGTGCTCCCAATTTTTATCATATTTGTACCAAGCACTTGCAAATAGATTTAACAAGAGTGTTGAATCAAAAGTAAAAAGTTGACTCTACCCGCTAACATAACACCATGTTAGAAAAAGGTTCAAAGATTTTCCGCGTCGGTCGATAATCTCTTTTCAGAAGCTAAATGCAACTGATAATTTAGATTTAATGAGGTTGGAGTATCATCAACCGCTATCACCTGCAAATTAATATTCGTTCCATCACTTACCCAGTGTGCATACGCTGTTTTTAAACGTGTGCGACTGTCGATGTTTCTCGATATTGCTTTGCCGTACTTTGAGCTTAAAACATCAGTAAGCGATTGAAATATTAGTAGATTTAGTGGAAAAGATCTTTCCTTAGTAAGATTTAAGGTGACTTGAGTAAGCTGGTCATCTATAAAATAGAACCTGACCTTAAATAACTCTTTTACCACACGCAAATCGTCAAGCCGAGCTAACTCTTTGGCTCCTGTTTCTAAAGTACTTCCATCTTGAATAAGGCGAGAGCCCTCGACAATTTTGATAACTTCTGATGGGGTCATTCCTACAGTCGTTTCTCCCCAGAGGGATTGGGCTTGTGCAGAAATCGACATCATCAATATCACTATTAAGAACATGCTTTGAAGAAAAGGTTTGGTCATCTGGCTTCCTTTAATGGTTTTGCTAGTGCCTATGTCGGCTTCAACGACTTGTTGTTGCCTAGGTGTATGGCGCTGGAGTGTAAATTTAGTGTCGTCATGTTTGAAAATCCTTTTCCATTTAGATCTGATGTATATGGCTCACTTTACACGGTTGAGGCAAAAATAAAAAACGGTATAGAAAAGTCTTCTGAGATGATCGCTGTCAATTACCTCATTGCTACGAATTAACGCGTCTATTTAGGGCTAATCATGTTCTCTGGTCGGACAATGCTATCAAATTCTTGAGCAGTTACGAAACCTCCAGCAGCCGATTCTTCGCGAAGAGTCGTTCCATTATTGTGAGCGAAACGAACTACTGATGCCGCTTTATCATAGCCGATGATAGGCGTTAAAATAGTGACTGACATCAGAGACTTCTCCATCGACTCTGAAATGCGATCAATATCGGGCTCTAGACCTGATATACAATTTTCAGAGAAACTTATCGCCGCATCGCCAATAAGTCTAATCGATTGAAGTATATTTTGAATAATAACGGGCTTAAAAGCGTTCATTTCTAGCTGACCCTGTGCGCCAGCAAAGGTCACTGTAGTGTGGTTGGCCATGGCTTGTGCACAAGCTATAGTCACTGCTTCATATTGGGTAGGGGTCACTTTGCCAAGCATCATTGATGAGCTTGGTTCATTTTTTGGTAGGTGTAATTCCGTTATATCTGAACCTGAACCTAGCAGACGAATATCGTTGGCTATTTTGTTAAGGCTAGTTGAGTTTGCATCCCCTAATATTTATCTGCCAGCACAGCTGCTGAACCACTAGGATCGTCGTCGATCGAGGGGTCACTGACCTTTTTCATAATAGAAAACTTTATTCGTGTAATTGAACATTGAGCTGATCAACGACTTCTGCCCAATCAGAATCAAAATCTAAACATTCCTTAATGAACTGTGCTTGAGAGGTGCTCCAGAAACTGGCTTGCTCTAAACTGGTCTCCTTTGCCAGTCGATGAGCACCTATAAACCCAGAAATAGCTTGTTCGCTATTATTTAAGCCCAGTTGAAGAAACAGATTTTCCATTGTGTGCATAGATGTGTCCATAGATATCTCCAGTCATCATAAAGTGGCTATGTCCAAAATTATCATCAACGCTTAATACAAACAAGCGAGTCAGGCCAGTAGGATTGACTGTTGAACGACCCGTTTATAAATTTATACAAATACATTTAAATTTATGGACATCCCTTCTGGCACCTAAGAGATAGGTTAAGTCTACCTGGGTGTAAAAGTACAGTCTTTCACCTAATCTAGTTATTCCATCCTACTTTCAGTGATACTCTTCATCGCTGGCAGGTCGTTGTCAGTGAGTTTATTCGTCAATATCAATTAATATCCCAGAATGTCGCTTATCGTTAAAAAGAGATGAACATTTCTCTTGACCTATTTATTTACTAACGATTTAATCAGGTTTATCAGTCACTGCACCGGTAGAAGCGGAGCTTACGGTTCTCGCATATTTGGCTAGCAATCCTCTGGTATATTTGGGGGCAGGCTGTTGCCAGTTGTGCTTTCTTCTAGCCATTTCTTCATCATTGATATTGAGCGTGATCTCACGTTTTTGCGCGTCAATCGTAATGCTATCACCATTTTCTACTAGCGCGATGGCACCGCCCTCGTATGCTTCAGGCGTGATATGGCCCACCACAAAACCCCGGCTACCGCCTGAAAAGCGACCATCGGTGATCAGCGCGACATCGTTGCCTAAGCCTTTGCCCATAATTGCAGAAGTGGGGCTCAACATTTCTCGCATACCAGGGCCGCCTCTCGGACCTTCATAGCGAATAACAACTACGTCACCGGCCACCACTTGACCATCTATAATAGCGGCAAAACCTTGCTCTTCTGAGTCATACACCTTAGCCGTGCCAGTAAAGCTTAAGCCCTCTTTGCCGGTGATTTTTGAAACCGCACCTTCAGGCGCTAAATTACCACTGAGTATCACCAAATGACTGTCTTTTTTAATGGGCTTATCAAAAGGTAAAATAATAGTCTGCCCTTTAGGATAATCTGCTACTCCAGACAAATTTTCCGCCATGGTTTTGCCCGTTACTGTCATGCAATCACCGTGCAGCATACCGGCATCTAATAAGCGTTTCATCAAAGGTTGAATGCCACCAATTTCAATTAATTCAGACATTAAATATCGACCGCTTGGACGCAAGTCTGCAATCACGGGAGTTTTATCGCCAATACGCACAAAATCATCCAATGTCACTTCGACCCCGATAGCGTCGGCCATTGCAATTAAATGCAACACTGCATTGGTAGAACCGCCTAGGGTAATGATCAGCGTAATTGCATTCTCAAATGCCTCTTTAGTCATGATGTCGGACGGCTTAATATCATGTTCGAGCAAATAAACAATGGCTTTACCTGCATCAATACAGTCTTGTTTTTTGTTAGCTGACACCGCATTTTGAGCTGAGCTATTCGGCATGCTCATTCCCAATGCTTCAATCGCCGAGGCTAAGGTATTTGCGGTGTACATTCCGCCACAAGAGCCGGGGCCGGGAATCGCCGTTTTTTCAATATGCTCCAACTGAGTGATCGGAATATCACCATTAGCATAACTGCCTACCGCTTCGAATACTGACACGATATCAGTGTGGTTTTCTCCAGGTAAAATAGTCCCACCATACACAAAGATAGAGGGCCGATTCAAACGTGCTAGTCCCATCAAGCATCCGGGCATGTTTTTATCGCAACCACCAATGGCAATAATGCCATCATGCCCCATGCCGGCCGATACTGCCTCAATGGAGTCGCAAATAATTTCTCTAGATACCAAAGAATATTTCATGCCTTCAGTGCCCATGGAAATACCGTCGGATATGGTAATAGTGTTATAAATCACGCTTTTAGCGCCGGCGCTATCTACACCCTTACTCACCTCTTCTGCAAGGGTGTTTATGTGCATATTGCATGGCGTTACCATTGACCAAGTTGAGGCAATACCCACCTGCGACTTTTTGAAATCTTGGTCGCCAAACCCTACTGCCCTTAACATAGCGCGGCTAGGAGCCTGAGCTGCACCATCTACGATTTTTTGGGAATATTTACGTGGCTTATCTGTACTCATCTTTTGATCTTCATTTTCAGTTGCAATAAATGCACTATAGGATTGTATAAGCAAATAAACAATTTAAATTGATCGATTTGTTGGTCTTAATTTACTTATCTTCTTGAAAAAGTCTTCTTTGAGGAATTATTGGGCCAAGAAAATTATTAAATAACCTGAATCCTGTTTAAGACAAGGGAACTAAAAGCCTGTTAACCGATCAGATCTTTTACGACAAAGATTTTAATGAAAGGAAAACAGGCTCATGAACAAATTAACAGACATATTTTGTGAT
>Ga0335398_10000365_pt1 | contig 78207 bp, 66 predicted proteins | sample BON03_FD_205742 | JGI IMG/M metagenome (GOLD analysis project Ga0335398, IMG submission 205742) | Freshwater microbial communities from Lake Bonney liftoff mats and glacier meltwater in Antarctica - BON-03 (spades assembly) (version 2) | ecosystem: Environmental > Aquatic > Freshwater > Ice >... | reverse complement strand
AACGGAGGAAGAGGCTTTGGTTGGGTGGCTGATGTAGCTGGTCGAGATATTCTCCGTTATCTCTGTTTGCTCCTGTAAGAACTCTTAATTCGGATTTTTGAACAGGAGGAAACGAAGGGAACGGAGGAAGAGGCTTTGGTTGGGTGGCTGATGTAGCTGGTCGAGATATTCTCCGTTATCTCTGTTTGCTCCTGTAAGAACTCTTAATTCGGATTTTTGAACAGGAGGAAACGAAGGGAACGGAGGGAGATGCTTTGGTTTAGTGGCTGATGTAGCTGGTCGAGATATTCTCCGTTATCTCTGTGTGCTCCTGTAAGAATTCTTAATTCGGATTTTTGAACAGGAGGCAACGAAGGAAACGGAGGAAGAGGCTTTGGTTGGGTGGCTGATGTGGCCGGTTGAGATATTCTCCGTTATCTCTGTGTGCTCCTGTAAGAACTCTTAATTTGGATTTTTGAACAGGAGGCAACGAAGGGAACGGAGGAAGAGGCTTTGGTTGGGTGGCTGATGTAGCTGATCGAGATATTCTCCGTTATCTCTGTTAGCTGCTGTAAGAATTCTTAATTTGGATTTTTGAACAGGAGGAAACGAAGGGAACGGAGGAAGAGGCTTTGGTTGAGGGGCTGGTCGAGATATTCTCCGTTATCTCTGTGTGCTCCTGTAAAAATTCTTAATTTGGATTTTTGAACAGAAGGAAACGGAGGGGAGACTTTGGTTTAGGGGATGCTGTAGCTGGTTGAGATATTCTCCGTTATCTCTGTGTGCTCCTGTAAAAATTCTTAATTTGGATTTTTGAACAGAAGGAAACGAAGGGAACGGAGGAAGAGGCTTTGGTTGGGTGGCTGATGTAGCTGGTTGAGATATTCTCCGTTATCTCTGTGTGCTCCTGTAAGAATTCTTAATTTGGATTTTTGAACAGGAGGAAACGAAGGAAACGGAGGGGAGAGGCTTTGGTTGAGGGGCTGGTCGAGATATTCTCCGTTATCTCTGTTAGCTCCTGTTAGAACTCTTGATTTTGATTTTTGAACAGGAGGCAACGAAGGAAACGGAGGAAGAGGCGGTTCACCTAAAATCTATGTCTGCTACGTCACGCTCGTTATCGAAGGGAGCTTTATTGGCTCCTGGAAGAATTAGTCGATGGATTCCATCAATGACCCTCAGTTCATTGAAATTGATGAGCAATCCTACCGGAACGTCGAGGAGCTTCATATAGCTGAGCAGTTGAGCTTTATGGATTGGAAGAATCTTTGTCACAGCTTTAGCTTCGATGAGCAGGCTATCCTCGATAAGAATATCCAAACGTAGATCTTCTTCTTTGATGAAACCTTTGTAGGATATCTCGACTGATTTCTGACTCACATATGTGATTTTTCGTAAGTCGAACTCTTTAGTCAGGCACCATTCATAGATAGACTCAATTAGCCCTGGACCTTTGTCCCGATGCACTTCGATTGCCGCGCCGATGACAGTCTCGGTCAGGTCGGACGCTTTTTCGAATAATGGATGCATAAAGATTTTTTGAACAGGAGGTAAGGGAGGAAATGGAAGGGCTAGCCGATGATGTAGATGGTCGAGATATTCTCCGTTATCTCTGTTTCCTTCTGTTAGAACTCTTTGATTTGGATTTTTGAACAGGAGGCAACGAAGGAAACGGAGGAAGATGCTTTGGTTTAGTGGCTGATGTAGCTGGTTGAGATATTCTCCGTTATCTCTGTGTGCTCCTGTAAGAATTCTTTGATTTGGAATTTTGAACAGGAGGAAACGAAGGGAAGACTTTGGAATAAAACCTGAATGGAGCGGCTTGTCTAGCCATAGCTCACAGAGCGACGGCTGAAGCGACATAGACTCGAGCGCAGCATAGAGCCCGGAGGGGATCACCGGAGGGTGAGATCAAATTGGGAAAAGCTGACAGCGCGGGATGCTGTAGCTACGTGTCCAACTTCTCCTCTAATGAGCAGAGCTTTATGACTGAATCTAGTAACGATGGAGAGAGTGGTTGGACACGTAGATCGATGGGCGCGAGCAGACCATCGTCCATAAGAATGATGTTCCCTCGATGAGTGTCTGAAATAACGACCTGGCGGATTGGGTCGAAGAAGGCTAGATTTCCGTCTGCTTTGAAAGGCAGCCAGCCATTGCTGGTTAAGAACGTTTTGATTTGTTTCAACGTTGCGGGTTTGCCTGTAACGGCGGGTTGTTGGATTAAAAGACGCATTGCACCTTCCGTCTTTAAGACTCCGATGAATTTAACGTCGTCACCAAAGAGTTCGTTATGGAGTTGCCATCGCTCTAGGTAAGCTACAGGAGAGGCCTTTGCTTCCTCGTTATTCCTGTGAACAACAAGCATGCCGAAAAAATCCGGCCATGTCGCTTTTAGGTAAGTGGAAGATTTAGGATCGAACCAGACTTGGTGCTCGTTGCCTTCGTCATCAGGGGAGCGGCTCAGTTCGGGCGGCTTTGATTCGAGGAAGAGCTTGTTTTCTTCGGCGTAGGCTCGGAAAACTTCGAGTTCTTCGAGGTAATAGGGATCGCCTCCTTGAAGACGCGCAATTGCTTCACAGCGGCATCGTAGCTCGTAAGCGCATGCTTTGAGCGCGATTCCCGTAATTGGGTTGCGAGGTTCATGTGGGAACATTCGGTTTATTTTTATAAGAATTCAAGGCTGAAACTGTTGGGCGGCCGATGATGTAGCTGGTCGAGATATTCTCCGTTATCTCTGTGTGCTCCTGTAAGAATTCTTAATTTGGATTTTTGAACAGGAGGCAACGAAGGGAACGGAGGAAGATGCTTTGGTTGAGTGGCTGATGTAGCTGGTTGAGATATTCTCCGTTATCTCTGTGTGCTCCTGTTAAAACTCTTGATTTGGATTTTTGAACAGGAGGCAGCGAAGGAAACGGAGGGAGAAGCTTTGGTTGAGGGGCTGATGTAGCTGGTCGAGATATTCTCCGTTATCTCTGTTAGCTCCTGTAAGAACTCTTTGATTTGGATTTTTGAACAGGAGGAAACGGAGGGAACGGAGGAAGAGGCTTTGGTTGGGTGGCTGATGTGGCCGGTTGAGATATTCTCCGTTATCTCTGTTTCCTCCTGTTAGAACTCTTAATTTGGATTTTTGAACAGGAGGCAACGAAGGAAACGGAAGGGAGAAGCTTTGGAATAAAAGCTGACACCTGACACCTCGCGCAGCTACTGTTTAACGGGTATGTCGGAAGATGTTTGAACTGCGGTGCCGCAGTTGTGTGTGAACTCTCTCGGATTACTTAATTGCTGCGAACCCGAATTTTCTTCGGGTCTGCTGTAATGATGGCACAGGCATCAAGTTCTTCCTCGTAAAAGGTGATCATGTAGTGGATTGCGGGAGCCATCTGGGCGGCTCTAAAGCCAGACAATCGAATGATTCCTTGGTGAGGCATCCCTTTTAAAATCGCCAGTTCGCCAAAGTCTTTATCCAAAGTCACTAAGATCTTTGAAGATGAATTGGCGTAAGCAAGGATCGCTTTGTCACCGGGATCTTGTTCCCATGAACCCGTCCACTCAACATCATGTCCGAGTTCACGCAAAACGGGCAGCGCTCCACCCCAAACGCAGGAATCGAGTAAGATTGCTGCCATTACGAAGCCAGAGCGGCAGGGAAAAGCTCGATTCGTTCATGACGAGCCAGACGAGACGCATAAACAAGGCAGGCTTGGATATCTTCTGGTTCAAGCCATGGGTAACCTTCAAGAATCGTCGCGGAATTATCGCCCGCCGCAAGCATGTCGAGCACGTGCTCTACAGCCAGCCGGTGTCCACGGATTATCGGTTTTCCGCCGAAAATCTCCGGATTGCAGGTAATACGCTCTATAAGTTCTTCTTGTTGCATGTTGATAAGATGATGCAACCGGGTGGCTGGTGCAAGTCTGGAGGAGAATCCGGTGGGGCGGTTGGGTAAAAGCTGAAATTTGGATTTTTGAACAGGAGGCAACGAAGGAAACGGAGGAAACGAAGGAAACGGAGGGAGAAGCTTTGGTTGAGGGGCTGATTTGCCGATTTATTGAAGCATTATCTGCTAACCCGAGCCGGAATACCGGGTGTTTAATGGTTTATGGATACGCTACCGCCCTTGGTTGCGGCCTGTTAGGCGGAATTAGTTTGATTCGGCTGGGGTATTTTGGCGGGCTCCTTCGAGGCCGCGCGGGGGTAATGTGGGATTTAAGGATTAGAGTTCAAGAAAAAATGAACTAAAGGTGAAGTTGCGGCTGGGTTGCTGCGTTAGACTCCCTCTGATCCAACTCAGAGCCAGTTCTCAAAGGTTCAGGATATCGCGGAGTGCGCCTTGTAATTTTTCCACTGTGGCTGTGATCCAGTCGTTTTATTTCACGGGCAAAAGCATGGCTTTCTCGATGAAGATGGGGACGGCTTTGGAATAAAAACTGAAACTTTGAAAATTCGAAAAGCTGAAATTTTTTTAGACGGGTGGATGAAAGAGGTCTCTGTCTTCTGCTATTTTAACCACGAAAGGCACGAATGACACGAAAGGAAGACTTTGGAATAAAAGCTGAATAGAGAGGGAGCTGCGGGTGAGAGGAGCGCGAGCGAAAGTTCCTCATTGGAGAAACTGCGATCACCTATTGTGCTGGGAGGTGCGTCCACGATGGAATTATCGGTCGTGGAATCGCCGTAGGAATCGTAGTATCGCAAGCCGCGTCGCACGGCCAGCCTCTCGAGGTCTTCAGGCTGCTTCAGGCCGATACGGCGCGCCTTCATGAGGAGCGGGGAAACGTGCGGGGTTGTGCCGAGACGCCTGGCTAGATTGATGATGGATTCAGGCGGCATGTAGGGAACGGAGAGGGGGAGAAGAGATTTTCGATCCGGCGTCGTTACTCTTTGCCGGGACAAGTTTTGGATTCTGAACCCAGCATCCCACATTGCCCACTATGGCGGTCACAGTGCGGCGAGTCCCGCAGATTCGAATTCGAGTGCGTTCCACCGGATCTTTGACGTGCGTTTGGAAAGATGCCGCATTTCGACACCGATAACTTCTCCTGTATCACTGAAGTCAAGGACGATGCCTGGCGAGACCTCTTCGGACTCAATAATTTCCGAGTCATCCAGCCTCAAGTAGAGGGCGTCTGCTTGTTGGTCGAGATGGAGTTTCATGATTTTCCTTTCATAATCCTGTCGAAGAATACACTCACAACATGCCAAGGTGCAACCTGTGTGTTCACGACAACCCGTAAAATCCGGTTTTGGTTTTCGGGGATTTTTCGGAAAAATCTTTCGATGCTTGAATCATCGGGATCCCAAGTGCGGAGTTGCGGATCTTCCAAAGTAGTTCGCACCCAATCGGCTTGGATTTCGCGAGCCTCTGCCGCAATCCGGGCATGTTGGGTGTAGATGAAGTTCACGTTTTTTTTGCGGTAGGGCGGACTCAGCTCGATTTGATTCGCAGCCATTCTCGTTTGTTTGACCTTTAGGGTGCATTCGCGGTTAAACCTTCAAAGTGAGTTCGTCCTGCACGGGATCGGATTGCCCGGTGAGGTGCCGTGCGCTGCAAATTTTGGATCTGGCGTCGTTACTCTTTGCCGGGACAAGTTTTGGATGGAAGAACGGAAAAGAGCATTGGCCACAAAAGGCACATAATTCACAAATTCCCCAACCCACTGGGCTTTCGTCGTCCCGGATCTGCGTTTATCTGCGAAATCTGCGGTTAAAAATCTCCGGTTTCAGTTTTGACGCTCCAAGCAGTCTTAACCGCATCCTGCCAAAAACGACGGATTACCATGTGCAAATAGTTTTAACGGTTGGTGCCACTATTGGCAAATTCAATTTGATTACGTGCCTTGCAACCATTCGAATTTCAGACTTGGGAACGATCGGAACCCTCCATCGAAAGAGGTCAGCCGGCAGTCTGCCGCTTCGGCCCAAGCTGCCAACAGGGCATCTGTCCAAAGATTTGGAGTTGGCCGTCGACCTGTCACATTCTTGCGGAAGCAGACTTCGCTCATGCTGGTTGGATTCCCGATGTTGAAAGTTCGCTCATCCGCTTCCATGGCATCCCATGCGGCCAGTGCTTCATCAGGATTTACCGGTGCATTTTCCATCGCTTTGGCGTTGGTGAGCAAGCGTAGCAAGCCAAGCCTTGCCGGCAGGCAGAGGGCTACGCTGCTTACCGCTTGTTTTTCCCACCAATCCCATGCTGCGGCATGATGCACATGGCGCTCCACCGCGATGGCGAACAACACATTCACGTCGATCAAGGTGTTCATGAGGAATCTTTCGAGTCTTCCGCCTCTAGCAAAACCGCCAATTCGTCATTACTCCGAGCCGGTATCCGGGGACTCGCCATGCCACTGATGGGCGGACGGAGCATACGCCTGGATTCAGGTGGCGCTTCCACCACAGCCCGCTCCACGGCACCCGTGAAGAACTCTTTTAGAGTCAAGCCTTTCTGAGCGGTCAATGTTTTGACCTGACGAAATAAGCGATCTGGTAAGTCAATTGTTGTGCGCATAAGTAAATGTGCGCACATTACGGTTTGCTGGTCAAATGAATTGGAGCGGCAGAAGGGATTTGCCGAATGGCGGCGAGGGCTTCACGTAAAACGTGAAGCCTTGGGAAGTCGCGTATAAATCTAAAAAGGGAGATGATTTGAACGGGAGGAAACAGAGGAAACAGAGGATGAACGGGCACTTTTTAATGTTGGATTTTGGATGAAGAGGTTTGAACCACAATCGGAGCACAGCGGAGATGGACGGACTGGGAAATCAAATCTCTCCGTCAAATTGCACGGATTGCACAGATGGAAGATGAGATTTTGGATTTTGGATGGCTTGCGGAGCGGTTTTGGAATGTCTTTTATCAAAAATTCAAAATCGGAAACGCTTAGTTTTCAGAGTTTCTGACGATGTTGGAGTTTAACGATTGAGCAAGCGCACACAGGCAAGGTGCAGCAAAGGGGCTTTTTGAACCGCCGCTGTCCAAACCACGCTGGAGTTCACTGCGAAATAGGAATGTGCCAGAACATCTCGGAATCCGGCGATTTGGCGCCATGGAATCTCCGGTTCGGCCTCGGTCCACTCCTCCGGTAGTGACTTCACCGCTTCACCGATGATTTCAAAAACCCGGATGACAGCATCCTGGGTCTTGAGGTCGCACCCGAAGGAGGTTTCATTGAATCCTTCAAGGTGCGCTTGCAATCTTTCGCATGCTTCAATGATGTCTTCCAATCTCAGATTAGGGTCACGCGACATTGAGGAGATCGGGTTGGATGGCCTTTAGGAATCGAGGGTTGCAGGCAGTCAGTGACAGGAGGTCTACCTTGGTTCCGAGGTGATCTTCGAGTTCGAACTTCAAACCCATGAAGTTGTCGAAATCAGGGGGAGAGGCGAATTCGACCAGAAGATCCAGATCGCTCCCCGGGTGCCCGTCTCCGCGTGCCTGGGAGCCAAAAACCCACAGATGAACCACCCCGCGCTTTTGAATAAAAGGCCAAAGATCTCTGATTTGCTGAGCGATGCTTGTTTCGTCGGTGGCCATGGCGGGTGGGGGAGATTTTGGATTTTGGATGAAGAACCGGATGAAGAGGTTTGAACCACAATCGGAGCACAGCGGAGATGGACGGACTGGGAAATCAGATCTCTCCGTCAAATTGCACAGATGGAAGATGGGTTTTGGATCCGTCTTTGCCGAGTTTTGCCGGGACAAGTTTTGGATTGGAGAAGATTTTTTAACCGCGAATCACACGAATTTTCGCGAATGGATACGAAGAGAGGAATTTGAACAGGAGGAAAGGGAGGAGGGATTGGGGGAATTTTAAATGGTGAATTTTGAATGAGAGAGGGGATCCTGCTGCGCTGCGAATTTTGAATCTGGCGTCGTTACTCTTTGCCGGGACAAGTTTTGGATTAGAGAAGATTTTTTAACCGCAAATCACACGAATTTTCGCGAATGGATACGAGGAGAGGAATTTGAACAGGAGGAAAGGGAGGTAAGGGAGGGAGAATTTTGGATCCGTCTTTGCCTAGCTGCGCCGGGACAAGTTTTGGATCCGTCTTCGCCTAGCTTCGCCGAGATGAGTTTTGGATTGGAGAAGATTTTGTAACCGCGAATTACACGAATTTTCGCGAATGGATACGAAGAGAAGAATTTGAACAGGAGGAAAGGGAGGTAAGGGAGGTAAGGGAGGTAAGGGAGGTAAGGGAGGGAGAATTTTGAATTTTGGATGGTGAATCCGGCGTCGCTGCTCTTTGCTGGGACAAGTTTTGGATTCGCCTTTACCGAGATTCGCTGGGACAAGTTTTGGATTGGGGGAAGATTTTTTAACCGCGAATCACACGAATTTTCGCGAATGGATACGAAGAGAGGAATTTGAACAGGAGGAAATGGAACTGCCTTTACGGAGTAAGATGGAGGAAATCCAGATCGGGAAAGCGCTTGAAGTCGGTGTCGAAAGAAATGACGCGGCAGTTTCTAAAACTTGCCAAGGATGCGAGGTAGCAGTCCGTCCAGAGGTGATGAGGGAAATCCATCTTGTGGGAGAGAGCCATGAATGCGCTGTCGATTTCAGGGGAGTCTCCGATAAAGCCAACTTGGACTTCGGAGCGGTAGCGTTGATAGATGTTCCACGCTTCTTTTGGATGGAGCGGGAAGCTGAGGACTTCCGGGTGTGTGCTGAGGCGTAAAAAGCCTAGCATTGTCACTCGGCAGAACGCGATTTCCGGTGCGGATTGGTTCATCCAGTAAGCGAGGGCTTTTTCATGATGGGCGTGGTTTTCGTCCGCCAAGGCGAGCCAGACATTGACATCCGGGAGGTCTGTCATTGCTTGTTCTGTTGAGAAATTTTCATTGTGAGGGAGGAACTTATCTCCTCTTCTTCCAGGATTTCGTTCAACTGTCGGTTGGTGAGGGCATGTGTCGGAGGGTGGTCCGGCCTACGGCGGATCGCCACAGGTGGTGGGTTGCGATGCGTCGGCTTGGGTTGAGTGCCTACCGTTTGGCCTATCAAGCCAGATCGGATGTATTGGGACAACAGCTTTTTGAGGGTAGTGCCCTGCTGCACCGCGCGGGTTTTTACCTCACGAAAGAGGTCGTCGGGAAGATCAATTGTCGTTCTCATTTACACACAATTACATAAATATGATTTTATGTCAAGGAATGGCGGGGAAGGCGGTGTTTCCACGAAATGGCTCTCAATCGAAAGTGAAGCGAGCCATTGGATGGTGGGATCGTTAGTCGGGCCTGCCCCGATTTCCACCACGACGGGTAATGGTATGCGGAAGGCGGGCGAAAGAATTTCAATGAGATGCAGCTGGTTGATTTTCCCAAGAAGAATCAGGGGAGATGCATTGAAAACCCAGCCTTTCATATTCTGGAATCTGCGATTTCCTGCTCTAGGTCTTCTTCGCTCACTTGAATAGCAGATACTCGATAATCCCGAAGGTGATTGAAGAGTTCGATGCGGCTACAGCCGATCAATTCTGCCGCCTTCGATTGGGAGATTCTTCCGAGTTCATACCACTTCACGGCTGCCGCGATTTTCAGTGAGAGGGCAAAATCCTCTGGAAGCTCTTTGGTTATGGAAAGGGATGTATCCGGGACGTCTAGGATAATTTTCAAGTAATCACGATCGCTGAAGGCTTTGTAAAGGCAAGAAAAGAGGAACGGCTTTACCGCGAATATTGGATTATGAATTCGGCGTCGCTGCTCTTTGCCGGGACAAGTTTTTGATTCGTCTTTGCCGAGCTTCGCCGGGACAAGTGTTGAATTGGAGAAGATTTTTTAACCGCGAATAGACGCGAATTTTCGCGAATTGGAAAAATATTTGGATCTGGTTCCGAATCTCTAATGTCTAGTTTCTGTCCCATGTCCCATGTCCCATGTCCCCTGTCCCCTGTCCCCTGTCCCCTGTCCCCTGTCCCCTGTCCCCTGTCCCCTGTCCCCTGTCCCCAAGTCTGAACCTGCACCTAGGGCAATCATGGCTCGAGGATTTGCAGATTGGGATAATTTTGGCTAAAATCTCTTGGATAGCGGGTGATAAGGCCAAGGCGGTTCAAGGCGTAGGCTCCGATCAACACGTCGGCGATGGGGCGTTTCGGAAGAATACCGGAACGCCGGGCGGCGATGTGGAGGTGCCATGCCTGATGCGCGGTTCGTGTATCTGCTGCGGTCCAGCCACTTCGTGAATCGATGCCAGCCTGTTCGAGAAAGTGCTCCTGCTGCTCCAAATCGCCCTCAAAGGTAGGTGCCAGTTCCACAAAGGTCACAGGACAAATTGACAGGCCCTCGGCAAGGTTCTGTTCGAGTAAGGTTGCCGAGCGCAAGCCGAAGGAGGGGTCGTTTTCGAGCACGTCTATGACGACGCAGGTATCGACCACCCAGGTCATTCGGCCTCACGTAGTTCGCGCATCCAGTCTGCGGTAGACCTGGGCGGGGTTTTGCAGATACGGCGGGCATATCCCAAGACGACAAGCGGCCCTAGGGGTTTTTCCTCGTGAAGCGAAACGCGGATTTCCCGATCAGACACCTGCTCCCAATGCAGTTTCCGACCGGGGTGCAATCCCATGGCCTTGCGTAGGCTTGCGGGCACGGAAACTTGGCCGCGCTCGGTGACAATGGTTTCATTCCCTCAGGGTGGTTATCATGTGGGTTCATCATGTCAAGGGGGGGGGGTGCGAGGAAGAGATTTTGGATTCTGGAATTTGGATGGTAGAGCTGGATGTAGATTTTTTAACCGCGAATAGACGCGAATTTTCGCGAATCAGAAAAATATTTGGGACTGGTTCCGAATCTCTAATCTCTATTTCCTATTTCCTGTTTCTGCCCTTTGCGGCTTTGCGCGAGACTCTTGTTTGGCTGCGGAGGCCGGGGGAAGAAAGAGTTTTTAACCACAATCGGAGCACAGCGGAGATGGACGGACTGGGAAATCAAATCTCTCCGTCAAATTTCACGGATTGCACAGATGGAAGATTGGGGGGATTTTGGATCCGTCTTCGCCTAGCTTCGCCGGGATGAGTTTTGGATTGGAGAAGATTTTTTTAACCGCGAATTACACGAATTTTCGCGAATGGATACGAAGAGAAGAATTTGAACAGGAGGAAAGGGAGGTAAGGGAGGGGGGATTTTGGACTCGTCTTCGCCTAGCTGCGCCGGGACAAGTTTTGGATTCGCCTTTACCGAGCTTCGTTGGGACAAGTTTTGGATTGAGGAAGATTTTTTAACCGCGAATCACACGAATTTTCGCGAATGGATACGAAGAGAAGAATTTGAGCAGGAGGAAAGGGAGGGGGGATTGGGGGAATTTTGGATGATGAATGTTAGATTTTGGATTGGAGAACTGGAGAGAAGAGGTTTGCACCACAATCGGAGCACAGCGGAGATGGACGGACTGGGAAATCAAATCTCTCCGTCAAATTGCACAGATTGCACAGATGGATTTTGGATTTTGGATGCTGGAAGACGGTTAGACGTTATTGGTTCCTAGTTCCTGTCCCCTGTCCCCTAGTCTCTGGTCTCTGGTCTCTGGTCTCTGGTCTCTGGTCTCTGGTCTCTGGTCTCAAAAATCTGTTCGCGCTTATGTGAGTGTGCGGATGGCGGATGATATTTTTCCTTTGATGAAGGGCCATGTTTCGTCCCGGAGAGAGATTGGATCGGGTTCCGCATCGGCATCATCAAACCATGCGAGGCTGCGGATGACCATGAGGAGGGAGGCGGGGCGGTATTTCGCCTGATAGGATTGGAGCATGATTTCAAGCGGGAAGGACTCGAACAATGCGGCGATGTCGTAAAAGTCCTTTTTGCTGCCACGGTTGGCGATGGCATTGAGCTTCATGGCGCAGATATCCTCAAGGGACCACATGGCAAGGCCTTGAATTTGCAGATCGTCGGCAAGCTTCGGGTAAGAGTGTTTCAAAAATTCGACTTTGATGTCCATGAGTCGGAGTTGCAAAGTGCCCTCTGCGATTCCCGTGATGGATTCGGGCCCCACGCAAAGCTGGGTGGTAAGATGACTTGGCTGGAAATCAGCGACGGTGAAAAAGTCCAGATCGACGGAGACCCGGTGTCCTAGCTGGAGAGCGAGGGAGGTTCCTCCTGCAAGGGAAAATCCCGCAGCTGTAGTTTTTGGCTGAAGACCAACGAGCAACTCGAAGAGGTTCAGCGGGACTGCGGATTGGTGGAGCATCGGAAGTGTGAGGCGGGCAGATCAAACCAGACGATGCAAAAAGCGAGTGCCCGGGGATGTAGGGAGCGGATCCCGGTGACGATTTCCGCAAGCCGCTTTCTGCCGTAATAGCTGACCAATGCCTGCCAGTCCGGCCAATCGCCGTATTCGAGGACGCGGCGGGCGAGCCAACCCGCGTGCCGCTCGGGATCGACATCACTGGGACGGACGTCCCAATAAAGGTGTGGCGATAGGGTGGGCATGGGGGAGGGGTTTTAAACTTCAAATTCTAAATTTCAAACTTCAAGGAAGAGGGGGAGGACTGGGTGTGAAAGAGATTTTGGATTCTGGATTTTGGATGGTAGAGCTGGATGAAGAGATTAGAACCGCGAATTCACACGAATTTTCGCGAATCAGAAAAATATTTGGATCTGGCTCCGAATCGCCAATCTACAATTTCTGTTTTCTGTTTTCTGTCTACTGCCCTTTGCGGCTTTGCGCGAGACTCTTGTTTGGCTGCGGAGGCCGGGCGAAGAAAGAGTTTTTAACCACAATCGGAGCACAGCGGAGATGGACGGACTGGGAAATCAAATCTCTCCTTCAAATTGCACGGATTGCACAGTTGGAAGATGAGATTTTGGAGGGGAGAGGGGTGAAAGAGAATCTTGGGTTTTGGATCCGTCTTTGCCTAGCTTCGCCGGGACAAGTTTTGAATTGGAGAAGATTTTTTAACCGCGAGTAGACGCGAATTTTTGTGAATTTTTGTGAAGGGAAGAGGTTTGAACAGGAGGTAACTGAGGAAAGGGAGGGGGAGGCGGTTGGGTAAAAGTTGAATGGAGAGGAGCGACATAGACTCGCGCGCAGCATAGAGTCCGGAGGGGACCACCGGAGGGTGAGATCAAATTTGGAAAAGCTGAAACGCTGAAAGCAGGAGATTGGGAACTGCCAAGTTCTCTTCCTCCTACGCCCAAGGCTACGGCGGACAAGAGTTTTAAGTTGAGGGGCTGATTTGCCGTTTTTTGAAATATTACCTGCGGACCAGCGCCGAAATACCGGGTGTTTAGTGGTTTACGGATACGCTACCGGCCTTGGTTGCGGCCGTTAAGGCGGAATTAGTTGGATTCGGCTGGGGTATTTTAGCGGGTTCCTTTGGGATCGCGCAGGAGCAAAGTGGGACTTAAAGATTAGAGTTCAAGAAAAAATGAACTAGTGACGGAGCGGTGGCTGAGTATTTCTCCCAAGACGCTATAAGAACCAAGAGAATTAAAGAATCGTAGAAACATGAAATCAGTTTTGAGCAGTCGTTTTTCTTCGCTGGTAATTTTGAAATGAGATTTTCCGTGGAAGACAAAACAACCGACGAGCAGGATGGCTGCTACTACTCCCATCCATTTAGATGCTCCTATTCATGAGGGGAACTATCCGAAGCAAGCCACACCGGCGGTTCAACATCGCCAGAAGTGGAAAAAAATAAAATTAGCGATCATATTAAAGGCGGTTCATGAATCCCTCTGAGCGGGAACTACGGAACTTTCCTCGATGGTTCTGCGTGCGAATGAAAATTTCGCAACGCTAAAAATAACGACATTGAAAAACTGAATTGCGATGTAGTGGATGGGAACTGTTTTGACCAAGATGGAGTAAAGTCCCCAGTCGAGCACTCGGGCGGCAAGGATACCTGACATGAAGAGGATGAACTGTGAGGTCATGCTCTTCGATGTATCGCGTTTGAAAACGAATAGGATACAGGCGAAGAAATTGATGGTTACTTGCGTGGCAAGAACCAAAGCGTAGGCGGCGGGCTTTGGCCATCCGAGATGGTCGACGAGATAGACATTGAGCGGGATCGCGATGAGAAAAGCTGGAATACCGACAGCGAGAAACTTTATGAGTTTTGAAAAGACTGCGGGCATCTGATGTAACGCTTGGTATTTTAATCCCTACTATTTTGAGACAAGAGGCGGGATTGGTAAAGAGTCTCTTCGGTTAGGCGGCGCTGGGTGCGGGAGAGTTCAGCTAGAATCGCAACGACGATAAGTATGAAGGAGCAGAGAGCCAGAACAGTCATCAGCAAAAGCGATGGTATGTGGGTTCGTTGCGGATCTGTGGTATCGAGGAAATAGACGAGATAGATGAAACGGCAGCCGAGGAAGAAGGCAGGCAGTCCGAAAAGCATAGATAGCGAAACGAATAGACGGCTGGGGCGGTAGAGAACGAACATGGAAACCATGGTGAAACCGGTTTTCCAGAGATATTGGAGAATGGAGGAAAATAGGCGGGAATCTCTAGTTTTAGGATTCACGCGTATGTCTACCGAAGTGACACGGAGACCATTGTTCCCCGCTTGAATGAGTGTCTCCATACAGTAGGAGAACTTCGTGTATAGAAATATTCGTAGGCAGGCCTCGCGAGAGAATGCGCGGAAGCCGGATGGAGCGTCGTGGACGGTGGTTTTCGAGATCGCGCGTAAGACATAACTACCGGCGAGTTGGAGGAGTTTCTTCGTATTACCAAATTCCGGATGATCGACGATAGGGCGAGATCCTACGACAATGTCCGCCCGGCTTTCGAGGACCGGGCGCACGAGCAGATGGATATCAGCTCCTTGGTATTGATTATCACCATCAGTATTGACAACGATGTCTGCTCCATTTGCGAGTGCATAGTCTACCCCGAGGCGAAAAGCGGTTGCAAGACCCCGGTTGCTACCAAGAGAAAGTATGTGATGCACACCGCATTTTTTCGCAATTTCCACAGTCCGGTCGGTGCTACCGTCGTCGATGACAAGGTATTCGATTTCATCGATCCCAGGGATTTCTCTCGGTAGATCGGCGATGGTTGCGGGAAGTGTGGCTTCCTCATTTAGACAGGGTATTTGGATGAAAAGTTTCAATGATCCTGTGGGCGGTGGGCGGTGGGCGGTGGGCGGTGGGAAGTTGGAAGTTGGAAGTTGGAAGTGGGAAGTTGGAAGTTGGAAGTTGGACGTTCAAATTAATGAATCGAACGTCCAACGCTCAACTTTGAACGTCCAACGTTGAAAGACAGAAGTCAGAAGTCAGAAGTCAGAAGTTGGAAGTTGGAAGTTGGAAGTTGGAAGTTGGAAGTTGGAAGTTGGAAGTTGGAAGTTGGAAGTTGGAAGTTCAAATTAATGAGGAGAACGTCCAACGCTCAACTTCGAACGTCCAACATTGAAAGTCAGAACTCAGAACTCAGAACTCAGAACTCAGAACTCAGAACTCAGAAGTTGAAAGTTGGAAGTTGGAAGTTGGAAGTTGGAAGTTGGAAGTTGGAAGTTGGAAGTTCAAATTAATGAGGAGAACGTCCAACGCTCAACTTCGAACGTCCAACGTTGAAAGTCAGAACTCAGAAGTCAGAAGTTGGAAGTTGGAAGTTGGAAGTTCAAATTATTGAGGAGAACGTCCAACGCTCAGCTTTGAACGTCCAACGTTGAAAGACAGAAGTCGGAACCTGTTTAGGCCAAGTCTGCCAACCGCTAACTGCCAACCGCTTTTAGGTATCTCGTTTCACAGGTGAAAGTCCCACCGCTAAGGGTGATGTTTTCGGTGCGGGTGGTTCCGACTAGCATTTGGAGGTCTTCAGGATGATAGCTATCGGCAGAAGCGACATGGCGTTTAGAAGTGCGGGGTGCGCGAGTAATCGTGACCGCAGGTGAAAGTCCCTGTAGCGTGTCATTGATAACGAGAATTTCTTTATCCCATCCAACAGTACGGCTGAAATGCAGTTTATTCTCCGGTTTCTTGAATATGACAAGCCTTTTGAGAACCTTGATCAGCCACCGTCCGAGAATGAAGCTGCCACAACGGAGAATGAGGTGTTTCAGAGGTGTGCTGGTATGTTCTTTGTGGGAAACGAGATAGCCTTCGCAGGATGTGTTACCAACATCTCCCTCTACTTTCCAATCGTTGCTCCACCAGTGCGTGACATAAAGCTGTCTTCCTGTATCTACAAGCCACCCAAAGTCATTTGCGACGGCCCCTTTTGGCCATCGCGCAGTGGTGATGGCGCCTTTGCGGGCGGAGACCAAGGCGGTGGCACCTCCCACCGATGACAGGAGGGAATGTCCTGAGCCTGGCTTATTTGTCGGGCGGGCGGTTTCTAACTCATGCTGCGGCCTTTGAAATGTTTTCTTCTTCAGCAGTGCGAGAGCGCGAAAGACGGAGTGGCCAGTGTAGTGGCACCAGTAGCGGTCGTCGACGGCATCGAAACAGTGAAAGGTTGGTTCTTTCGGTTCCCTTGAAAAAAACCGGGTTACCACTGCGGAAGCTGAGCAGGCGGGGTCTTCAAGAGCTAAGCGGACAAGACCATAGGGGACGAGGTAATCAGTATTTCTCGAGTTGTGCATTCCAGCTTTTCCGATGGGGCTTAGGATAAACCAAGCGATGTAGTCTGCTGCCGAGTGGATCGCAGGACGAACCCGATCATCATTTGTGTGGTCAAAAATATCCCAAAGACAATCGATCGAGACTGCAAGGTATCCAAGATCCGGGCCGTCGTATTCTGGAAACCAGCCTTCGGGATGTTGCAAGGCAAGCGTCTTGCTGAGGATTTCATTAAATAAGTTTTCTGATATGAGCGTGCGGTCAAGGCTCCGAATGACTGAGAGTGCAGCGGTGCCTGCAATTTGCTGATTGGCTGCCTGTGCCTCGAAGCGGGTGGTCAGCTGTCCTACGGCAATTTTGAGGCCTTTACGTATTTCCGAAAGAGCAACAACGCCTTGGTGGCATAATTTAGCAACTGCGAGCGTAGAGAACGCCGCGGGTGGATAACCTTGCTCGAATGGGTAGTATTCCTCGAAAGCACCGTGACGGATTGCGCGTTCATTCCAAAAAAGGGCAGAAGCCTTAGCAATCTCTAATAGTTTATCGCGTGATTCCGAATTTGCAGGAAGCTCTGCGGCAGTCGCGAGTGAATAGCCTGCTTGCTGAAGAATTATGGAGGGAAAATCGCGGATTTTGTAATGCCACCAGTTGCGATCACAGGAGCCATAAAAAGGAGCACTTGGATCGCGGCAGACCTGAGTGAGGATGCGGGGAAGAATCCGTGATGCAGTAGATCCTAAAAATTCAGGCAATTGAGTCATCGCTGCGTCCACTCAGGAACGTGTGTTTTCATCGTCAGTCCACCAAGGCCTTTACGCTTTGCCGGCTTGCTTGCATTTTTCCAAATTAAACGAAGGTTGTTGAAAAGCGGTCCTAGAATGCTTTCTGGAATATGTTCCATGAGCCACCGAGCCAGTGGATTGCGACAGGCTAGGAAGACGCCGGAGATGATGACTTCGACAAAAATCCGGGACATGCCAATCTTACCAGGACTCAGACCGTAGTCGGGGGCGGCCAATCCAAGTTTTTTGCGAAGTCGATTGCGCAGGTAGCCGCCGCGTTTTTTGAAATCGATCATGTGACCGTGCATCGCCGAAGCGGAGAGAACGTCCACACCTTCTAGGTCCAACAGGCCCTCGTTTTCCATTTCGCTTAGAATTGCTGACATTTTCTCAGTGCGAGAAGCGATTACAGAAAACCCAAGGCCGAGTTTCTCGAATTCTGGTGACCAGGCGTCTCCTACGGAAAGGTCGGTAAACTCATTGGCGAAATCCATGCTTTGGAGGCTGGTCTGCGTGACGTAGAAGGGGATGAGAAAATTGTAGTAGACCTTCTTGGAGCGGATCTCCCGCCCGGAAGCAGTGAGGATTTCGAGGTATCCAGGCCACTCGCCTGCGCGCCATTTCAGTGAGGTGATGGCGTCGTCTTGCGCTACTTTGTTGGCCCGGAGAAGTGAGCGAATTGCGCGTTTATCGAGGGCTGTTCCGGTGTAGGGGCCAAGCACATATTCGATCTGCTTTGCGGGAGCGAAACCTCCATGTTGCAGGGTCCGCAAGGCGGCGCTTTGTTCTGGCACGCAGGTCATGGCGTAGCGCTCTCCGGGAACTAGGTGCGGTAAAACGTCGAGCACTGAGACTGGGACGTAAACAGACTGGGCGCAGGAAAGGACTTCTTCACGATTGCGTGCGATGAACCAAGAGGCTTGCTCCGGAGTCGGTATCCCTTGCATGACCAAAATGGCTGCATCTATTTTTCCGGTTTCGAGGAGGTAAATGATGACAGCGCTGGTGACTCCACCGGATGCTCCGGTGCGGCGAATGACTGGGTCCGCTGAGAATCCTGTCCATAGACGATTGATATGCCCGGTTTTCCAGTCTTCGGGGAGAGAGCCGAAATGGTTTTCGTATAGTTTGGGGTAGTTGATGCCTTTCCCTGGGCAGGCTTCCCAAGCTAGAGGCGGTAATTCAATACCGGGTTCAAAACGAGGAACTACCCCATCGGGTGAAGCAACCATCCACGCTGTTCCTGTGGCTGCGAGTGCTACGCAGGCACCACATCCGGTGCAGATTCCACTGGAAACGACGTCACTTACCAGAAGTTCAGAAATAGAATTCACAGCATTTGAAATATATAGGCAAAAGCTATGATTTCGTGATCTTCCAGATAGTGATTGGGATCCACTGGGGTTAGTCCACTATCGACTGGTTTTTCCTGCGATTGGCCCGTTGGAAGAGTGGATTACACAATCATACCAGCGGCGACGGTTTCGTTGGTGCCGGGGTCGATGAGGATGAAGGAGCCGGTGATGCGGTTGCGTCGATAGGAGTCGTGGATGAGGGGGACCGCGGTGCGTAGGGTGATGCGGCCGATGTCGTTCATGGACAGAGAGTCGATGCCTTCGATTTTGTGGAGGGTGTTGACATCGACTTGGTATTTCACTTCCTGAATGATGGCTTTGGTTTCCTGGGTGGTGTGTCGAATGACGAGTTTGGCGCGAGGAGGCATGGGTTTGGCGGAAAACCAGCAGACCATGGCTTCGATGTCTTGGCTGACTCTTGGCGGGTTGTTGGACTTCACCAAGGTATCGCCACGGGAGATATCGATCTCGTCGGTGAGGGTGATACAAACCGATTGCGGTGCAAAGGCTTCGGCAATTTCGGTATCGTGGAGATGGATGGCTTTAACGTGTGTTTTGAAGCCGGACGGGAGGACGGTGATTTCGTCGCCAGGTTTAAAAACTCCACCGGCAACCCGGCCTGCGTAGCCGCGGAAGTCGTGGAATTCATCGGACATCGGGCGAACGACCCATTGCACGGGGAAGCGGGCATCGACGTGGTTTTCCCCGCCGCCGACATAGACGTTTTCGAGGTGGTAGAGGAAGGTCGGGCCTTCGTACCAATCCATTTTTGTGGATTTATCGACGACGTTGTCGCCGTTGAGCGCAGAGATCGGGATGGCGGTGATTTCGACGACGTTGTCGAGGCGGGAGGCGAATTCTTGGTAGTCCTCGACGATTTTGTTAAAGACTTCTTCCGAATAGTCGACCAAGTCCATCTTGTTGACTGCGACGACGAGGTGCTGAATGCGAAGGAGGTTGGCGATGAAGGAGTGGCGCTTGGTCTGTTCGATGACGCCCTTGCGTGCGTCGATGAGGATGATAGCCACGTTCGCGGTGGAGGCACCGGTAACCATGTTGCGGGTGTACTGGGTGTGGCCCGGAGTGTCCGCGATGATGAACTTGCGTTTCGGCGTGGCGAAGTAGCGGTAGGCAACGTCGATGGTGATGCCTTGTTCGCGCTCGGCTTTCAGGCCGTCGGTGAGGAGGGCGAGGTTGACGTTTTCATCGCCGCGCTTGCGGGAGGATTCCTCGATGGCTTCGAGTTGGTCTTCGAAGATGGATTTGGAATCGTAAAGGAGGCGTCCGATGAGGGTGGATTTGCCGTCATCGACTGAGCCGGCTGTGGTGAAGCGTAATAAGTCCATGGAGAGGAGAATTGAAAAGAAGGAAGATTTTTTAACCGCGAATTGACGCGAATGTGCGCGAATGAAGAGGGTGGATTTTAAACTTAGGGTTTAGGGTTTAGGGTTTAGGGTTTAAAGTTTCACTGCATGAGGGCTTGGGCGAGGTGGTATTCGGTGGTGAGATTTCTTTCTGCGACGAAGCGTAGAATGGTAGGTTGGTCAATTTGCTCCGGGGACTCGGTGAGCATGGAGGCAATGTCGCGAAGGTGTTTATGTGACTGGCCTTCCCGGAAGAATTCTAGCTTGCGGATAATGACGTATTCGGGAGGTGCGAAGGCGACCGGCATCGCGTCGATTTCGAAGGAACGGGAATTGGCAAAGCCCCATCTCTGGAGGGGATCGTTACCAATGAAGTAGATGTCTGCTTTGAGGAAGTTGAGGTTGCTGATGATATTCATGTGGCCTCGTGCGCCACGGATCATTTCAGTTTCGATGATTTCTGCCGGAGGGATGTAGAAGTCGTTCTCGGGGAAGGCTTTGATTAGTGATGGGATTTGGGGCGCGGTGATTTCGATGACTACGTCGATGTCGTTGGTGAGGCGTGGTTCGCCGTAAGCCATTGATGCAACGGAACCCGTAACGATGTAGGGAATTCCGTTTTCGTGAAGGGGACGGATGAAACTGTCGATCAGCTCAATCATGGATAAGGAAGAGTCGGCGGGCGGTTTCTTTCTCCACTTCAGGGATGGTCCAATCTGGATGCATCCGGGCGATGGCCGCAGCCTTGACCTTGCGTGCGGTCTGGTAGAGCGCCGAGGCGATGCGCAGTTTTTGCGCGGGAGTTGGTTTCGGAGCGGTGTTTTGCATGCCTCGATTTGAGAAGAGCGGCTGTGCCGGGTGGGTGAAAAGGGGTTGGGAAACGCCCTTCTCCATATTAAAAATAGCCTTCTTTTTTCCGGTCCTCCATGGCGGTTTCGGAGCGTTTGTCGTCGGAGCGGGTGCCGCGCTCAGTTTGGCGGGCGGCGGCGACTTCTGCGATGACTTCGTCGAGATTGGAGGCGGAGGATCGGACGGCGCCGGTGCAGGTGGCATCGCCAATCGTACGGAAGCGGACGATTTCTTTGGTGACGGTCTCGTGTTCCTGAGGTTTGAGAAAGTCGGTGACGGCAAGTAGGGTGCCGTTGCGCTCGAAGATCTCGCGTTCGTGGGCGAAGTAGATCGAGGGCAGGGGGATTTGTTCACGTTTGATATACATCCAGATGTCCATTTCGGTAAAATTGGAGAGCGGGAAGATTCGGAAGTGTTCGCCTTCGTTTTTGCGTCCGTTGAACAGGTTCCAAAGCTCGGGGCGTTGATTTTTCGGATCCCATTGGCCGAAGTCGTCGCGGTGGGAGAAGAATCGCTCCTTGGCGCGGGCCTTTTCCTCATCGCGGCGTCCGCCGCCGAGGCAGGCGTCGAATTGGTGTTTCTCGATGGTATCGAGTAGGGTGATGGTCTGGAGTTTGTTGCGTGAGGCGTTGACTCCTTTTTCCTCGACGGCGCGTCCGGTATCGATGGATTCCTGGACAGATCCGACAATGAGTTGGGCGCGAAGGAGTTTCACGAACTCATCGCGGTAGTGCATGGTTTCGTCGAAATTATGGCCGGTATCGACGTGGACCAGCGGGAAGGGCGGGCGGGCTGGCCAGAAGGCCTTTTTTGCGAGCCACGCCATGACGATCGAGTCTTTACCGCCTGAGAAAAGGAGGCCGGGATTCTGAAACTGAGCTGCGGTTTCGCGGAGGATGAAGATCGCCTCGGCCTCTAGTTGGTCGAGTTGGGAGAGATTGTAGTTTGGCATTGGGAAAAGTGATCAGTGATCAGTGCAGAGTGATCAGTGGAAGATCTTGTTGTGGCGCACGCGAGGATGGATGAACGAGCTGAGGGACCCGGTCAAGCGGTAATTAGTAACATGGGCGAGTTACTAATGTATAAAGGTCTTGGAACTTAGTGGCGCGGCCAAGAATAAATACGCATTGGACTCGGATTCCCGACGAAGTCCGTAGACTGCAACAGCCTGCTGCCGCCCTCCGTCATGCAACCCTGCTGCGAGCGGAGCAAACCAAGGTCTCATAACACTTTTCCCCCGTGCCAATGCCGCCGGGCTCGCAGCCCGCCTACGCCAAGGCTACGGACGGACAGGCAAGGCTGCACTGCCCAAAGCTACAGCAGGTTGTAGTAGACCACGGTGCTCCGCACACATCTTCGTGGGTTTATTTTTGGCCATGTCCCTTAGGTCTAAAGGTCGAAGGTCTAAAGGTCTAAAGGTCTAAAGGTCTAAAGGTCTAAAGGTCGAAGGTCTCGGGTCTCGGCTCGAAGAGGAAGAGTCGCTGCGCTCCGGTGGGAAGGTTGAAGGTTGAAGGTTGAAGGTTGAAGGTTGAAGGTTGAAGGTTGAAGGTTGAAGCGACGGGGCGCGCTTTGCGCTGTCTTGTGTGGGAATGGCGGGGGTTCTGGCGGACTAAAGTCCGCGTTCCTTGGGATGACTTCCGACTTTGAGACTTTGAGACCTTTAGACGAGGCTTTACGCCTCGATCCGCGTGCGGATGGCTTCTAGGAGTTCGATGGCGGCGTCTTCGACCGTGGTGGACTCGGTTTCGATGGTGAGGTCAGGGCTGTGGGGTGGTTCGAAGGAGCCGTCTTTGCCGGTGAAGTGTTCGATTTCGCCGCGGGCGGCTTTGGCGTAAAGGCCTTTGACGTCGCGTTTCTCACAGGTTTCGTATGAGGCTTTGACAAAGACCTCGAAGAGATTTTGCTCGCCGACGATGCCGCGGGCTAGGTCGCGGAGTTCACCGCGCGGGGTGATGGCGGAGATGAAGACGATGACACCGTTTTCGACCAGGATTTTGGTCATCTCCGTGATACGGCGGATATTTTCCAGGCGGTCTTCGTCGGAGAATCCGAGGTTTACGTTGAGGCCGGTGCGGAGGTTGTCGCCATCAAGGATGATCGTGAAGCGACCCTGTTGGTGGAGGACGCGCTCGGCAGCGTTCGCGATGGTGGATTTTCCAGAGCCGGAGAGGCCGCACATCCAGATGGCGAGGCCTCTTTGTTTGAGAAGGGTTTCCTTATCGAAGCGGTGCAGGAAGCGTTGGGTTTCTGGGAAAATGTTCATGGGGTAAATTTTACGGTATAAATTTTAAACCTCAATTTCAAGAGGTTAAAACTCGTTGCGCTTTTGTTGAAGGTCGGAAGGTCTGAAGGTCGGAAGGTCGGAAGGTCGGAAGGTCGGAAGGTCTGAAGGTCTGAAGGTCTGAAGGTCTGAAGGTCGAAGGTCGAAGGTTCCGTCGTCGGCTTCGGCTATGCCGGACAAGCTTGGAGGTCGAAGAGGCGCATTTTAGCTGTGGAGGGCTTGGACTTTTAGACTTTTAGACTGTGCGCTTGCGCAATCATGCGGGGCTCAGCCTTTTCCGATGACGAAGGCTTTGAAGCCGTGTTTGGCGAGGGCCTCGACCGGGAGGATGGCGCGGCCGTCGAAGACGAAGGCGGGTTTGAGCATGAGGTCGTAGATGCGGGGGAGGTCGAGGTCGCGGAATTCGTCCCATTCGGTGAGGGTGGCGAGGGCGTGGGCGTTTTTCACGGCTTCGTAGGGATCGGAGACGATCTCGATATTGAAGTTGATGATGTCCTGGGGGACGCCGGCTTCGAGGAGGTCTTGGTAAATGGTTTCCTTGGGGACGCGGGGATCGTAGATGACGACATGTGCGTTTTCGGCGACGAGGTCGCGGCAGATGTTAATTGCGGCGGATTCCCGGGTGTCGTTGGTATCTTTTTTAAAGGCAAAGCCGAGGATGGCGATGCGTTTGCCGGAGACGGTGTTGAAAAGAGTGCAGACGATCTTTTCGACGAAGCGGGATTTTTGCCAATCGTTCATCGTAACCACGGAGCGCCAGTAGGCGGCGGCTTCTGGGAGGTTGAAGGATTCGCAGAGGTAGACGAGATTGAGTATGTCTTTTTGGAAACAAGAGCCGCCGAAACCGACCGAGGCTCGGAGAAATTTCGGGCCGATTCGGGAATCGGTTCCGATCGCGCGTGCGACTTCATCGACATCTGCTCCGGTGGCTTCGCAGAGTGCGGAGATGGAGTTGATGGAAGAAATCCGTTGTGCGAGAAAGGCGTTGGCGACGAGCTTGGAAAGCTCGGAGGACCAAAGGTTGGTGGTGATGATTTTTTCTCGCGGGACCCAGTGCGCGTAGACCGAGACGAGGGCTTCGAGAGCTTTCTGGGCGTCAGGAGTTTGCTCGCCGCCGATGAGGATACGGTCGGGATTTTCCATGTCCGCGACGGCGGTGCCTTCGGCCAGGAATTCCGGATTCGAAAGCACTTGGAAGGTGGCGCCGGAGGTGGAATTGGCTGCGATGATCGTCTGGATCGCGGTGGCGGTTTTGACTGGGATGGTGGATTTTTCGACGATGATTTTATTGCCTTGGGAAACCTCGGCGATCAGGCGTGCGGCGGATTCGATGTAGCGAAGGTCGGCTGCGCGGCCGGCACCGATGCCGTAGGATTTGGTGGGGGTGCCAACGCAGACGAAGATCAGGTCGGCTGCGGCGATGGCCGCTTTGATTTCGGTGGTGAAATGCAGGTTGGTGCCGCGCACGGATTCGACGATGTCCTTGAGGCCCGGTTCGTAGACTGGAAGCGTATCGGAATTCCAAGCCGTGATGCGGGCTTCGTTAAAATCGCAGACGTTGACCTGAATATCGGGGCACTTTGCGGCGATCATTGCCATGGTGGGGCCGCCGACGTAGCCGGCGCCAAGGCAGCAGATATTTGTGATTTTCATAAAATGTAAACTTTAACTCTCAAAGAAGAGTCGGAGGTCGCGCCGACTAAAGCGAGCGCTCCTTGCGGACTAAAGTCCGCGTTCCGTTTTCTGGTGATCGCGGAGAGTGTGGTAAAGGAAAAGGGAATTGTAGGTGCAGTAGCGCTTGAAAAGGCGGCGGGGTTCCATGGCTAAGCGGTATGCCCATTCGAGGCCGAGTTTTTGGATGGCGGCGGGTGCTTGTTTTACTTCGCCGGCGTGAAAGGCGAAGGCGGCACCGATTCCGAAATAGACGGCGGGCGGGAGGAGGTGCTTGTTGCGGGCGATCCAGTGTTCCTGCTTTGGGCAGCCGAGACCGACCCAAACGAGGTTGGCTCCGGACTCGCGGATGCGGGTGATGATGTTTTCTGTTTCGTCTTCGGGCCATTCGCCGAAAGGCGGCGAGTAGCTTCCGTTGAGTTTCGCGTTTGGAAAACGTTCCGAGAAGAAGGTGGTGAGTTTGTCGAGGGTGGTTTGCTTGCCGCCGAGCAGGAAATGGCTGAATGGAGAGTCTGGGGAATCCGTGGCCTCGATGGTTTTCAGCATCAGGGTGGGGCCGTAGACTCGGTCGGTGAGTTTTTCGCCAGGAGGGAGTTGGCTGTTGATCGACCAGACTAGCGGCATGCCGTCCGGAGTGATTAGGTCAAACTTTCGAATTGAATCGCCCAATTCCTTGTCGCTGCGCGATAGGGCTGCGACGTGGGTGTTGGCGGCTTCGACCGCGTAGGGTCGGTCTGAGAGTTTTGCTTTTTCTAGGGTCCAAGAAACTGCGCCGACGTAGTCGGTGGCGGCGACCGGTAGACCGATGACAGGGATTATGCGCAATTTTTAATTTTTTAAGTTTTTACCCCCAAAGGGACCTGCCGACTAAAGTCAGCGCTCCGATAAGGTGCTCCTCACTCTTTGGAGACTGAGACGTGGTGACCGTGAGCGGTAAGGAGGGCGTGGCGGCGGGCGGTATCGAGGTCGGAGGCGACCATTTCGGCGCACATTTCTTCGACGGTGATTTCGGGGGTCCAGCCGAGTTTTTCCTTCGCTTTTGTGGGGTCTCCGAGGAGGGTTTCGACTTCGGCGGGGCGGAAGTAGCGGGTGTCGACCTGAACAATGACATCACCGACTTTGACGCCGGGGGCGATTTCGGGGTTGGCGAAGGTGACAGTGGCGATTTCATCGGTGCCCTTGCCTGAGAACTCGACTTCGATGCCGGCTTCTTTGGCTGACATGCGGACGAAATCACGGACGGAGATTTGTTTGCCGGTGGCGATGACGAAGTCGTCAGGTTCGTCTTGTTGGAGCATCATCCACTGCATGCGGACGTAGTCTTTGGCGTGGCCCCAATCGCGGAGGGCGTCCATGTTTCCGAGGAACAGGCATTTTTCCAAACCTTGGGCGATATTGGCGATTCCGCGAGTGATCTTGCGGGTTACGAAGGTTTCGCCGCGGCGGGGGGACTCGTGGTTGAAGAGAATGCCATTGCAGGCATACATGCCGTAGGATTCGCGGTAATTCACGGTGATCCAGTAGGCATACATTTTCGCGACCGCATACGGAGAGCGAGGATAAAAAGGTGTGGTTTCTTTCTGAGGGGTTTCTTGGACGAGACCGTAAAGTTCAGAAGTGGAGGCTTGATAGAAACGGGTTTTTTTCTCAAGGCCGAGGAAGCGGATGGCTTCAAGCATACGTAGGGTGCCCATGGCATCGACATCGGCCGTGTATTCCGGGGCCTCGAAGGAGACCGCAACGTGTGATTGGGCGCCGAGGTTATAGACTTCGTCGGGTTGGATTTCCGAAATGATGCGGGTGAGGTTCGAGGAGTCGGTGAGGTCGCCGTAGTGGAGCTTGAAACGAGAGTGCTCGATATGCGGGTCTTCGTAGATATGGTCGATCCTCTGGGTGTTGAAGAGTGAAGCGCGGCGTTTGATACCGTGGACTTCGTAACCTTTCTCGAGAAGGAGTTCGGCGAGGTAGGAGCCGTCTTGGCCGGTGATTCCTGTTATAAGTGCTTTTTTCATGGTGCGATTTGTCTGAAGGTCTGAAGGTCTGAAGGTCTGAAGGTCTGAAGGTCTGAAGGTATAAGGTCGCAAGTCAGAAGAGGAAGAGTCGCGCTACATGCGTAGGTGTTTGGCTAGCGAATCGATGGCACGAATGAGGTTTTCGCTAAAGAGGCGCATTGATTCGGCGGTTTCGCTAGGGAGATAGCTGCGATCCTCGGCGAGATAAAGCATGCTACGGACTTCGTCGTTGGAGCCTTTGGCGATGTCGAGGAAGCGGGCGAAATCCATATCCGTTTTACGCTCGAAGCCCTCGGCGATGTTGTTCATTACGGAAACTCCGCAGCGCTGGATCTGATTGCGAAACCCGAAATCTCGGGCGGAAACGGAATCGTCACCAAACGAGTCGTAGATGGCATTGGCTTGGATTCTTGAATCCTGCCAAATCCTGAGGTCTTCAAATTGTTTTGCGGTCATGGATATGCGCTTTGCGCTGTCGGAAGGTCGGAGGTCGGAGGTCGGAAAGTCGAAGGTCTGAAGGTCGAGGGTCGGAAGATGAGGGGGTGGGAGGTGGCTGGTTGGACGGGACTTTTAGACTTTTAGACTTTTAGACTTTTGACCGGATCGGCTTTCTCCGAATCATGACGGCGGCTGTTTGGCCGATGGCGAGGCCTAGGAGATCGACGAGCCAGTCATTGATGTCGCAGGTGCGGCTTGGGATGAAGGCTTGGGAGATTTCCTCGAGCGAGATCAGGATGAGGAGGACAAATGTCGTGGCTGTGACAAACCGGGAAAGGAAGCGCAGGCGGAGGTTTGGAAACGCGAGGTTGCAGAGTAAGCAGAGGGTTCCGAAGAGAATGACGTGGCCGAACTTGTCGCCGTATGGGACTTTATCGAGGAACGGCCAGAATTGTGCTCCCTCGCCGCGATTTGCGACGACAACCGCAGCGATGAGAACTGCGGCGAATCCAAATGCAGAGGCACGGATGAGACTCGGTTTCCGGCTGCTTGCCACTGGTGCTGCGGTTCAGAGCCTTGCCTCACCGCTTTCGAGCGACTGCAGGAAATCGCCGTATGCCCCGGCGAGGCCGGATTCGAAGGGGATTTCGGGAGACCAGCCGGTGGATTGGATGAGGGAAATATCGAGTAGCTTTTTCGGCGTGCCGTCGGGTTTCGAGGGATCGGTCAGGATCTCGCCGGGGTAGCCGACGGTTTTCGCGATGAGTTTCGCGAGGTCGAGGATGGTAAGGTCTTTGCCGGTGCCGACGTTAACCCAGTCGGGCGGGTTTTCCAGAGAAAGTAGGTGGAAGCAGGCTTCGGCGAGGTCGTCGGTGTGGAGGAATTCGCGGCAGGGAGTGCCAGTTCCCCAGATGGTGACGGATGGGGCAGCGGCCTCCGTTGCTTCGTGGAAACGGCGGATCAGGGCGGGGATGACGTGGGAATTTTCCGCGTGGTAGTTGTCGCCGGGGCCGTAGAGATTGGTCGGCATGGCGGAATGATAGAGGAGGCCGTGCTGGGCGCGGTAGTGCTGGCACATCTTGAGGCCGGCGATTTTTGCGATCGCGTAGGCTTCGTTGGTAACTTCGAGCGGGGAGGTCAGGAGGCAATCTTCAGGCATTGGCTGGGGTGCCATTTTCGGGTAGATGCAGGAGGAGCCCAAGAACAGGACGCGGGGGATTTTGGCGCGGCGGGAGCCCTCGATGAGGTTAGCAGCGATTGCTAGGTTTTCGTAAATGAAGTCGGCGGGATAGGTGGAATTTGCGTGGATGCCACCGACTTTTGCGGCTGCGATGATGACCGTATCGGGTTGATTTTTTTCGAGAAAATCGAAGACCTCGGACTGTGAGGTGAGATCAAGGTCTGAGCGGGTGGCCGCGAGGGTTTCGATGTTGAGGGCGGTGGCGCGGCGGACTAGTGCCGATCCAACCATGCCGCGGTGGCCGGTGATGAAAACTTTATTCATGGGGAAGGTAGAAGTGTCGAGTGATCAGTGGAAGACTTGGTTATGCAAAGCGTTTGATGAGTTTTTCGGAGGTGGCCAAGGCCATGCCGGTGACTTGGTCCATGTTGTAGTAGCGGTAGGTGGCGAGGCGGCCGATGAATGTGGTGTGGATCTCGGCTTCGGCGAGGGCTGCGTATTTCCGGTAGGCTGCTGCGGCTTGAGGAGTGGGGACCGGGTAGTAGGGATCTTTTGTGAGGTCCCAGTCGGTGGGGAATTCGCGGACGATGGTTGAGGCGTCGATTTTCTGGCCAGTGGCGTGTTTGATTTCTACGATGCGGGTGAAGGGGATGTCTTTTCCCGGGTAGTTGACCTGCATGGAGGGTTGCCAGAAGCCGGTTTTGCCAGAGATCGGCTCGCGCTGGGCGAGCTGGGCAGCGGAGAAGGATTCGTGCTCGAAGCGAAGTGAGCGGTAGGCTAGGGGGCCGAAGCGGCGATCAAAATATTCGTCGATCGCGCCGGTGAAGATCAGGTGGTCGTGAGGGAACTTTTCGCGGGCTTCTTGGAAGTCGGTATTTAGATGGAGGGAGGTGTTTGGCGAGTCCGCGAGGATGTTTTCTAGGAGGGCGGTGTAGCCGTTTTTCGGGAGGGCTTGGAAGGATTCGGAGAGGTATCGGTCGTCGCGGTTGGTGCGGATCGGGATGCGGCCGCAGACGGAGGGGTCAAGCTCGCGTGGATGGCGTTTCCACTGTTTCAGGGTGTAGCCTTCGAAGAAAAGTTCGTAGAGGCGGGAACCGACTTGGGAAAGGATGACTTCCTCGGAGTTTTTTGGGTCCGGGATGTGGTGCCGGTTTTCTGAAATGTAGCGCTCGAATTCGGCGGTGGAGGAGGGCTTGCCGACGAGGTCCTCGAAGGTGTTGAGATTGATGGGGAAGTGCCAGTATTTCCCTTCGGTGAAGGATTTTATCGTGTATTGGACAGGGTTCCAAGCGGTGAACTGGGAGAGATATTCGAGGATCCGTTGGGAGTTGGTTCGAAAGTAGTGGGGGCCGTAGTTGTGAATCAGGACGCCGGCTTTGTCGTGGGAGTCGTGTGCGTTTCCGGCGAGGTGTGGGCGTCGGTCGACGACGGTGCAGGAGTGACCAGCTTTGGAGAGTTGGTGGGCTGCGACGAGCCCTGAAAATCCGGCGCCAACTATTAGAAATCGCATGGGGTAAAAGCTAAAAAGCTGAAAACTGAAGTGCTGAAAAGGGTAGCTGTTAGTGGCGGTTTTCGGGGACAAAAAGACCTTGAATTCACAGAATATTATCTTTTCTGATCTTTAGCTTTTACTTTGATACGCTACCGCCCTTGGTCGATTTCCCCGTCTTTGGGGAAAAACCTTTGGGTTGGTGTCGCGGTGATGTGTCTTCCGCTCCGGAGAGCGGGAAACGGCCTGATGGAGAGGCATTCTCCGGGTTTGTTCAACGAAAAATGAACAAAGTTAATTTACTCGATTGGATTAGAACTTTGGAAAGGGTTTTCCAGGGAGGAGGATGGAGAAAAGGTCGAGGTTCACGGGTTGGAGTTGGCCGAGGAATTCGAGGAGGACGTTGACGCGTTCGGTGGCGGGTATGACGGCTTGGATGGTGCCTGTCATGCCTTGGAACGGGCCGTGTGCGATTTCGACTTCATCGCCGACAGAGATTTCAGGGGCGACCGTGATGAGTTCATTTTTATCGCCGGCTTGCTGGGAGACCTGTTCTATGAGTGATCTTACGAAAATTTCCGGGACGTCGGGAATTTCGGAGCCAAATCTCACGAGGCCGCGTACGCCCTGGCAGAAGGTGACAGTGCGTTCCATTTCGAAGAGGTCGAACTTGGCGAGCAGGTATCCGGGGAAAAGGGGTTCGAGCCACCAGATCTTGCCGCGGCGGGTGGCTTTGCGGTATTTGATCCGCGGGCAGAAGACCTCGATTTCCTCCATTTCACGGAGGTGTTTCGCAGCGATGTGTTCGCGTTTGGTCTGGGTGCGGACGCAGAACCAACGGGGAATATTGGGATCTGTCTGGTTCATTGGCCGAGGAGTTTTTGTAGGATTGGGAGGACTTGGCCCCCGCGTTTCATCCAGGATTCCAAGCGGTCGATACGGTCTTTGAGGAACTCGCGCTCGATGGGATCGGCGGTTAATGAAGCGGTTTCGCTTAGGAGTTTGAGTTTGGACTTTCCACTTTCGAGGTGAGGACGGACTTGCTCTCGGATGAAACCGCCGGCGAGGCGTTTTAAATCCACTGCGGGCTCGTAGTAGGTGCGGCGGTCGGCGTTTCCGCCGGTTTCGCGGACAGCACCCAGGCTGCGAAGGGTCCGCAGGCCTTGGCTGACAGAGCCTTTTGAAATGTCCAGCTTTGTGACAAGATCGTCGAGCGCCAAGGGGACCGGGGAAATAAAAAGCAGTCCGTAGATTTCTCCGAGCGAGCGGGGAAGGCCCAGAACTCGAACTCCATCGACGAAAAAATCGACCACTTGGCGTTGAAGCAAGCTGAGAGAATCGGGTTGCGTGTCGGGTGCTGGAAGTTCCACGGGTTCTGGGTATCAAAATGTGAAAGATTGTTCAAGTTTTTTTGAACACAATACAGAGTGAAAGTTTTTCTTAATTTCTATTGCGGGTATATACAAGTAGTGGTATATACAGGTTATGGAGTTTTCAGGGTTCTACAAATGCATGAGCGATCCGCAGCGGATCCGGATTTTGAGTCTGCTGGAAGAAGGCGATCTGTGCGTCTGTCACATTTCGGAAATCCTCGGGATGGATCAGGTCAGATTATCGAAGCAACTGCGTTATATGAAGGACCAAGGGGTGGCGGCAGCGGAGCGCAGCGCGCAGTGGATGATCTACCGGGTGGCTGATCCGGTGAAACAGCTCTTGGCTGAGAACCTGCGCTGTCTGCGCGCTTCGGGAGGAGAAGACCTTCCGCTTTCTGCCGATCATGAGCGGAGGAGAAAACTATTTGAGCGGATTTCCGTAGAGGGTTCCCAGTGCTCGGTGGAAATTCGCGAACTGATCGCGAGCAACCGTGAAAGATGTGAATCATGAAAAAGCCAACCGTTTTGATTCTATGCACCGGGAACTCCTGCCGAAGCCATATGGCCGAGGGGATTCTGCGCCACCATGCCGGCGAAGTCTTCGACGTGCATAGTGGCGGGTCAGATCCGGCAGGATATGTGCATCCTTTGGCGATCGAGGCGCTCGCGGAGATCGGGATTGATATTTCGGGACATCATTCGAAGCACCTGCGGGAATTTCTGGAATCGGAAATCGATGTCGTCGTGACCGTCTGTGGAAACGCGGATGCCGCATGTCCGGCTTTTCCCGGGAATTCGGTGCGGTATCATTGGGGTTTTGAGGATCCGCCGAAAGCGGTGCGCGATGGCGAGACTGAGAAGGGCGCATTCCGCAGGATCCGCGATGAGATTTCCAATATCTTCGAGGCTTTTGCCGCCGGCTATCGGTTGGCGATTTCGAAACCTACAGACTCATGAAACCAGAGACTGAAAGCAAGGAGCAGAAGCCAACACTTCCGGAGCGTAAACCCCGGGGGGCTGTTCAGCCGCTTGTTCGACAAGCTGGACAGCTCGATGAAGGAGAAAGCCGATAAGAAGACCGCGGAAAGTTGTTGCAGTGGCAAGGACGATAAGAAAGGCGGCGGATGCTGTTAGAATTGACCGATTATTTGGTCTCTCAGCTGGGTCTTGGTGGGTGGCGCGGCCGGTTCTTTGATCCATAATTTTGTGCCTGAAGAGGCGATTCACAACGCTCTTTCTGCAACCGGCATTTTTTCGGTTCCGCTGGCGACGTTGCTCGGGGTGCCGATGTGTGGCTCCTGCGCGGCGATCGTTGGAACCGGGTATTTGCTCAACGCGCTCGCGCCGTTTCTATAAAGCTAAAAAGGGAAATTGGGGATTTCTGATTGGGATATTAGGTTCTTAGCCTCAATGACTTGCCAGCCCCGGGCCTCAGATCATGTCGCGGGTGACGATGTAGCTTGCGGCGCAGCGCGGGCATTGCACAGTGATCTCGTTGTCGGCGTGGAAGAGTTCGTCGGGTTTGTCACGCCAAGCACCGAGGATAGGGATAATTTTTTCGACCGTGCAGCCGCAATGGAAACGGAAGGGGCGGGTTTCCAAGAGGTTGGTTTCTTCGGTTTCGGGAATTTTGGCGACGTCATCGGCTGAGAGGGATTGCAGCCATTCAAGATCTGCATCCGGCTGGGCGGCGATGAGAACGAAGTTTTCATCCGGTAGCCGGAAGGCGCGGGCTGGGCGTTGTTCCGACTGTTCGTAGAACTGGGAAATCCATGCAACCGGATCGCGCCCTTCGACCTCCAATGAGGATGTGCGAGGTTCCGAAAAACCCGCGACTGTGGTCTGGGAATAGAGGAAATTCCGGTCGGGTTCGCGGATGTCTTCGGTGAAAATCCTGCCAGTCACATGAGCTTTATCCGAAGATCCGGTCACGAAAAGGTTGATGCGTGGCGCGCGGAGATTTGCGGTCCAGGCGATGGTTTCATTCCACGGGCGGGCGGTGAGGTGGAGAGTTAAGACGGCGAGCGCGTCTTTAAGCATTTGATCGAGATCACCCGGATAGCGAATCGAGTGATCCGAAAGGTGAAGGTAGTAGTCCATGTAAATGTCCGTGAACTGGCCTCGCAACATCAGGCAGTTTCTGTGGCGGACGAAGATGGATTCGATCTTGGTGAAGTCTATGGGCTGCATGGCAGTTTAGGTGATTTTGAAGGAGCTAGGAGTGGCGCAGGAAAAGCTGGTGCCGATTTTCGGTTTTAGAAAAAGGCAGCCACCGCGAATCTGACGAATCGCACGAATGGAAGAAGAAAAAACCGGAGAATTGAACAATTGAACGATTTGTAGCTCCAATCATTTCTTCGGATTCGTTAGGTCCGTGGTTTCTATTATCTGCGGCATGGACCTGATATGAATGTCAGTCTGAGGGAATGAGATTTCGATGCCTGCTTCACGGAATGCCTTGTCCACGGCGAAGTGGAGTTCGCTCTTCGCGGGTAACAGATCCTCGATCCCCCCGATGTGGACGCGTAGGATGAAGGCCAGTGAGCTGTCTGCGAAGTTGTCGAAAAGAGCCACCGGTGGAGGATCGCCAAGAACCCGGGTATTGGACGTCGCAGCCTCGATCAGGAGCTGATGTGCCAGTTCCGTATCCGATCCGTAGGCGATCCCGACGGGGATATCGATGCGGAGAACATTGTCACTGAGGGTCCAGTTGACGAGCTGGCCGGTGATAAATTCTTTGTTCGGGACGATGAGTTCGCGGTTATTGAACTGCCGGACGGTGGTCGCCCGGATACGGATCTGGGTGACTTTTCCGTCGACCCCGGCGATGGTGACGATATCGCCGAGCCGGATTGGACGCTCGAAGAGGATGATGAGACCGGCTACGAAGTTGGCGAAAATTTCCTGAAGGCCGAATCCGATCCCGAGCGTGACGGCAGCCGCGATCCACTGCACTTTTCCCCAGTCGATGCCAATCTTGTCGAAGGCCATGATGATTCCGACGACCACGATGATATAGCGTATGGTGGTGGTGAATGCGAAGCTGCTGCCGATCGCCAGATTCATGTGTCGAAAAACCGCTAGCTCTAGGAGTCCGGGGATATTTCTGGCCGCGACGAAGGTGAGGAAAAGGATGACAAAGGAGTGGAAGAGATCCTGAAGGGTTACGTGGGCGTTGTCTTGGTTTTTGGACGAGCCTTGATCCGATGGGTCACTTTTCTCGGTGCTGCCGGAATCACTGATTGCGGAAAGTGGATTGGGAAGAGCGGGGGAATCGGCCGCGGCGTTGGCTTGGGTGGTTTCTCCCCAAAGCGTCACCCGGTCCAATGCGGATAGCGCGGGAATCACTGACTGCCAGATTCCGATGAGACCGAAAACGATCACAGCGATGGCAGCCGCGCGGACCAGGCGGCTGGTCTGTTCTTCCACTTCCACGACTTTCAACGCGCTGGACTTCACCTCTTCCACCGAGGCGACGTTCTGGGGTTTTTCATCCGGCACGGACTCTTTGTTGTTTCCTTCCGCCAATGCGAGGGCGCGCCGTACGATCGCCTGATCGACTGCAAACCGTCTGCGGGAAACAAGGATCCAGCGGTAAAGGAGCCCAGCGACAAATAAGGTCACAAGCACCTGCGCGACTGACAGAAGCGATTGGATACGCAGCTCTTGCACGGATGCGTGGTAGCCGACCGCCGCCCCGATGATCAGAGCCAAAGGGATAATAAGAGCGAGAAGATAGCATGCCTTGGCAAAGTGGTTGGCGGGTTTTCCCTGCCAGTGGATAAGCTTTTTGTTGGGTCTCAGGACTTGTTCGTAGAGGACCATCAGTATCACCACGACCGCGATGAAAGTGAGTCGTCCTCCTGCGGTTGCGCCTGATTCATTTGGGAGGGCGATCGCGAAAAACAGAAAAACCGGCATGATAGGGATGAACCAGTTGAGACCTTTTCGTAATACCGCCACCCGCTCTTCTTCTATCCGGAGGTGTCTCACCAGCAGGCCCGGGGGTTGGGTGAGGACGCGGAAGAAAATCGCGAACGTTAAGAATCCGGCGACACTCCGCAGTCCATCTGTCACCGCTTGGGAGCAATCGAAGGAGCGCGAGTAGAAGAACCAGGTGATCAGCGGAATTGGCGCGGCTAGGAGGATGGTGTGGAAAAGCGCCAGCGCAGTGGGTGTGAAACTGGTGCAATTCCGTTTCGCGGCCGCGACACCGTGGTCCTTGAGTTTCGCCCGGAAGGTACGGCGGCTGAAGATTAGAACGGCGGAAACCAGCCCGGCGAGCGCCCAAAGGATGGGATTATTCAAAAGATCCTTGTAGAGTGGGCCGAAGGACTTCTTGCGGAAAAACTCTATGTAGGCACTTTTTTCGATCCCGGGTTCGCTTGCTCTGATAGCTCCAAGACTGGGAATCCAGAGCAGGCGCTTGTCCACGAAAAGCGCGAACTTCGAAGAGGTTTCGATCAGAGAGCGGATCTCGGTGGTGATCAACTGGAGGTTCTTGAGATAGTCTCGGTGATCTTGGATGAGTGTCCGCAGGCCCTTATTGCGAGCCGTCCAGAGCTCAGCGAGTTCCAGCGAAGTTTTCGCGTCAGGCGTGCCTTTCGCCAGCATGTCTGCGTAGCGATCTTCCAGGATCAAACGCTCGATCTGGATTTGTGCGGATTCTACAACCGCAGACCGCAAACGCTTCCGAAGCTCCCCTTCGGGAGGTAGTTTCTGCCTCTGGGTGCGCAAAAGCCTGCCTGTCACGGGATCGATTCTCATCCCCACTTCCTCCAGAAGCTGCACTCGCTCTTTGGCGCTGCCGAAATTCTTCTCCACACGATTCCCATCGTTCTGGATTGTGGAAAGCTCTGTTACCGATGCGGTGATCTTTCCACTCATGCCACCTTCGCCGCCGCGGCGGATGGCGAGGTTCATCACCTCCTCCGCGATTTCCTTTTCTGCGGATCCCGCAGGAAAAATTTCCGCACGTTCACGGGTGCGAGCGATCTCGTTGCCCGCCAGCTCCAGTTTCATTGCCTCCAAGAGCTGCCTGAGCTTGTCAGCGTTTTCCGTGAGGACGGAAATCCTGCGGGTGAGTAAACCGGTCTCCGCCGATACGAGCGCGGGAGCTGCATCAAGGTATTGTATTTCCGCATTGAACATCGCGATCTCTTCCTTGAGTCGATTCCGCTGTGCAAGGTCCCTTTGATACGAAGCCTGATCCGCTTCCGAGCTGGTTAGGGTTGGTGTCTCTGGTGTCGGTAGGGCAGTAAGGTCAGCCTTCGCGTCCGCGATAAGTGCGGGCAGGGCGCTTTGACGCGCCACCATGGCTTTGGCTTCTTTTTTCTTTTCTTTCAGTTCTGCCTTGGCCTCCGTCAGGGTCGCACTTGCCACCGCGTAGAGGTTCTCAATTTTATCAAGTGGAGCGCTGTCGGGAATTTCTACCGGAACCGTCTGGGGGCCCTCAGTAGAGAGGGTTTCCAACTTTGCAGGAGCCGTCTTCGTTCGCTTTTGGAAATCCTCCGTCTTTGCAATTGCATCCTTGGTCTCCGTGGAAAACCTCAGCGCATCCCGGAAGTCCGCCAATGTCTTCTTCTCTTCTTCCTTCGCTTCGGGATTGTCAGGAAGATTCTTGATACGTGCCTCCAGCTCTGTCGGATTCAGGAGCGGGTCCGATCCGGTTGTCTGGGACCAAACCGGATTGATACAGATAACCAATAGGAACACGATCCAGCCTTTGGAGAAAAGCTGCCGAGTTCCTTTGTTGATTTTCATTATCGTCTGAGCGGGAGGGACGGAACGCCATTACCAAGCGGCTTGCAACCGTGAAGTCATAGGGTCATGTCAGGGTCTTGAAGCAATCGTCGGGAGGCAGGGCAATCAAGCTGGGAAGCGGCTGCCAGTTTTGTTTTTTTCACCACGGATTTCACGGATTGGCACAGGTAAGAAGGGATATGTTCGGGTATCTCCGTGTTTGTTGGGAGCTTTCCTTGCTGCAACCGTTTTGATTTTGCCAATTCCTGCGAGGATATCCCGTGATGGGTCGCGACGCTTTTTAGTATGGAAGCCAGCGTCCCCGGCTTGATCGGGCGATGGGACGGCACGACTTCGTGATACTCCGACATCTTTCCAGAAAGTTGGTTGACTTGGTCAACCCATAAATTAATTTTATTAGATGAAGGTTGTGGCAATGAACGAGGCGAAAACCCATTTATCGGCATTGCTCAATGAGGTTAGCCGTGGGGCTACGGTGGTGATTTCCCGGGGAAGGAGGCCCGTGGCAAAATTGGTTCCGTATGATGAAGCGGATCGACCTGCGCGGCCGAAGGTGGGAGACATGATCGATGAACCCTGCCACATTCCTGAAGATGCGCTGCGACCGATGAATGATGAAGAATTGCGCGCATGGGGGGCGCTATGAATGTCCTCCTCGACACCTGCACGTTTCTTTGGCTTGCGGCTGTGAGCCGCACTTGATCTCCCGGGCAGCGCGGGAAGTTCTGGATGATCCCACCACGACCTTGCGCCTCAGTCAGGCGAGCGTGATCGAAATGGTGGTGAAACATCGCGCGGAAAAACTGATTTTCACGCAGCCCCCGGAAAAATGGATTCCTTCCCGGCGCACTTATTTTCAAATCGAAGATCTACCCTTGGACGAAGCGGTCATCTACCGTTCAGGCAAACTTCCCGACGTGCATCGTGATCCCTTCGACCGCTTGCTTGCGGCCCATGCCATCGAGTCCGGCAGCACGGTAATTTCGCCAGATGAGCAATTGAGCGTTCTGGGCGCGGCGCGGATCTGGTGAGTTACGCTCCCGGCAGCTCGATGAAGCCTTCCAGCTTCCGGATCCACGTTGGGTGGCGCATTTTCCGGAGGGCCTTGGCTTCGATCTGGCGGATGCGCTCGCGGGTGACTTGGAACCGGCTCCAAGGGTGCCGGAGTAGCTGAAATGCTGGGAAATCAGGCAGCCAAACCCTAGCGCTCCGGTTGGGCGATCTCGCAGTTCTCGAGCAAAATGGGATCGCCTTTCCGGCCCTTGCGTCCATCCGTTTCTCCCGGGGGGAATTCGGGCAGGATATTGCCCTTGATGGTCAGACCTGAGGTGGAGGTCACGTGGATGAGCGGCCACGCGGAGTCCTCGATGCGGTTGTTGAGGATGGAAATGTTGCGGAGCGCGCCGGCGGGTAGGATCTGGCGGTTTCCGCCTAGGGCTCGAATCTGAATCGGGCTTTCCAGGCAACCTTTGATGATGTTGTCCTTGATCGTCACATCGGAGGACATGCCGGCCTCCATCCACCAGAACTCCGGGGAGATGAGCACGGCGGCCATGCGGCTGTTGGTGATGCGGTTGCCGCTGACCTCGCCCTTGCTGGCCTTGATGAGAATGCCGCGCGAGCGGTTGTCGCCAAAGTCGCAGTCCTTGACGGCGAAGCCATGGCCGAGCCGCAGCGGGCAGCATACGGCGGAACCGGGCGCGAGCGAGACCTCGCGATCGAGGGTGAGCGTGTAGAGCTTTGCCTCTCCTCCGAGCAGCGCGGTGCGCATGCGCTCGTCCATGCGGAGTTTGCGGATGAAGGCTTTTTCCTCTTCGGTGATCGGTTCGGAATCCACGCTCCGCCGCACGACCTTGGCATCCGGCGGGCGCGGGCCGGAATAGGGCATGAATTCCACGGGGTCGCCTACCTTGATGGTGTTGGTTTTATCGATGATCGCGATGCGCACCTCACGGCCGCTGGCTCCGAGCACGTAGTGGTATCTGCCGTTGATGTTGACGGCATCGTCGCCCATGAAGCGGGCGGTGCAGGAGAGGATGGCGGGACCTTTGGCGGCATCCTTGCTGTGGAACGCATCAGCGTTGAGCGAGCGCATGCGCGGCAGGGTGCGTTTGACGGGATCGTCTGCGGGTGCGCGGCGATCCACAATGCAGCGGAGATAGGTGGAGCCATCGCAGTGCCGCTCCAGGAATCCGAATGAGGGCGAGGCGAAGACCGTGATGTCCTCCAGGCGCATGCCCTTGCAGCCGCGCAGCTCGACGGCGTGAGGTGCCCCCGCTTTGCCGAAATGGTTTTTCGCCACCAGGATGTCGCCGATTTCCTGCGTGTCCTCCGCGGGGTCGAAGCGGTATCCCTGCGCCTTGCTGACACGATGGCGGCGATTCCCGAGCGATTTAATTTCATCATTCCAGCGGGCATCGCCGCGGCGCAGGGAAGCGGTTGCCGGGTTGTAAATCTGGATGTGATCTCTCAGCGCGTTGTCCGGGTATCCTTGCGCGATCTCGAAGTCGATCCAGCTCTTGTCCGGCGCCATGGCAACGATCTTACCCTGGGTGAAGGGCAAGGGATCGTAGTCCACAGTCAGTCCACGGAGGGTGACGTTCGAACAGCCTTCAAACAAGAGGGCGCGGACGGTGGAGGTGCAAACCAGTTCGACGTTTTCGGCGATGATTTCCACGTCCGTTAGACCGGAGAAGACTAGGTGGCTGCCGCGTTCCGCCTGCACGCGATAGCGTCCCGGAGGAATGACGATGCGCTTGTTTCCGGCGGCTATCTCCCTGGCGATCAAGGCGCGGAGATCGGCGGAGTTTTCGGTCAGCGCCGCCTTTCCGGCCGGGCTGGTTTCCTTCGCCTCCCGGCATCCTGTTAGAGCCAGCGCGGAAATCGCCGATGACAATGCGATGAGGCGGAGAAACGGGATGGAAAGGGACTGCTGCATGGCCAGGATAGGATGCACTCAATCGCCGGAATCATCAAGCGGCGCAGGCTCGTAATCGGAGGGATTGACCCAGCCGGTTCTGAGTTTCTCGCCTTTGAGATAGCGGTCATAGAGCCCGCGCTCGGCACCCGCATAGGGATAATTGTCGAAGACCTCACCCTGGCCGGACATGCGCGGGTCGCCTTGCTCCTTGAGCTTGGCGAGCAGCCGTGCTTCGAGGGAGGCTCGGCGTTCCTGGTTTTCGGGTGCGGCGGCGAGGTTGTTGACGCAGTCGGGGTCGGCTTTCAGGTTGAAGAGTTCTTCGGCGGGGCGTTTGCCGAAGCAGAGGAGCCAGTGGGGATCACCGGGTTTGGCGCGGTTGGCGTTCAGGATTTTGGTTTTGGTCGCGCCGCCGTCGGTGTTGAGGTATCCGGTTTCCGGGTTGCCGGCGGGCCAGCGGTCGGGGGTGAAGTTCCGCGAGTAGAGCCAGCCGTCCTTGATGATGCTGCGGATCGGGTAGCCCTGGTCGTGCGGGCGGCCGACGTCGTGGCGCTCCTGGCCGAGGATGATGTGGTCGCGGCTCGGCTGGATGGCGTCGGTTTTGCCGGAGTTGAACACGTCGCTGAGGCTGATGCCGGGGCTGGCTGCCATGCCGGATTGATCCCATGGGATGCCGGCGGCTTCTAGGAATGTGGGGGCGATGTCGATGAAGCTGATGGTGTCGCGCACGACGCGGCCGGATTCCTTGATGCCGTTTTTCCAGAGGACGGCGAAGGGCAGGTGATTGGCATTTTCGTAGAGGTTGCCTTTTTCGCGGGGAAACGGGCGACCGTTGTCGGAGGTGACGATGATGAGGGTATTGTCGAGCTGGCCGCGTTTTTCGAGTTCTTCGACGATCCGCCCGATGTGGCGGTCGAGGTGTTCGACTTCGAGGGCGTAGTCGAGCATGTCGTTGCGGATGACGTCGTTGTCGGGCCAATAGGCGGGGACGCGGTCGATGTCGGTGAGTTGTTTTCCGCCTTTGGCAACGCCGCTGCCGTATTCGTAGTCGCGATGGGGTTCGTGGATGCCCATCCAGAAACACCAGGGGGCGGCCTGAGGTGCGGCGTCGAGGAACTCGGTGAAATTGGCGGTGTAGTCGTTGCGGTCGATGCCGGTGGTGGGTGGCGGGGAGGTTTGTTTTTGGAAGGGCTTGCCGGTGACGGGGCGGGGTTTGCCTTGGGCATCAAGGGCGGTGCCGGGTGCCCAGCTCTTACCAGTGAAGCCGACGAAGTAGCCATGCTCGCCGAGCACTTCGGTGTAAACTTTGAATTCCTGCGGGAAGAATCCACCGTGGTTGCCGGCTTCCTTGAGTTGCCATGGGTTGCGGCCGGTGAGGATGCAGGCGCGGGATGGGCCGCATTTGGCGTTGGGGGTGTAGGCGTTGTCGAAGCGCAGGCCTTGGCTGGCGAGTTTGTCGAAGGATGGGGTTTTGATCCAGGTGCTGCCATAGGCACCGGCATCGCCAAAGCCCCAGTCGTCGGTGAGGATGAGGAGGATGTTGGGGCGCTTGGCGTCCACCGCACCCGACGCGGAACATGCGAGCGCAATGGCAAGAAAAATTGGGGATAAGGTGGCTCTCATGGGATCAAACATTGGATGTGAAAATGGCTTCGGGTTTTTCCCTCCACTGGCTGCTCTGTGGCGTGTTACGGATGATCCACCGGGCTGCGGCCTTCCGCGATGATTTTCTCCAGCAGCGCCTTCATTTCCTGGACGCGTTCCGGATGGTCTTGGGCGACGTTCTTGGATTCGCCGGGATCTTCTGCGAGATTCACCAGAAACGGCTTCCGGGTTTCCTCGGTCGGCGGAGTGCGATTGGATTTGTTTGCGTCCTTGAAGCTGGGACGGGCTCCGCCTTCGGTGATGAATTTCCACTGGCCCTGCCGGATGGCGAGGGGGACTTTGCCGGCAACCCCACCCACATGGGCGACAAATGTTTCGCGACCCGGCGTGTCATGTGGCTCTCCCAGCAAGGCGGGCAGCACATTGCAACTGTCAATCGCCGCGCCCTGCGGAACGGTCTGCCCCGTGAGCGCTGCGAATGTCGCCGTCAGATCCAACAATGTGACCAACTCGTCGCAACTGCTGCCGGCCGGTATCCGCCCGGGCCACCGTGCAATCATCGGCACGCGGTGGCCGCCCTCAAAAAGGCTTCCCTTGTAGCCGCGCAATGCCCCGTTGCACGGATGGTCGAAGTTGCCCACGTCCTCGTAGCCATCATCCATGATGCCGCCGTTGTCGCTGCTGAAGATCACCAAGGTCTTGTCTGTGAGCTTTAGCCGATCGAGGCTCGCCAGCAGTTCGCCTACGGCCTCGTCGAGTTCCACGATGGCGTCGCCGCGCGTGCCGCATTGGCTCTTGCCGAGATGACGCGGATTCGGCACGCGGGGCACATGGATGTTGTGGGTGGCATAATAGAGGAAGAACGGCTGATCCTTCTCGCGCTCGATAAACTCGACCGCCTTTTTGCTGAACGTATCGGCCATGTCCTCATCCTTCCAGCGTGCGTTCTTGCCGCCCGTCATCCAGCCGATGCGGCCGACGCCGTTGACGATGGTCATGTCATGGCCGTGCGTGTGCTTGAGGGTGAGCAGGTCAGGATTTTCCCGGCCCGTCGGCTCATCGCCGATCTTGCCCTTGTAACTGACCTTGATCGGATCCGCCGGGTCGAGGCCGACAACACGGCGATTTTCGATGAAAACGGTCGGCACGCGGTCGCCGGTGGCGGCCATGATGAAGGAGTGGTCAAAGCCAAGATCCAGGGGGCTGGGTTTGATGTCGCCATTCCAGTCCGGCCCGCCTTCGTTGCCGAGGCCCAAATGCCATTTGCCGACGATGCCGGTCTTGTAACCCGATTGCTTGAGCATGCCCGGCAGGGTGAATGTGCCGGGCTTGATGGTGATGGCCTCATCACCGGGCGCGATGTGCGAGCCCTCCGGCTGCCGCCAGGAATACCGGCCGGTGAGCAGCGCGCGGCGCGACGGGGTGCAGGTGGCGGCGGGCGAGTGCGCGTCGGAAAAACTCCGCCCTTCCCTTGCCAAGCGGTCCAGATTCGGTGTCTGGACCAGCTTCGCCCCGTAACACGAGAGGTCACCATAACCGATGTCGTCCGCGAGGATGACAATGATGTTGGGGCGGGGGGCGGCGGAGAGTGTGAGGGAGGCGGCGGCGAGGGCGATGCAGGCGAGTGGGGTTTTCACGGGGTGGGGAAATGATTTGCGATTGATGATTTTGGATTTTTGAGGTGAAGAAGCGGAATCCGATCAACAATCGGCAATCATCAATCCAATGGGAGATTTGGAAAACGAAGATTCACTTCTTGGCCTTGTCGCGGTTTTTCCGTTTTTCCGCGGCGGCTTCGAGTTCGGGAGTCTTGTAAACCTTCCATAGCGGTGCGTGCAAGGCGGCCTGCCATCCGGTGAAGGCTTTTTGCAGGCGTTCCTGCACCTCGGGGAGTGTTCCTGAGAGGTCGCGGCTTTCGCGGATGTCGGAGGAGAGGTCGTAGAGGTTGATTTTGTCACCTTGTTTGATGAGTTTATGGTCGCCGCTGCGCACGGCCCAGATATCGCGCTCGGCGATGCGCCAGAAGAGCATCCCGTGGGGGTCGCCGGATTTCTTTCCTGTTAGATAGGGCAGCAGATCGACGCCATCAAGCGGCTGGCTTGCGACGCTTCGGCCACTGGCTGCGGCGAGTGCGGTGGGCAGGATGTCGAGGCTGCTGACGGGGCGGTCGTAGGTTTTTCCGGCGGGCAGCACGCCTTTCCACTGGGCGAGAAATGGAACGCGTATGCCGCCTTCCCACATCTGCCCCTTGCGGCCGCGCAAGGGGCTGTTGGAGCTGGCGTTGTTCTCCGGCGGGCCGCCGTTGTCGCTGAGGAAGAAGATGAGGGTGCGCTCCTCCAAGCCGTCGTCGCGGAGCTGCCTGAGGATTCTACCCACGGCATCATCCATGCCGACGACCATGGCGGCATAGGTGCGGCGTTTTTCATCGGGTATGTGTTTGACGCGTTCAAACAATTCCGGGGTGGCCTGCATGGGGGTGTGCGGGGCGTTGAAGGCGGTGTAGAGCAACCAGGGTTTTTCCTTGTTGCGGTGGATGAAGGAGGCGGATTCGTCACCCAGCACGGTGGTGAGGTATCCAGGAGTAATCGGCTGTGGCATGCCGTTGCGCTCGAGCGCGGTGTTGTAATGATTCAGTGGTGGCGTATTCCGGTAGCTGCCGGTGGGGTAGTTATGGCCGCCGCCGATGAAGCCGAAGAACTCATCGAAACCGCGGCGGTTCGGGTGGAATGGCGGCGCTTCGCCGAGGTGCCATTTCCCTACGACGCCGGTGTGGTAGCCGACGGCCTTGAGATGATCGGCGATGGTTTTTTCCGCCAGCGGCAGACCGCGCGGGTCTTTCGGATCCACGGGCCACTCCGGCTCCCAGTTGATGTCGTGGCCGAAGCGCGATTGCGAGCGGCCGGTGATCAGGCCGGCGCGGCTGGGCGAGCACATGGCGGAGGAAACATAGCCAGCCGTGCAGCGCACGCCATGATGGGCCAGGCTGTCGATGTGTGGCGTGGGGATGTCCTTCGAGCCTTGGACACCAAGGTCGGCGTAGCCCTGATCGTCCGAGAGGAGGATGAGGATGTTCGGCTGTGCCGGCCCGGGCGCGCCTTGCTCCGGGGCTGCGAACAGCGCGGAGCAGGAAGCCCATGCCGTGGTTAGAATGATGAGTCTTTTTTTCATGACGATGTGGGGCGGTCCGCCCTTTGTGAACGGATGCGGGTGTTATTAATTTGAAGGGATGGCGGAAACCGTCGCCGGATCCTCCACTTTCACGTTGTCGGAGTCGGTGATATTGAAGGGCTTCCACTCGCCTGCTTCCGGCGCGGGATAGGCATTCGTTCTCTCCAGGCGGTTGCCGGTGAAGGTGAGGCCATCGACCGAATAGATGGAAAGGAGGGGGAGATTGCTGAAGGCGCGGAAGAGGTTGTTTTCGATGCGGATGTTGCGGTTGTAGCGGGAGACGCTTTTGAATTCATCCGCGATGCCGGAGCCGACCTGGATGCAACTGTTGCCCCAGACACCGTAGTTGCAGTTGTCGAAGGTGTTGCCGCGGATGACGACGTCGCGCCCGCCCGCCTGCTCGAACCAGAAGCGGGAGTCGCCCTCGAAGAGGATGGCCGCGCCGGGAGTGTGGAAGGTGTTGCCCTCGATGACCATGGGGCCGCGCGAGCCGAGCAGGATGCCGCGGGCGCGGTTGCCACGCAGCACGCAGCCGCGGATCAGGACGTCGGCGGTGTTGGCATCGGCATCGGCGACGGAATCGCCGAGGGTGACGCCCTCGGGCAAGGTGCCTTCGATTTCGACGATGGTGCGCTGCTTGTTGATGCGCTCGACGGATTTGACCACCGCAAACCCTTCCTCGCGCAGGCTTTGGCCGTCGTTGAGTTCGAGACGGGTGCCGGCCTTGATGAAATCCACCCCGGCCTGCTGAGGATGGATCAGTGTGACCTCGAAGCGGCTGGGAGAGTCGATGTGCGTGATCTTTGCATACAGTCCGTGGATGTTTGTGGCGTCGTCCTTCTGCTGTTCGAAGAGGCAATCGACCAGCTCGATTTTGCCCGTGCAGTTCACGAAATGGGTGGCGTCCGCCGTGGTGCTCACGATGCGCGCGCCGCCGGGTGGCGGGGTGACACGCATTCTGTGCACGAAGAGATCGGAGCTGCGCTGGGCGATCACGCCCATGCCGCCGCTGTGATGAAGCGTGATATCGGTGAGACGGATGCCGGAACTATCAGATATGACAATCCCGGGGACATCGCGGTTTCTGGGGCTGAAGACCAGTACGTCACCCGGTTTGGCGGAGATATCGGGGATCTTGAGCCGCACCCGGTTGGGGCCGAGTTTGTCGGCGGCAATGCCCTCGCCAACATTGTAGCGGTCTTTCGCCATGAACGCGGTCTCACGTTTGACCGGATCGAAGGCGAGCAGGCTACCGTAAGGGTAGAGGACTTCGCCGCTGCTCACGGTGGTTGCGGGGCCGCTTGGCTTTTGTCCGTTGGTGAAAATGAGCACTCCGTTGCGGATTTCGTGGGGGTATTCCTTCGAAAATTCCAGATCGACATGCTCGGGCGTGATGGCCAGCACTTTTCCCTCGGAATGGAACGGACGGCTGAAATCCACGGTGAAGTTCCGCAGGGTGATGTCGCTCGAACCATCCAACAGAAACGGCACGGTGTAGCCATGGAAGACGAAGGTCGCGCCGCCGCCGTCGATTTCGACTCCCTCCAGCCCGTTGAGGGGAAAGGCGATGCGCTTGAGCCCTTCGTCGTTGTTGCTGACGAAGAGGTATTGCTCGGATGCGCGCTCGGGATGAAACTCATAGCGCCCGGGCGGAAAAACCAACTTCTTTGCCTTTCCATTCCGGATTTCCGCCAACGCCGCGCGCACGCTGGGCGTGGTGTCGCTGCCGTCGGCCTTGGCGCCGAAGGCGGCCATGTCGAGCACCGCCGCTTCACGCGCGGTGGCGGTTCCGAAGGAAAGAATCGAGGCCAGGCAAATGCCGGCGATGTGGTGGCTGCGGATGGGTGCTTCGGGTAATCTCATGGGGTTCGTTGGAGGCTTTCTGTTTATGGTGAAGGGCATGCGGCGAAGTCGCCAAGACGGATGCCTTACGGATGAAGCGGATGCATCCGTGCGATGTTTGCTGTGCCGCCGGGGCTACCAGTTTCCGCGGATGAAGTTGTTCACGCCCCCACGCTTTGGATCTTTCGCGAATTTCATGTATTCGCCATAAGTGAGCGAGGAAACGTGACCATCCACCCAAAGGATATTGCCTCTCCCGTTATGACGTGTAGCGAAGGCCGCATTGGCGGTCCGGGAAAATCCGGTGCCGTAAATCCCCTGCCCGAATTGGTTCTGCTTCACCGTATCCTGGACGTAAGGAGTTGATTCGGGACGTTTCACGGCGGACAAGGTCAAAGGGTTGTTTGGGTTGCTGGGGTTGCCGAGAAACATGTTCGCCGCATAATCGCCAGTGTAAGGCCACGCGGGATGATATGCCTTGCGATGGCCGGAGGGACAGCTGAAGATATCCGGAAGCGGATCCGCGGCGGGATCGTTGGATTTGTTGCTGTAAGTCCCCCGTCCCATGTTCTGCGCTGCGGCGTCATACCAGCAAAGCCCCAAGCTATTGTTATCAGCGTCTTTCAGCCATGAAACGTCGAGGCTTCCGTTGGGAAAGCGCCCGTTGTTTTCGGAAATGTAGCCGATCAGCCCGATTCCGATCTGCCTCAGGTTCAGGGCACATGCTGCGGCCTTGGCCTTCTCGCGAACGCTCAGGGTTACCGGGAAAGCGATTGCGGCGAGTACTGCGATGATAGCAATCACGACCAGCAGTTCCGTCAGGGTGAAGCCAGGAAGACGCCGGCGGGTTGTTGTTTGCATCAGAACATCGCCGTGAGCCGCACCGCTCCCACAGCTTTCGCCTTTGTCGTTCGCGTGTGCCCGGATGTTTTTCCGGTGGGTTGGCTGCTCCCGGCCGGGAGACGAAGAAGCGGGTTTTCTGGGTTTCATGCCGTATGCGGATGCTTGGGTTTTCAGAACCCGGTGCGCGACGGCACAAATTCGGTTCTTGATGGGTAAACTGTCACTTTTCCTGCCGCTAGTCATTGAACTTTCGCGTCATTCTCTTGGACTTTTCCAGCACTTTCCTTTGCAGTGGGATTTGGAGAGTTGTTGCCTGCCCGTAAGCGGATAGAAAAACCCGCAACCCTTTGGTTTCCGGCAATCGGTCGAATCATCTCGCCGGAAAACCCGTCGGCCCCGAGTTTTTGCGGAACTCGCCCGGTGTGATTCCCATCTTCTTCTTGAACAGGCGACTCATGTATTCCGGGTGTTCGAATCCGGTCATGCCGGCGACTTGGGCGAGCGGAAGGTCGGACTCGGCCAGAAGGCGGCACACGCGCGCCAGCCGGACGCGGAGAATTTCCGCATTCGGTGACCTTCCGATGACGCTTGAGAAGCGCCGTTCCAGCACACTTCTGGAGAGCGGGATAGCTCTCAGCAAGGCCGCAACATCGAGGCCATCACAGGCGTGTTCGCGAATGTGTTTCAGAGCGGACGCGATGTGCCGGTCGTCGATCGCGAGCACATCGGTGGATTGCCTTGCCATCACGCCCATGGGTTTGACCAAATTGGACAAGGCTCCGGCGCTTTCGCCAGCCATCAGCACTGACAATAAGGCGGCCGCTTCGAAACCGATCCGCTGTGTGTTCAAAATCACGCTCGACAAAGGCAGGTCTGACAATTCGCAGAAGACTTCGTCCTTGTCCACGCCGACGACGGCCACCTCATCCGGGACGGCGACATTCGCCTCGCGACAGCAGTTCAGGACTTGCCGTCCACGGGAGTCGTTGCATGCCATGAGTCCGCAAGGTTTCGGCAGGGCTTGCAGCCAAACCATCAGATCGCGCTCATGACTCTCGCCGTGTTCCTCGTAATCCTCTGTCTTGTCAAATCGCAAGGGGCCGCTGTTTTCAAATGCCTCGCAGGAGAATCCAGCCTCCGCGACCCGCCGATCAAAGCTGGCCCGGCGCATATCCGACCAATCGGTGCCATTGAATCCGCAGAACGCGAAATTCCGGAACCCGCGCTCCAGCAGGTGCTCCGCCGCGAGGCGGCCCACAGCCCCTTCGTCGGAGCGGATCTGCGGGAACCGCGAATCGGGCAGGCTCCCGCTCAAATCGACCACCGGCGCTCCGGTTTCACCGAGCACCCGCGCCATCGCCGGGGTCGAGACCCGTGCGATGATCCCATCCCATTTCCACCGGCCAAACCACTTCGGGAAGTGCTCGCCGGGATCGCCTTCCTCGAACTCGATGGCCCATGGGCCGTGGATCCTGACATACTTGGCGATGCCCATCAGCAATTCCCGCCCGTAGCTGCGAGATGACTCGATGAGCAGCGCCACCCGGGGCGCTGGCCTTTTTTCGGTGATTTTTTTCATGGATTGGAATGATGGGTTTCCAGCCTGGCGCCTCCTCCTTTCAAGCGATTCCCAACCAAGAGCGCCAGACCAATCGCCAAAAGCCCGCTCACCGACCAAACACCAACATGTGGCGAATGTGGGGCGATGACAAGGCTCAAGGCGCCGACCCCCGGCCCGATGAAATTTCCGGCGCCCATCAGCGCCTCGTGAATTCCGCCCTGCTCGGCGCGGGCTTCACCCACATCCATCGAATAGAAAAGCGACGCGTAATAAAGCGAGCCCACCCCCAGACCGAACGCCACCTGCCCCAAACCGAGCCACAGCAGGCCATCCGCTGTCAGCACGGTGACGAACCCCATGATGAGCAGAATGTAGCCCGCCAGAAGCCACCGGAAACGGTAGTGCCAGCCCGGCCATTGCCACATCACAATGAAGGCTGCCAGACGGGCGAAAAACCAGATCGAGCCGAACAGGCCGGCCATGGGGGTGCTCAAGCCCATCTTCAGTGCCAGCCCCGGAATCATGGCCAGCAGGGTGAACGCCGCGACGCAGGCAAAAGGATTCGCGATCCACGCCATGCGCTGGAAAGACCGCGGGCACGGACCGCGCTCCGCAACAAGCGACACGGTTTCCGGCGGAGGATCCAATGGGACGGGCATCGGTCTTTCCGTTAGGCCGCGCGCGATCCCTAACAGGACGAAGACCTGCAGCACGTGGATGAGCGGAGGCAGCCAGAAAATGCTGCCGCTACCCAGCCGCTCGAACAGGCTGCCGCCGAAAAAATACGACAGCGCCGAGCACGCCGCCCAAACCACGCTGTAAATCCCGACAAGATGAGCCCGCCCGGAGCCGCTCTCCCCCTCCGTCACAAGGGACTCAAGCGCGGGCCAGACCATGAACTGCGAAGCAGCCCAGACAACCAGCACGGCAAACTGGACGGGTAACTGCGGGAAAAACGCGCCGACCGTCAGTGCCAAAATCATGCCGGACAATCCGCAATACATCGCCCGGACACAGCCGCGGCGTTGAGCGAACTTCCCGCCCTTCCATGAAGCCAGCGCAATCACCAGTCCCATCAGGGCGGCGACACCAAGGTTGCCGAGATCCCCAAAGCCGTACCTGTCGCGAAAGAGGAAAAAGACGTAATTTCCGTAAAACCCGCAGGCGAGCGATCCCAGAGCCTCGAACACAAACAGCGGAAGTTTCGATGAGGCAGGGCGCATGTGCATGGGGCGGCAGGGCGGGAAAAGTCTCAGGGTGGTCAAATTCCGCGCCGGATTCGTTCAGTCGAATGACGCGAAAGTTCAATGACTCGATACGGTAAGCGTGGGATAGTCAATCAAACAACGCCACCGGAAACCCGCTCATGCGAGCCCGCCTCCGGAAACCCAAATGTCGCCTCGGATGCCCAACGGTCACTTGAGATGGCTTTCCACTTACATATACCCATGCAAAAAAGGACCCTCCTGCTCCTGGCATGCATTGCCTCCTGCAACGCCACCGCCGCGCCCATCCCGCTCGTGAACCCCTCTGGAGAACTGAACAATGGAGTCAGCCCGACCGCCATTTCGAATGTGGCGGTCATCGGATGGGACGCGGGCGGGGGAAGCGCCCAGGTCATCAAGGGCGGCATTGACTACGGCAACGGCGCGTGGCGGCTGAGCATCGAGGACAGCGCGGAGGCCTGGCAGATGACGCAGCATCCGATCGCTGCGGGGGACGCCTTCTCGCTGCGCTTCGACGCGGCGATGTTCGCAGGCAACCTTCCTGGAACCGGAAGCGGTTTCGTGCCGGCCGAGACTCTGGTCGGGGGTGCCACGCTCAATGGCAATTTCAACGGAGATCCCGTGGCGACCGGCTCCCGCACCTTCGGCGATACCCCGTCCTGGTCCAACATTGGCGGAGCCCAGACGGCGCAGGCGACCAACTCTGATGTCACCTTCACCGACAACACCAGGAACGCCGTTTTGTTCGACAACGGGAGCCGCAAATTCGCGGTCGATACCGGGCACACACTCGCCACAGGCCAACTCTTCCGGGCCGCCTTCGTGTGGCGTGATGCGGGAAACTGGAACGATGCCAGCGATGCCGTGGCCGTCACCCTCTACACCACGGCCGATGACACGGTCGGTGGGGTGATGACCGCGATCCAGACGCTGCAGGCACCGGTTTCCACAATAGACTCCACCTACGAGTTGGCGGAGCTAACCTTCGCCGCCGTGGGCGCTTCCGCGGCTGGCAAGCGGCTCTTCGTCTTCTTCGAAGGGGTGGACGGTAATGGCAGCACCAACGGTTTTGCGCGCCTCGACAACTTCGTTTTGCAGCGCGGAACCTATCAGACCTCGGTGCCGGACCGGCAGATCGTCGCGGAGCTCTATGTCGATGACAACGGCTCGCGGCTGCCTGTTGCCTCCCGCACCTATGATTTCAAAACCCCCGTGGTCGCTAAATGGGATCATTATCACCTCGCGGTGCCCACGGGCGCACTGGACGGCCACGCCGGCAAAACCGTCGGCGTGAGGTTCCGCTCGAATGACCAGGCTGTCGGAAATTTCCAGAGCTTCGACAACGTGAGGCTCGACGTCTGGCCCGCCGGAGCGCCTGGCGGCGCGTTTTCCGACAACTGGAACACCACACCCGACCAGCCATGGGCGGGCCCCGGCTACTGGGCGAACCGCTTGCAGGATTGGCAGGTCAGCGGCAACCGCGTGCAGTGCATCAATGGCGCACGCGACCGCCTCACCCTGCACCGCCCCGGCACTTCGATCCGTGGAAACGGGGGTAATTTTTCCCTGAGTGTGCGCAGCGGAGTGAATACCGGCACTTCCACCGCCGGCTCCCGCGCCGGGCTCCTGCTAGGCGGCGCTCCCAACGTTGACTGGCGCGGCGCGCTGCTCGTTCACGACGGCATGGGCCGTGACTTCGGCCTGTTCCTTGGCATCACCGGCGGCGGCAATCTCGTCATCGAGGATTACTCGACGGGCACCGCAACGGCCTTGGTCTCGGCGGCGGCCACAGGCGGCTTCGCCCAGAACACCCGGCTCAACCTTGCCGCCACCTACAACTCTGGAACCGGCACCTACACGCTCACACTCACCGCCTTCAACGCGGCCGACACGCAGCTCGGCGCGGTCAACCTGACCATCCCCTCCGACCGCGCACTGGGTGCCTTCGGCCTGCTCAGCCATTACGGCACCTCCGCCGCAACCCACTGGTTCGATGCCTTCTCCGGCACCGGCTCCGCGCTGAATCCCGAGCCTGACCGCCATCTCGCCATCCTCGGCGCGATGCATACGCTCTCGAAGGGAAAACTCAAGCTCACCGCCCAGCTCTCGCCGATCAGCCTCGCCTCCAACCCGACCGTCGCCCTCGACACATGGAACGGCGCGGCATGGACAAACATCGCCACCGCCCCGGTGGACAACACCGACAACCTCTCGTCCTACACCGCCACCTTTGCCATCCCCGGCTGGAATGACAAGGTGGACACCGACTACCGCCTGCGCGTCAGCATCAACGGCACCGATTACCCATGGGCCGGCACCATACGCCGCGATCCCGTGGACAAGGAGGAAATGGTCATCGCCATGACCACCTGCCAGCGGATCAACGACGGCAACCTGCAGAACAACGGCTTCGATTGGTCGCCGGTAATGATGTGGCACCCCCACCCGGAGTCCTTCACAAACATCGCCAAACACCATCCCGACGTGCTGCTTGCCCACGGCGATCAGATCTACGAGAGCCAGCCAACCAACAAGGACACCACAAGCGCCACCAACCGCCAGCTCGATTACCTCTACAAGTGGAACCTGTGGGTGCTGCAGGCGCGCGACCTCACCCGCGACATCCCGACGGTCGCCTTGCCGGATGACCATGATATTTTCCAGGGAAACCTGTGGGGCGAGGGAGGTGTCACGACCAACGCCGAGGCCTTGGGCGGCTACATCGAGCCCGCCCCCTGGGTGCGCATGGTGGAGCGCACCCAGACATCGAACCTCCCGGATCCCGATCCCTACAATCCCGTCCAGCCGCCGCCGACCGTCGCCCAGGGGATCAAGGTTTATTTCACCGGCATGACCTACGGCCGTCTCGGCTTCGCCATCCTCGAGGACAGGAAATTCAAGACCGGCCCGAACAGCCCGCCCGCCGATCTCACCCAGCAGCACCTGCTCGGCGAGCGCCAGCACGGGTTCCTCCGCGAGTGGAACGGGGACTGGGCCGGACAGGATCTGAAGCTCGTTGTCTCGCAGTCGCCCCTGGGTGCCCTCAATACCCACGCCAGCGCGGGATACACGTTCCGCCTCACCGACAAGGACGCCCACGGCTGGCCGGTCCACCGCCGCAACGATGCGTGGCGTTTGTTGCGTGCTTCGCGCATGTTCCAGCTCGCAGGCGACCAACATGTCGCCACTCTCGCCCACCACGGCACCGATGGCCCGCGCGATTCCGGGATTTCCTTCGCCGCCCCGGCGATGGCGAACTTTTTCCCGCGCATCTTCGATCCCGTCCACAACGCGACCGGAACCACGCCGACGGTCAGCCCGTACAAGGGCGACTATTTCTTCGATGGCGCTGGCACGCTGCCGGATGGCGTGACGCCGAACCTAACGGCCAACGACCCGCACCACTTCGCCATCCTCGGAGCGGGCTACTCGGAGGAATACTACCAGCAGACCACCGGGATCAATCCGCCGAATTATCATGACCGCGGGGCCGGCTACGGCATCACCCGCGTCAACAAAACCACCCGCGAGATCACCTTCGAGTGCTGGCCCATCCACTCCGACCCCGAATACCCGCAAAGCGGCGGCCAGTTCTCCGACTGGCCACAGACCTACCGCCAGACCGACAACGACGGCCGCGCCCCCACCGGATTCCTTCCGGTGATCGACACCCATTGGCGCGAGAAGCCGGTCGTGCGTGTCTTCGACGAAACCACCGGCGAGCTCGTCTATGCGATGCGTGTCCGCGGCAGCCGCTTCCGGCCTCCGGTTTATGACAACGGAAAAACCTACCGGGTCGAGATCGCCTACGGGGATGCGCCGGTTTCCGAAACGCTCAACGGTCAAACCGCTGCCGCCGAGGGCGCACCCGCGAGCCACTATTTTGGGGCGGTGCAGCCCTCCATCCTGCAGGGCGGCACGGCCACCCTCGAGTGGGACGTCAGCTCTCCGGCGACACTCACCATCGACCAGGGCTTGGGCGACGTCTTGCCCCAAACCGTGGACGGCATCGGCTTCGGCCGGGTGTCGCCGACCGTTGACACGACCTACACGCTCACCCTCAACGGCGGCGCGACGGCCACGACGACGATACGCGTGTTCGGCGGACGGGGGGCATGGGATGACGCCTATTTCAGCCCGGCGGACAAGGCCGATCCCGCCATCTTTGGCGGCGACAAGGATCCCGATGGCGATGGTTTCAGCAACGACGAGGAGTTCCAGTTCCAGACCGCTCCACGGGACGCCGCATCAAGGCCCAAGCTGCAGGGCAGCGTGAAGCTGGACGGGTCGCAGCTCACCGTGGACTTTGATATGTCTTATCCGCTGGATCCCACCGCCTCGAAGATGATCGTGGAAACCAGCGCCACGCTCGTGGGATGGCAGGAAGTTCCGTCCAACAGCTACGTCGAGACGGGGCGGGAAAACTTCCCCACCGCTGGCACCAGCCGCGTTTTGGTCCGCCTCACCGACACCGTGCCGCTTGCCGGAGGAAAGCTCTTCTACCGTGCGCGCTGGGAACTGAGGTAAAGCGGATTCCCGGAAAGGAACCGTGGTTTAGAAACCACGCCTGCAACCGGAGCGAGCTTCGCCGGTGATTCGCCATGCGGGCGAGAGGAACCGTGGTTTAGAAACCGCGTCTGCAACGGGAGCGGGCTTCGCCGGTGATTCGCCGGGCAGGCGAGAGGAACCGTGGTTTAGAAACCACGGCTGCAACGGGAGCGGGCTTCGCCGGTGATTCGCCGGGCAGGTCGCGATTTCTAAATCGCGGTTCCTTTCCACGTCTGCAACGGGAGCGGGCTTCGCCGGTGATTCGCCGGGCAGGTCGCGATTTCTAAATCGCGGTTCCTTTCCACGTTTGCAACGGGAGCGGGCTTCGCCGGTGATTCGCCGGGCAGGTCGCGATTTCTAAATCGCGGTTCCTTTCCACGGCTGCAACCGGAGCAGGCTTCGCCGGTGATTCGCCGGGCAGGTCGCGATTTCTAAATCGCGGTTCCTTTCCACGTCTGCAACCGGAGCAGGCTTCGCCGGTGATTCGCCGGGCAGGTCGCGATTTCTAAATCGCGGTTCCTTTCGCTCGGCATCTCTCCAGCCCGGCGGGCTTGCTTTTGCCGCGCCAGCGACCTGTTGAACACTTCGATACGGGAGACCGGAAAAAAAGCCGCCCCGTTCGGAGTATCCGGAGACAGGGCGGCTGAAATGGTTGCGGGATCGTTTCGGGATCAGGCAGTTCTACGGCGGCGCAGCAGGGCGAGCGCTCCCAGAGCCAGCAGGGAGGCGGAGGCAGGCTCGGGCACGGCCGAAAATTCCACTGTATATCCCTCAAGATTGATGGAGGAAGCGCTACCAGCACTTAAATCGAACGAATTACCCGAAATAGTCTGGATCGTGTTTCCACTAGATACACCGACCGAACCACTGCCATCTGTGAATGTGCCCGTTTCCGCACCAGTTACACCACCCGCCCTCGCTTGGGTAAAGCCTGTCAGCGATAAACCCGCAAAGCTAGAAGTTCCGAGTGAGACGGCTGTGGTCAAGACCTCTGAAGGGTTGATGTTGTTGTCGGTGTTTCCGACCACGCCTACGTTCCCGAATCCCGAATATACAATCCCGGTTCCGCCGGCTTGCGAGTAGGTCACGGTGAAGTTGAATGATTCGGTCGCCGTGCCCCCAACTGATGTGAGATTGAGGTTCGTCACGCTGTAAGTCGTGGTGTTAAGGAGTCGATTGGAAGTAAACGTGGAAGTTGGGGTTGTAGTAAGTTGCCCCGCGCCTGATCCTGGTCCACCGGCAGCACTACCGTTCGGGACATGGACTAATGCCGAGATGGTGACGGCGGCGGGTAGGGCACTTGCGGACGCAAGGGCAAACATGAGGCTGATAACTGGGCTTTTCATTTTGTTTTGTTTTGTTGCTGAGTTTAGTATCAAAAAAAGACAGGCCTCCATTCGGAGAATGCGCTACCGGCTTTGAGACTGATAACTCTAGCAAGGAACTCTCAAAGAATCATTGAACTTTTGCGGATATATCCTGAACTTTTCCGTCACCCCCCGCCTCCGATTCCTGCGCGTCCAAAGACCAGCGGGGAGGGGCGGACTTGCTCCAAGTCCGGGGATTCCGCAGTATGACAGGTGAATCCTAAGCTCCCGGCAGCTCAATGAAGCCTTCCAGCTTCCGGATACGTGTGGGGTGGCGCATTTTGCGGAGGGCTTTGGCTTCGATCTGGCGGATGCGCTCGCGGGTGACCTGGAACTGGCGGCCGACTTCTTCGAGGGTGCGGCTGTAGCCGTCCTTGAGGCCGAAGCGTTGCTCGAGAACTTCGCGTTCGCGCTCTGTTAGGGTATCGAGCACATCCTTGATCTTGTCCTTAAGCATCGAGAAACCGGCTTCTTCCATCGGGTTGTCGGCGGCCTTGTCCTCGATGAAGTCACCGAAGGAAGTGTCGTCCGAGTCACCGACGGGTGCCTGTAGGGAAATTGGCTGCTGGGCCATTTTGAGGACGGCGCGGACACGCTCGACGGGAAGGTGGATTTCGTCGGCGATTTCTTCCGGGGACGGCTCGCGGCCGTATTCCTGGACGAGCTGTTTCTGCACGCGCATCAGCTTGTTGATCGTCTCGATCATGTGGACCGGGATACGGATCGTGCGTGCCTGGTCTGCGATGGAGCGGGTGATCGCCTGGCGAATCCACCAGGTTGCGTAAGTGGAGAATTTGTAGCCGCGGCGATATTCGAATTTCTCGACAGCTTTCATCAGGCCCATGTTGCCTTCCTGGATGAGGTCGAGGAAGGAGAGTCCGCGATTGGTGTATTTCTTGGCGATGGAGATGACGAGGCGAAGGTTGGCCTCGACCATTTCGGTCTTGGCTTTGAGGGCCTCCTTCATCCAGTGGCAGAGATCCTTGTAAGTCGGCTCGAAGGTCTCGTCGTTGAGCCATGTGCGTTGCTGGACCTCGCGCATCTTGCCGATAAACTCTTTATCATCGGGATGGGTTTGGAGGCGGCGGGAGTATTTCCAAAATTTTCCGATATAGTCTTCCACCTGTTCGCAGAAATCCTCGACCACCTTTTGCTTGTAGTAGAAGCGCACGTAGATGCGGTGCATGGTGCTGAGGTTTTTCTCGAAAGTCTCTTCCATCCTCTTCTTGCCGCGAGGTGTTTTGGCGGAGAGCTGGCGGAAGATGTTGTCGTTTTCCTCGTGGAGCTGCTTGAGCTGATCGCAGAGTTTCGGCAGGCCTTTCATGTAGCGCTCCCGGGATTCAATCTTCTTGTCGAGGATTACGCGGTCAAAGCGTTCTTTGCCCTTGTTGAGCTTTTCCGCGAGTTCGAGATAGAGATCGGTGATGAAGCCGAAGCGGTGGAGATTTTTTGAAACTTCGATTTCAGCGTCTTCGATGCGTTTGGAGATTTCGACTTCCTGCTCGCGAGTGAGTAGAGGGACCTGGCCCATCTGCTTGAGATACATGCGGACTGGATCGTCGAGGATGTCGAGTTTCTGGTCGGCTTTGATGTCTTCTTCATCGCCGTCGCCTTCGTCGCGCTTCTTGTCTTTGAAACGGTCGACCTCGGAGGCGTCGATGATATCGAACTCCATGTTGCGGAGGCGATCCATGATGGCCTCGACGTCATCAGGATCGACGAGGTCGTTCGGGAGGATCTCGTTGATATCGTCGTAGGTGAGGTATTCCTGCTCTTTGGCGAGTTTGATCAGTTCGCGGATCTTCTCTTGGATTTCCGGGGTGTCGATGCGGCGCTTTTCGACAACTTTTTTGCCTTTTTTGGGCGTATCCTGGGTTTCCTCGACGGCCTTTTTAGCTTTCACTTTCGGGACTGCGGCCTTGGTTGTGGTTGTGGTTGTTGGTTTCTTCGGTTTGACCTCGGCAGTTGGCTTTGCGGCCGGCTGTTTAGCCGCAGCTTTTTTCGCGGCGGGCTTAGGCGCAGCTTTCTTTGCTGGTTTAGCATTAGAAGCGGGCTTGGCCGTTTTTTTTGCGGCGTTTTTTTTGGCTGAAGTCTTGGAAGGCATATGGAGCTTGGCTGCTTGTAAACGGGATGTATGGAGACAATTCACCCATTAGATGGGCACACACAAATTTTTGCGGGCGGGCGGAATGAAGGGGGCAATCCGCCGGGCGTCAAGCGGTTTGTTTTTAAAAAAGAAACGAGATTTCCTCAAAAGTCTGACTAACGATTCCGATCTAGGCTTCCGAGGAAGCTTTCTGGAGTAGGCGTAGGCGTTCGAGTGCGGCGCCGGAGTTGATGGTCTCGCGGGCGGTTTCCAAGGCATCGCCGATGTGGTCGGCGAGTCCGGCGCAGGCAATCGCGGCGGCGGCGTTGAGGAGGACTATGTCGAGTTTCGGGCCAGAGTCTTTGCCAGAAAGGATGTCTTCGAGAATGGTGGCGTTGGTTTTGGCGTCGCCGCCTTTGAGGTCTTCGACGAGTGCCTTCCTGAGGCCGAAATCCTCGGGAGTGATTTCTTCGTCTTCGAGGTCTTGGTAGCTGCCGGATTTGCAGATCCGGGTGGAACCCATTAGGGAAATTTCATCGACCGCCTGTCCGTTAGGGGCTTTGCCGCTGACGACCCATGCGCTTTCGCGACCGAGGCGTTGGAGGATTTCCGCGAAGGCGGGACAGAGCGAACGGTCGGAGACGCCGACGAGCTGGCACTCTGGGCGGGCGGGGTTGAGAAGCGGACCGATCAGATTGAAGATGCTGCGGTGGCCGGCTGCGGCGAGATTTTTGCGGACCTGGACGACCGCCTTGAAAGCGGGGTGGTAATTCGGCGCGAACAGAAAACCGAGGCCGGCCTGTTCGATGCAGTGGCGGAAACCTTCGGGCGGCAGGTCGATGCGTATGCCGAGCGCTTCGAGCACATCTGCGCCGCCGCTTTTTGAGGTGATGCCGCGGTTGCCGTGCTTGACGACGACCGCCCCGGCAGCTGCCGCGATGAACATTGAGGTGGTGGAGATGTTGAAAAGATCGAGCTTATCGCCGCCGGTGCCGCAGACATCGAGGGTCGGGCCGGGGAGTTCGAGGGCACCGATCATGGGATCGACCGCATGTTCGAGAAACGTCTCCACGAAGCCGGCGATTTCTGCGGGAGACTCGCCTTTTTTGGAAAGGGCAAGAAGGAGGCGTTCCTTCTTGGAATCATCGATCGAAGCATCGAGCAAAAGATTCGCTGCGACTTCTATTTCGCGGGAACTCAGTTCGTCTCCGTTTTCTACGTGTTTGATCAAGGCATCCATGTGGCGATCTTAGATCTCAAATCTCAGATTTCAAATCTCAAAGACCAAGAATCGCGGCGGCGGTTGTGGGGGGCTTTCCGGGATCTTTGCTGAGGACTGGCTCGGAAGACTCGGGTTCTGCTGAAGGGCTTGAAAAGACCCTTCTCCATATTTGGCTAAAGCCCGAGGATCGTGGCGGCGGTTGTGGGGGGGCTTTCCGGGATCTTTGCTGAGGACTGGCTCGGAAGACTCGGGTTCTGCTGAAGGGCTTGGAAAGACCCTTCTCCATATTTGGTTAAAGCCCGAGGATCGTGGCGGCGGTTGTGGGGGGGCTTTCCGGGATCTTTGCTGAGGACTGGCTCGGAAGACTGGGGTTCTGCTGAAGGGCTTGGAAAGACCCTTCTCCATATTTGGCTAAAGCCCGAGGATCGTGGCGGCGGTGCCGAAGTAGATGAGCATTCCGGAAACGTCGACGATGGAGGCGAGAGATGGGGCGGAAACGACTGCGGGATCGAGCCGGAAGGCGCGTGCGGTAATTGGGAGCATGGCCCCGAGGACGGTTGCCGAGAAAACCTGCATGGTAATCGCGCAGGCGACTGCCAAGGAGAGCTGCGGGAAGGAGAAGCTTTCAGGAGTGGGCGGGTGAAAATGTGGCAGAATGAACGTGATGAAAGCGGCGATGGCGAGACCAAGAGTCAGACCGAGGAAAATCCCGGTCCGGGCTTCCTTCCATGCGATCCGGACGGCTGTATTCGCACCGATCTCTCCCAGGGCAAGGGCGCGGACGACCATGGTCGCGGCTTGGCCTCCGGCGTTTCCTCCGGCAGCGACGACCATGGGTAGAAATAGGGCGAGGACGTAGGCTTTTTGAAGAATCTCCCCGAAGCGGAACATCACGTAGCCGGATGCGATGGAGACGAAGGCGAGGCCGACAAGCCATGCGACCCGCCGGCGGTAGTGCATCGCCGAGGTGGTGTTCAGATAGGTGAGTTCGAATTTATCGCCGCCGATACCTGCGAGTTTCTCGATATCCTCGGTGGATTCCTCCTGCATGATTTCGAGGGCGTCATCGTAAGTAATCACGCCGAGCAGATGGTGGAATTCATCGACGACGGGGAGCACCACGAGGTCGTATCTGGAGAGGAGGCGTGCGGCGTCTTCCTGGTCGGCGGTGGCGAGGACGAATTCGTCGACTTCGTCTGTGATGTCGCGGATGGGAGTGTCCCAGGTGCTGAAAGCGAGGTCGCGGAGGCGGATTTTCCCGACCAGGCGACCCTGGACATCAACCACGAAAATGCGGGCCAGAGTCTCGGCGTCGTCGCGGTCGCGGCGGAGAATAGCGAGCGCTTGTTTCACCGTCATGTCAGCGGTGATACGGCCGACTTGGGTCGTCATCCGGCCACCTGCGGTGTCCTCGCCGTATCTCAAAAGGCTTTTGGTTAGCTCTTTGTCGCGCGGGCCGAGTAGGGAGAAGAATCTGACCTGTGCCTCTTTAGAGACGACTTGGAAAATATCCACCCGGTCGTCGTCCGAAAGGTTGCTGAGGAGGAAACGGAGTTGGGCGGGCTTGAAGTGCCCGAGTGAATCCTCGATCAGGGAATCGGGAAGTTCCGCGACCACATCGGTCGCGAGTTCCGGGCCGATGGTTTTGAAGAAAAAGTCGCGTTCGTCATCGTCGAGTTCTTGGTAGAGGTCGGCGAGGTCGGCGTAGTGAACGGTTTCCGCAATGGCAAGCAGGGCGGAGCCGTCCTCGGAGTCAATGGCGCGCCTGATCTCTTCGATCGGATGGATTTGGTCTTTCTCCGCCACGCTGCGGAGCGTGCGGGAGACGGTGGCGCGTGGTCAATGCTGATCGCGTGACGGAGCAAGAGTGGCATGCGGTTTTTCGGATGCCGGATTGTGTTCGCGGCCGATGTCGCGCCTGCCACTTAGGTTACTTCGTTCTATCTCGAGCGGAAGTTGAAACAGGAAGAGCGATGATCCGCTGGAAGATTTTTTCGCCGTGTCGGGTGAATAATTTTTTCAGGAGCGGGTCAAACGAGCCATGAAGAAAGAAATAGTTCGCCGTTGGATTCGCCGGATATGGATTGGTGCGATGGCTTTGATGATCCCGGTGTTGGCAACAAGTTGCACGACGACTTACGATGCCTACGGAAATCCGCGACAGTCGATCGATCCCGGAACTGCGGCGGTTGGTGTCGTGGCTGCGGGACTGATCGGCTATGCGCTATCGAATGATAATGATGATAACCATCATAGAGGCCATGGGTATAGAGGAGGAGGCGGTTATTATGGCTCAGGCGGAGGCCACGGAGGAGGTGGCTATTATGACTCAGGCGGAGGATACGGAAGAGGCTTCGATGGATACGGCGGGGGATATGACCGCTCGTGTGCCTACTAGCATGACGAGTTTTTTCTCAGGCCAAAACGGTTTCATCGCGCTCGACGGCTGGAATGGGTGCGGGAGCCGCTGGTGGCTGAGGGGCCGGGGTGAAAGCGATGAGAACGGTTGAGGCCGCGAGAACGGCTTTTCGCGGAAGGAACGAGAGCAGCCACCATAGCGCGAGGATGATAAGAATCATGATGATTTCGGGTCCTCCGATTGTTAAATTTTCCATTCTCCTTTTCTATCCGATCTGGCGGTGGATGTGAAATGGTTTTTGCGACGAGAAAAAGTAGTTTGTCAGAAAGTCGTTGAGGGCGGCCGGGAAACGGCTAGAGCTATTGCGTGAGCAGTTGGCAGACGGCAGTAGAAATTTTGGAGAAGGCGGTTCGGGCCGGAGTTGGGGAATTTGTGGTTTGCGGCGGGGCGCGAAATGCCGTGCTGCTCGAAGTGCTTTCGAAAATGGAGGCGGCGGGGAAGGTGCGGGTGTGGAGTCATTTTGAGGAGCGCTCGGCGGGATTTTTTGCGCTGGGGCGGACGATGGCGACTGGGAAGCCCTGCGCGGTCGTGGTGACGAGCGGGACGGCGGTCGCGGAGTTGTTACCGGCGACGGTTGAGGCGTTCTACCAGGCGAGGCCGCTGGTTCTGATCACTGCCGACCGTCCGGGCTCTTTTCAAAACAGCGGCGCTCCCCAGGCCATCGTGCAGGAGGGGATTTTTACGGAGTATGCGACTGCGGCTCTCGATTCCTGGGAAGGGAAAAGTCCGTTGCATCTGAATGTTCCGCTTGAGGAGGCTTTCACGATAGCTGAGGAAAATTTCGCTGATATCGAGGTCGGGGAGTTCGCTGTCGATTTTGGGAAACCGAAGGTTGGTGAGCTTGCGAAGTGGTTGCGGGAGCGTTCGCTCAAGGGACTGGTGGTGATGATCGGCGATTTGGACTTTGAGGAGCAGGAGGAAGTTTTCCATTTCTGTGAAGCGCTTGGGGCACCGCTGATTGCCGAGGCGACCAGTGGGCTGCGTGAAGCATTGCAGCATCTGGCGATTATCGATGCGGATGTGGTGCTTAAAGAGAATCCACCTTCGAAAATCCTGCGCATCGGCGGGGTGCCTAGCGGGCGTTTCTGGCGCGATCTGGAGGATCTGCCGAACGTGAATGTGTGGTCGGTTTGTAGAAACGGCCTGCGTGGATTGGGGCGCGAGGCGGAGGTGCTGCGGGGCTCGCCGCAGCGTGTGCTTCCCGCCATTGGCGAGCCGGAAGAGATCGGTGATGTGAAGGAACTTCTGGAGAATGCCGAGGCGCGCGGCCAGCGGATCGAGGAGCAGCTTGAGGCTTTTCCCGACAAAGAACCCGGCTGGATGAGGACGCTTTCGGTTTACGCGGCGATTGGAGAGAGCGTTTACCTGGGGAACAGCTTGCCGATCCGTGAGTGGAACGCATACGCCCAATGGGAGCGTCCGGTGCGGAAGATTCGCGCGAATCGCGGGGCGAACGGGATCGATGGCCAGATCAGCTCTTGGCTAGGGGCAAGTGCGGAGGAGGAGAATGCCTGGGGGATCTTCGGAGACCTGACGGTGCTTTACGATTTGGCCGGGTTAAAAATGCTCGGGCAGGTGGAGGGTCGGGGCCGGGTTCTCGCGGTGATCAACAACGGTGGAGGGAAAATTTTCGAGAAAGTGCCGCGCCTTCAGGGTATGAGTGAAGCTGCGAAAAGCTGGATGGTGGCGGAAACTCCGGTGGATTTTGCGGCGGTCGCGAAGGCTTTCGGCTTGGATCACATGAGGGTTTCGAGGGTCGATGACTTCGATGGGGCGGGCGATGGGGAGAAGGTGGTTTTGCTCGAAGTTGTGCCGGAAACGTAGAGGACAGCGTGCTTTTTTGAGATCTCGAAGAAGCCGGTCGAAGACACGGTTCGCCAGGAGGATAAATATGGGTGAAAATTTACCTTGGAGATTGGGGCATTGCCTTTCTACCCTCCCGGCACCGAGATTCACTATTATGGTAAAAAAAGATTTCACGATTCTGAACAAACTGGGAATTCACGCCCGGCCCGCAGCGCAATTCGTGAAGATGGCCAACCGTTTTAAATCTGAGATCCTGGTTGAGAAGGACGGTGAGGAAGTCGATGGCAAGAGCATCATGGGACTTATGATGCTGGCGGCAGGTCACGGTTCGGTGATTATCGTCAGTGCCGAGGGTGAGGACGAGGAGGCCGCGCTGAATGCGATTGGCGAACTCATCGAGCGCAAGTTCGAGGAGGATTAATTTTTCAGATTTATGTCCAAGATTACGATTTTATCCGGTGACGGTATCGGCCCGGAAGTGATGGTTCAGGCGCTGCGCGTGCTGGATGCCGCCCAGGAGAAATTCAATTTCACAGTCGAACGTAGCGAGCACCTTGTGGGCGGCGCGGCGATTGACGATGGCGGGCACCCGCTGCCTGCGGAAACGGTTGCTGCAAGCGAAGCGGCAGATGCGATTTTGTTTGGTTCAGTCGGTGGCCCGAAATGGGAGAACCTTCCGCCTGATATCCAACCGGAGCGGGGCGCGTTGCTGCCGTTGCGGAAACACTTCGGGCTTTTCGCAAATCTCCGGCCGGGCGTCTGCCTTCCCGCGCTGACGGATGCTTCGCCTGTGAAGCAGGAACTCATCGCTGATGGTTTCGATGTGCTTTGTGTGCGCGAACTGACCGGCGGCATCTATTTCGGTTCGCCGAAAGGCCGCCACGAGGAAGATGGTGAGCCGGTCGCTCTCGACACGATGATTTATAAAAAGAGCGAGATCGTGCGCATCGCCCGGATCGCGTTCACCGCAGCAATGGGCCGGAAGAAACGACTTCTCTCCGTTGACAAGGCCAACGTGCTCGCTTCGTCGATACTGTGGCGCGAGACGGTGAACGAAATCGCCAAGGAGTTTCCCGAGGTTGAGCTTTCCCACATGTATGTGGACAACGCCGCGATGCAGTTGATCCGCAGGCCGGGTTCCTTTGATGTGTTGGTGACAGAAAACCTTTTCGGAGACATCCTTTCCGATGAAATGGCGATGATCTCTGGCTCGATCGGGATGCTGCCTTCCGCCTCGCTAGGGCAGCAGAAGGACGACGGCCTTTATTTCGGACTCTACGAACCGTCCGGCGGTTCCGCTCCGGACATCGCCGGTGAGGGGATCGCGAACCCGATCGCTCAGATCCTTTCGCTTGCGATGCTGCTGCGCTTCTCGCTCGGTAATATTAAAGCTGCGGACGCCATCGAGGCCGCCGTAGCGAAAACGATTGCCGACGGATTCCGCACGGGTGATATCGCCACTGGAAAGGTCGGAGAGAAAAAGGTCGGAACGGCGGAAATGGGTGACGCGATCATCGAGAGGCTTTGAAGCTGGAATATTCAACTTTCAAGGTTCAATTCTCAAGAAGACTGGGACTGACGGCGGTTGCTCTGTTGTTTGGTGGCTGTGCGTTTCAGTCGCCGGAATACGATCTGAGTATTCGGACTCCGGGGACTTGGGAGGCGGCTTCGAGTGGCAATGAAGGGCAGATTTCGACTGGGTGGGTTTCAAGCTTCGGCGACAGCGGACTGAAAAAAAGTGTGACCGACGCGCTTGCGTATAACCAATCGCTCAAAGCGGCGGCTGCCCGTCTCCGCGAAGCAGGTGAGGAAACGATCATCGCCCGAGCCCGGCAGCTTCCGAGTCTTGGTGCCGGCACCCGCGGCAGTCTGAGCGACGGTGCTTCGATCCCCCGCTCACAGAGTTACGGGCTGAATCTCGCTGCGTCCTGGGAGCCGGATCTTTGGGGGCGGCTTCGTGATTTGACCCGTGCGGCTGAGGCGGACGAACGTGCGGCCATCGAGGATTTCCGGGGAGCGAGGCTCTCGCTGGCAGCCAATGCGGCCAAGGCCTACACAAATCTGGCCTCCGCCGAGCAGGAGGTGGATCTCGCGAAATTTACGCTCGAGTCTTTCCAGAAAAATCTCCGTGTGATTGAACGCAACTACAAGGCGACCGGCGAGGGCGCGTTGGATATACAGTTTGCCCGCACCAACGTCTCCTCCGCGCAACGTGCGCTCGAAGGCAGTAAGCTGGACCGAGAAATCGCTGCCGGCGTGCTGGAGGTGCTGCAAGGGCGCTACCCAGGTGGCCAGACACGTGGTCCGAAAGATCTTCCATCGCTTCCGTCATCGATTCCTGCCGGAGTCCCTGCGGGGATGGTCGAGCGTCGGCCGGATCTCGCTGCCGCCCGTGCCAGGTTGTTGGCCTCCGCGCAGCGTGCCGACGCCACCCGTAAAAATCTTCTGCCGAACTTTTCAATCACCGGAGCCAGCGGTAACACCGGAGCTCGTTTCAGCGATCTTCTCCGCACGGATTTCCTGATCTCCACGATTGCCGGAAACTTGGATCAATTCCTTTACGACGGCGGAGCCCGTGAAGCTGATGCGCGCGGCGCGCTCGCAAGAAACGATCGCCTTGTTGCCGCATTCGCCCAATTGGCATTGGAGGCTTTCCGAGAAGTCGAAGCGACGCTTTCCGCTGACCGTTCACTCGCGATTCAGGAAAAATTTCTCGAAGAGGAAGTCGAGCAAGCGGTCTTGGCCGAACGCCAGGCGGAGCGCAACTACGCGGAAGGGATCAACCCGAATATCTTGTCGGTGCTTGAAGCCCAACGCCGCGCCAACAACGCCCGCGCCGCGATTATTCGTCTCCGTAACCAGCGGCTGCAGAACCGTTTCGATCTGCACCTCGCTTTGGGCGGGGATTTCCGGACGGAACCTAAGTAAATCGATAGAGGGATCCTTCTGGGAAATTGTTTGGACTTCGCGGAAATGAGCTGAAAAGATCATTCTTTACTGATTTTTGTTGGAATTACCTCAGCCTTGTTTCCGGAATTCGCCCTGTTACCCTGTTAAACAGGACTAGTAATTTTTTCGGGACGTCTTGCCGAAAGACTGGAATCTCCGCAAAATTGCGAAATTATGAACGGTTGGCAAGATTCCTGCATGGAATCCAAAAACCTAACTAGCTCGAATACCCAATATGGAAATCAAATACGACAGCGGCCCGTTCTTCGACGAGGCCTTTGATGCAGATGGCAAGCCCCGCCCGCATTACCAACATCTTTTCGATCGTCTCCGCGAGATGTCGCCGGAGGAATTCCATCAAAAGCGGGAGGCGGTTGATCTCGCATTTCTTCAGCAAGGTATCACTTTCACGGTCTATGGCGAGGAAACCAGCACCGAGCGGGTATTCCCCTTCGACCTGATGCCGCGCATCATTCCGAAGAAAGAATGGGATCATCTTTCAGCGGGTCTTGAGCAGCGCATCACCGCGCTTAACCTTTTCCTAAACGATATCTACCACGACCAGAAGATCGTGAAGGACAAGGTTTTTCCTGAGGAGATCCTGAAGACAGGGAAGCATTTCCGGAAAGAAATCCTGGGGGTCAAAGTGCCAAAAGATATCTACATCCACATCTGCGGCACCGATCTGATCCGCGACGACAAGGGCGAGTATCTGGTTCTTGAAGACAATGCTCGTTGCCCTTCCGGCGTGTCCTACATGTTGGAGAATCGCCAGTCGATGAAGCGTGCCTTCCCTCACTTGTTTCCCCGCAGCGGCGTGCGCAGCGTGCTCGATTATCCGGACCACCTTTTGGCCGCCTTGAAGAACATCGCGCCAGCTGGTGTCGATAATCCCACGGTGGCGGTTCTTACGCCGGGCGTCTACAACAGCGCCTATTTCGAGCACTGCTTCCTTGCCCGGCAGATGGGTGTGGAAATCGTGGAAGGTCGCGATCTGGTCGTGGAAAATGACGATCGCGTTTACATGAAGACCACCGAGGGGCTGAAACGTGTCGATGTGCTCTACCGCCGGATCGACGATGATTTCATCGATCCCGAGGTCTTCCGCAAGGACTCGATGCTTGGTGTGCGAGGACTGGTCCGTGCCTACGTGAAAGGCAATATCGGCCTGGCAAACGCTTTGGGAACTGGCATCGCCGATGACAAGGTGACGTATTGTTTCGTGCCAGACATGATCAAATATTACCTCGGCGAGGACGCTATCCTGCCAAACGTCGAGACCTGGCTGCCCTATCGCAAGGACGACATGGCCTACGTCATGGAGAATATGGAGAACCTGGTGGTCAAGGCTGCCAACGAAGCGGGCGGCTACGGCATGCTCATAGGGCCTCATGCGACGCAGGCGGAGGTCGATGAATTCCGTGTTCTTGTGAAAAACAATCCCCGCGATTTCATCGCCCAGACACCCATTTCACTTTCCCGGCACCCGACCTATTGTGATGGAGATTTCGACGGTCGTCACATCGACCTGCGGCCATACATCATCTGTGGTGCGAAGACGAAAATCATTCCCGGCGGCCTGACCCGGGTAGCCCTGCGGAAAGGTTCGCTTGTGGTCAATTCTTCACAAGGCGGCGGCAGCAAGGACACCTGGGTCACTAACTATGACGACTGAAGCTGTATCCTGATTTCTAAAAAAAACTTTTAAAAACCAACCTCACTCACAACTTATGCTTTGCCGCGTCGCCGATTCACTTTTCTGGATGAGCCGCTATATTGAACGTGCTGAAAACACAGTTCGTCTGGTGGACGTCACCCTTCAAACCATCCTCGAGTCCGAGCATGGCAGCGATGAAATTAGCTATACCCATTGGAAACCCATCCTCACCGCCCTCGGGGAAATCGAACTTTTCGAAAGTCAGCATCCCGAGAAAACGAGCAGAGCAGTGAACAATTTCCTGACCTTCTCAAAAGAGAATCCGAGCTCGGTTTTTAATTGCATCGCCTTCGCCCGCGAGAACGCCCGGATGATCCGCGACCAGATCTCCTCCGAGATGTGGGAGACGATCAACCGGATGTATCTTTTCCTAAAAAACACCAATGCGGAAAAGGTCTGTAGCGAGCTTACTTTCGAGTTCTTCCAAAAGATCAAGGAATTCTCCCTGCTCTTCCAAGGTATCACCGAGGCTACCTTTCCTCACCAGATCGGGTATGAATTTATTATCTGCGGCCGCCAGCTCGAGCGGGCGGACAAGACTTGCCGGATTCTCGATTCCAAACAGTATATGCGCTCTAACAACGACCATGAGAACGATGCCTTGGATGTTGCCCAGTGGGCTGCGTTACTGCGAGGTTGTAGCGCCTTCGAGGCTTATCACCGCATCTACGCGTCTCAAATTACCGGTGAACATGTCCGGAACATGCTCATGCTTTCGCGGAACTTTCCGCGCTCCGTCTTGTTCTGTGTGAACAAGCTGCAGCTTGCCATGCATGCCATTTCAAAGTGCCCCATCACGTATTTCTCCAACGAGGCGGAACGCAAAATGGGAATCCTCATTTCCCGCCTCAACTATGCGAATGAAAATGACCTCAAGGACAATAAGGCCGATCAACTCATCGAGGATATCGAGGATGCCCTTGCCGAGATCGCGGTAGAGCTGAGCAATCGCTACATGTTCAGGGAGATCGTCGATCCCGTCGCGGAACTCGCTGAACTGGCGGAACTCGCGGAGGGTTGAAATTCTCGTGATCGAGAGGCTTTGAAGAAAAACTCCCGCCCGCAGTTTCCCATGCCTAGACTGGGAGATAGACATTCCCGGGAAAATTGAAACCATGTCAGTCACCGTCGCCCTCAACCATATCACCCGCTATGCCTACGCTAGGCCGGCGGGTCATTCCGCGCAGACAATTCGGCTGCGGCCGTCCCCGCATTGTCGCACCCCCATCCTGAGCTATTCGTTAAAAGTTACACCCGAGAATCATTTCTTTCATTGGATCCAAGATCCGCAGGGAAATTATCTCGCCCGCGTGGTGTTCCCTGAGTCGATTTCGGAGCTCAATGTGGAAGTCAATCTGGTCGCCGATCTGGTGCCGGTGAATCCTTTTAATTTCTTCCTTGAGGATTATGCGGAAAATTTCCCTTTCCAATACGATGCTACCCTTCAGGACGAACTTTCGCCCTATCTCAAGTCGCCCGTCGACGGCGGTCCGGCCTGGGAGGAATTCATCAACTCAATCGATACCACAGCGCGCCAGTCCATCACCTTCCTCGTCGATCTCAACCAGCGGTTGAACCAAGTCGTGGCCTACTCCGCCCGCATGGAGCCCGGGATCCTGACCCCTGAGCAAATCCTAGAGCGTGGCATCGGTTCCTGTCGGGACTCCACTTGGCTGATGATTAATTTGCTTCGCAATTTTGGCCTGGCGGCCCGCTTTACCTCGGGCTATCTAATCCAACTGGATGTTGAGAATGAAACTTCTGGCAGCAAGGAAGACGTCGTGGACCTGCACGCCTGGACAGAGGTCTATTTGCCCGGTGCTGGTTGGATCGGGCTTGATGCCACATCCGGACTGCTTTCGGGCGAGGGCCATATTCCTTTGGCTTCCTCTCCCAACCCGGTCTCGGCCGCTCCTATCACTGGATCAACTGAATCCGTTGAGACTGAATTTAATTTCAGCATGTCGATCAAACGTTTGTGAGTTCTACTACTGTCCGTTCTTGGAATTGAACCTGCTCTTCAGCCCTTGCGGTGAGGGCTGCACCCTGACCTTTTTTAAAATGCCCGTCTGCCTATGAAATCTAATCCAGCTAATGATTCCCTGCGAAAGGTTGTTCTGAATGACGGGACACCCGGAATCGTCAGGCCAATTGTCCCTGCCGACAAATGGGCGCTGGTAACTGCGTTGGAAGAACTCGCCGAAGATAGCCGGGAGAGACGGTTCTTTTTCAATAAGGCCAATCTCTCTGAAAAAGAGCTGGAGCGACTGAGTAATCCGGACGGGATCGATCATATCGCCTTCGGCTTCGCGGTGCAAACTGTGGACGAAGAGGAAATGCTTCCCATCGCAGTAGGTCGTTGTTTCCGAGATCCCGCCGACCGGGAACTCGCGGAACTAGCGATTGTAACTGCCGACGCCTGGCAGGGTCTAGGGGCTGGGGCAGAGTTGATGCGATCCCTATCGGCAGCCGCATCAGAGGTCGGAATCCGCCGTTGGCTTGCCGTGATGTTTGCCGATAATTTTGCGATGGACCGTCTGCTCCAGAAATTTGGACGGAAATGTGAGGAGCATGAAATCGGGGGTGGCATCGTCGAGATGATCTATGAAATCGCCGAGCCTCCGGGCGGGTTCTTTGATACGTCCGCGTGAAGTTTGAGCTACTTTTGAAGATGAACGAAGCAGCCCTTCTTATTTCCAACGATGATATCGGGCTTTTTGTCGCCGTTCACGTCGGTGGCCATCACTTGGCAGCCGACACCGCTGGAATCGTCGATGATTTCCGCGCGGTATGAGGCTTGACCATCTTTCCGGTCGAGTAGGAAAGCGTAGAGCACGGCAGGCTCGTTGGGTTCAGGATCGCCGTTCGGGCCGTGTGCCCAGAAACGTTTTCCAGTGACGATGTCCAAGGTGCCGTTGCCGTCGATATCGGCGAGATCGATGGCGTGCGGTTGGGAGAAGGCGACGCCAGTGGAGCCTTTTTCATCCGGCGTATCGGTGAGTAGGTGGCGTATCCATGTGCCGTCTTCATTTTGCTCGAACCAGCAGAGGCCGAAACCGTGGGCATCGAGGGAGGAGATGACATCCGTGCGACCATCGGCATTCACATCGTAGCCGAACATCTGTGCGCCGCCTTTGGTGCCAAATTCCGCATCGTGGCGTTTCCAAGGGGCCTTGCCGTCCCAGTCGGCGGGTTGCTCCCACCAGCCCTTGGCTTCGAGGATGTCGGTGAGTCCGTCGCCGTTTATGTCGCCGTGACCGATGCCGTGGGAGAACCGTTGGTAGCTTTTTTTGTCCACAGGGGTGATGGCTTTCCAGTTCCAGATTTCGCCGGGTTTCTTCGGATCGAAGGTGGCGTAGCCGATGGTCCCGTTGCTCATGCAGAGAAGGTCTTGCTGACCGTCGCCATCTATATCGGCGAGCATTGGTGATTCGTTGTCGGTCACTGCGTGCGCGGTATGGCGGACCCACATTTCGTCAGACGGGCCGGGATTCTCGTACCAGAAGGTTTCTTTTCCTGGAAAACCGATGACCAGGTAGTCGGGGCGGCCGTCGGCATTGAAGTCGCCGGAGTAAGAGAGAAAATTGTCGGAGTATGCGTTTTTCTTACTGAGTTCACCTTCGAAGCCGGGGATCTTTTCTCCCTCGATCTCGAAGCTTTTAGCGGAGGGATAGATCGTGTGGGTGGATTTGAAATCCGGTCCCTCGAACCAGTAGGGGCCGGAGATGACGTCGGGTTTTCCATCCGAATTCACATCGGCAACGCAGGCACCTTCTGCCCAGAAATAGCGGGAAAGCTGATGCTTTTCCCATTTGGCTGTGAGTGGCGGCGGCGGGGTGGAAATAATTGCGCCAGCAACTCCGGCGGCAGCCATCAAGGGGAGGAGGATGGGTTTCATGAGAGTGAGGGAAGTTGTTGCTGCAAAGTGGGAGAGAAAGGGGTTGGAAACCCCTTCTCCATATTCAGAGATCGAAACGCGGGGACTGGCGGAGGAAGGTGAGCGGGTTTTCGTAAACGATTTTCTCGATCTGGGCGGTTGTGTATTTGCGGCGCTTCATTTCGATCGCGCATTTGGGGACCGCCATGGGATCGGAGACGCCCCAGTCGCAGGCGGAGTTCATCCAGATGCGTTCGGTGCCGTAGGTTTCGAGGATGTCGATCGCGCGGTTCGGCGTGCACTTGCTTTCCGGGTAGAGGGTCATACCCGCCCAGAAGCCCGCATCCATGACTTCCTTGACCGTGTGTTCTTCAACATGGTCGATGATGACTTTCGAGCGATCCAGTTTTGAAAACGAAGAGAGCGAATCGATGATGAGTTTCGTGCCCTTGAGCTTGTCTTCCAGGTGCGGGGTGTGGATGAGGATTGGGAGATCGTAATCGAGGGCGATCTGGACGTGCTCTTCGAAAATTTTGAGTTCGCTGCGGGTGTTTTTGTTAAGCCCGATTTCACCGATTCCGAGGACGTTTTCCCTTTCGATGAAATCTGGAATCAGTGCCATCACCTCGCGCGCGAAGCCGGGATCGTCGGCTTCCTTGGGGTTGATGCAAAGCCAGGAAAAATGCTTGATGCCGAACTTGGCAGCACGCTTTGGCTCGTATTCGGTGAGTTGGCGGAAATAGTCGTGGAAGCCGTCCGCCGAAGACCGGTCGAATCCCGCCCAGAAGGCGGGTTCGCACAGTGCTTCGCAACCCGCGATGGCGAGTTTTTCGTAGTCATCCGTCGTGCGGCTGACCATGTGGGCGTGTGGTTCGATATAACGCATGGAAAGAGGTTCATGCCCGAAGATCCGTTTTGCAAGTTGGAACACTTTCCCAAAAGGATCAATTGAGCGGATTGATCCATTTAACTTCGGGAAACCGGTCGAAATCCCGGTCGTTGCTGTGGGCTTTGGCGGAATGCTCGAGGGAGTGCAGGGCGATCAAGGCGTCTGTGGCGAGGTTTCCGCCTAAGCCTGCTGATCGTAGAGTTGGTTCATGCTCATTCCCCGGTAGGCGGGCTTAATTCCCACCTGGAAGGTTTTGATACGAACTTTTCCCGCAGGAGTGTCGCTTTTGGACGGTCCTTTACATAAGGCATCTTCTATAATATGCCGACGAGGGCGCCCTGATTTACGAGATTTTTCGCGTATCTCATCGAGAAGCCGTGCTTCCTGCTGATTTATTTTTCAGTGGTGACATCCCAGCGCAGGATGCGGCCCCACTTGTTCCATTCGGTGGTGACGACGTTGCCGTCTTTGTCGAAGGTCGCGCCGTGCGGGGAGGTGGTGACTCCTTCGCGCCAATTTTCAGGGGCGACGTTGTTGGTGTTGAACTCCTTGGGATTATCGTTCGGGCCGAGGCGTTTGAGCAGTTTGCCTTCTTTGTCGAAGATTGAGATGCCGCTCGCGAGTTGTGCAACGCAGACCATGTCCCCGTGGAAATCGACATTGCAGGGGCGGGCGACATCTGTCGCGAATTCGCCGATGAAATTGCCTTCGAGGTCGAGGTGGACCAGGCGGTTATTGGAGCGATCGCAGACCAGGACGCGGGCAGGTTCGTAGCGGGTGTCGAAGGCGAACTTGTGGGCGGTGCTGAACTTCCATGGCTCGTTTTTACCAGCGACGACACCTTTGTATTTGCCTTCTTTGTCGAAGATGAAGACCCGGTCGGAGCCATATCCGTCGATGATCCAGATATCGCCATTCGGAGCGCGATCCGCGTGAGTGAGTGCGAATTTTGTGCCGACTTCCTCAGGGATGGCAGAGAGAGGGATTTCGAGCAGGACTTCACCGTCAATACCGAGTTTGAGCAGCGCGGTCTCCGGATCCTTGAGGCAGGCGGCGTAGATCACGTCCTTGCCATCTTCCTGGACCATGGTGAAGCCGTGGTGGTTGTTGCGGGCATTGGGAAGGTTGCGGAGATATTCGCCTTCCGCAGAATAGATCTGGATGCCGTTCTTTTCACCGCCGACGATGGACACGTAGAACAGGCCTTCGGAATCGACATCAATCTCACCGTGGGAGTCGCCGATGTTTTCGAGGCCTTCGGGGGTGTTGAGCCAGTCTTTCTGGTGATGGTATTCGTGGGCGGTGGCGAGGGTGGCAAATGCGGCGAGGAGTAGGAGTGGTTTCATAAATAAGATTCAAATTTTAATTTTCAACGCTCAAGTAAGTGAGCTGGGGCGGGCCTGGCGGCTGTTTGTGAGAGTCTTTTAAAGGAGGGCGGGCAGGGTGGCAAGGTTAGTGCTGGACTGGAGCTTGGAGCTTGGAGCTTGGAGCTTGGAGGTTGGAGGTTGGAGGTTGGAGATTGGAGATTGGAGATTGGAGATTTGAGATTTGAGATCTGAGATTTGAAAGTTGAAAGTTGAAAGTTGAAAGTTGAAAGTTGAAAGTTAGGTGCAAGCTGGACAGATTCCGAAGAATTCGAGCTCATGATACAGGCCTTTGTAGCCGGTTTTTTCACGGATCTCGTCTTCGAGGTCGTGGACGGGGCAGGGGGCTTTGATGGCTTCGATTTTTCCGCAGCCGGTGCAGATCAGGTAATCGCTGTGTTTTCCCGGTTGCAGCAGGGTGAAATAGGCGGCGCGCTCGTGGAGGCCGAGGCGGCGGATGATGCCTTTCTCGGTTAGGCGCTGGAGTAGGCGATAAACGGTGGCTTTATCGCAGAGATCCGTGAGGCGTCCAGATCCGGCGAGTTCGGCAAGAGTCATCGGGGGGGAGCTCTCGACCAAAGTGGCGAGCAATTCCTCAAGCGCCTTGGTGCGGCGGAGTCCGAGTTCCCGGCAGCGGGTTATGGCTAGTTTGACAGCTTCTTGCATCCGCAGAAGAGCGTAGCGGTGGGTTTTTGGAAAGGAAGAGGAATCCCGAGGTTATTTCTGCACGGAGAGTAAGGCGTCTGCGAAGGCCTTGCCCATGACTGCAAAGGTTTTCGCGCAACCGAGGTAGTGGTATCCGGCATTGGACGCTCCGCGCTGGCGCAATACAACTTCCTCAGGTGAAATCAGCTTGGCTTCGTATTCCATAAGTTAGGTTTTCTGCTCTTCCTCCGACATGGTGCCGCCCTTGTTCGGGGCGCTTTTATCCTTGTTTTTGAGAAGATAGCCCATCTGCGCGAGTTTGGCATATTTTGCTTCGATCGCTCCGAGTTTTTCATCCCAGAAGGGTGCTGTCTGGACGGCGACGACATTGCCCTTGAACTCCGGCAGCGAGGCTGGAGCGGCCATGGCTTTTCGGAAAGTCATATCTTCATCCGAAACATTTTCCCCGTCCACACCCACAACTCCAATGACAAATGGCATGTCTGGTGCGGACAAATCCTTCCGGACATCTCTGATGAAATGGGCCAGTAAATCGGAATATCCATCATAACGTTCGGGCTTGCCGTGATTGGGATACGTGTGGGTATCCACCATGTCGTTCCAAGCCTGGAACCATACGAAGCCTGCGATCTCGAAGCCTTCGTTCTCGTTATACTCCGGACAGATCCGTTTTGGATCGGCGAGCACGCTTTTCACATGATCGATCATGAGTTTGTAATATTGTCCCGTTTCTCTGACCTTGTCGGCTTTCCACTGTTCAAAGTCCTCGGGGATGCCGTGCCCTTCCTGAGTCGGGTAGATATTTTTCTGCCAATCGTTCAACTCATAGGGGCCGGCACTCGGTGGACGGAAATCCGTGTGAAGGCTTTTCCCTCCCCACGCGGTTTTGATGATGAGCACGGGTTCATCGAAGGTATCGTCCATCGTAATTCCGAAAGTGAACTCAGGGCCGATTTTTCCGCCATACTCGGCGGGATTACTACGTCCGCCGTAGCCGGTAGTTAGCTTGCCGTGGCCTTCTCCGTTGTTTTCGCCCATACCGGTCAGGTATGAAATCCACGCGCCATCGCAAATATGAGGTGTGCCGTCCGGATTAAGCATTTTCCTAAGGAGCGGTGCGGTAGCCGGATCGTCGCCGATGTAGTCGAAGGTCTCGACCTTCGCATGGCCCTCCATATTTGATTGGCCTGCAAGGATGAATACTTTGAGAGGTTTTGCCGAGGCGGTGACGAGTAGCGAAAAGCCCAGTGCCGTGATGCAAAGTGAGGATGCGAGTTTCATGGTTTTAACTGTCGGGTTTAGAAAAGTTTGGTTTGCGGGTCTTCCGGTTTGGGTGGTAATGGGGCACCGATTTTCTCGTAGGCGGCGGGCATGGCGGTTCTTCCGCGCGGTGTGCGCTGGATGAAGCCCTGCATGATGAGGAAGGGTTCGTGGACTTCTTCCAAGGTCGCAGCGTCCTCGCCACAGGCGACTGCGAGAGAGTTGAGTCCGACCGGGCCGCCGCCGAATTTGTAGATCATGGCTTCGAGCAGGCGCTTGTCCATTTCATCGAGGCCGTCGGAATCGATCTCGATCATGGCGAGGGCGGCGGCTGCGTGTTCCTGATCGATCACACCCTTACCACGGACTTGGGCGAAATCCCGGACCCAGCGCAGGAGAGCGTTGGCGACGCGGGGGGTGCCGCGCGAGCGGGAAGCGATTTCGAGGGCACCTTCGCGGTGGATTTCGATCTCGAGCAGGCCGGCAGAACGCTCGATGATATCGGCGAGTTGCTCGTGTGTGTAGTAGTCGAGGCGGTTGATCAGGCCGAAGCGGGAGCGCAGCGGCGCGGTGAGCATCCCGGAGCGGGTGGTGGCCCCGACGAGGGTGAAACGTGGGAGATTGATCTGGATTGAGCGGGCGGAGGGGCCGGAATCGATGATGATATCTAGCCGGTAGTCCTCCATTGCGGGGTAGAGATATTCTTCGATGGCCGGGTGGAGGCGGTGGATTTCATCGATAAAAAGGATGTCGCCTTTCTGGATGTTGGTGAGGATGCCGGCGAGGTCGCCAGCTTTTTCGATCTGTGGGCCAGAAGTGGTGTGCATCTGGGTTCCGGCGGCGTTGGCGATAAGATTTGCGAGGGTGGTTTTTCCCAAGCCGGGAGGGCCGGAGAGGAGGACGTGGTCGAGCACATCGCCGCGCCGTTTGGCGGCCTCAAGCATGAGCAAGACGCGATCCTTGACTTTCTCCTGCCCGATGAATTCCGAAAAAGCCGGGGGGCGCAACGAGACATCGAAAGGTGTCGGCGGGGCTTCGGTGGTCTGTTGGTAGAAATTTTCGGGCATGCGGTCTGGGAAACTTTAAATTTTAAATTTCAAACTCCAACTCCCAAATCCTCTGATGCTCATGTCTCCGGCTGGTTACGCATGAAATCGGCTACTTGTTTGAAGAGGCTATCGAGAAACGTGCGGGCAAACGCAGGGACTTTGGTTTCATCCATGGCCTCTCCCATAAGCTTGAGCCAGCGATCACGCTCGGCGATGCCGATCTTGAACGGCGCGTGGCGCATCCGTAGGCGTGGGTGACCTCGTTTTTCCATGTAGGCGTTGGATGCACCGAGGCGGAAGAGCATGAAATCTGAGAGGCGTTCTTCCGAGCCTTCCCAGTCGTCGGCGGGATACATCGGGCCGATGAGGTCGTCGGTGCGGACACGGCGGTAGAAGGCTGCGACCACGGCTCGGATGCCGGCTTCGCCGCAGGCTTTGATCACGTCTTGTTCAGTGGGGGTCATGGGAAGGTGTGTGGAAGTTGGAGCGCGGACTTTAGTCCGCAGCGGGGTGGCGGCGGACTAAAGTCCGCGCTCCGTTCGGCTAGAAAGCACGCGCCAGCGGTGGATGGTGATTGGCACTCCGAACCAACCGTTTCTTGATGTCCTGCCGTTCTGGATGATGACTTGTGTTACGCCCGGATCCGCTTGTATCCATTTTTCGCCGCCGATGAATGCGAGCATGTGACGCCTGTCTTCGGTGACGGCAAGATCGCCTGGTAGGAGATTCCTGTAGTCCATTTTCTCGATAGTCCCGCTTTCACCGGTTGGGACGGTGAATTCCCGGTATCCCT
>Ga0335398_10000360_pt1 | contig 78822 bp, 64 predicted proteins | sample BON03_FD_205742 | JGI IMG/M metagenome (GOLD analysis project Ga0335398, IMG submission 205742) | Freshwater microbial communities from Lake Bonney liftoff mats and glacier meltwater in Antarctica - BON-03 (spades assembly) (version 2) | ecosystem: Environmental > Aquatic > Freshwater > Ice >... | reverse complement strand
ACTACGGCGGCTACGGAAGCAGTTATTGTCGTGTTGGTGGAGGTGGCAACAGCGTCAACCGCACCATTGGAAGCACCGGTCGAAGCGGCCTGCGCGGCCGCGGCGACATCACCACCGGAAGCGGCGGTAGCGGTAACGGCCCCAGTTGATGCGCCGGTAGCTGCAGCCTGGGCGACGGCGGCGACCGAGGCGGCGGTGGCGTTTGGCGCGGCCGCGGCCCGCGTCACGACGGCTTGGGTGATCGCTTGGGTAACGGCAGCAATTTGAGCAGCAGGAACTTCCGCAACGATTTCTGCAACAGCGGCTTGGATTTCAGCGGGTTCGCTGACGTTCACGCCGGAAGCGTCTAATTCGGCAACGATCTCAGCTGGAGTTGAGCCGGCGGCAATCAGGGCGGCGATACGGGCTTTTGCGGCGGCGTTGAGTGGCGCGGCGAAGGCGGTGCCACCAACGAGAAGACTTATTAAAAGCCCGGCGATCAGTTTGCGGAGGATATTCATCGTAGGTATGGTTTGAACTGAGAGTTTAGAAAATGGAAGAACTACTGGATAAGAAACACTTAACCCTATGAATGCAAATCAATAGAATTAAAGTTATTCACACTACGTTCTTAGAGAAGAAGTGGTTTAAAACCACGTTCATCTTGGATAAGTGAGGCGGTGCTGCGAGAGAAAATTAACGACGGCGGCGTTTGATACCTAATTGGGCGACGGAGAAGCGGACGACACTTTCGAGTCTTTCTATTTCAGCCGGGTCGATTTTGGAGTCTTTGGCCTCATTGAGGGCGCTTTGAGCTCGTTGCATGGCTTTCTCGACCACATTTTCATCGATGGACGATTCCTCAATGGCGTGTTCGGCAAGGATGGAAACCTTATCCCCTTGGATTTGCACAAACCCGTCCCCGATAACGAGGCCTTCGGTGGTGCCGTCTTTGGTGACGCGGAGTTCACCATCGGCCACCTGAGAGAGCAGCGGCAAGTGACCCGGGAGGATGCCGATTTCGCCTTCAACCGTGGGGATGACGACGTAGTCGACCGTATCCGAGTAAACTCGGGCTTCCGGGGTAACGATTTCGAGGATGAGCGGCATGATCAGCGGGGACCGAATTATTTCTTACCGGCGGCTTCGAGCACTTCGTCGATGCCACCCTTCATGTAGAAGTCACCCTCGGGAACGTCGTCGAGTTCGCCGTCGAGAATCATCTTAAAGCCACGAACGGTGTCTTTTACCCCGACGTATGCCCCGGGGGTGCCGGTGAAGACCTCTGCGACCGCGAATGGTTGGGAAAGGAAGCGTTGGAGCTTGCGGGCGCGGTAGACGGTGAGTTTGTCCTCCGGGGACAGCTCATCTAGACCAAGAATGGCGATGATGTCTTGGAGATCCTTATAGCGTTGGAGAACGCGTTGAACTTCCCGAGCGACGGCGTAATGTTCCTCACCGACGATGGCTGGTTCGAGCGCTTTGGACACGGAAGCAAGGGGATCGACGGCGGGGTAGATACCGAGCTCAGCGATGGAGCGTTCCAAGACGATGGTGGAATCCAAGTGGGCGAAGGTATTGGCGGGCGCTGGATCGGTGAGATCATCGGCCGGCACGTAGACTGCTTGCACGGAAGTGATCGACCCTTTTTTGGTCGAGGTGATACGCTCCTGGAGAATACCCATCTCGTTGGCGAGTGTGGGTTGGTAACCCACTGCAGAAGGGGAACGACCAAGCAGAGCGGATACTTCGGAGCCGGCTTGCGAGAAGCGGAAGATGTTATCGACGAAGAGTAGCACGTCTTGATTTTGCTCGTCGCGGAAGTATTCGGTCATGGCGAGAGCGGAAAGGGCGACGCGCATACGGGCTCCCGGAGGCTCATTCATTTGACCGTAGACGAGGGCGACCTTGGATTTACTGAGATCCTTTTGGTTGATCACACCCGCTTCGGACATTTCGTGGTAGAGGTCATTACCTTCGCGGGACCGCTCCCCTACTCCCGCAAACACCGAGTAGCCACCGTGGGCTTTGGCGATGTTGTTGATGAGTTCGAGAATGATGACGGTCTTGCCTACCCCGGCACCCCCAAAGGCCCCGGCTTTACCGCCCTTAATGAATGGGCAGATGAGATCGATGACCTTGATACCGGTCTCGAGAATTTCGGAGCTGGTATCTTGATCGGCCAACGCAGGTGCCGCGCGGTGAATAGGGTAGCGTTTCGTATGAGGCACTTCGCCGCGGCCATCCACCGCGTTGCCAGTGACGTCGAAGATGCGTCCGAGCACACCTTCGCCAACGGGAACGGTGATAGGATCACCCGTATCGATAACTTCCATGCCGCGTTTGAGGCCCTCGGATGAGGACATGGCAATGGTCCGAGCGACGCCAGCGCCGAGATGTTGCTGGATCTCGAGCGTGAGAAGTTCCTTTTTGCCGGAGACTTCAAACGCTACGGTGAGGGCTTGATAGATGGGCGGGATACAGTTAGCGGCGAACTGGACGTCGACGACGGGACCGATAACTTGGACGATTTTGCCGGTATTACTCATGGCGGGTTGCGTGGGTCGTTGGATTTGTTGAAGTGGTTGGCTTAGGCCGCTGTGAATTGGGCAGCGGCAATCTCGAGAATTTCCTGAGTGATGGCGGCTTGACGGGCTTTATTGTATTCGAGGGTCAAATCTTCGAGCAGGCCGTTGGCGTTGTCCTTGGCCGTCTTCATCGCCACCATGCGAGCGCTGTGCTCGGAGGCTTTGGCGGAGAGTGCAAGTTGGAAGAGGTAGCGGTTGACGTAGAACGGCAACAGGGCCTCGAGGACGCTTTGGGCGTCGGGCTCGAAGATCATTAAGCGATCATCGGCCGCTTTGGTGAGGCTGCCGTCCGCCTCGTCATGCGCGAGGCTTTCGACAAACGAATGAAGATTATCGAGGGGGAGCATCGGACGATGGATAGATTCCTGCACCAAAGTGTTTTTGAAGCGCGGGTAGATGACTTCGATGGTGTCAATTTCCCCATCGAGGAAGAGTTTCATCATGAAATCGCCGATCACCTTGATTTCGGCGAAGGGGACTTTGTCGTGGATGCCAAAGTCGGCGATGATGTCGCGTTTGGAACGGGCGAGGAATTGAGCACCTTTTCGTCCTGAAACGACAAATTTAGCCGGAGTTTTGATGTCGGTCACCCGCTTAAAGAGATTGGCGTTGAGCGGTCCGCAAAGTCCTTTGTCCGTCGTGACGAGGAGGATTCCGCGAGTCTTTACTTCGCGGGGTTGCAAGAAAGGATGGAGAGTACCGTCTACTTTGGGCGCCAAGGCGGCCAACATGTTGGCGAGAAGCTGAGCATAAGGGCGACCGGCGACGGCGGCGGCTTGTGCTTTCTTCATCTTGGAGGCAGCGACGAGCTCCATCGCCCGGGTGATTTGGCGAGTGTTTTTTACCGACTTGATGCGCCGGCGGATGTCGCGAGTGGAAGCCATGAGATAAAGGAAGGACTGAAGCGAGTCTTAGGCTTGAGCAGAAGCCCACTCTTCGCAGGCAGTTTTGATCTCGGCTTCGAGTTCAGGTGAGAGTTTGGCCTGATTGCGAATTTTGGTGAGCAATTCGTCTTTGCGAGTGGCAAAGAAATCGCGGATACTGACCGCGGCGGCCGTGACCTTGGAAATTTCCACGTTCGCGTAGAAATTGTTTTGGAGAGCCCAAAGGGTGACCACCTGTTGTTCGATTGGCAGGGGGTTGAAGGCGGGCTGTTTGAAGAGCTCCACGATGCGGTTACCGCGGTCGAGTTGAGCTTTGGTTTTGGCATCAAGATCGGAGCCAAACTGTGCGAAGGCCGCGAGTTCACGGAATTGAGCGAGTTCGCCCTTGAGCTTACCACCGACTTGCTTGGTCGCTTTGATTTGGGCAGCGGAGCCGACCCGAGACACGGACAGTCCGACGGAAACAGCGGGACGGATGCCTTGATTGAAGAGATCGGTCTCGAGGAAGATCTGACCATCGGTGATCGAAATCACGTTGGTCGGGATGTAGGCCGACACGTCACCAGCCTGGGTTTCGATGATGGGGAGCGCGGTGAGCGAACCTTTACCATCGAGACGAGCGGAACGTTCGAGCAAGCGGCTGTGGAGATAAAACACATCTCCGGGGTAGGCTTCCCGACCGGAAGGCCGTTTGAGAATAAGAGAAATTTGACGGTAAGCGACGGCGTGCTTGGAGAGATCGTCGTAGACGATGAGGGCGTCCATGCCGTTTTCCATAAACCACTCGCCGATCGCGGCGCCCGAGAAAGGGGCGAGGTATTGATTGGCCGGATTGTCGGCGGCGGGGGCGGCGACGATGATGGTGTATTCGAGGGCCCCCGCTGCTTCGAGAGCACCGAGGGTGCGGACGATATTGGAGTTCTTTTGGCCCACCGCGACGTAGATCGAATAGACGGGGCGGAAGTTTTGATCGCCGGAAGCCAAGCCGACTTTGTTGATCTTGGCTTGGTTGATGATCGTATCGATCGCGATGGTGGTCTTGCCGGTGCCACGGTCACCAATGATCAATTCACGTTGGCCGCGGCCGATAGGAATCATCGAATCGATCGCTTGGATACCGGTGAAGAGAGGTTGATCGACCGATTTACGAGCGATGATACCTGGAGCGATGCGCTCGACGGGGTAAGTTTCTTTGGATTCGATCGGACCTTTGGCATCAACGGGGTTACCGAGAGCATCGACGGTGCGACCGAGCAGGCCCTTGCCGACAGGAACGGAGAGAAGTCGACCGGTGGTGAGCACTTCGTCACCTTCCTTGAGGCCGGAGATGTCACCGAGGACAACGCAACCGACTTCGTCTTCTTCAAGATTCAGCGCAATGCCGATGGCGCCACCGGGAAATTGCACCATCTCGTTATACATCACGTCGGACAGGCCGTCGATCTTGGCGACACCGTCGGCAACGGTGCGGATGGTGCCGGTGTTCTTTTTAACCGCCCGATTGGAAAGGTTGGCGATTTGGGATTCGATTTGTTCGAGGACAGTGCTCATGGCTGCGAGGGACTCGGAAGAGTTTTGAGTTTGTTAAAGGGAAAGGTAGCGGCTGATTAGAGCGAGGCGGCGAGGGTGTCGAGCTGGCCACTCACAGTGGATTCGTAGACATCGTCGCCGATGCGAACGCGTAAGCCGGCAATAAGATCATCATTGGGGATGCCGGTGGCGGCGATCGCGCGGTGATACTTCTGGGAGAGTGCTCCGGCGACGAGCCCGAGCACTTGGTCGGAAATCTGTCCGGCGTGTTCCACGACTGCGTTGGTCTTGGCGAGCTCCCTGCTAATGAGGCGATGGTAGGCTTTGAGCACGGCGACGGGTTTAGCGGCAACGTGCTTTTCGATGTAGGCCAAGACGCCGGCGACGCGTTCGGAATCCACCGCTCCATCGGCCCCCAGGCTCAATTTGGAGAGCTGCTTAGCGAGTTGGGAAACTTGTTTGGTTTTGGTGGCCACGGGAAAGGATCAGTTACGAGATAGACAGCTCTTTGGCGGCCGCGTTGTTGTAGCGGGTACGATCGTCATTGGAGAGTTCCTGGGCGAGAACCTGACGGGTCGTCGCGATCACGAGACGGGCGATTTCACCGCGAGCCTCGGCGATCATCTTACGATGTTCGAGCTCGGTAGCGTGTTGGGCTTTGGCGATAATTCCCTGAGCTTTGACGGTGGCTTCTTGAGATTGTCGTTCGATGACCGCTTTAGCGGAGATGCGGGCTTCTTCGATGACTTTGGTCGCTTGGGCCTGCGCCGCTTTTACGATGGAGACGCTTTCGACGGCGGCGGCATCGAGTTTGGTCTTCATCTCTTCGGCGTGCTTGATGCCTACATCAACGGCGGCCTGACGCTCTGCCATGGCTCCGATGGTCGGTTTGATGGCCTTGAAGTAGATGACGGTCGCGAAGATCGAGAAGCCGATCAATTGAGCCACGACGTATTTAAGTTCGATGCCAAAATGCTCAAGCATTCCGGGATTGGCGCCTTCGGTGGCTGCGAGAACGAGCGTGGTCAGCATAATCTTAAGAAATAAAAGAAGAGAAAAATGGAAGAGTCGCGCCGAACAACCTTACGGTGATGTTGACGCGACAGATTGATATCAATCCCTACGCGAGAAACAACGCGAGGATACCAAGACCTTCGGCGAGAGCCATACCGATGATGGCTTGAACGAGGATCTTACCAGAAGCGCCGGGATTGCGTCCGACGGCTTCAACGGCCTTGAAGCCAATGAGTCCTACGCCGATAGCGGCGCCGAGGAGACCGAGACCGCTAGCGATATTTCCGGTGATTTGAGCAATGAACATGATGGGTGTGTTTTGGTGGTTTGGTTGCCGACGTGCACGCTCTGGGCATACTCCCGACGGTAAAGTGGTTAGTGCGCGGTCGCGGCTTCATCTTCGTGATCATGGTCATCGCCATGATTACAAATCAGGCCGATGTAGACAGCGGTGAGCAGAGTGAAGACGACGGCTTGGATCAAACCGACCAGCAGCTCCATGAAGTAGAAGACAAAAAAGAAGGAGGTGCCGTGGAGGAGATTTTCACCGCCGTAGACGTTGCCGAAGAGGCGAACGGAGAGGGTGAACGGGCGGATAAGGATCGAAAAAACTTCGATGCAGCCCACGACCAAGAAGACCAAAGTGAGGATGGGGTAGAGCCAGCCGGGAGTTTCCTTTTTCTCGGCCTTGTTGCCGAAGAGATCGACGAGCAGAAATTTCAGGCCGGCAAACCTGAAGACCAGAATTGCCCAAGCGCCGAAGGAAAGAATCGCGAGAGCGATGGTGCCATTAAAGTCCGAAGTGAAAGGACGGATGAGCGGACTGCTCATATGGAATTGCCCTTCGGCGTCAGTGTGGCCCCAACCAATGGTGCCGACGCCAGGAATGAGTCCCATCCAATTATTGAGCAGAATGAAAATGAACAGCGTGACGAGGATGGGGAATGACGCGGGGAATGCTTTCTTACCGACAATCGGTTCGAACAAATCGCGCAATCCGCTGATGAGGGCTTCCATGAGGGCTTGGCCCTTAGAAGGAACGATCGAGGGCTTCCCGACCATTCGGATGATCAGAACGACGACGATCGCTGAGAATACCCAGCCGGTGAGAATTGAATTGGTAATGAAATCACCGAACAATGGAGCTGCTCGAGGTGACACACCGGATCCATCGCCCGCAGCAAATGCCGAAGTGGCAATCGCAATGAGAAGTGGAAGAAAGGAGAGTTTTGTTACCCGAGGCATGGAGACGCAGTCGTGCTGTTGAAGTGCAGGAAGGAGAGCCGTATCGGATCGCTGTCGCTTCCGTCAACCCCTGAAACCGCTCTAGGTCGGGCCAGGGTGCAGTCATTAGCACTGGGCGCGGTTTATGGTTGGCGCTGCTAATTATCGGCTACGCCGGAATTTAAGGCAAATTTCGCCTTGATTCAGCCGCTTTTACGACGGGCGGTCAGAGATCGGAATCCGTCGGCACGTGCTTCAAATACGGTGAGTCGTTCGAATGGCCAAAGGGTTGGAGACTCCACCGTCCAGTCGGGGTGGTCGTTTATCACGATGGAGGCGGCTTCAAAATACGGGGCGTGATCGGTTCTGAAGCAAAGTTGAGTATCGGGAGCCGTAATTTTTGCCAGTTTGTCCAAGAACCCCGATTGAATAAGCCGATTCTTCCAGTGTTTACGTTTGGGCCATGGATCAGGGAAAAGGATGAAGACTTTGCGGTTGAAAACGAAACCAGGGGGAAATGCGTCAAAAAAGTCCTGATCGAACGCTCGGAGCCAACTTACATTACAAAGACCGGCCGCGTTGGTTTTGCGGTTCGCGCGTTCTAGGCGGTCCTGGATGATATCGAAAGCGACACAGTGCTCCTCGAGGTTTTCGGCGGCGTAGGCCGTAAGAAAGTGCCCGTGCCCGCAGCCGATTTCCAGAGTGAGCGCTGGGTGACTAAGCGGAAGCTCAGCCAGGATCGTTTGGAGCGTGGCGACTCGGTCGCGTTTTATGCGTATAGCCTCTTCGATTGGCATGATCGCGGGTTAACTGGTTAGAACGAGTCAGCGCAAGCTCAAGCCGACGGTTTAATGGATCACGATCCTCGATTTACCCTGAAATGCTCGCGTGTTTCGATGATTGAGGCAGGGTAATTACAAAAGTGGTCCCCTGCCCTACCCCGCTCTTCACCCGCACGTTTCCACCGTGGAGTTGAATTATGTGTTTCACGATACTCAGCCCGAGGCCGGTGCCGCCTCGCTCGCGGGATCTCCCTTTTTCTACCCGGTAGAATCGCTCGAAAATATGGGGTAAATCTTCCTCGGGAATCCCGGGACCATCGTCCGCTAGCCGAATCTCTACTTCCCGCTGACGAAGTTTAGCGGTGATGGAAATGAGGCAGCCAGAAGGCGTATATTTGAGCGCGTTATCCAGCAAGTTGGCAAAAACTTGAGAAATTTTAAGCGGATCAAGCAGCAGGTTATCAATTGCGGGGTCGATTTCGACGGCGATTTTGTGCCTCGCAGCCGAGGGTCGACCCCGGTAATCGTCCACAATACTGGTAATCAGTTTACCGATATCAATGGACTCGGGACTGAGGCCTGGATTGATCGATTCTAGCCGGGACAAGGTGAGTAAATCTTCGAGCAGAGAATTTAATCGTTCGGTGTGGCGGTGAATGGTGGCGAGGAAGCGAGAGCGGTCCTCCTCCGGGATCTCGTTTTGTCCGTCCACCAAGGTTTCGACGTAGCCTTTGATTACACTGAGAGGTGTGCGAAGCTCGTGCGAGACATTGGCGACGAACTCTTTGCGGACGAGTTCCAGCCTTTTTTGACGGGTAATGTCGTGGAGAACGAATAGCGCCCATTCGCCTTTGCGGCCATCGAGTGGCGGGATGGTTGAACCGGTTACCTCGATCCATCGAGTCTCATTGCCTTCAACAAATTCGATGGGAAACTGCGGGCCAGCTTCCCCGTTTCTGACTGATGCAACGTAGTTTAGAAACGAAACGCTGTGGAGAACGACCTCCAGTCGCTGATCGATAATTTCCACAGCGTTGGGAAAAATATGATGCAAAGCATTGTTTGCCAACATTATATGATTTCTACTATCCACCACTAGGACGGCTTCCTTGAGACTACCGAGGGTCGCTTCCAGTTGTGTGAGCTGTCCAGATTGTTGCTGCTGAAGTTTCCCGTGGTCATCGAGCAGCTGATTGGTGGTTGCACAAAATTCATCCCATTCGGTGCCGGAAGCTCCGGGATGGGCGTCGCGCAGGAAGGGTTGACGTCGGATGATGGATTCCCGGATGTCGGATAATGCGCGACGGTGCCCTCTCAGCTTTATCCAGAGGAGAAGCGAAACGAAACTTAAGACAACAATGACGACGTAGACCATGCGGAGGATGCACCAAGGCGGGAAGGTCGGTTAGATCAAGCCGACGTTTCCTGGACCTTGCGCTCGGCGATGCGGTAGCCGACTCCTCGAATTGTTTCAATCCAATCAGCTTCTGCTCCGAGTTTTTCCCTCAATCGACGGACGTGAGTATCGACCGTGCGGGTTTCGATCTCGGTCTCGTAATTCCAGACATTAATGAGGAGATGCTCGCGAGTCTGCACCCTGCCCCGCCGTTTCATGAGGAGATGGAGGAGTTTAAATTCCGTGGCAGTGAGATCGACAATCGACTCGTTGACCGTGACTTCGTGCCGTTCGATATCCAAAACGATGCCCCCGACGACTAATTTGGCGGAAATGGCAGGTGTTTTTTCGGTTGTGCGGCGCAGGATGGTCTGCACGCGAAGAACTAATTCTTTAGTGCTGAACGGTTTACAGATGTAATCGTCGGCGCCCGTTTCGAGTCCCTGAATCCGATCATTCTCTTCTACTTTAGCGGTGAGGAAAATTACGGGCACGGCTTGAAGTTTCGGGTCGGCTCGCAGCATGCGGCAGATTTGGATGCCGTTGAGTTCCGGCATCATGACATCGAGAATGACAAGGTCGGGTAGGAAAGAGCGAGCAGTGCCGATACTGCGATTGGGATCGTTTACGGTCTCCACCGAAAACCCCTTGGATTTTAGATGATAGGCGACCAAGTCAGCGACGTCCGGTTCATCATCTACGACTAAAATCTTTTTGCGGGAGTTTTCCAACATTCCGTCAACCTACGGGTAAAAGGAGTTTTCTCCCAGTCGAAACTATTGCTGTTTCACGAATGTTACAAACCATGCAGTCAATATGCATGAGGAGAATTCAAGTGGTTGGCTTCCGGCGTTGAGCTTCAATATAGATTAGTAAGATACTGATATCTGTGGGGTTAACTCCGCTGATGCGACTAGCCTGTCCCAAACTAAAGGGCTGAGTCTCGGAGAGTTTTTGGGCGCTTTCTCGTCTTAGACCCCTAACCGCGAGGTAGTCGAGGGTCGCAGGAATCTTTACTCCTTCGATATTCGCGAGTTTGGCGATTTGGCGTTGTTCACGCTCAAGATAGCCTTTGTAGCTCACTCGATAGGTGACCTCTTGTTGAGTGGCTGGCGGGAGCTTAGTGAATTCCTCCGGTAGTTCGGGCCAAGGGTCCCTCCCGTTGGTGGCGCGGCGAACGAGATCGCCGTAAGTCCCCTGCCCTCCCTGGGGTCGAGTTGCTTCCAGCGTTTCTATCCAGTGCTTGATCCGCCCTACTTTTTCCGCGATCCGACCTAGGCGATCAGTCGAAACAAGTCCATTATTTTTGGCATGTTCGAAAAGTCGCATTTCAGCACTGCCATGGTTAAAAAGGAGGCGATGTTCGGCGCGGCTGGTAAACATACGATACGGTTCCCGCGTGCCCTTGGTGACAAGATCGTCGATCAGGACGCCGATATAGGCCTCGTGCCGACCGATAATCATGGGCGATTCGCCGCGAGTTTTATGGACCGCGTTGACGCCTGCCACCAGCCCTTGGGAAGCGGCCTCTTCGTAGCCGGAGGTGCCATTGATTTGTCCAGCGAAGAACAGGTTTTCGACCTTCTTTGATTCTAGGGACGGGAAAAGCTGCGTTGGAGGCGCAAAATCGTATTCCACGGCGTAAGCCGGTCGCAGGAGTTCGGCATTTTCCAAGCCCGGGATGGTTCTCACCATGGCCACCTGCACATCGAATGGCAGTGAGGTGGAGAGCCCGTTGACGTAATATTCATTGGTCGTGCGGCCTTCGGGCTCGATGAAGAGCAAATGGCGAGGTTTGTCGGCGAAACGCACAAATTTATCCTCAATACTAGGGCAATATCGTGGCCCCGTTCCGGATATTTCACCTGAATACATTGCGGACCTCGTTAGGTTGTCGCGTACGATCTGGGCGGTCTGGGCCGTAGTATGCGTCATCCAGCATGAAAGTTGGTTTGTTCCGGGCTCCCAGCCAAGGCGTGATTCGCCGGTTTGTTCCACGTGGAACAGTGCCTCATCTTGACGAGTATCACTAAAGGCGAAGCGAGTTGGCGTAGCATCACCCGACTGCTCCGTCATCTTAGTGAAATCTAAGCTCCGACCCAGCAACCTGGGAGGCGTGCCGGTCTTGAGGCGTCGGAGCTCGATGCCGGCTTCCTCGAAGCTCGCTGAGAGTGTTTTCGCGGTGAAATCACCCATGCGACCGCCTTCGTTCTTGTTTTGCCCGATATGCATCAAGCCTCGAAGGAAGGTGCCGGTCGTGACGACCACCGTCTTACCGCTGAAATCTAGATCTAGATTGGTGCGCACCCCCGTGACGCGGCCGTGGTCGAATATAAGCGCGGTGACCGTGGCCTGGAAGAGCTGAAGGTTGGGTTGAAGCTCTAGGGTGTGCTTCATGCGAAACTGGTAGGCTTTCTTGTCTGATTGGGCGCGAGGGGACTGGACGGCGAGTCCTTTGGATTCATTGAGGAGCCGGAACTGGATTGCGGTCACGTCGGTATTGATAGCCATCTCGCCTCCGAGCGCATCGATCTCGCGGACCATTTGGCCCTTGGCCTGCCCGCCGATGGCGGGGTTACAGCTCATGGCGGCAACCGTGTCGATATTGCCGGTAAGGAGGAGGGTGGAGGCGCCCATGCGAGCGGCGGCAAGGGCGGCTTCGCAGCCGGCGTGTCCACCGCCACACACGATCACATCGTAAGGTAACTTATTGAATAACATCTATTTACCTATGCAGAAGGTGGAGAAGAGGCGATCAAGCATCTCTTCGTTATCGATGCGCCCGCCAATCTCGCCGTAAGCGTCGAGCACGCCGCGCATATCGCTGGCCAGGAGTTCAGTGGGGCCGTTGGAGTCCAAATTTTGCAAGGCGGTTTGCAGGCACTCTTGAGCGCGTCGTAGGGCATCGGCATGCCGGGCGTTGATGGCGATCTGATCGCCGGAGTGAGCCGGCAGGAATCGATCAGCAAATTGAGTGATTTTCGATTCCAGTTCGGGCAGGCCCAGTTTCGTCACGGCGGAAAGAGAAAGGGAGGGGAGGTCGGCCGGTGGTTGGGCCACAGATTCGGTCCCGTTGAGCAGATCGGATTTATTGAGAATCACTAAGGTGGAGGACGGATCGAGTTTGGTCGTAATCTCGAGGGGAAGCGCCGGGGTAGGGCGGGTGGCGTCGAGGACGAGTAGAATTAAGTCTGCTTCGGCTACTCGTTCGTAAGTTTTATCGATGCCAAGTTTTTCGATGGTTCCAGGGTTGGGGTTGATCCCCGCGGTGTCGATGAGGCGCAGGCAGTGGGCTCCGACGATCACACGTTCTTCGAGGTAGTCACGGGTTGTGCCGGGCTCGTTGCTGACGAGCGCACGGTCCCGGCCGAGGAGGGCATTGAGGAGGGAACTCTTGCCCGCATTCGGTTCACCAAGAATCACGGTTTTGATGCCGTCACGCAGCAGATCGCCGTAGCGATGAGTGGCGAGGAGGCGATCTGTTCCACGTAGAACATTCGTGATGGCCTGCACGACAATGGTGCGATCTTCGCTGGGCAGGTCTTCTTCGGGGAAGTCGATATAGGCTTCGACGCGGGCGAGGGCGAGGAGCAGGTCATCGGTGAGTCGGGTGAGGTGTTCGCCGAGGCTGCCGCGGAGTTGTTGATTGGCCATCGCGATCGCGCGGGCGCTGCGCGCATGGATAAGGTCCATAACCGCTTCGGCCTGACTGAGATCCAGGCGTCCATTCAGGAACGCCCGTCGGGTGAATTCTCCGGCTTCGGCCGCGCGACAATTTCGATTAAGTAGATCGTCGAGAACAAGTTGACAGATCAGGGGGTTGCCGTGGGTAGAAATTTCTAGGGTGTCTTCGCCGGTGTATGAATTGGGACCGGCGAAGTAAGTGACGAGCACGTCATCAACGATTTCGTCGGCTTGGTTTCGGTAACTGAGGTGGGTGGCTTTACGGGGCTCGAGTTCTTGTCCGAACACCGCCGTCGCCAGAAGGGTGCAGGCGGAACCGCTGACACGGATGACTGCGATGGCAGAGGTGCCAGCGGGCGTAGCGGGAGCAACGATGGTGTCTTGCGGATTGGTCATGCGAATATGCAGACCGAACCGCGTTAGGCGGCGGATGCAAAGCGAAACGTCTTTTGATGAAGATACCGCACGTTTCAGTTCTCGCACAAAACCGTTCAGTCCTCGATCGAACTGACCCGGCTGCCGTCGGAAATTTGGTCGCCGGGGTAGACAATGACGGTATCACCCTCGACTAATCCGCTTTTTATCTCGGTCACCAAGCCGGTGGAGAGCCCGGTGGCGATCTCGCGAAGCTTTGCCGTGCCGTTTTGGACGGTGAAGGTGAGCCAAGTATCGTCTCGTTGGAACAGCGATCCGGCGGGGACCTGCACGATGTCCGGGCGGCGGGAACGTTCAATGCGCGCTTCGACGCGGTAGCCGTCACCGAGAGAGAGGCGCTGGTCGGGTGGAGTGATGAGGTCGGCGAGCACATTGACCCGCTGTTCTTCCACGCCGAGCGCGGAGATTTTAGTAAAGGCGGCGGGTTCCACCCATCGCACCCGGGCTTCGAGAGGGGTTTCGCCGCCCCATTGCTCGAGCCAAACGGTCGCGCCGGACTGGATGGCTACGCCATCGCGGGAGAGAACTTCGATCCGGATTTCCAAGTCGGTAGAATCACCGACTTCCAGCAGGGGTAAGCCGCCCGAAACGACCCGGGAGCTCTCTTGGAAGACCCGCAGAACCCGGCCGCTGATCGGGGAGGTGATTTTTAACAGCTTATTTTCGGTGCTGGCTCCGGGAACCGAGCGTTGGAGCACGGCTTGAGCGCGTTCCAGTTCGTAGCGCGCGACTTGGAGGGCGAAGGTGGACGCGCGGTTTTCTTGGGCGGCCGTGCGCTCGCGGTTTTCGGCGACATCGAGCGTTTGCAAGGAAACGAGGCGGTCGCGGGCGAGCACGCGTTGGCGAGCGGCGTCGGTCTGAGCGAGATCAAGGGACGCGGCGGCGCGGGCGCGCTCAGCTTCAGCTTGATCGACCTGGCTCTCGGCGCCGCGGGCCCGGGCTTCGGCTTGGGCTTGGCTACTCGCATCGAGGATATCGCCACTGGCGGGCTCGAGGACGGCGATCACGGTTTCTCCGGCGATCACGGCGGCGCCGGGTTTCAATTCGATGCGTCTCAACTGTCCGGATACAGGACTGGAAACGACGAAACGATGACGCACCTGGGTGACGCCTTCTTCTTCGATGGTGACGACTAAAGGGCCGCGACTAACGGTCGCTGTTTCCACGGGTTGAGGCTGGGGCCAGAGTCCGAAGACGATGAGGCCAAGGAGGGCGGCACCGGCAAGGTAGCGCGAGCTGTGGCGACGTTTCTGATGATCGTCGTTGGCGGTGGGATCGTAGTCGGGGGGCGGAGGATTAACGGTGGCGGTCATAGTGACGGGGCGCGTGGGCAATAAAGAGAAATTATTCGGGTGACTTCAAGGCACCGACGAGATCGAGCTGGTTGAGTTTACGGCAGGCGATGGCCGCGGAGATGGCCGTGGAGAGAGTGATGACGAGAGTCGCGTAGGCGTAGTTGGAGGCGGACAAAACCAATGGTAGGCGCACGGTTTCGGTGTTGATGCTCTGCATAAGGGCTTGGGCCATGCCGGAGCCGAGCCCCAAGCCGAGCGGAACCGCAATGAGAGCGAGGACCACGAGTTCACCGACAAGCACGCTGCCCACGTCGCCTTGGCTAAAACCGAGCACGCGGAGGGTGGCGAGTTCGCGGGCGCGCTCGGAGAGGGCGATACGGGCGCTGTTGTAGACGATGCCGAAGGCGACGATAGTGGCGAAGGATGAGTAGAGCACTTGGATGAGCCCGATGCTTTCGGCGGTCGTTTTGCGGAAGCTCTGCCGCATCGCTTCTTTAATGATCACGCCGGAGGCTTGGGGGGTGTCTTTGATCGCCCGCAGGAACTCGGGCCAACGGCCGCCCGCGACCGTCATGGCCGCGCCGGTGGTTCGATCACCCTCGCCGAGGAGGGCATTCAGCGCGTCCATTTGCATGTAGGCCGCGATACCGGCGAAGTCTTCGGCGAAGCCTGCAATGCGCACGGATTTCACGGCGCGGCGACCTTGAAGTACTTTAATTATGACGGTATCGCCGGGGTTGATACCGAGCACTTCGCCGAGAATTCTGGAGATGATGATTCCTTGGGGAGGCAGGGGAAATACGCGGCCCTGGGCATCGATCACCTGGTTGAGGTGGGCGTCTTTGGCGAAGCCGCGAATAGCGAGGCGGCGGGATTTGTGCCCGGCTTTGACTTCGACGAGCACGGATCGAAAGGGTTCGGTGTGCACGACGCCGGGCAGGTGGCTAAAGTCGTGTACGGTGCGTTTCGGGCCGGGTTCGACCAGGGCGACGGTGACGGTTTGGCGTTGCACGACGTCCCATTGGTATTCGAGGACATGACGGATTCCGTCGCGGAAAGCATTGGGGATAATGAGGATACCTGTTGCCATGGCGAGTGCGATGGTGGTGAAGAGCGCCTGCCACGGTTTTCGTTCCAGATTCCGAAACGACATGCGGAGCGAAACGGAGAACCAGCGGGAGATGCCGAGATGCTCGATCAGAGCAGGACGAAAACTCGCGGGCGGTTCGGGACGCATCGCCTCGGAGGGGGAGAGTCGGACGACTTTGCGCACGGCACCAGTCACCCCAATCAGGGCAGCGGCGGAGCTCGCGACGAGGGCACCGATGATTGCGCCGGTGGCCGGAACGAATTCCAAGACGGGAAAGCGAAAGAACAGGTGATACATGTCGACCAGCTGCAGGCCGAAGAGGAATCCTCCCAGGGTGCCGAGGCCGGTGCCTAAGACCACGATCACGAGGGCGAACTTCACAAAATGAAAACCGATGGTGCGATTGGTGAAACCGAATGCTTTTAAAATCGCGATCTGCTCGCGCTGGAGGGCGATCTGACGGCTCATGACGGAATGGGTCATAAACGCGGCCACACTCAGGAAAACGAGAGGGAATCCAAACGAGAGTCCTTCGAGGACGCGGATTTCGTCGTTTACGCGAATATCGGAGGGATGGTCACCGCGACCGAAGGCGCCGAGTCCGCCGTAAGTTTCGAGCATGCGATCAATTTCGGCGATGACGTTGGATTCTGAGGCACCGGGGGCGAGGGCGAAGGCGATGCTGTTGAAGGCGCCGTCGAGGTTGAAGGCTTCCGCGAGCTCGGTTTCCCGCATCCAGAAGACGCCGAAGGTGCGATTGTCGGGGAGGGCGGAACCGGGCGGTGCTTCGAACACGTATTGCGGCGCGAGCACGATGCCCGCGATCCGGAGATTGATGCGACTGCCGTTGAGCACGGCGGCGATGTGATCGCCGGGTTTGATTTGGTTGGCCTCCGCGAACGCTTCGCCGACTAGTACCTCATGGCGATGGTTGGCGCCGAGGAGACTACCCGTGCGCAGGTAGAGGCGGTTGAGTTCGAGGGGGCGTCCCGCCGGGAGGGAATGAATGATGCCGGAGGCCGGCTCAGCGAGAGTAGGGAGATCGAGCGTGACGCGCACCTCGATGCCGGTTTCGATGCCGGCTACGCCGGGAATAGCGGCGAGGCGTTTGCGCAGGCTGTCGGGGGCGCGTTTGAGGGTCGCGAAGACGTCGGCGAAGCGGTGTTTCTCGTAATAGCCGTCGCGGGCGGAGTTGAGCGATTCGATCAAACTGCGCGTCATGATCATCATCGCGAGGCCGCAGGCCATGACGAGTGCCACGGCGAAGGCTTGCGACTTGAGCGCGCGCAGATCGCGGAGGAGCTTGAGATCAAGGAGCTGCATTAGCGGGCCATGCCGGTGACTGAGGCGGACATTTTACCACGAAAGCTCACGGACGGGGCGGGGGTTGTGGTTGAGTTGAGGGGGCGAAAGCCGGCCGTCGGACATGGTGAACACGCGATCGGCCATTTCGGCGAGCACGGCATTGTGGGTGATCACGACGGTGAGGGTGCCGAGTTCGCGATTGATACGCTGGACTGCTTCGAGAACGAGGACGCCGGTTTTAATATCGAGCGCGCCGGTGGGTTCATCGCAGAGCAGGATATCGGGACGCTTGGCGATGGCACGGGCGATGGCGACGCGTTGTTGTTCGCCGCCGGAGAGTTGAGCGGGGAAATGGTGGGATCGAGGAGTGAGGCCGACGAGTTCGAGGGCTTCATCGGGGCTCATGGGGTCCCGGGATACTTCCGTGATCAGCCCGATGTTTTCACGGGCAGTCAGACTGGCGATGAGGTTGTAGAACTGAAACACGAAGCCGACGACATCGCGGCGGTAGGCGGTGACGCCTTTTTCGCCGGCGCGGCCGACGTCCCAATTGCGATAGTGGAGGGAGCCGGCGGTGGGCTTGTCGAGGCCACCGATGAGATTGAGCAGGGTCGACTTCCCCGAGCCTGAGGCACCGAGCAAGACGACCAGCTCACCCGGAGGGAGGTCCAAGTCGACGTCACGCAGAGCGTGGACCGCGGCATGGCCGGCACCATAGGTCTTGGACAATCCGCGGGCAACGAGGATAGGCGGGGCAGCGGAAGTCTGGGCGGAATTATTCACCAACTTGCAAACAAACCCGAAGTCAGTTCACGTGCAAGGATGGCTCAGGACTCTACGGAGTATTGAGCCATCCTTATGTCGTTTATGGTGCGGGTTATTTCGTGGGATGGGCAGGCGGGCGGGGGGTGGCGCGCGAGCAGAATGGAAACGTTTAGGCCGGTGACCACTACGTCTATCGCCGCACGGGTGCGGGAATTTGATGAGCACGCCGTTGGGGGAGATCGTCGATAGCGAGGAATCGCGTCAGTTTGGGCGGGATAAATCGGAGTGGCCGCCGCGCCAAGGTCGGGGGGGGGGGGGCTTTTCCCGGTGGTGGTCCGAAGCATCGCATCGCAACGGCGATGGAGGGGGAGCGATTAAACGTTCGGAAAAGATTGGTTGGAAAACTCTAGCCAAGCCCAGTGGAGACGACAGATTGGGGTCATGTTATTACCCCGCGGACGATGGAAATTTGCTTTGGTATTTTTTTTGACCGGAGCAGCGATGTTCGCAGAACCCCCGGAGAGCTTTCGGTCCCTGCTCAATGGAAAGGATCTCAAAGGATGGTGGGGCGCGGTGACGGAAAATCCGCGCGAGTGGATGGCAATGTCAGATGAAGCGTTGCAGGCGAAAAAAGCGGCAAGTCGGATTGAGGTCGCAAAGCATTGGCGGATCGAGGGGGAGGAACTGGTCAATCCGGGCACCGGGCCGTATCTGACGTCGAACGAGAATTTCGGGGACTACGAGTTGTTGGTGGAATACCGCACGGTCGCCGGGGCGGATAGTGGGATCTACTTAAAAGGGTGTCCGCAGGTGCAGATTTGGGATTACACCGAGGCGGGTGGGAAATGGGAAATCGGAGCGGACAAGGGCTCAGGAGGGCTGTGGAACAATTCAGGGGGGGCGCCCGGTAAGGACCCCCTCGTCTTGGCAGATCGTGCATTTGGGGAGTGGAACCAGTTTCGAATCGTGCAGTGCGGGGCGCGTACTTGGGTGTGGCTCAATAGTCAGCTGGTGGTGGATGGAGCGTTGCTCGAAAACTATTTTGATCAGGCGCGTCGTTTGCCGATTCCGGTGCGAGGACCGATTCAGTTGCAGACCCACGGCGGAGAGATTCGGTGGCGGAATATTTTTGTACGGGACATTGAGGTGGAGGAGGCGAACGAGCGATTGCGGGAGAGAGCAGACCCCGGGTTTGCCATGATTTTTAATGGTCACGATTTCTCGGGCTGGGCGGGGGCGCTGGACGGTTATGAAATCAAAGCCGGCGCGCTGTTATCGCACCCGGAAAAAGGTGGGGTGCTACACACGGACCGAGACTACGCCAACTTTGTCGTGCGGTTTGAATATCGACTGCCAGCGGGTGGCAACAGCGGGCTGGCGATTCGGTATCCGGGGAGTGGTGACACCGCTTATGTGGGCATGACCGAGGTGCAGGTGCTGGATGACACGGCGGGTAAATATGCGGAGTTGGACAATCGGCAATATAACGGATCGGCCTATGGCATGGTTGCGGCGCACCGAGGATATCTTCGACCGTTAGGGGAGTGGAACTTTGAAGAAGTCACCGTGGCGGGGTCGACGATCAAGGTGGAGTTGAACGGAAGCGTTATCCTCAACGCTGACTTGAGTGAGGTGACGGATTTTATGGCGGATCGGCCGCACCCGGGCAAAGATCGCGTTTCGGGTTCGTTTGGCTTTGCTGGCCATAGCAGTCCCGTCGCGTTTCGCAATATTTTCCTGAAGACCTTACCTTAATACCCTGACGATACCCCATGAAGAACTTTGAAGAAATTGATCGCCGCAAGTTCCTGCGCACCCTGGCTGCCGCCGGGATCGCCGCTCCGATGCTCGCCCGAAATTTGACGGCGGAGACGGCGGAGACGGCGGGAACCGGTCGCAAGTTGCGTCATGCGAGTTTTGGCGCGAGTGGGATGGCGTGGAACGACATCCAGATGATTTGCAGTGCGGGGCTGGTCGAATTGGTTGCGATCGCGGAAGTAGATTTAAGTAAAGCGAAGGAAGCGAAAGAGGCTTTTCCCGCAGCGCGGATTTATCAGGACTGGCGTGAACTGTTGGATAAGGAGGCGGACAATATTGATTCGGTGAACGTTTCCACCCCGGACCACATGCATGGTCCGATCGCGATGGCGGCGATGTTGCTCGGCAAACACGTGTATTGCCAGAAGCCCCTCGCGCACGATTTGTATGAGGTGCGGAAGCTCACGGAGTATGCGCGGGAAAATAATCTGACCACGCAGATGGGCATTCAAATCCACTCCCAGCAACCTTACCTGCAGGCGGTATCTTTGGTGCAGAGCGGCGCGATCGGACTCATTAAAGAGGTTCACCTGTGGAGTAATAAGAAGTGGGGCGCGGAAGGGGCACCGCCGATGGGGGCAGATGAAGTGCCGAAGGCGCTTGATTGGAATAATTGGTTGGGGGTGGGCGCGGATCGTCCGTACTCGGGAAACGACTACTACCATCCCGGCCAGTGGCGCCGCCGATTGGATTTTGGCACCGGCACGTTTGGGGATATGGGCTGTCATATTTTCGATCCGGTCTTTGCGGCGTTGGCACTGACCGCTCCGATTTCGGTGCGCTCGGAAGGGCCGGCGCCCGATGCGTGGAACTGGGCGATCAACGCCAAGATCGAATATGTTTTTCCCGGCACCGACCATACGGCCGACGACACGATCAAGTTCAACTGGTATGACGGAGACAATCTACCGCCGGAGGAAATTTTGGCGTTGGTGAAGGAGGCGCAAGTGCCGGACTTCGTGCCTTCGGAAGACCAGCCCAAGCCGAGCAAAAAAATGATGGTGAAGCTGCGCCGGCAGCGGAAACTCGGGTTGGATTTACCGGAGCAAGGGTCGATTTTTATCGGGACGGAGGGGGTGATGTTGCTGCCGCATTACAGCGAGCCGATTTTGTTTCCGTTTGATAAGTTTGCGGATTTTGAAGTGCCGAAGATCAAGTCGGGCAATCACTGGTTGGAATGGGTCGAGGCTTGTTTGGGCAAGGGAACGACATCGACGCCGTTTGACTATTCGGGGCCGCTGACGGAAACGGTTTTGTTGGGCTGTGTGGCGGTGCGTTTTCCGCAAACCACGCTGGAGTGGGATGCGAAGGCGCTGCGGTTTACTAACGTGGCTCAGGCGAATGCGCACGTGCGAAAAGCCTACCGCGACGGGTGGGAAGTCGTTGGGCTTTGAAACGGAATTTAAACTTATCAAAATTTTAGCTATGTCTGATCCTTCTTCTTCTCGACTCCGGGTGCTCGTGGTGGGCTGTGGGCACATGGGGCTCTCGCATGCGCGAGCTTACTCCGCGCTGAAAAATGATTTTGAAATTGTGGGTTTGGTTTCCCGTGGCGCGGGATCTCGCGGTCGAGTGAATGCGGACTTGGGCGGTGGACTCGCGGAGTTCTCCGACTATTTTGAAGCGCTGAAGCAAACGCAGCCGGAGGCGGTTTGTATCAGCACGTATCCGGATACTCATGCCGAGTATGCGATGGCGGCGCTCGGGGCGGGCGCGCATGTGTTTTTGGAGAAGCCGTTGGCGACAACGACGGAGGATGCGGAGAAGATTGTGGCTCGGGCGAAGGAACTGAATCGGAAAGTAGTCGTAGGCTATATTCTGCAGGTGCATCCGGTGTGGCAGAAGTTTGCGGAGATGGCGGATTCGCTGGGCCGACCTTTGGTGATGCGCATGAATCTGAATCAACAGAGTTCGGGGTCGGAGTGGGAGACCCATAAGAACCTGTTGAGCTCGATTTCGCCGGTAGTGGATTGTGGGGTGCATTACGTTGATGTGATGTGCCGGATGACGGGTTCACGGCCGGTGAGCGTTAATGGGATCGGGGCGCGGTTGACTGATGACTTGCCGGCAGGGGCGATTAACTACGGCCAACTGCAGGTGACTTTCGCCGACGGTTCGGTGGGCTGGTATGAGGCGGGTTGGGGACCGATGATGAGCGAGACGGCGTTCTTTGTGAAAGACGTGATCGGGCCGCGGGGCAGTCTTTCGATCGTGGCGAAAAATGCGTCGGAAGCGGGAAAGTCGTCAGACGTTAATGCGCACACGCAGACCGAGGCGTTGCGATTACATCACTCCGAATTACAGGCTGACGGCACTTTCGTGAAGAGTGATGATATCATCGAAGTTGATGATGAGCCGGATCACGATGCGCTGTGTCAGCGCGAACAGGAACTTTTCCTGCGGGCGATCCGAGAGGACCGAGATCTATCGATTCACTTACAGAGTGCAGTTGATAGTCTCAGAATCGTTTTGGCGGCCGACCAGTCCTTCCGCGAGGGTCGGACGATCAAGCTCGAGTAAGCCGGCGAGGAGGCTTTGTTTTTGAGGGCTTCAGGGTGAGGGGGGCATGGGCATCCCCACTGCCATGGTTTAGCCACCGCATCGTTCGATGAACGCGTTGAAAATTTTCCAAACCGGAACGAATCGGATGACCGGAAGGGGAGGGAAAGCGACGTTGGCGCGAGAGCCGACGGCAGCGCTGTAGTCGATGCGCATTTGATCTTTGACGAATATGCCGAAACCGCGGTGGCCGATGAGTAGGAGAATGATGGTGAGCCGACCGAGGAAGTGGAGGGCGCTACGTTTATCTCGGTAAGCGCGAATTCAAGGTAACTCGCGGGCCGGTTTTTAGCTTTCAGGGCAAAGGTACCGCCCAGCATCAGCAGTGGAGGAAGTCAATTACCGGCGCGCTCCCAAAACTCCCAGCTGCCGGACGTGCCGAAGATCGGGCGAAGGACGGCGTTCCGGCCTTTAAACAACCTACGGCGGTTTGGGTATCGTCGGATTCGGCGCCGGAGAGGAGCTTGAGGTGGTTTGCGCAGGAGAAGGCGTTGAAGCCGAACTACAGATTGTGGCGGGCCTCACCGCGAGCACGAGCTGGGCGGGCGTCGCGGCAGATGCCTTGAGCGGCTTGATATTGGTCGCGCGAAACGAGCTTCACTTTGTTTCCATCCACCGAAACAGGGGCGTGAGGGACGCGCCCTTTTTATCTGGCGTGATGTTGGCGGGTTTTTTGACGAGCAAACCGTCGGAGGAAGCGCACGTCTCCGCCGAGCCAGATGCGGCCAGATCGACTTTGGGAGTCGTTGAAAGAGTTGCCGGCGGAATCAGTGCCGGTGGGATAGCGCCGACATACTGCCGGGCGACGCGCCTGAGAGCTTCACGAGGGACAACCGAGGGGCCTTCGCGCGGTGAAGGGTATTCTATTCGGGCCAGTTTTTGGAGGTATCATCCGCGGTGGCGGGGGGGGGCGATCCTGAGTGCGATCAAGCACGGGATGAGACGGAAAAGGCGGGCGAGATTAGAGGAGTGGACCCGGGATTGAAGGGGAATTCACGACCAAGAGGCGACAGCGGGAAACGGGGCGAGGGAGTTTAACCGCCAGAATCACCTCGCGGCGAGAGCGAGCGAGCGATGATGCCAATTGGGTTTAACCGGATCAACTTCGGTGGTGGCGGATAGGCGTGGACGCGAATGATCCGCCGGCCGGGGGGCTCGGCGGCCCGGCTGCACCAGTGAATTTGCCTTTTCGTTATCCGTCCGTCGAGGCGGGCGGCGGCGCAACGGGAGGGGCGGGCTTGGGCTTGGGGATCGAAATGCTGGGAATACCGATACTCGGGGCACTGGGTCGGAAGGAAGGGAAGGTAGGGGCGGGGGTGAAATTGATCGGCGCGGGTGCCAATGGGGGGGCAATAGTGGGTTTCGGGGCGACCACGGCTGGTTTGGTGGGGCTGGCGGTGGGAGGGGTTGCGATGGGGCCCGATGAGAGCTCGGCTTTCAGACCGGCGAGGCGATTCTCGGCGCGTTTGATGTAGTCGGGGCGGCGTTTGAGGCGGTCTTTGACGGCGGCGACGGAGTCGTTGGGGTCGGAGCCTTGTTCGGCGGCGAGGAGGAGCCACGCGAGGCCTTCGACGTAGTTGCGCTTGGTGCCGCGACCGCTGACGTGCATAGCCCCTACGTTGTAGGTGCCCTCGGGTACGCCAAGTCTGGCGGAGCGTTCGTAGAGATCGAGGGACCGAACATGATTTTCTGGTTGGCTGAGCAGTCCTTCATGGGCGATTTTTCCGAGACGGAACACGGCGTCGGGATGATCTTGCACGGCAGCCTTGCGGTAAAAGGCGAGCGCGAGGGCTTCATTTACTTCAACTTGGTCGCCACTTTCGAGGAGTTGAGCGTATTGGAAGCTGGCGTCGGCATCGCCTTTCTCGGCGGCGGCGCGGAGTGCGGTGATGGTCTCCCATTTGGGGCCACCACCGGTGGTCGAGACCAAGACCGGCGCGGCCGTGATGACTTCGTCGTCTTGGGCCGTTACGGGCACGGCAATGCCGGCGATGAGGGTCGCGAGGCAATAGGTGATTAATGAAGTACGATCACTCATGAGTGGGTAAACGGCTAAGTAGCCGGGTTCTTAGGCTTCTTTGGCCTCATCCTCATCCTTATCCTTATCCTTCGACTTGGCCTTCGCTTTGTCTTTGGCCTTATCTTTGTCGGATGTGGCGGTGAGGTTCACCTTTTCTAAAATTGCGGCCATGAGCTCCTTCTCGAGCTTAGGATTCTCTTTGAGGGCAGCCTTGGCCGCGTCCCGACCTTGGCCAACGAGGTCGCCTTTGTAGGAAATCCAGGCACCACGTTTTTCGAGAATCTTGTGCTCGAGGCCGAGATCTATGACCGAACCAGTGGCGGAGATGCCCTCGTCATACATGATGTCGAATTCGCACTCGGTGAAGGGAGGAGCGACTTTGTTCTTAACAATTTTAAGTTTGGTGCGATTGCCGATGACTTTGCCATCGGGTTGCTTGATTTGCTCGCGGCGGCGGATGTCGATACGGATGGAACAGAAGAACTTAAGGGCGCGGCCGCCGGGGGTGGTCTCGGGGCTACCGAACATCACGCCGATCTTTTCGCGAATCTGATTGGTGAAGATACAGATGCACTTGGTCTTGCTGACTACGGCAGTGAGTCGACGCATGGCTTGCGACATGAGGCGGGCTTGCGAGCCGACCGTGGCGTCACCCATTTGGCCGTCGAGTTCGGCTTTGGACACCAAGGCCGCGACAGAATCGATAATGATGACATCAATGGCGTTGGAGCGGATGAGCGTCTCGGTGATGTTGAGGGCGTCCTCACCAGAGTCGGGCTGAGAGACGAGGAGATCGTCGAGGTTGACCCCGACGGTGCGGGCATACTTCGGATCGAGTGCGTGCTCGACGTCGACGAAGGCACAGAGACCGCCGTTGCGTTGGGCTTCGGCGAGAACGCTCAAGCAGAAAGTGGTCTTACCGGAAGCTTCGGGACCATAGATCTCGACGATGCGGCCGCGAGGCAGGCCGCCGACGCCGAGGGCGAGGTCGATGGCGAGTGAACCGGTCGAGATGGTCTCGACCTTCATATTCGCGTTGTCGCCTAACCGCATGATGGAGCCTTCGCCGAATTGTTTGGTGATCGCGCTGATGGCGAGATCGACGTTTTTGCGAGCGGCAACTTGGTTGGCGGGGGCAGGAGCGGTGGTTCTTGAGACGGTAGAGCGAGCCATGGAAGGGAGGGGAAGCGGGTGGGTTCGGAGGGAACGTTAGTGGTTAAACGAACACGTTGATATTGCCATGAGCAGCGCGCAAGCGTGGACGCGAAAAGACCGGCAACATTGCAAACAATGTTGGTCGAGTGCGAGGGGACTTCACGACGAGAAAACGGGTCAAGCCCCTCGAAAATGGGCAACGAGGCCGACTAGCAGGTCACGTCTTTGCCCTCGGCACCGAAGGCTGCGAGGCGAACGGCAGGGGGAGTCGCGTGGATATCGTCGGGCGCGTAGTGAAACTGGAGGGCGCGGCGGCGATTGGGCGATGAATTGTGGGGCGTGCCATGGGGCAGTTTGCCGTCGAACAGGAGGAGGCCACCGCTGGGGAGGGGGGCGGCGACGGAATCGGTGCCGAGCACGGCTTTGTCACAAAGTTGCCAATCCCGCCGTTTGAAGTGAATAAGAGGACCTTTGTGGAGGCCGGGGAGGAGCTGCATGCAGCCGTTTTCCGTGGTGGCGTTGTCCAGCGCGATCCAGACGCCCACGACGGGTGTATCGAGGGGGTAATCGAAGTAGGCGTGATCCTGGTGCCACGGTTTCTCGCGACCGATTAAGGGCGGTTTGAGTAGAGCCATGTCTTGAAACATCTCTGGCACGCGATCGTGGATCAGGGTTTTGACGACGGCGAGCAGGGCGGGATGCTGTGAAAGGGCTTTGAGGCGAGGCTCGTGGGGCTCGAATACGCCGATTTTCCGAACGGCATCCATGCGTTCCTGGGGCCCCATTTGCGGTAGCTTGTCGCGGACTGCGGCTTCGAAGTAGATGTGTTCGAATTCGGGCTTTTCGCCCATAATGAGGGAAATGAGCCCGGCCAGGGCGTCGGATATCTCCGTTTTGGTGAAGGCTTGGCGGACGGAGAGGTAGCCGTTTTCGCGAAAGAAGGCGATTTCTGCGGGGCCAATATCGGCCAAGGTCTCGACCTGAAATGCTTCTGAGGTCGGATGGTAGAGTTTCGGGTCGTGCATCTCGGCGCCCTCGTCGAAGAGAGGTTCACCGGGGCCAGCTTGAAAAGTGGTGGTTTGGGTCATGGGAAAAGCCAGAGAAGTTGTGGGAGAGCGACGTGATTACTGTAGCGAATTCATCCGCGAAAGGGAATGGACGCGTCGGAGTATTTTTTGTATCTATCCGATAATGAATGACGGAATTTCCCCAAATAACATAGAGTTATCCGGTAATACGGGGAGGGTGAAGTGTGAGCCGGGTTGGAGTTTGGACGTATCGTGGTCACGGGGGTTGATGGATTTTGACTTGTGGTTGGTCTGGGCAGGAAGAGGCCGAATGCAGCTTACCGATGGAGTGATCGACTTGGTGCCGGGAACGTGTGTTTGGATGAGACCGGGAAGGTCTTACATCGCGCGACAGGACCCCAAAGACCGTTTGGGCGTGAGCTTTTGTCATTTCAAACTCGCGGGTAATAAGGGACAGGTTAAAAATGAGCCGCCTTTTGAGGTAACGAGCGTGAGGTCTCTGGAGTTAGCCCAGCAGTTGATGGCGGAGGTGGTGCGGCAGAGCCGGGCAAGGCCGAGGTTAGCAGCGCGGGTGCTGTCGTCTTTGTTGGAGGTGTTGACGGCCGATCATCGGGAGGTCGCCTCGGCAAGTCTCAGCCGCCATCATGGGTTGATGCATTCCCTCGCGGCCCAAATTGCGGAGGAACCTGGGCGTTCGTGGAGAATCTCGGACATGGCGAAAGCTGCCGGGTATGCGCCGGATCACTTTTCCCGAGTGTTTCGTGACGTGATGGGTCGACGCCCACAGGCCTACATTTTGGACGCTCGAATGCTCAGGGCACGACAGTTGTTGAAAGAAACTCACCTCTCAGTCGGAGAGATCGCGCAGGTGCTCGGGTTTCGGGATATTTTTTACTTCTCGCGACAGTTTAGAACCTTATGCGGTCAACCACCGACGAGATTTCGTCGTCGTGAGGCAATTATTCCAGTGCGCGATAGTGAAAGTTCCGCTTGAATGGGTATATTGGTGCCCTTTAAACTGGTCGTCGTTTGTCAATAAATTTCTTAAAGTCATGATCATCAAAGCATACCTAAAACCTCATTGTGGTTGGTCCAACGGCGTTCGCGCCGTTATGGCTAAGCACGGCCTCCAATATGAAGACATTGACATCATCAATAGCGCGACGAATTACGCGGAGATGGTGCAAAAATCCGGGCAACCTCTCTCACCTTGCGTCGAAATCGACGGAGTGATGCTGGCTGATGTTTCAGGCGAAGAAGCAGAGAATTACATGCTCTCCAACGAGCTGGTGAAACCGGCTTCCACTGGCACTGATGTGGCGACCAACGCGGGTTGTTCCGACGAGGAGCACGCGAAGATGGCGACCAAGACCGTTCGGTTTTTCTAAGCGAGGCTGGTTTCCCTCTGATTTCCGAGGCCGGCTTTCGCTGAAGTGCGACCGGCCTTTTTTACGCGCGGCGGGCTAAATCCTGCGGCCCGTCTTCTGCTCTCAACTTTTCTCGATTCATCCTCGTCCCCTTTTTTCATGGCCAAACTAATCCCGTCTCCGCTTTACCACCCAGACCAAGAACACGATGCCTGTGGTGTCGGCTTCATCGCGCGCATCACAGGTGAACGTAGCTACGACGTTATTAATCGTGCCATTAGCGCGCTCAAAGCTCTCGCTCACCGGGGCGCGATCGACGCGGATGCGATCACGGGAGATGGAGCGGGTCTATTGACGCAAATTCCCGTCGAGTTGCTACGGGAGCGCTTGGAAGAGCGAAACAAGGTGCTCTACCGCGATCAGGACTTAGGCGTGGGAATGATTTTCCTGCCGCGCGACGACGAATATGCAGCCGCGCATTGTAGGAAGATTGTGCGGGATGCGGTCGAAGCCGAAGGTCTCGTTTGGCTGTGCTGGCGCGAAGTACCGACCGATGATTCTTGTCTCGGCCGTAAGGCGATCGAGACCCAGCCGTTGATTGCGCAGGCCCTGGTCGCGTGCACGGATGACATTGATGACGAGGGAATGGATGACGATGCGTTTGAACGGAAGTTGTTTTTAGCGCAGAAGATCATTGAGCGCAAAGTGACCGCGGCGGGGATTGAGGGCTTTTACATCTGCTCTTTCTCGTGCCGCACCATTGTTTACAAAGGCATGCTTACGCCGCAGCAGATTCGGAAATATTTCACCGATCTGAAGTCGCCCAAGTTTACCTCAAACTTCGCGATTTTCCACCAACGTTATTCGACCAACACCTTTCCGATGTGGCATCTCGCGCATCCGTTCCGGATGGTCGCCCACAATGGTGAGATCAACACGATCCGAGGGAACCGCAATCTGATGCGAGCGCGCGAGAACTCCCCGAATCACGGCGTGTGGGGAGATCGTTACGAAGATCTGAAGCCTCTGGTTGATCCGGGTGGAAGTGATTCGGCCACTTTCGATAATGCGCTCGAACTTCTGACGCTCGGCGGCCGCAATCCTTTACACGCGGCGATGATGATGATGCCGCCAGCTTGGGAAACCGATGACGACCTGTCCCCTGAGGCGAAGGCGTTCTTCCGTTACCACGCGACGATGATGGAACCGTGGGATGGCCCCGCTGCGATTGCGTTTACCGACGGCAAAATAATCGGTGCTGCGCTCGATCGTAACGGACTGCGCCCAGCCCGCTACAAGATTTACGACGACGGTTATGTGATTCTCGCTTCGGAAGCGGGGCTGGTTTTCGACTTCCCGGGCAAAGTGGTGGAAGCGGGTCGACTCGGACCGGGACGGATGCTCGCGATCGACTTCAAGGAGCAACGCTTCTACCACGACGATGAGATCAAGGACCGCTTCACCCAAGATCCGATGTTCAAGGAGTGGTGCGAAGGGCACCTCGTCAATTTGCACGACGTGGCCGGTGCGCCATCCCCCGAAGCTTTGACTGCTGTCAGCTCGGTGGCGCAACAGATCGCGTTTGGTTACGAGACCGACGAGATTGATCTGGTGATGCAGCCGCTGGCTGGGGGTAAAGAGCCGACGGGCTCGATGGGCGAAGATACGCCACTGGCAGTGCTTTCGCGTCGTCCGCGCCTGCTCTACAATTACTTCAAGCAGCTCTTCGCGCAGGTCACCAACCCTCCCATCGATTCGATCCGCGAAAAAGCGGTCATGTCGCTCTCGATGTTCATGGGTGGACGCCTCGGTTTATTCGAGGAACTCCCCAAGACCGCTGGTTTCGTTGAGCTCAAGACGCCGATTATTTTCGACCACGAAGTGACCGCGCTCGACCGCATTGATTTCTTGCAAGATCGGGTCGTGCGGTTGTCGGTTTTGTTTGATGTGGCCACCGGACCTGATGGCTTGGAAATAGCGCTTAAACTGTTGGCGGGAGAAGCGGTCAGTGCGGTTGTCGACCGGCGGGCGAAGATCATCATTCTTTCCGATAAGGGTGTGACCAAGGACCATGTGGCGATTCCGATGTTGCTGGCGGTGGGCGCGGTGCACCAGGAACTGATTCGTACCGGGGTGCGCGTGCGCTGTGATATGTTGGCGGAAACGGGGGAAGCCCGCGAAGTTCACCAGATCGCTTGTTTGCTGGGTATGGGCGTGAATGCGGTGAACCCGTATCTCGCGTTTCAAGTGGTGAGTCAGCTCGCAGTCGACGGCGAAGCGGGCGAAGGCACGACGGCGATCCAAGCCCGCCAAAACTACGCGACGGCGATCGAAGCAGGTCTGCGTAAGATCATGGCCAAGATGGGTATTTCCACGCTCTTCAGTTACCGCGGAGCGCAGATTTTCGAAGCTCTCGGGGTGTCGCACAAGGTCATTGAGGAATGTTTCTTTGGCGTGCCATCGCCCATCGGCGGAGTTGATTACGTGCATATCGCTGAGGCCACGTTGACGCGTCATGCGAATGCCTTCCCGGAACTCGATTCAGCCGACCCGGACAATGCGGGCCAATTGGCGACGGCAGAGCTCAAGCCCGAAGGCTACTACCGTGTCAACAAGCGCGGCGAAGGCGAGTATCACGCGTGGAGCCCGAAGCTGATTGCTTCGATGAACAAGTTTAACCGCAAGGGTGATTTCGAGGCCTTCCAGCCTTGGAAAGAGCAGGCCGATCTGCATCAACCCGTGGCCTTGAAAGATCTGCTCAAGATTCGTTTCCCCGCGGAGGGAGTCGCACTTGATGAAGTCGAGGGGATCGAAGACATCCGGAAGCGTTTTACGACGGCGGGTATGTCGTTGGGGGCGCTCTCGCCCGAGGCGCATGAAGCTCTCGCGATCGCGATGAATCGCATCGGCGGTAAGTCCAATTCTGGCGAAGGAGGCGAAGATCCCGAGCGTTACTCGCAGCGGGCGAATGGCGACAACGCGAACTCCGCAATCAAACAAGTTGCGTCGGGTCGTTTCGGTGTCACCGCCGAGTATCTCGCTAATGCCAAGGAGATTGAGATCAAGATGGCGCAGGGCGCAAAACCTGGCGAGGGCGGTCAACTGCCCGGGCACAAGGTGTCGCCGATGATCGCGACGCTGCGGTACTCAGTGCCGGGGGTGACCCTCATTTCACCGCCTCCTCATCACGACATTTATTCGATCGAGGATCTCGCGCAGCTGATTTTCGACCTCAAGGAAGTGAATCCTCGCGCCAAAGTTTGTGTGAAGCTCGTTTCTTCTTCCGGAGTCGGCACGGTCGCTGCGGGCGTGGCGAAGGCTTATGCCGATGTGGTGCTCGTCTCCGGCCATGATGGGGGCACCGGGGCATCGCCGCTGGCTTCAATCAAGAACGCGGGTTCGGCGTGGGAAATTGGAGTCGCCGAGGCGCATCAAGTGCTCATGCAAAACGGTCTGCGTGGTCGCGTCGTGCTCCGAACGGACGGCGGTATGAAGACCGGTCGAGATATTGTGATCGCGGCGCTACTGGGTGCCGAAGAGTTCAACTTCGGCACGGCGGCACTCATCGCGGCGGGCTGTGCGATGTTCCGGGTCTGCCACTTGAATACGTGTCCGGTCGGGGTGGCGACCCAGCGCGAAGATCTGCGGGCAAAGTTCCGGGGTAAGCCGGAAAACGTGATTAATTTCTTCAACGCGGTGGCCGAAGACGTGCGGCTTTACTTAGCCAAACTCGGGGCTCGCTCGGTCAATGAAATCATTGGTCGCGTGGACCTGCTTGAGCAGATCGATGACCCCGCCAATCCTAAGACGAAGCTCATCAACCTCTCCGGTTTGCTGCACAACCCCGACCCTTCGGGCGAAGCCGAACGTTACCATCAACGCGAGCGCAACGAGCGTTTCGGTGGCGAAGGTTCGCTTGATGAAGCCATTCTACAGGAGGCTCGCGACGTGATTCTCGGTAAGTCGGCCCGTCTCGTGGCGCGCTACAAGATCACCAATGTTAATCGCGATATCGGCACACACTTGGCTGGTCAGATCGCCTACCAAAAGGGCAATGCGGGACTCGCCCCGGGGACGATCGATCTCACCTTCACGGGTTCGGCCGGACAGTCGTTTGGCACGTTCCTCGTAAACGGAATTCGTCTGACGTTGAATGGCGAAGCCAACGATTACGTGGGCAAGGGCATTAATGGGGGCGAGATCATCATCCGGCCCCAGGACAACTCGACCTTTGAGTGGCACAAGCAATCCATTGCGGGTAACACCTGCCTTTACGGCGCCACGGGCGGATTCTTATTCGCAGCGGGCCGCGCGGGCGAACGTTTCGGCGTGCGAAATTCGGGTGCAACTGCCGTGGTTGAAGGCATTGGTGATCACGGTTGTGAATACATGACCGGGGGTAATATCGTCGTGATTGGACCGACCGGTAAGAACTTCGGTGCGGGCATGAGTGGCGGTTTGGCGTTTATTTACGATGACGAAGATAAGTTCGAGAAGCGGATCAACCCGGCGATGATCGGGCTGGAGCGTTTGTCGGATGAAGAGGAAATCGCCGGACTCGTTTCGCTCATCAGCGTGCATGCCACCCTCACGAGTTCGCCGTATGCGCAGGATCTGCTCAAGAACTGGGACACCACGGTGAAGAAGTTCTGGAAGGTCGTGCCGTTCGCCCCGACACCCGAAACTCCGAAAGCGCTCTATCGTTTCGATGAGGCCAAAGCGCCAGCGTTGGTTTAGGCAGACGATCTAATCAAATCAGTTTTCGCGACTGCACTCGACGAGGAGTGCGGTCGTTTTTTTTAGTTGCTGCGGACTCGGGGGTAAGGGGGTCGAATCACGCGTGCGATCTGTCCCCCGTTCTCAATCTAGGCTGAAATCTAAGCGGATGTTGTGGCAGTTTGGGGTGCTGTATTTCAGCGAGGGTGCGCCGATTGGTTTCTTGTGGTGGGCGATGCCGACGTTGTTGCGCACGGAAGGAGTGGCGGTGGAGCGAATCACGGCGCTGACGGCGGCATTGGTCTTACCGTGGACGTTGAAGTTTTTGTGGGCACCGCTGATTGACGCGCTCCGCGGACCGCGATGGGGTTTTCGGCATTGGGCGGGAGCGGCTCAGATCGGGATGGGTTTGGCGTTGGTGCCGTTGTGTTTTATTGATCCCGGCGAGACTTTTGCCTGGTGGTTTGCGCTGCTACTGACGCATGCGGTGTGCGCAGCCACGCAAGATGTGGCGATCGACGCCTTGGCGTTAAAAGCCGCGGACGAGCGGGCGCGGGGAAAACTGACGGCGGCCATGCAGGCGGGGATGTTGGTGGGCAGAAGTTTATTCGGTGGCGGCGCAATCTTGGTGGCGGGTTACGCGGGGTGGCCGGGAGTTTTTGCGGCACTAATTTTGGCGGTGTGGAGCGCGTTGGCCGTGTTGTGGCGGATGGATCCGGAACCGCCGATGGAGACGGTCGTGGAATCCAAGCTACACACCTTTGCGACGACGTTACGCGAAGGGTTTGCCCGGCGCACGACGTGGTGGGGTTTGGGGTTTGCGCTGTTGGCCGGGGCTGGGTTTGAGGCCGCAGGCGCACTGGCTGGGCCGCTGTTAATCGACTCGGGCGTGACGGCAGAGTCGACGGGGTGGTTCTTTGCGGGACCGGTGGTGGTCGCGATGGCGTTGGGCGGTGTAGTCGGTGGACTGTGGGCGGATAACGGTTCGCGGGTGTCGCGGGTGTCGTTGGCTTCGGTCGGGGTCAGTCTCGGCGTCTTGGCGGTGGGGTTCGCGGCGCTAAGTGGCGCGACGGGTGCCGGGTTGATGGGATGTTTAGCGGGGTTGTATTTAGGTATCGGATGCTTCACGGCCGCGTCCTATGCGCTATTCATGGATCTCACGGATCCAAAGATAGGGGCGACCCAGTTTAGCACGTTTATGGCGGCGACCAATGGCTGTGAGGCGTGGGCGGTTTGGATGGGAGGAAAGTTGGTCACGCGTTTTGAATACGGGCCCGCGTTTATCGCGATGGCAGTCGTGGGTCTGTTGGGATTGTTGTTCCTGCGGCCACTTCGAACGCGGCGAAAATGAATCGACGGAGAGAGTTGAGCCTAGGTCAAAGAACGAACTAGGGTGAGGGAATGATCATTGATGTTCACACCCACTTGAACTGCTACGACGAAACTCAAGTAGTGCCCTTGCAGGCGCGGTTCGAAGCACTCCAAGAATCAATGGCGTCTAACGGGGTTGGCCATGCGTTGGTGCTGACATCTTACACCGTCAACGAGCATCGGCCTTCGACGAAAGAGGTGGTGGAGATTACGAAAGATTGTCCGTCTATGTCGGTGGTTGCCGGCATCAGCTTCCTCAACTTCAAGCAGCGCGACTTGTCGGAGTTGAGCGATTATCTCGAAGCGGGATTAGTCAAGGGCTTGAAACTGTATCCGGGTTACGAACCGTTTTATCCGTATGATTCCCGGTGCCGGATTCTCTATGATTTGGCGTTGGAATATGATGTGCCGGTGATGATCCACACGGGGGATACTTACTCACCTAAGGCGAAGGTGCGTTATGCCCATCCGTTGGCAGTGGATGACGTCGCGGTGGATTTTCCGGAATTGAAATTACTGATTTGTCATGTGGGTAACCCCTGGATTCGCGACTGTATGGAAGTCGTCTATAAGAATAAAAACGTGCATGCGGATATCTCGGGTTTGGTGTTGGGTGATTTCACCGAACGATTTGAGAAATTTATGGTGGAGCAGGTGAAAGACATGGTGCTTTACGCGGGTGATCCGAACTACCTGCTCTACGGCACCGACTGGCCCATCTGTCGGATGCACACGTATTTGAAATTTGTGCGGAGCCTCGATCTTTCCGAGGAGCACTACCAAAAGATCATGTGGAAGAACGCCAACCGGTTCTTCAAACTGGGCCTTGCGCCCGCCGAATAGGCGCGGTCGAATTTCTCGATATGGCTAAATCCAAACCTATTCCAGGATCGACCGGGGAAGTGCTCACTTGTTTGCCGTCGCCGTATATTCCGCACGGTGCGACGGGGTTATTGTATCTCCCGCGGATGATTGCGAAGTGCCATTACGTGAAAAAACACGGCGAGTTACCGAAGAGTTATCGGAAGAATTACAAGCGAGGGCTGGATCGATTTATCTCGATGCATCTCGGGGTGGAGCCGGCGCAGATCGAAGAGGCGGTGCAATCGGCAGCGAACGATGCGGAAGTGGATGCGAATCTATTGGCGCTGTTTCCGGATGATGTTCGAGCGATGAACTGGAATCGTGAACTGGTGCAGAAAGGGATGACGGTAGCGGGGCGTGAATTCTTGGCCGAGGCGCTCACTCACATGGGCTGCACTGATCGGATTGGGGAAATCATCAGTGTGCCTGATCTCATCGATTTCGATGAGGGGCGGATCGAGTAGGTGCGGGTGGCGTTGGGTGGGGTTGGCGGAACCGAGAGGCAGGGGCTGTCGGGGCGTAAAGACCCGATCCACGTTGGCCGCGTCGAATCGTTATTGCCGGTCCACGGGGGTGAGGGGCAGGAAGCCGAGGTCGTTGGTGAGGGAGCCTTCCAGTCCGCCGCCGTTCCAAGTCGTGCCGGCGTCATCGGACCAGGCCGTGCCTTCCTCGAAGGTGCCGACCCAGAGGTGACCGGAGGAGGGGTCGTAGGTCAAGGTGAGCACGTTTTGGCTGGGGAGACCGGTGGGACGATGGTGCCAAGATTTACCGCCGTCGGAGGAGGTGTAGACGCCGGTGCCCCAACCGCCGATGGCGAGGTTTCGGGCATTGGATGGGTCCACGGCACAGGCATAGACATTTGCTGCAGCGACAGCCGGTGCGGTGGGGTGCCACGAATTGCCTGAATCGGTGGAGCGCCAAGCGCCGCGACCTTCGGTTACGGCGAGCCAAACCTTAGGCTGTTTCACGCCATGGCGCAGGCGCAGTACGTGAACCGCGGGGACGTCGGTGACGCGTTGCCAGGAGTCGGCGCCGTTGTCGGAAACGAAGAGTCCGCCGGCGGTGCCGACGAAGAGTCGTCGAGGGTTCTGCGGATCGATGGCAATCGTGCGGGAGAACTGTTCGGGCAGGCCTTGATCGACCGAGTCCCAGCTTTCACCACCGTCGGGTGAACGGACAATCCCCCAACCGGAAGCAGCGTAGACGGTCTGGCCGTTGGTGGGATCGATGACGATCGCGGTGACGTCACTGACGCGCCAGTCGGTGACGAGGCGCCACGTTTTCCCGGCGTCGAGACTGCGCACGATGCCATTGCCGCAGGCGAGGAAGATGCGGGACGGGTCGGACGGGTCGACGGATGCGCTGGCGACTTGTTGGATCTTGGGTCCAAAAGGCATCCATCCTTTTTCGGGATCCCGCACGAAGATGCCGGCGTCGGTGGGGATCGAGGAGTTTTTCTGCGCTTTTGTGAAGGCGGCGGCGGTGAACAGGAGTTCCGGGGGTTGGGCCGGGAGGGAGAATGAGTTGAGGACGAGCGCCCCAAGGATAAGGATTCGTTGCGTGGGTTTCATGGTTGGGCGGGGCTCACGTGACTTGCGTTGGTGGATTGGCGAAAATCGAGCACTTGAGAAGTGTCATCGTGGCGCATGGTGAGTTGATTGCTCCCGCGGGCGGACTGAGCAAAAGGTCCGTCGAATAGGGGCCAGTTGGCGTAGTCGACCGGTTGGTTATCGATCGTGGGGGTTTCGCCGTAGGTGGCGGTGATGGTGGCCCCGTCGAGCGTCGTGAAGGTCGCGGTGGCTTGGGGGGACAGGGCGAACGAAAGGGGCAAGGCTTTGATGGCGGCTTGGAACGCTTCGAATGATTCAAAGTCGCCCACGTTGGCGATCTGGGTGACGTAGCCGTTTTTCGGGGCCTCGCTGACATAAACCTGGTGGCCGGTGCCCCATTCGGTGTGGCCGCTGCTGATCCAGGCGCCCGCGCCGCCGGCGAGAAGTCCGGTCCAGTCGGTGGGCCGCCACTCGCCGGCGACAAAGGGCCGATAGGCAATGTAGGTGGGGCCGCCTTGAGCGAAGATCCAGCCGGTGGGGTCTTCGACGCGGTTGGTGAGATCGCGGGAGAAGAAGGTATTGAGATGAGGGAATTGGGTTCCGGCGGGGATGTCGTAGAGTCCGACGATGGCGGACTCGTGTTGCACGATCTGTTCGTGAGGCGAGCCGCTCATGAGTTTATCGGGGGAGTTGTAGTCGACCTTGGAGCGGGCGATGAGGTCGACGACGGTATCCCAGTCGGCCCCAAAATACATGGTGCCCTCGAGCTCGGAGTAATAGGGGTGGAGGGCGAAAAACGTATTGGATTTACCGAGGGGTTTTTCTTCGTGCCAGATCATGCTCCACGTTTGCTGTTGGATGGGTTGGAGGAGGCCGCCTTGGCTGGAGCCGAGGAGATAGTCGGGATCGACGTAGCTGTATTTGTAGACGGGCACGGTGTCGTGGCCCTCGATCTTGATGGCATCGGGTCCCTGGTGGCGCATGCGCCAGCGGGTGCGTTTCAGTTCACGATGCACGTAGGGCTCTTCGCGATCGGTGGCGATGCGCTCGAGGATCGCGGGAGGGCGATAGCCACTCAGTGAAACGAGGAGGGATGCGCCGTTAAGCTGCATTTCACCTTGGCCCCAAAGTAGCCAAGCGAGGGAAGAGGACGCGGCGAGGGCGGGTTGCACGGCGTGTTTGGGGTAGATGCGGCTATGCGCTCCGCCGTAAACGCCGTCGAGGTTTTCGACCGCGAAATCGAGGAGGTCGTAGTTGAGCATCATCTCGGCCTGATGTCGCAGTTCGGGATCTTGACACCAGCCGGCGAGGAGGGTCATCGCGGAGACGTAGGGGTCGATGTAGTTGGGTGAATCATACTCGCCGCGGCCGTAGGCCGAGGTGATGTGGAATGTGTGGAGCAGGTATGCTTTGGCTTCGGCGCGGTTCTCGGCGGAAGTCTTGCCGTTATACCATTCGCGGCCGGGGAGGTCGGGCCAGTGTTCGGCGGCGAGGTAGAGACTGGCGTAATACATCAACCAATGATTCTCGGTATCGCCGCGATAGGGAAAGTAGGTGCGCCAGGCTTCCCGGATGTGGGCCCAGTCTTGGTCGTTGAGGTGGGGCGCGCCGGCTTTCATGACGAGAGCCATCGGATACATCCAGAACATGGCGCCAGAGGGATTGGCGGTGAGGGCTTTGAGGCGAGCGCGGGCCCACTCGAGGTGGGTACCTTGGGCGAAGTTGACCGCTACGTCGTGTAAACCACCGCGATCGAGGTCGGCCGGATCGGTGCGGGCGAGGTAACCGGCGATGAGTTCTTCGCGTCGCTCTTGGTAGGCGAGAGCCATTTCTCCATCGGAAAGTTGAGACGGAGCGGGATATTGAGCCGAGACGGCGAGGGAAAGGCTGCAGAACAGGATTAGAAAAGCGATTGAACGCCTAGGCCGAAGATGGGGGATCATGGGTGAGGATGAGATTGGGGCACAATATCCGGTTGAGGAAGTGCAAGCCGGGTGAAAGTTTAGGCGAAGAGAAAGGGTGACACTAATACTTGAGGGAGAAGCTCAGGCCGATTTGACGGCCACCATTAGAGGACTAATTTAACCGGATATGCCCAAGAAGAAACTACAGGCTCGAGTTAAGGTGCGTCGGGCGACCAAGACCGATATCCCGGAATTGATCAAACTGAACATCGCGGCCTATCCGGTGCTGGCGGACGATAACATCGTTTGGGGAGCGTCGCATCTGGAGAGTCATTTGCGGATCTTTCCGCGCGGGCAGTTTGTGGCGGAAGTGGATGGTAAGGTGGTGGGTGCGGCATCGACGCTCGTGGTCGATATGGGACCCGACACCCTGCGTAACCACACGTGGTCCGGCATCACCGACAGCGGTTACTTCAACAATCATACGCTGCAAGGTGACACCCTGTATGGGGCCGATGTTTACGTGCATCCCGATGCGCGGGGGGTGGGGGTGGGCGCGGCGCTTTACGAAGCGCGCCGCCAACTTTGTAAGAAACTCAACAAGCGTCGTATTCTAGCCGGAGGTCGGTTGTGGAACTACAAGGACCACGCGAGTAAGATGACGCCGCAGGAATATGCGGAGCGGGTGGTGGCGGGAGAGTTCCGTGATTTAGTGCTGAGTTTTCAGTTGCGCGAAGGTTTCCAGTTGCGCGGGGTGATGCCGAATTACCTGCTCGATCCCTTCAGTCACAACCACGCGAGTTTGATCGAGTGGTTGAATCCTGACTGCAAACCCCAGCACCGCGGTGCCCGTAAGGTGCGGGTGGCGTGCGTGCAGTATCACATGCGCGAAGTGACCTCGTTTGCAGATTTCGCCCGGCAAGTGACTTACTTCACCGATGTCGCGGCCGATTCGGATGCGGACTTTGTGCTGTTTCCCGAGTTATTTGCGGTGCAGTTACTGTCGATCACGAAGACGAAATCACCACGCGAGGGGTTCAAGCAGCTGGCCAAGTATGCGCCGAGGGTGGTCGCGCTGCTGCAACAGCTCGCGATCAAGTATGGCGTAACGATTATTGGCGGCAGCCATCCGACCCGGGTGGGTAAGGAGTTGAAGAATGTTTGCACAATTTGTTTGCCCGATGGATCGCTGGCCGAGCAACCGAAGCTACACATCACGCCGAACGAGCGGACTTGGTGGGGGATTACGGGCGGTGATTCTTTGCAGGTGGTGGATACCCCGACCGCGAAGATTGGCGTATTGATTTGTTACGATTCGGAGTTTCCGGAAGCGGCGAGGCATTTGGCCGACCAAGGGGCGGAGATTATCTTTGTGCCGTTCTGCACGAATGACCGGCACGGCTACTTGCGCGTGCGCATTTGTGCGGCAGCGCGAGCGGTGGAGAACCAAGTCTACGTGGCTCTCGCGGGTAATGTGGGGAATCTGCCCGACGTTGAAAATATGGACGTGCAATATGGGCAGTCCGCAATTTTCACCCCGTGTGATTTTGCGTTTGCCCGTGATGGTATCGCGGCGGAGGCCGAATCGAATGCGGAGACGGTGCTGATTTGCGATCTAGACCTTGATGACCTGCATGAGTCTCACGAACTGGGCACCGTGACGCCGCGACTTGATCGGAGAGAGGATTTATTTAAGCTCACTACGTCGCTGCGTGCGCCAGAGCGACGTCCGCTTGACGAAGTGGGACCGCTAGGGACGCAACGAGGTTGGGGCGGGGCTGTTCGGGATAAAACGTAGGGTGGCTTGCCAAAGGGCGAAGAGATGGTTGCGCTCCGCGATATGATAAAAGGTCAAAGCGTGGTCTGTATTAACGATAAGTTCTCCGACATGGTGCGGGCGCTGTATCAGCAACTGCCTGGGGCAGGGAAAACCTACACCATTCGAGAGGTCTTTTTGGGGCGGGAGAAAATTGTGAAGGGCGGTGATTCGGCCACCGTGGGTTTGTTGTTGGAAGAACTGACAAATGCGGTGGATCCGTTTCACGTCGAACGGCAGGAGCTGGGGTTTTCGTCGGAACGTTTTGCCCCGCTAGAAGAACTGCCGCCGGAAGAGGCTTATGCGGAAGCGGAGGGTGAAATGGAATTGGTCGGGCCGGGGCCGGGGCCGATCAAATGGGATGTGAACTAAATTCGAGTGATCGGCGGAGCCGCGCGCACGAATTAAAGAGTTCGAGGCGGCTCGGTTTTTAGATCCAAAAAAGCAGCCGTCCAATCAAGGACGGCTGCTTGGTAGGGATTAACAGCAGAAGAGAATTACTTCTTCTTAGCAGCGGCCTTCTTAGCTGGAGCCTTTGGTGCGACAACCTTTGGCGCGACAACCTTTTTGGCTGGGGCTTTCTTGGCGACAGCCTTCTTGGCTGGGGCTTTCTTAACCGCAGCTTTCTTAGCCGGAGCCTTTTTGGCAGCGGCCTTTTTGGCTGGGGCTTTTTGAGCAGCGGCCTTTTTGGCCGGTGCCTTTTGAGCTACAGCCTTTTGGGCTGGGGCTTTTTGAGCAGCGGCCTTCTTTGCAGGGGCCTTCTTAGCGGTCTTTTTGGCTTTAGCCATAGTGTCTCCTATTTGGGGATCGTTGTGTTGGTTCTGATCTGAACTTCCGATTGATATTAGCGCTCGGATATTTTGGCGCACCATGCGCCATGTGGCCTGAGCATCAAACACTAGAATCTAATTGCAAGTATCCAGTGATCCATACTTGCAATTTTCTTTCCGCTCTTAATTAGCGGGAAAACCACTAGATATCCAATAATTGAATACGGTAGTTTTTGGGGAAAATCGAGTTAGCCTAGGTTGATTAACGGGCAGAATTACTCAGTATCGGAAAAAAGGATACTCCAGTAAATTTCCGCGTTAAAGCGGAAGATTGATGAGGGACGGGCCGGGGATTTTTTGAGGATGCCGGGGGCCGATTTACCTTCGCTCGATCCATTCGGCCGTGGCGTAGGACGCGGCCAGGGAATCAACGGACTCATCCCAGGAATCCGGCCAAGGGCACGCGGTGGGATCGGCGTGCAGGAGGGCGCCGAGCTCTAAGATGAAAGTGTTTTCAAATTTGTCCCAATCGATTTCGCCGACGGCGGGTCGCCAGATTGATCCTTGGAACAGCAGCCCGCGTTTGGCGCGTTTTTGGGCAGCACCAGCGATCTTATGGCCCGAAGGGGATTGGATGACGTCAAAAAGTTCGGCGCGATCGAAACAAACCGTGGGTCTGGCACCACCGGAGCAGTCGGGATCGGGGGCGCAATTTTCTTTGATGCCCGCATCACACCCTTGCCGACGAAGGCTCGAGGCCAAGGCGCGATGCACGGCTTCATAGCTTGCCACGGCGCGCGCGTCGTAGAGGGCGTGGCCGCGAGGAATGACGAGAGCGTAAGTCCAGTCATCGCGATGATCGACAATGCCGCCACCGGTCGGACGCCGACACAGTTGGTCGGGAGGGTTGGTTGACAGTTGCTCTCGCACCTCGGCAATTTTTTGACCGAAGCCAAAGGTGCAGGCGGTTTGATGCCAGCCGTAGTGACGAAATCGGGCGTGATCGGAGGCAGGGTAATATTGAAGCGACAGAAAATCGGTCGCCATATTGGTGGCGGCGGAAGCGGCACGCGTTGAAAGCAAGTCGAGGAGCATGGGTGAAGTGACGGGCGAAGCCGGGTTTATTCGAGGGGCAACAACTCGGGGGCGAAATGCCAACCAATGCGCCATCTAACCTGATTGGTCGCAGCGTGAACTTTGGCGGTGCGACGCAACATGATCGTGGCGTTTTTCTTGAGGTGAAACGCAAGCGGAGCGGTTTGGCCGCGCACTAATAAGGTGGCGAGAGCGGCAAGGTGAGGTTCGTGGCCGACAATCGCGAGGTCTTGGATGAGGGGATAGCGGGCAAGTCGGGCTTGAACAAGCAATGGGTCATCGGTGGGGAGAAGCCCGTCGGTTTCGACGACCGCGATATCGGGATTGATGGCTCGGCCCAACAGGATGGCGGTCTCGTAGGCTCGAACCAAGGGACTATGCCAGACTTGAGTGGCGGTGAACGCCTTGCTGGCGCGGAAGGATGTGGCCATCCGCAAGGTGGTTTTGCGGCCACGTTCGCTCAGGACTCTTTTGGTGTCGTCATCGTGAGGTTGAGCGTGACCGTGACGAATAAGGTAGAGACGCATGAGTGAAGCGGTAACTTAAGCGAGATCGAGAAGTCGCCGCACTTCTTGGATGATGGTGCTGAGAGCGAAGGGACGAGGGAGGGAACTTTGACGTTTGAGGGGAATGAAAGCGAAGGGGTGGGCATTCTGGCGGGAGGTGATGAGCACGGAAATTTCAGGAGAATCGCGCAGCAGTTTTTTCACGAATTTTCGATATTCGGTTTCATCGTGATATTGATCGGAGATCACCAGATGCACGGTTTGGTCGTCACCCCGCAGTTGATGCAGGGCTTGGGCGGTGCAGGTGAAATCGCGAACAGAATACCCGTCGGTCGTGAGAATGTCGGCGACCATTTTGCGGATCACGTCATCGTCTTCGATCAAGATGAGGTTTTCACGACCACGGGTTTGCGGCCGAGGGACGAGAGTGCCGGCGGTGGCGGGAGCCGGTTTGTCATGAGCTGGGAAAAGCATCTCAAAAGTCGCCCCCTGACCGGGAGCACTTTTGACGACGATCTGACCTCCGCTTTGCGTGACGACCCCGTGGGCCAGGGCGAGTCCGAGTCCAGTGCCGAGGCCTTCGCCTTTGGTCGTAAAAAACGGGTCAAAAACGATTTGGCGAGTGGCCTCATCCATGCCGCTACCGTTTTCCGTAATACTGAGGGCGACGTAATCGCCAGGATTGGCGTCGGTTATGCGAAGATTTTGCCCGGGCTCGATGGTGCGATTTTGAGTCGAAATGATGATATGGCCGCCTGCCCCGGTGGCATCGCGGGCATTGATACAGAGGTTGAGGATGACCTGTTGGATTTGAGCCGGATCGACGAGGATGTTTTTCGCGTGGGGATCGAGATCGAGTTCGAGGGAGCGCTCTACTCCGCAGATGCGGGAGAGAATTTTGGCGTTTTCCGCCACGAGTCGATTGGGCTCGATGAGGCGGGGATCCAGTTCTTGGCGCCGACTGAAGGCGAGCAGCTGGCGCACGAGGATAGTGGCGCGTTGCGCCGCTTGATGGATCGCGAGGATTTCGTCGCGGCCTTTGCCTTGCGGGCCGATGGTTTCGTGGAGAATTTCACTGTAGCCGTTGATGACGGTAAGGAGGTTGTTGAAGTCGTGCGCCAAGCCGCCGGAGAGGCGCCCAACGGCATCAAGGCGCTGCGAATGAATGAGGGCGTCTTGTAAGCGGCGGTTGGCCGTCATATCGCGATAGGTGATCACGATGTGGGTGATGCGGCGGCGCGAGTCGGTGAGGGCGGTGAGGGTCCAAGCGACGTAGATTATGTTGCCGTGTTTATGTTGGAGGTCGCCTTCGCCTTCGAGGGGATCGGCGGCGGGCAGGCGTTGATGCCAGCGCCGCATGATGGGCAAACCTGCCCGCTTCGTGTGGAGGATGCCGTGAAACTCTCCGACGAGATCCGCCGCCGTGTATCCGCTGATCTCGCACATAGCGTCGTTGACGTGGCGAATGCGGAGTCCGTTGCGCTCAAAACCGCGGTGGGCCACGACGACGCCCTCGTTGATGCTCTGCACCACTCCGGCGAGGAGTTTGAGAGAAGGCGGACGGGGCGGGCGTGATTGATTCACGAAGGGAGGTTGGAGGGAGCTCACCGTGGTTTACGGTGCGAGGCGTTCGATGGTCCAGCCATCGTCGGTGCGGCGGTAGCGCAAACGATCATGAAGCCGATTACGGCGACCTTGCCAGAAGTCTACCGTCGTGGGCGAGACGCGGTATCCTCCCCAGTGCGGCGGGGTCGGAACGATTTGGCCAGCGTAGCGTGTTTTGATCGCATTCAAGCTGGCTTCGAGGGTGTCGCGATCGGGCACGATGGTGCTTTGAGCGGAGGCCCAGGCACCGAGTTGACTGCCGAGGGGGCGACTTTGGAAATAGGCGTCGCTTTCCTCGCGGGAGACCTTGGTGACGGTGCCAGCGATAATGACTTGGCGTTCTAGTTCGAGCCACGGAAAGACGAGTGACGCACGGGGGTTGGCCGCGAGATCGCGCCCCTTGAGGCTTTCGTAGTTGGTGAAGAAAGTGAAGCCGCGGCCGTCGACGCCCTTGAGGAGCACGGTCCGGGCGGAGGGCATGCCTTCGTGATTCGAGGTGGCGAGGGTCATGGCGTTGGGCTCGTTGAGCTTGGCGGCCTCGGCTTCACCGAACCATTGGTCAAATTGACGGAAGGGATCGCGGGCGAGATTGCGCTCGTGTAGGCCGGCGAGTGAGTAGTCTTTGCGAAGATCGGCGAGCGGGGACATAATGCGCTAAAGGGAGCGCTTTGGTTTGATGGTGTCAAAATTCATCTCGGGAATGGCGCGCGTTTGGGGGAGAGGTTTTGATCTTGGGATGGACCCGGGAGTTGCGCAGAATTCGGGGCAATGAACCCAACCGAATACCTTTCACAGCATTCTCAGGATTTAGTCGATTTGCTGAGAGATCTCGTGGTCTGCGACACGACCAACCCACCGGGTCGTCACTACGATGAAATCACGCAACGGTTGGTGGGCGAGTTGCAAGGAGCGGGATTGACGGCGCGCCGAATTAAGATGCCAAAAGCACTGCAGCGCGCGGCGTTGCCGGAAGCGCAATGGGATTATCCGCGCTACAATGTGATCGGTCAGCGCAAAGTGCGGGGGGCGAAGAAGACGATCCACTTTAACGCCCACTACGATGTGGTGCCGGTTTCGGGTCAGTGGCGGCACGGCGACCCGTTTAGCGGAACGGAGGACCGGGGGTGGATTTACGGGCGAGGCACGGCGGATATGAAAGGATCGATCGCGGCGCTGGTGTTGGCGTTGCGAGCTTTAAAAGCGACCGGTCAAACGCCGTTGATGAACGTGGAAGTGTCTTTCACGGCGGACGAGGAAACGGACTCGGTCTTGGGGACTGATTGGCTCACGGCGAGTGGCCCGATCAACCCTGACTATGCCGTGGTTTTGGAGGGGGGAGAGGGGGATCACATCTGTTGCGGGCACAATGGGTTGACGTGGCTAGAAGTCGTGGTGTCGGGCCAGGCGGCACATGGATCGCAGCCCGATCAAGGCGTGAATGCGTTGGAGAAGATGGCGGCGCTGCTGCTGGGTTTGGAGCCCTACAAGAAGCGGCTGGCGGAGAGCTCGTTTACCTCACCGGAAGGGGTGGTGATGCATCCCACGGTCAACTTGGGAGGGGTTTTTGAACAGGGGCCCGGGGGGAAGATTAACACGGTGCCGGCAGAGGCGCGTTTCACGATTGATCGCCGCGTGCTCGCGACGGAGAAGGTCGCGGTGGTGGAGCGGGAGTTGCGGGCAGAATTGAAGCGGGTAGCGGCTTCAATTCCGGGCTGCCGAATCAAAATTAACAAGATTTCGGAGAATCATCCCTGTTTCAGTGAGCCGGAGGGGCCGTTTTGCGAAGCGATGGCGCAGAGCTTGGCAAAAGTGCGACGAAGGCCGGCGGGATTTCGGGTTTCGAACGGATTCAACGATATGAATTTCTTCGTCACGCGAAAAAAAATACCGACCCTGGGCTGGGGACCAGGCGGGGTAGAATGTCATGCGATCGACGAGCGAGCGCGGGTGAAGGATTTGGTCGATGCGGCAAAGGTTTATGCGGAGTTGATCACGACGTTTGCGGGTTGAATTTCGGGGACAAAAGGTGCGGCGGCTTGCGTCAAAGGGTGAGAGTCGACTAGAGGTTGTGCTCTGTGCCTGTTGAACCTCTGCTTTACGAATCCCACTGCCATACGCCGCTGTGCCACCATGCCATCGGGGAACCGACCGAATATGCCGAAGAGGCCCTGAAGAAGGGACTGAAAGGAATCATCTTCACGTGCCATTGCCCGTTGCCCGATGGCATCAGCAAGTCGGTGCGGATGTCGCCGGTAGAGTATGAGTTTTACCACACGATGATTCGTAAAACGCAGGAGAATTTTGCCGGACGCCTTGATGTGCGCGTGGGACTGGAGAGTGACTATTATCCGGGGGTGGAGCCATGGTTGGAAAACCTGCATGGGCGGCACCAACTGCATCATGTGTTAGGTTCGGTGCACCCGCAGGTGAGTCACTACCGCGACAAATACGATACGGGCACGGCGTTTGAGTATCAGCAGGTGTATTTTGAGCATTTGGCGGAGTCGGCGGAGACGGGGCTCTTCGATACGCTGGCTCATCCTGATTTGATCAAAAATATGGCGCCGGAAGCGTGGGACTTTAAGCGCATCCAGCCTGATATTGAGCGGGCGTTGGATCGGATCGCGGCGACGGGGGTGGCGATGGAGATCAACACGAGTGGCTTGCAAAAGGCGATCGAGGAAATGAACCCAAGCGCTTCGATGCTCGCATTGATGCTCGCGCGCGGAATTCCGGTGGTGATCGGGTCTGACGCTCATGTGCCGACGCGGGTCGCGGCGGATTATCCGCTGGCTTTGCGCACGTTGCAAGGGGTGGGCTTTACGGAAGTGAACGTATTTTTGGAACGGGTGCGGCAACCGATCGCGATCAAGGATGCGCTGGCCTCGTTGGGCGAAGCGTAGTTAAAAAATGAAAACGATGCAGATCGATCATGGGGAAATTTTTGGGTCGGGCCGCGAGACGGCGCGCGTCTGGTATGGCGAGTGGTTGGGTTTTAAGCCCATGCCTGAGCCTGCGGACTGGGTAGAGGCCGGGCCAACCCGACTCACGAACGAGGGAGGCGCGACGATGCCGGCGTTGTTGACGAGGGACTCTGGCGCGAGCGACCGCGTCGCCCGAGGGTGGTGCCGCTGGGCGTTTCGAGTAAGGGAAGCAGCGTTGCTGAACTGGCCGAAGGGTTTCCGTGATTCGGGTCAGGCGCCCGAGGGGCCCGGTGATCACGGCAAGGTGTGGTCGGCTTACTTTTCGGACCCGGGGGGGGGCGCGCTGGAGGTGGCCACCTATGATGATGACGAGGTGCGGGAAGTTGCGGAGGAAACGAAGTGAGCGAATTGAAGGATAAGCGTATCGCGTTGTTGGGCTTCACGCGCGACGAGGTCGCCGCGTTGATTGAGTCGTGGGGATTTAAGGCGGTGCATGCGGCGAAGATTTGGCGGCATCTGTATCGGTTGGGGCGCGATGATTGGGCGGAGATCGACGGCTTGCCGAAGGAGTTGGCGATCAGGCTCACGGGTGAGACCCGGACGGATTTGTTGCCCATTACGCGGGAGACGCATTCGAACGACGGATTTACGCGGAAGTATTTACTGGGGCTCGACGATACCCGGCAGATTGAGACGGTGTTGATGCGTTATTCGGGACGGGTTACGGCGTGCATCAGTTCGCAAGTCGGCTGTGCGATGGGCTGCGTGTTTTGCGCGACGGGGCAGATGGGTTTTGCGCGTCATCTGACGACGGCAGAAATCGTGGCGCAGGCGATGCACGTGGATCGGGTTTTGCGCGCGACGACGGTGGACAATCCGGCGTTGGCTCAAAGCGATCACGAGTCGCCGCATCATCGCCATGAGCGGTTGCGCAATATCGTGCTGATGGGCATGGGCGAGCCGCTGCACAATTACGATGCGGTGATCAAGGCGACGGAGATTTTGCGCGACACGGTGGGTATCGGGCTGGGCGCGAAGAAGATCACGCTGAGCACGGTGGGGGTGGTGCCGGGCATCATGCGATTGGCGCAAGAGCGGCAACCGATCAATCTCGCGGTTTCGTTGCATGCCGCGACGCAGGAAGGGCGCGCGGCGCTGGTGCCGGCAGCCCGCAAGTGGACGCTCGATCTGCTGATGGATGCGTGTCGGTTTTACGCGGAGACGATGAAGCGTCGGATCTTCTTCGAATGGACTCTGATCGAAGGACAGAATGACCGGGCCGAAGATGCCCATGCGGTGGGGAAATTGCTGCGGGATATTCCGACGCAGGTGAATTTGATTCCGCTGAATCCGACAGACGGGTTTGCGGGAGCGCCGAGCGATGGCGAAGCGGCGAAGCGCTTCCAAGCGGTGTTGGCGGAATATGGGTTACCCAGCACGGTGCGGCAGCGGCGGGGGATCGATATTGCGGCGGGATGCGGGCAGCTGGCGTCGGCCAGTTAAACCGTAAAGCGGATGGAAGGTTGAAATGGCGCGGGGCGGCGTGGCAGGCTGCGGCATGCTTTTACCCCGACGAAGGATTTTTGGATTACTACTGTTGAGTGGTGGGATGGCGGCGTTGGTGCCGGCGGCTGACGAACGGCCGAATATCGTGCTGATCATCGCGGATGATATGAATTGGGATGATTGCGGGGCTTATGGGCATCCCCATATTCGCACGCCGAATATTGATCGATTGGCGGAAGAGGGGATGAGATTTGAGCGGGCTTATTTGACCGCGAGTAGCTGTAGCCCAAGTCGCTCGAGCATTATTACGGGTCGGTATCCTCATAACACGGGGGCGGAGCAGTTGCACTGGCCGTTACCCGGTGAGTCGCGCACATTTGTCGAAGAGTTGAAGGCGAGCGGCTACTACACGGCGGCGGCGGGTAAGTGGCATCTCGGCGATGCGGTGCGCAACCGATTTGACGTGGTGCATGAAGCGTCGATGGCCGGCTTTATTTTACCCACGCCGGGCGCGGATGGGGCGCCGGCCAAGATGGTGGCGAAGTCGCCGAGTGGTTGCGAAGCGTGGGAATCGACGCTGACGGACCGTCCGAAGGATAAGCCGTTTTTTATGTGGCTCGCGGCGCTTGATCCACATCGCGAATACGAGGACGGCGCTTTGATGCCGGGCCACACCAACGAAGATGTGATCGTGCCGGTGCATCTGCCGGATACGCCGGAAGTGCGAGGTGACCTGCGCATGTATTATGACGAGATTGGCCGACTCGACCTCTACGTGGGTAAGGTGATGGCTTTGCTGGAAGAGCAGGGGGTCGCGGATAATACGTTGGTGTTGTTCATCACGGACAACGGGCGGCCTTTTCCGCGCGACAAAACGACGACTTATGAGGGCGGCATTCGCACGCCATGGATTGTGCGGTGGCCGGCTAAAGTGAAGGCGGGGCAGGTGACGGAGAGTTTGGTGAGTTCCGTCGATATCGCGCCCTCGTTCCTGGCGGCGGCGGGCTTGAAAGCCGGCGGTAGTTATGAGGGAGAGAACTTTATCCCGGTGCTCACGAATTCGAAAAAGAAGATCCGTGATTTCGCTTTCGCGGAGGACCATTGGCATGATTATACCGACCACGGACGCGCGGTGACGGACGGTCGTTGGAAACTGATTCGCAATGATTTTTACGACCTTGCGAGCACGCCTTCGGCGGATGCGGGACGGAGCCCAACCTGGGTCGAGATGACGAGGCAATACCACGCGGGCACCCTGACGTATGCCCAGTTGATGTGTTTGGTGGCCCCGCGGGCGCAGTGGGAGCTCTTCGATACGAAGGCAGATCCGAATGAGCTCAATAATTTGGCGAATTCACCGCAGCACGCGGATCAGTTGGCGCGGTTGCGGGGGGCGTTGGGCGAGTGGACGACGGCGACGAATGATTATTTGCCGACAAAACGCACGCCGGATGAATTTGACCGGATCACGGGTGAGCCGGACCACTCGGTGCGCAAGCGCCCGCGTCCGTCCAAGATGGATATGTATGGGACAAACGGGGCTTACTAACGTTGAAGTTGAAACGGGGTTTCGTCGAGCAGCTCCCCTACGTTCTCGGATTTAGCCGGATGTTTTTCCGCCGGTTTGGTGGAGACGTTTGGCAAGGTCGGTGAAGTTGCGATCTCGAGCAGGGTCGGGGGGCGTTTTGCCGAAGAAGTTTTTGGGGTTGGGATTATCCACTCCGTTTTCGAGCAGCCACGCGATGAGTTCGATGGAGAGGGAAAGGGTGGCGGTGTCGGTCGCTCGGTTACATTCGCCGGAAACATGGGAGAGGTGCGGGACCACGATCTCGGCGATCGCGGGTTGGTCGACGGAGGAAGGCAGCGGGAGCGTGGGGGCCTCAGACTGGCTGCGGCGGTGACCGATTGAGCGTGAAGGAGGGGAGCGGTGACGATGGCGGTGGTGGCCAGGAGGGATGAGGTAAGAAAACGGTGGCGATTTTTTTTGGTATTTTTGCGGGCGCTCGCGGAAGGCGTCTTTGCCGATCCAGTGGGCGCTTTTCGACTCGCGGGTGGGTGGGGGCTTCCGCGAGATCGAGGGCAGCGGTGAGGAGGGTTTTGCGGTGGCGTTGACCGATTTGGCGGAGCGCTCAGTTGACGGATTTTTTGACGAAGTTGCGGTCGTCGTCGTCGGCTCGGTCGATGAGGGGGAGGAGGGCGAGGAAGGTGGCGTCGGGTTCTTTTTTGGCGTGCGCGCCGAGGGTGGCGAGTAGGGCGAAGGCGGTGCGGCGTTCGAACCCGGGCTCGCGGTTGGCCCAGGCGGGGACTTTTTCGAAAGCGTAGGGCGGGCGGCGAAAGACGTTCAGGCAGACCTAGTCGCAGAGGTCCCAAGTATCGAAGTCGGTGGTCCCCGCAGCCATGAGTTCGGGCGTGCATGGCGGGGGATCGGCGGTGAGGGAGGCAAGCCACTGGGCTTCGTGAATGGGGTGGGCCCAAAGGGCGGGTGCCAGAGTGTGGTGGTGACGGGGTGATTTGGCGAGGTCACGGAGAATGACCCTGGAAAGACCGAGAAGTTCGGTGCGGGGCCGAATACCGAAACGGTTTTGGCCGGCGACGTTTTGGGGGTTGGCGAAGCGGCGGACGTGGGCGATGAGATCGATCGCGAGTGGGGTGGAGGACGCGGGGGGGGATGTCGGGCGTAAAGCCCGACCCACGTTGGGGGGCGTTAGGCATGGGGATCCGGGTGGTCCGACGCGCCGGCGGGAGAAGGAGAAAGATTATTTTCGGCGAGTGCGGACGGCTTGGGCGAGGGCGTCGAGGACGGGGAGGGTTTCCTCCCAGCCGAGGCAGGCATCGGTGACACTGCGGCCGTAAACGAGGGGCTCCGTGTCGAGAGACTGGGCGCCACCGACGAGATGGCTCTCCAGCATGACGGCGGAAATGGCGGATTCGCCGGCAGCGATTTGAGTGGCGAGCTCGGCAGCGACCAGCGGTTGGCGAGCGGGGTCTTTGCCGCTGTTGGCGTGACTGCAGTCAACCATCAGATGCGGGGGGAGATCGTGGCGGCGGAGGAGTTCGGTGGCCTTTTGGATATGCTCGCGGGAGAAGTTGGGTCCGGCGGTGCCGCCGCGGAGAACGAGGTGAGCATCAGGATTGCCGGTGGTGCCCATGATGGCGGGGGTGCCTTCTCGGGTCAGGGAGGGGAACCAATGGGATTGGGCGGCGGATCGGATCGCATCGACGGCGATTTTCACATTGCCGGCAGTGCCATTTTTAAAACCGACGGGCATGGAAAGACCGGACGCGAGTTCGCGGTGAATTTGGCTTTCGACCGTGCGGGCACCGATCGCTCCCCAACTGACTGCATCGGCATAGAATTGGCCTAGGGTGGTGTCGAGAAACTCGGTGCCGATAGGAATTCCGAGTTGAGCGATATTGACGAGGAGTTGGCGGGCGATGCGGAGGCCTTGATTGATCTGATACGAACCATCGCGGGCAGGGTCGTTGATGAGGCCCTTCCAGCCGACGACGGTGCGGGGTTTTTCGAAATAGACCCGCATGACGATCAGGAGGTCGTCGGGGTGTTGAGCGGCGGCTGATTTTAAGTTGGCGGCGTAGTCCAGCGCGGCGACGGGATCGTGGATCGAGCAGGGGCCGACAACCACGACGAGTCGATCATCGGTGCCGTGCATGATGGCGGCGATGTCTTGGCGGGCTCGATCGATTTGGGCGGAGGCGAGCTGATCGAGGGGGAGGTCTTCGGCCAGCACGCCCGGGGCGATGAGTGGCTTGATTTTGCTGATGCGGAGGTCGGCGGTCTGTGACATGGGGGCCGAACGCTGGTCATTCGCGATCCGAATGGCAAGAAGGAGGGTTTAGTCCTCGTCGGGCTTCTGGGGCAGGTCGCGGGTCGATCGACGCTTGCGAGAGGATTTTGCGCGTTTAGCCCACCGGAGGAGGGGGGGGCTGAACGCGACGAATTCGCCATGCAGAGATTGCCATACCCATCGCGATGGCGGCGAGGACGAGTCCGACGGTGAAAAAGCAGGTCGTTCACGAGGGGTATCCGAATGCCACCGAAGAGCAGGCAATTTGGTCGTGAGAGGATGAGTGAAATTTTATCCTAAGGGCAGTCCAACGTGACGATCTAGGGCGATCGCCCCGGCTTGAGGGAGGAATTAGCTTTGGCCGAGGGCAGAGCGGGCGGCGTTGACTAACGCAGAATCCGGCACGGCGCTGGTTGGGGCGGGGACGCCGAGACGGTTACTGCGATCGGTGAGAGTGAGGTGGGCGAGGGCGGCGGCGTCATTGGAGGCTGGGTCGGCGAGGGGGGACGGGAGCGCGCCGAGCTGTTCGCGGGGCAGCACGTTTTTATCGGCGAGAAAGGTCGAGAGCGATGCTCCGAGCGTATCAATCCAGGCGGTGGGGGAGGTCGGGGGAACATAGGCCATGCCCTCGGCGGGTTTCCACTCGAAGAAGAGACGGATCTGATCGTGCAGTTTGGCGAGTTCGGTGTCGGCGGTGGCGGGCGTCCAACGGGCCTCGAAGCACTTGCGCTCGCGAAAACCTTTGATCTCCCAAAGGCGGAGTGTGAGCGAGAAATCACCGTCTTGTTCGCGGAGCGCGCCGGTGATGACGTAATCGATTTTCGCGCTATTGGAGTCGATGACTTGGCGGATATTATCGGTGGTCCACTCCACTGGGAAGAGCGCGTAGTGGGCCTTTTCTTTGAGGCCGATGGCAGCGAGAGTCGTGTATTGGGGGGAAAAATAGAGAGTCTCGGCGAGCCAGAGAGGGAAGCCGCGGGTGAAGCGGCCGAGAGGTTCTTCGGGGGTTTTCGCCCGGGAATCGGTATCCGTGATTCCGAGGAGAGCGAGCTGACCGATGGCGATGGTTTTGAGGCGATCTCCTTTGGCGGGGAGGAGGTTGGGCACTTCTTCGATGCCGTAGGCCCAGATCGGCTTACTGATGGTGACGAGATTTATTTGCGAGGCGGGACCCTTACCGGAGGCTGAGCCGCGGAGGTTGGCGAGGAGGTCTCCGATGGCGTTGGAGAAGCCCCAGAGGCGATCTTCGAGCTCAGGTTTCTTCAAATCGAACAAGAGATCGAGAACGTGTTGGGCGGATTCGGGACTGTTGAGGGCGAGATAGGCTTGGAGGAGATTAATACCGGTCGCGGGGCCGTGACGTTCGGCATCGTAGCGTTGAGCGATGAGTTCGATTACGGTGCCGACATGACCGGTCGCGCCAAGGTCGCCGGAGATGCGGACGAGCACGTCGGGTCGATCACCGGCGGTGGAACTGAGAATCTCTTCGTAGATGGCTTTGGCTCCGTCGAGGTCGCGAACTTCGAGCAGTTCCAGGGCTTCGGCGAGTTTGGGCGCGACCGGGCCGATGTCCACCGGAGGCGTTTCTTCCATGGGGGTAATCGGTTCGATACCAGGAGGAGGCGCGGGGGAGGATCCGAGACTGGGCATCGCGGGGGAGTTCGTGCCGTTGACGCCTTTGGCGGGCGATTTGCCGGAGGAGGACTTGCCGAGGAAACGATCTAAGAAACCCATGGGGTTACGTTGAAATCCTGCTCTCCAGAATGGCGAGCGGTTTCGGCGGTGCCGGGGCAGGATCCCCGAGCTGGTTTCGGCTTAAATCGTGGTCGATGGGCCAGGACGGGGCGGTAAGCGGGGCTGGGGAGAAAACTGGTTTATGAGGGAAATTACTTAGAATAGACTCATTAAGTTGCAGATCACTCGCATCTATGCTGGGATTTTCGCTATGTATTGCCTCAAAGCCGTCAACTTCGCACAATTTTTTCCGTTTGGTCGAAATACAAGATTAAGAAGAGGGAGAGGGAGTTCGGCCATTTTGGCGGTGGGATTGGCCTTGGGCGGCCTGTCAGCTTCTGCCACTGAGCGATGGGCAGCGGATGAGTCGTTCCAGAGTCCGAGGATATCGCGTTCAGCGATTGCGGATCGGGTGACAGAGGGGCCGGATGGCAAACTTTACCTCAGTTTTTTCAACGGCGGCACGCTGACAGGCGTGAAGGACCGGCCTCAACAGGGCGCGATTATCCGGCTCAATGCCGATGGTTCGCATGACCCGAGCTTCAATATAGGCACAAAGTTAACGTCAGTTTGGGCCATTGCGTTTCAGGACGATGGACAGCTTTTGGTGGGAGGAATTGATGGCACCGAAACGTCTCAAACGGGGTTTCCGCAATACCGAGTGTTTCGTTTCGATCAAAACGGTGGTTGGGATTCCAACTACAATTCCCCGGTGTTTCGCGGAATTCCCCGTTTCATGACTCTGCAGCCTGACGGGAATTTGTTGGTGGTCCCATCCAACGGCGATAGCGGCAACGGGGGTATTGCGACTATCGCTCGTTTGTGGTCGGACGGGGTGCGAGATTGGTCATTTGTCGAGCCCAACTTGGAATGGGGCTGGATTTTTGCACCGCCAGTGGTTGCAGATAATGGGCAGGTTTACATCGGCGGAGTGTTCGACACGGTGGATGGTTTATTTCGTCCGGGAGTGGCGCGGCTCAACGCCGATGGCACCCATGATACGGCGTGGGAACCGACCGGTTTCAGCAGGCCTTTTCAGGTTCGCGGGTTGGCGATGCAGCAGATTGGGGATAACGCGGGTAAATTGATCGTGGCAGCCGGTCCGACCCAGGTCGAGAGCTCGTCGGATCCGGATGCCAATCGTCCGTTGATTCGTCTCAATCTCGATGGCACGATCGACCCCAGTTTCACGTTGGTGACCCAGTCTGAGGCGGGAATGTATAATCGGCCCAGATTGTTGGAACGGTTGGATGACGACTCGCTGGTGATCGTTGGGGGAGGAGTGGCTCGTTTTGATGCTAATGGCGCGCTTTATGATGAGCAGTCCTATACCCGTCCGTTTTTCAGCACGGAGTTTTTCTGGATGGAGGCTTTGGCTGACGGGAGTGTGATCGTGCCGCCGCAATTTGGAGCGACGATCAACGATCAACCCGCACCGATGGTGACAAAATTTGACCCAAGCGGTCTGGTTGACCCAAATTTCAATGCGCCGGAATTGGTGAGCTACCAGTATCCCAGTCGTTTTGAAGTGGTGGCGGACGGTAAGATTCTGACGTGGGGCCGGTTCGACGAAGTGAACGGCGATGAGCGGGCAGGCATCGCGCGGTTGAATTCCGATGGCTCCTTGGATTACGGCTGGGTTGCCGCCGGGTTTCAGGCCCCCTCGTATGTCGTTTCGGCGGATGTGGCGGATGATGGCAGTGTATTGGCTTCGGTCTACAACCCGGATACTTTCGAAACGACGGTCGTGCGTTTGACCGCGGACGGTGGAGCAGATCCCTCCTTTGTATTGGATGGGGCGGTGGCGGCTGATCTCGGCGCGCTCGAAACGACCCTGCTGGCTAATGGTAATATTCTGGTGAATGGCACCGGCCCGCAACGCCTGTTGGATGACACGGTAGGACTCACGCAACTCGACAGCACCGGGGCGATTGAAGTCAATTTTGATGCCTCGGGACTCCCCGCCTTAGGCGCGGTCTATCGCTTCGGGGATGGCTCGTTGGATTCAGTCACGGTGGGATATTTCGAAGTCTTGGGTGAAGACGATACGGGTCGGATTTTGGCCCGCACCTCGGTGGGCCCCTACAATCAACGGGCGGGAGTTATTGATGCGACCTTGGTGCGCCTCCATCCCAATGGAGTCTTGGATACCTCTTTCAACGCCCCGCGGGTCGGGTGGAGCACCAGCGCAGGGTTCCCGAATGTTGATGATGGTGGAGTGTTTTTACAGACTGAGTCGACGTTGGCGGGCTCGCCCTTCCAGGGGTTAAAGGTGCAACCGGACGGCAAAATTTTGGTTTATGGGTTGTTTACCCAGATTAATGGGCAGGCGTCCTCGGGGTTGGCCCGGCTCAACGATGACGGGTCGTTGGATACGACGTTTGATATTGGATCTGGAGCAAAATTCACCTTGGCGGCGGATCGGTTGGCCCAAGTCACCGACGTGCAAGCGACCGCCTCAGGTCGGATTTGGGTGAGTGGTTATTTTTCGAGCTTTGACGGGGTGAGTGCGTCCGGTCTCGTGTTGCTGGAGGCCAATGGTTCGGTGGTCTCCGGTTTCGACAGTGGATTGGAATTGGTGCCTTACACCGGGGGTGATGTCACCACTCGGGTGATCAATGATGAAACCCTGTTGGTCGGTGGAACCCTTCGCCCGGACCGAACGCAGGGATTCCCGGTGCCCTTCCAGCGCATCAGTCGATTAGAGGCCGGGGGATCGACTTGGCTCAATGATACCAGTTTTAATGGTCCGGGTTTCTTGAATGACACTCGCGCCGGTCGAGTGACGGCAGATGCCTCGGGTCGGCTCTACGGCACCTTTGTTAACGGCGGTGAATTGACTGGTGCCGACGGGGTTCAAACTGGTGCGGTCGTGCGAATGTTCGCCGATGGCACGGTGGACACGACTTTTGATATAGGCACTTCGCTGGTGGCCGCATGGGCGGTCCAGCCGTTGGATGACGGCTCGGTCTTGGTTGGTGGAGTGGCCTCGATTGAGGGCTTCCAAACCGGATTTACCAATTATCGGATATTCAAGTTTGATGAAAATGGTGTGATGGATCCGAGCTACCGTTCGCCGCTTTTCGCGGGCCTGCCTCGCTTTATCACGATGCAGCCGGACGGTAGACTGCTGGTGGTGCCCTCGGGAAATAATGGTGGCAACGGGGGAATCGAAGTCATCGCGCGTCTCAATCCTGATGGATCACGGGATGAAAATTTCCATGAGATTAACTTGGACGGTGTCCTCTTCGCTCCTCCGGCACTCGATGCCGAAGGGCGAGTTTACGTCGGGGGTATTTTTTCCGATGTGGATGGAGAATTTCGCCCTGGGGTGGCCCGGCTGCATGCTGATGGGGCACTCGATGTCGACTGGGTGCCGTCTGGGTTTAGTCAACCGTGGCAAGTCCGAGGTTTAGCCATTCAACAGATTGGCGCCAATGCGGGTAAACTGCTTATCGCGGGTGGCCAAACCTTGGTGGAAAGTTCAGACGATCCAGATGCTAATCGCCCAGTCATCCGTCTTAATTTGGACGGCACGATTGACTCGACCTTCACGCTGGTGACGCAAGGGGATGCGGGACTTTCGGTCCGGCCGCGATTGATAGAGTTGATGGCAGATGATGGTTTCATGGTGGTGGGTTCGAGTGTCGCTCGATTTGGCCCTAACGGAGCTTTGGATGCCAATTACGCGCAGCCGGTGATGAGCCAGGAGGCCTTCTGGTTTGAGATGTTGGCCGATGGCAGTGTAATTGTGCCGCCGGAAGACGGCACGACTTTGGGTAATACTCCGCTGATGGCGTGGGTGAAGTTTGATAGCGCCGGTGCAGTCGATACCGCCTTCTCCGGGCCGCAGTTTGAATCGGCTTACTTCCCGGCTCGTTTTGCGGTCTTACCATCGGGCAAGATCCTCGCTTGGGGTCGTTTTTCTCAAGCCGATGGTCAAGCAGCTCCCGGTATTCTGCGCATGAACGCCGACGGGTCAGTGGACTCCACCTTTCAACCCCTTAGCCTAGATCCGAACAGTGCAGTGGTCTTTGCCGAATTGACGGATGATGGTCGAATTCTCGCCTCGGTGTCGGAGGCTGATGGTTCGCGAACTGTTTTACGTCTGCTCCCAGACGGCGCAGTGGATACCAGCTTTACGATTGATCCCGGGCTCGGCGACCTCGATGGCGTGGAGATTGGTCAGCTCGGCGATGGTCGAGTGTTGGTTTGGACGTCGTCTGCTCAGCGCTTGATCGACGATGCCGTTGGTATTGGTCGGTTGTTGGCCGATGGCACGCTCGATTCCACGTTTGATACGGATGATAATTTCCCGGACTTGGGCGTGGTTTACCGTAACGAGGACGGCAGCATCCGCTCGATTACCCAAGGTAACTTCCGACAACTCGCCGTTCAAAATGACGGTGGCATTATTGCCCGTAGTTCAGTGAGAGACTATCCGGAGAACGCTGGTTTTATCCCCAACACGATCATCCGGTTGAATGCCGATGGTTCGCGCGACATGAACTTTAACGCACCGGAGGTCTGGTGGTCCACCTCCCTCAGCTTCCCATTCATCACTGACGCTGGCACTAATGGCGGTGCGCCTATTCAGATCCAGACGAGTGTGGCTTCGACCCCTTTCTCAGGTGCTTTGGCTCAAGATGATGGCAAGGTGCTTGTATTTGGTCTATTCACCGATCTGGAGGGGTATTCTCGGCCAGGACTTGCGCGACTTAATGCCGATGGTTCGGTGGACGAGTCATTCGACGTCGGAACGGGCGCAGAGTTTCTCGCGGCTCCGGGTCGCTCCGGACAAGTGACGGATGTTTCACTTGCTCCGGGAGGCCAATTTTGGGTCTCGGGATTCTTCGACACGTTTGATGGGCTATCTGTCTCTGGATTGGTGCTGTTGGATCGCGATGGCGATGTGGTCGATCGGTTTGAAACGGATCTCGAATTTTCGCCTTTCGTCGGCGACGGTATGGGGGTCCGCATGGGGCCTGATGAAACCGCCATCGTGGGCGGCACATTCTCCGCGAATGGCGGGCCGGTCTCGGCCTTCCACCGACTCACGGCCGCCTTGGGCTTCGCGGAGGGTGGTTTACCAGCGGAGACTTGGTTCGCAGGTAACACCGAAGTCATTTTGGAGGTGGAGCTGCCCACTAATCGTGCGCTGACTTATGTTTGGCGCAAGGACGGTCAAGTTTTGGAGGGTGAGACCGGGCCGATGTTGTTTATCAGCAATGCGTCGCCAGCTGATGCGGGCACCTACGAAGTCACGGTTGATGATGGTCAAGGCATGGTGATTTCCACCGCGACGATGCTGCAGCAGGTCGGAAGACCGATGAGCACTAGCTCCATTTATGGGGTAGGCGATTTACCGGGAGGCATTTTCTTCAGCCAAATTCGCGATGCGACCAAAGTTGGCGACGTGATTTACGCGGTGGGCACCTCGACGGTCAAAGGGCAATCTACGAACGGGGATACCGGAGTGCTTTGGCGCTCGGACAGCGGACTCTTCGCGATGCCGACGCTCCAACCGGCCTCGCAAGGACAGGGCTTTGTCTCCGCGAGTGCGATCACACCAGATGCGGCGTTGGTGGCGGCTTGCAGTCGGGTCGATTTTGGTGATGAACGGCAGGCAGTCCGAGTCGACACCAATGACTTCTCGCCATTACCGCTGGCTTACCCAGATGGATTCAGTTTCCTGACCGCGGCCACATCGATATCGGATAATGGTTCGATCCTTTACGGTTTTGGCTACAATGCGGACTTCAAAATCCGGGGCATTCGATTTGATGCCGGATCGGTAACCTCAGCGGAGGTGCCGTTACCAGAAGGGAATTTCAATACGATGTTCACCGCCGGAGGACGAGGCACGTCCAGTGATGGATCGGTGGTAGTCGGTCAGGTCTATGACGACGCCGCTCCCGGCTTAGATCGCGGCTTCCGCTACGAGCACGGGGTCGGCTCCATGCTGTTGCCGCAATGGCCCAGTGGTTCGTGGTCTGACGCTCTCGCCGTTTCAGGCGACGGCATGTTGACGCTGATGCGGGGCGACTCTTTTGCCGCTCCTTACGGTGAGCTGTTCTTGCATGATATGGCGACGGGTGAACTGACCCCGTTGGGCAGCCCCAACACCGCGTATGCTCCCCTCAATCTCATGGGTATGACCAGTGTTGCATCCGTGGGAGTGGGGGCCTTCTACTCTCTCGAAGGGGATGCCGTAGAATCCTTCTTCCGTAATGCGAACGGTTGGTTCCCGTTAAATGCGGCCGTGCATACGCTGGGGATTGCTCTGGAAGGTTGGGAACTGAAGAAGGCCATCGGCATTTCGCGCGACGGGACGCTGGTCTTTGGCGAAGGATTCCGCCGCGGCAATCGGGAAGGCTTTGTGGTCGAATTCCCCGCGGGTTACCTCGCTTCGTTTGATGCACCAGCTCAACCGCCGGTTGACGACCGCCTCGTGGGCACATGGGTGTATTACCGCGGGGATGGCTCGGGAATCGAAGAGGCGGTGATCGCCTTTGCGCCGGACGGAACCTATGTGCTCACCCAAGTCGCCTCCCCAGAGGAGATTAATAATGGCGGTGCCACCGGAATGGAACGGGGGAGTTACACGTTTGAGACCAATGGCAGCTTCGGGCTCATGACTACGGTGGATTCCAATGGGGACATTGGTCTCGGTGACCTGAGTGGTCGCCAAGATCTCACGGTGTCTGTAAACGGTGATTTTCTCACCCTGCTCATCCCGGGAGATGAGGGAGCGGTGTTAGAGCGGCTTAATCCGGAGTCTGGCACCCTGCACGGGGGTTGGGCGGCCACTTACAGCGATGGCGACTTTTCCTTCGCGGCATTTTTGCCAAATGGTCGATTTTACTGGGCGGAAGATGGCCCGTCGGATGGCGAAGGCCGCACCGGGGTGGAAGTGGGCACCTATGATTGGAATTCGGAAGCGAAGACCCTGACGTATTCGTTTGAAGACGACACCAATGAACGGTGGGGAATCTCCGGTTACGGAGAGCCGCTCACGTTAGCGGTGGATGAGTTCCTGCGGACCTTATCGGTCACGGATCAATTCGGCACGGATCGGTTGGAATTGGTGGTTAATCGAGTCATCGACATCACGCAGCAACCGCAGGATGTTACGGAGATTGAAGGCGGGTCCTTGGTGCTGAGTGTGACGGCGACCGGTGACGGCGCCTTACACTACCAGTGGCGGCGCAATGGGGAGGCCCTCCCGGGTGAGACAGGTGCAAGCCTGAGCTTGGCCGATCTCTCTCCCATGGACGCCGGAGACTACGACGTGCTGATCACCTCGCCGGGCGGAATGCGGGTCAGTCACCTGACGGAAGTTACGGTGAATTCCGGGCCGACCCAGGGGCGTGCGCTGGGTAACCTTTCAGCCCGCGCCGAGATGGACGCTGGCGAAATCCTCTATATGCCGTTCCGGATTGAAGGCTCTGGTGACAAGACCGTTTTGATCCGGGCAGTGGGGCCGACCCTGGGCTCATTTGGCACTCCCGACGTGATGGAAGATCCGGTTTTACAACTGGTCGACGAATTGGGTTATCCGATTGCGGCCAACGATGATTGGGGTTCCCTCGGGTCGGTGGTCAGTGATGCCGCCACGGGAATCGCGTTCCCGCTCGTCGAAGGAAGTAAGGATGCCGCCTTGGTCGCGGTTCTGCCTCCGGGCAGCTACACCGCCGTGATCGAAGGTTCCGGATCTGGCACGGTGTTGGCGGAACTTTACGAAGTGGTTGCCGGCACACCGGGCAGCCGATTCGTGCAATTCGGGGTTCTGGCCCGCACTGATTCGGGCATCCCGCTCAATATGGGCTTTACGGTTCCAACAGCTGGAACCCATCCCCTATTAGTGAGGGCCTTGGCACCAGCAATTGGGTTGGACGGAATGATTGCCGATCCGACCATGGAAATCTTCGTCAGCCCTGACGTGGTCGCGCAAAACAATGACTGGTCGATTAACCCTGATACGATTCCGGCAGCGGTATCGGCGGGAGCGGCACCGTTACCAGCTGGGTCCGGGGATTCGGCCCTCCGTTTACTGGCCGGAGAGGGCGTTTATACGATGGTCGTTAGGGATGCCTCATCTGGTTCGGGTCTTGTTATGGCAGAGGTCTACGAAATCAATAATCGGATGCCCTCCACGAATCCTCCGGTCCTACTGGTGCCGCCCCATTCACGGACGGTCACCACGGGACTCACTGCACGCTTCGAAGCCTATGCGGGTGGACAAGAACCACTGAATTATCAGTGGTCGAAGGACGACGTTGAAATGACTGGCGAAACCGGTCCCACGTTGACTATCGATACGGTGACCTCCGCTGATGAAGGCGAGTATAAGCTGTTTATCACCAATTCAGTGGCAACCTACGTGGCCTATCCGGTTACCCTGACGGTTGTTTCCCTGCCCCTGCCCCTGCCGGTCATTACCACTCAACCGGTTGATGCCACGATTACCGCTGACGGCACTGCTTTGTTGACGGTAGGAGCCGATAGACCCGATAGCGTTACCTACCAATGGTATCAAGGCAGCAGTGGTGACACGAGTCAGCCGATGAGCGGAGCCACGCAGGCGGGGTTTGAAACGCCGCCGTTGTCGACCTCGCAGTCTTATTGGGTGCGGGTGACCAACGGCGTGGGCGACACGGATTCCGATACGGTGACGGTGACGGTGCAGATGGCCTCGACCATCACGGCGACGCATGCGCTCGTTGAAGCCGGATTCCGTCCGGGTGAAACGGTGACGATCAACACCACGCTTACTTACGAGGGTGACGCGTCCGGGATCGGGTGGCAGGTGCAATTGCCAGCGGGTTGGAGCTATGCCAGCACCTCAGGAGCTAATGCCCCTCCGTTCCCCCCGAACCCCGGTGATACGGGAGAAATCGCTTGGGCCTATATCGCCCCGCCAGCCAGTCCGGCCTCGTTCAGTTATACCTTGAATGTGCCGGCTGACGCGGAAGATCCAGTTCAGCTCATTTCAAATGTGCTCTTCCGGGATGGCACGAATCCGGAGCAGACGATTGTGGTGACCCCAAGTCCGCTGACGATCCCTCTGGCGCCTGCATTCCACACGGCTGATACGGATGGCGACAATCGCTTCAGTCTCAGCGAGCTGTTACGCGTGATCGAAATCTACAACACGCGTTTCGGCACGACCCGGACCGGCCACTACCAAGTGCAGTCCGGCTCGGAAGACGGATTCGCCACCAATCCTAACCTGAGCAATAGTGAATCAGGTAGTTTGGCCCGATTCCACGCCGCCGACAGCAATCGTGACGGCAAGCTGGGTCTCTCGGAACTCCTCCGCGTGATCGAGCTCTATAACTACCGCGAAGGCACGGTGCGCACAGGCGCCTATCGTGCTGAAAACGGCACGGAAGACGGATTCGCCCCGGGGCCAGCTCCAACTGGACTCTAGGAGCTTGTCGGACTTAACCCCTCGAAGCGATCTATAGGCTCAAGGATGACTTCAAAGTTCGCCGCGAAGTGATTGGATTGAGACTGAGGCACCTTCGAGACCGTCTTATTGAGATTCGTTTCTAAGTCCGACAGGCTGCTAGGTTGACTCCCTCCTCCTGCGCTCAGATAAAAACCTACCTCCAATCCACCCATGAAACGACTACTCGCTCTGTTACTTTGCTCCACCTTCGCCCTGTTCACCCTCCACGCGGAATCGGTCGTGGCAACGCCTACGCCCGCGGCTTTGGCCACTGGTGGGGGCAAGTTAGTGCTGGATGTCACCATTGACTACGGCGCTGCGCCGGCGGCTTTGGGCTTGTCGCTAGACCTGCCGACAGGCTGGAGTTTGGTGAGCGTGGCGGGTGACGCGAAACCGGTGATCGTGCCGGATCCCGGCACGACGGATAAGTTGGACTTCGCGTGGCTCACGGCCCCGGCGCAGAGCGCATCGTTCTCGATAACCGTGCAGTATCCGGCCAATGCCGGCGGCACCATCCTCGCGGGCAAAGCCATTTTGCGACGGGATGGAAAATCGCTGGATCTGCCGTTAAGCGTTTCATTGGGTGGCTAAAATTAACGTTTTGGAGGCGCGATTAAGCGCGAGTTTAAAGCCCTCGGAGACAACTCCCGGGGGCTTTCCCGTTTGACCCGTGGCTACTTGGGTTTAACCAGACAAGTTCCGATCGAATGAACCGCGTCTATATCAAAACCTACGGGTGCCAAATGAATGAGCGCGACAGCGAGGCTGTCGCCGCCATGTTGCGGGAACGTGGTTACCGTATTGTGACGACCGAAGACGACTGCGATATCCTGCTCCTCAACACTTGCAGTGTGCGGGATGCGGCGGAGCAAAAGGCCCTCGGCAAGGCCGGTTATGTGAACCACCGGAGAAGGAAGAATCCAGATTTCGTATTGGGGATTTTGGGTTGTATGGCGCAAAATCGAGGCGAAACGATTCTAGAGAAGTTACCGGATTTGGACCTCATCGTAGGCACGCAGAAGTTTCACCTCGTCCCCGACTACTTGGATAACATCCGGGCAGCAAAAGACGCCGGCGTGCCGATTGGAAGTTCGATCGTGGATATCGGCGAAGAGGTCGACTCCCAGAATACGATCCGCGATCACCTGGTGACGGACGAAAAGCAAGTCAGTGCGTTCGTATCGATCCAGCAGGGCTGCAATATGTCGTGCAACTTCTGTATCGTGCCAAAAACGCGCGGTGATGAGCGTTCCCGGCCGATGGAAGACATTATTTCCGAGTGTCGCCAACTTGCGGCCCGGGGGGTGCGAGAGATTACGTTATTGGGGCAGATCGTGACGAGTTACGGGCGGCGGGATTACCAGGGAATCGATGGTATTTCGCCTTTTGTGCAGTTGATCGAAAAGGTGCATGAGATCGAGGGCATCGAGCGGATTCGTTTCACGTCGCCGCATCCGCGGGGCTTTAAGCGGGACCTCGTCGAAGCTTACGGACGGCTGCCCAAGCTCTGCGAATACGTGCACCTCCCGATGCAGAGTGGCAGTAACACGATGTTGCGCGCGATGAACCGACCGTATTCGCGGGAGCGTTATAAGGAGATCGTGGATTCGTTGCGGGCGGTGCGGCCCGACATGTATTTTTCGACTGATGTGATCGTCGGTTATCCGGGCGAGACAGAGGAAGATTTTGAGCAAACCCGGGAGCTCTTCGAGGCCTGTAACTTCGATATGGCTTTTATCTTCAAGTATTCCATCCGCAGCGGCACGGTGGCGGCCGAGCTGGAAGATCAGATTACGGACGAAGTGAAAGAGGCTCGGAATCAGGCGCTGCTCGACGTGTTGCGCATTAACTCGAAGCGCCGCAATGAGTCGCTGATCGGCTCGGTGCAGGAAGTGCTGCTGGAAGGCCCAGATAAGAAGGGGCGACACTTCACCGGACGCACGCGCGGCAATCGAGTCGTGATCATCGATGCCGACCCTCGCTTGGTCGGTCAGCTGGTGGAGGTGAAGGTGTCCCGGGCGACGATTAGCACGCTCTACGGCGAACTGGTGCTCAGTGGCGTGGAGGAAGAACAACCTTTTGTTGGTGCCTAAGACTGTTTAGAGAATGCGGAAGCGATTGATTTAAATTTTATGACCCTCACGGCTGCTACTCTTATTACTGGAATTATTCTCATCGGATTGGGGATGCTTTTTATCCTGCGGTCTTCGGTGGTCGTGACTTCGATCAAGCGGTTTCCGCGTTCGCGCTCGCTGGCCTATGTGTTCTTCGGAATCGGGGCGCTTTGGTTTCTTTATCGGGTGTGGCATTTGTCGGAGGCAGACTTTGGCCAATACCGAAAGCAGCTCACGGTGTTCTTTGCCTTGGTCGCCGTCGGCGCCTTCATTTACGTGCCTGATTTTCTGGCGGTGCGGGGAGCGTGCGTGATTACGCTGCTCGGCGCGATGAACCTGCTCGACCCGGGTTATATGGTGTGGGATTACGGAGAACTCTTTGATGGCGGTCGCATCTACCTCTATAAGTTGGCGGTTTTCGTGGCGGTGGCGGTGGCGATCTATCTGGGGGCTTCGCCTTTTCGGGCGCGGGATTTTCTCGATTGGCTCTACCGTAAGGGTTCGCGGCCTATTTTGTTGGGCGGCGGATTACTGGCGTATGGCTTGATCGTCACCGTAGTGGGTCTGACTTACTGAGAAATATGAGCGCATCTTCATCCGCTGGAGCGACGCCGGTTTTAATGGTGCTCGCAGGGCCGGCGGGCTCGGGAAAAACCACTTTGTGTGAGCGCATGGTGGCGGAGGCGTCGGGGTTCTCCCGGGTGGTCACGACCACGACTCGCGAGCCGCGGCCGGGTGAGGTAAATGGGGTCCACTACCACTTTTTCTCCGACGAGGAGTTTGACCGGCGTTTGGCCAAGGATGAATTTCTCGAGTGGGCGCGGGTGCATACGGCTGATCGCCGTTATGGCACCCTGGCCTCGTCGGTGCTAGATCCGCTCTCAGCGGGACAAAGTTTGATCATCAATATCGATGTGCAGGGAGTGGAAAATTTTCGCAAGGCGGCGAGAGCGAAGCCGTTGTTGGTTAGTCACATGGGGACGGTCTACCTCGATGTGCCGATCCCGGAGCTTCGCCAGAGACTGGTGGGCCGGGGCGAGAGTGAAGCGGAAATCGAGCGCCGTATGGTCACGGCGGAGCGGGAGCAGCAAGAGCGGGAGAAGTTCGATTATGTGATCACCAGCTCCAGCAAAGAAGCAGACTTCGAAGCATTACGGCAGATTTGGCAGACGCTGGGAGATCGGGTGCAGGCGGGTTAAGTAAAAACCTCAAATTGACTGGTGAAGTGTAGTGCGACTTGCGCCTTTGATCTCGGTCGTCTTGAACGGAAGGGTTCACCCCGATTAATGATTACCCCCGCCGAATTTACGTTTCGATCCCTCTGGAGGGTCTCTCTGCTCACGATGGCAATTTCATCGGGGGTGGCTGGGGCGGCCAATGGCCCGGTTCCAGAGCAGATTGATTTCAACCGGGATGTGCGGCGGGTGCTGTCGAACACCTGCTTTAAGTGCCACGGCCCGGATACGGCGGCGAATGAGACGGACTTGAGGCTCGATCTGCGGGAGCTCGCCATCAAACCGCGCCAGAACAAATCTGGGCGCACGATTACGGCAATCGTGCCGGGTCAACCGGAGCAGTCGGAGGCGTGGCTGCGCCTATCCAGCGATGATCCACTCAGGGTGATGCCGCCGCCGGATTCGTTGCACCAAGTGACCGCTCGTGATCGAGCCATCATCAAACGTTGGATCGAGCAAGGGGCGGAGTATCAGCCGCACTGGGCTTATATCGCACCGAAGAAGGTGAGTCTGCCGCCGGTGCAGGGGGCGGAGTCGGCGCGGAATCCCATCGATCATTTTGTGCGGCGAAAATTGGAGCAGGAAGGACTCGCGCCGCATCCGGAAGCAGATCGGGCGACGCTGTTGCGGCGCGTCTCGCTCGATCTGACGGGGTTGCCGCCTACGCCGGCCGAATTGGGCGGATTTTTGAGTGATGATCAGTCGGGGGCATTTGAACGCATGGTCGATCGCCTGCTGAGCTCGCCGCACTACGGCGAGCGGATGACGGTGCCCTGGCTGGATCTGGTGCGCTTTGCGGATTCGGTGGGATTTCACGGTGACCAGCAGCAGAACATCTTTCCTTACCGCGACTATGTGATCGATGCGTTTAATCAGAATAAACCTTACGATCAGTTCGTGCGCGAACAACTGGCGGGCGATTTGTTGCCGGACGCGACGCAGGAGCAGATCATTGCGACGGGCTTTAACCGACTCAATCTCATGACCCGCGAGGGCGGGGCGCAGCCGAAGGAGTATTTGGCTAAGTCGGCGGCGGATCGAGTGCGGGCGGTATCGACCACGTTCATGGGGTCGACGGTTGGCTGTGCGGAATGTCACGACCATAAATACGATCCGTTTACGACCCGTGACTTCTATAGTCTCGCCGCTTACTTCGCCGACGTGAAGCAATGGGGCGTGTATAACGATTATAAATACACGCCAAATCCGGAGTTGGAGGGCTTCAATAATGACTTTCCGTTTCCACCCGAAATCGATGTTGATAGTGCTTACCGGCAGCGTCGGGCGGTGCGGTTACAGCAGGAGCAGGATGATCGGGTCACCCGCGTGGTGGATGTGATTTTGGCTCAAGCCGATGAGCGGGAGCGCGTGATCGACTGGACTCAGGCCAACGCGCAGGTGTTGGGTGATGATGCCGAAGGCTGGCATCTGCTCACGTTGGTGGAATCGCAGCGGGATGATTTCACGAAAGCGAACCCGCTACCTGACGGGTCGGTGCGCTTGTTGACGGTCCCGAAGGCGGAAAAGACCGGGGATGACCGGGGTGGCATTATTTTGACGCTGGAGGCTCCGGCGGGAGGTCTGGCCGCGCTGCGCTTAGAAGCCCTGCCGGATCCCGAGGGCAACGGCACCGTCGCCCGTAACGAGTTGGGGTCCTTCACCGTGAGTCCACGTCTTGAAATTATTAGAGCCGGTAAAAAGCAGCGGGAAATGCTTGATTTGGCTGGTGGGTTTCCCGATCGAGATTCTTGGACTTACGCAAATGCCTACCTCGTCACTTCGGTGGAGGACCGGTGGCGTTCGGCGCCAAAATACGCCCGCGAAAAGCAAGTGGTGATTTATCAGCTGAGTGCGCCCGTTGAATTGGAAGAAGGGGACAAGTTGGTGGTGACGTTGAAGACGACGGATATGGCACGCGTGCGGTTCACGGTATCGCCGTTGGGTTTACGAAGGGGAGGGGAGGCACCGTTGGTGGGTTTGAATGAGGCGCTTGAGGTCGTAAGGACTCGGGGGGCCGTGGCGTTGTCGGCGGCGCAGTGGCGCGTATTGGCGGCGCAGTTTTTCAAGGGAACGGGAGAACCTGATGGGGAGGCGTATGGCCAGGCGTTGGCTACCTTGCGTGAGATTGCGGCCGCGCGGGACGGCAAGGCCTTTACGATGGTGACGGAATCGATGGAGCCGTTGGTCACACGCGTTTTGCCGCGAGGTAATTGGCAGGATGAATCAGGTGAAGTGGTGCAACCGGCACCGCCTCAGTTCATGATGAAGGGGGTGGCCAAAACCGTAGGTCGTGCAACGCGCCTAGACTTGGCCAACTGGATCGTGGATCCGGAAAACCCTCTGACGGCGCGAACGTTTGTGAATCGATTGTGGAATCAATATTTTGGCACCGGCTTATCGGCCGTGGTTGATGATCTGGGTTTGCAGGGTGAGTATCCGAGTCATCCCGAGTTGCTGGATTGGCTGTCGGTTCAATTTGTCGAATCCGGCTGGGATGTGAAGGCGATGGTGCGATTGATCGTGACGTCGGCGACGTATCGGCAGAAGTCGGACTACCGCGCGGAACTACGCGATATCGATCCAACCAATCGATGGTTGGCCGCGCACCCCGCTCGCCGCCTCGGAGCGGAGTTTGTGCGGGACAATGCGTTGTTTGCAGCCGGTTTGTTGAATACGGAAATTGGCGGTCCGAGTGCTCACCCTTATCAACCGGAGGGGTATTATGTTTCGTTGAACTTCCCCAAGCGCGACTACCAGGCAGCGACCGATGACCAGCAATATCGCCGCGGACTTTACACGCACTGGCAGCGCACGTTTGTGCACCCGATGATGGCGAACTTCGATGCCCCCTCGCGAGAAGAGTGCACGGCGGATCGGACGATTTCTAACACGCCGCAACAGGCGCTCACCTTGCTCAATGACCCGACTTTTGTGGAGGCGGCGCGGGCACTGGCGGAACGGGCGATCCAGGAACCGGAAACAACCGATTTTGAGGCGCGGATTGATCATGCGTTCCGGCTTGTTTTGGCTCGAGCGCCGACGGCGGACGAGCGGGCTGGGCTGCGTGAATTCTATCAGACTCAGCGCTCCAACTATGCGGCCACTCCTGACGATGCGGCGAAGCTGGCGCAGGTCGGCTTGTATGAAGGCGATGCCTCCCTTGACCCGATTGAGCTCGCGGCTTGGACACAAGTCGCGCGGGTGCTGCTCAATCTCAACGAAACCCTCATGCGCTATTGATGCGCGGACGAATCATGCTGACGCCACAAGATATTCAGAACTTGGAAAACCACCAGCGGGCATGGTCGCGTCGCACGTTTCTGGGCAAGTCGGCTCAGGCGATTGGCACGCTGGCGCTGGGGTCGATCATGAACCCGGGCTTGCTGGGGCAAGCGGGCACGTGGCGAGGCGTGCTCGATGCGCCACACTATTATCCCAAGGCGAAGCGGGTGGTGCATCTTTGCATGGCGGGTGGGCCGTCCCACGTGGACTTATTTGACCCTAAACCGGTGTTGAATCGGCTGCATGGTCAGCCCTTTCCGGAGTCGTTTACCAAGGGGGAGCAATTGGCGCAGTTGCAAGGCTCCGAGCTGCTGGCGCGGGGGGCAAAGGTGGGGTTCCGGCGCTGTGGAATTTCAGGACAGATGATCAGTGATTTGCTTCCGCACACGCAGACGATTGCCGATGATATTTGTATCGTGCGCTCGATGCACACGGAGCAAATTAATCACGATCCAGCGCACGCGTTTATGAATGCGGGGTCGATCAACAAGGGGCGTCCGAGTATGGGGTCTTGGTTGCTTTACGGACTCGGATCGGAAGCGGAGAATTTGCCCGGTTACGTGGTATTGGTTTCCGAAGGCGGCGGTGGAGCACAGCCGATCTCGGCGCGGCAGTGGTCGGCGGGGTTTTTGCCGAGTAAGTTTCAAGGCGTGCAGTTCCAGAGTCGAGGGGCACCCGTGCATTACGTAGGCAATCCGGAGGGGGTTTGTCAGAGCACGCAGCGGCAAGTCATCGACGAAGTGGCGCGGCTCAACGGGCTGCAGCAGGAGCGTTCACTCGACCCCGAAATCGAAACGCGCGTGTCGCAGTATGAGTTGGCATTTAAGATGCAGACCAGTGTGCCGGAGCTGGCGGATATCAGTGAGGAGCCCCAGTCGATGCTTGATTTGTATGGGGTGAAAGAGGCGGGTGATGGATCGTTTGCGGCCAATTGTTTGCTAGCGCGGCGGCTATTGGAGCGAGGCTCGCGGTTTGTGCAGCTTTATCATCGGGGTTGGGATCATCATAGTAAGTTGGATACCAATATTCAGGTGGCGAGTAAGCTGGTGGATCAGGCTTCGGCGGCCTTGGTGAAGGACCTCAAACAGCGCGGTATGCTCGAAGATACGTTGGTGATTTGGGGCGGTGAGTTTGGGCGCACACCGATGGGGCAGGGGACGGGGCGAGATCACCACATTAATGCGTTTTCTGTCTGGATGGCCGGGGGCGGGATTCGCCCGGGCATGACTTGGGGATCCACGGATGATTTGGGCTATCGGTATCTCAATGATGGTCAGGAAATGCACGTGCATGATTTACATGCGACGATGTTGGCCTGCTTTGGTATCGATCACAAAAAGCTCACCTACCGTTACCAAGGGCGAGACTTCCGGCTCACCGATGTGCATGGGTACGTGGCGCGCGGTATATTAGCATGAGTGATTTGATGGAGTTTGTGGGAAGATTGCACCCGCTGGTGGTGCACGTGCCGATTGGGGGCTTGTTTTTGCTGGTCGGGGCCGAAGTAGCGGGAGCGTGGCGTGAGAAATTAAAACTTTCGGATGGGGCCCGACTTGTGGTCGTGAGTATGGCGGTGGCCGGGGCGATCGTGGCAGTGGGGTGCGGGTGGTTACGGGGCGAAAATGGGAGCTACGACGAAACGCTCTTGGATCGGCATCGCATTCTCGGGTTCGTGACGCTGGGGTTTACCGTGTTGTTGCTCCTTTTGCGCCGGCGAAAGCGGGTCTATAAGTTCGCCTTGGGCCTGACGGTGGTCGCTTTGACCCTGACAGGACACAATGGAGGTTCGCTCACTCACGGGAGGGATTATTTGACCGCGCCGTTGGCGGCTTGGCTCGGCGGTGAGTCAGATGACGCGGGTCCGCAGGCGTTGGCAGAAGTGATGGTATTTGAGCACGTGATACAACCAAGCCTGCACGCGAAGTGCGTATCTTGCCACGGTGAGACCAAGAGCGAAGGTGATCTACGACTTGATTCCTTTGCGGCGATCATGGCGGGGGGGGCGACGGGTCCTGCTATCGTCGTGGGTGATCCGACCGAGAGTTTGCTGCTGCAACGACTCTACCTGCCGATGGGGGACAAAAAGCATATGCCTCCAGCGGGTCGTCCGCAACCGACGGAATCTGAAGTAGCACTATGGGAATGGTGGATTTCGAGGGGGGCGGCGGAAGCTGGACGATTGGTTGAGTTGATTCCTGATCCGGAGATTTTGGCAGCCGTTGCGGCGCAACTGGGTTTGCCTTTGCCACTGGAACCAGATCGGGAAGAAATGCTGGCGGCGGCCCGCGAGATTGAATCCGAATTGGGCGTTGGGGTCCGAGCCCTGGCGGTGGCAGGACCTTGGTTGACGGTGAACGCGCGGCTTGCAGGTGAGGCTTTTGGTGATGAACAGCTCAAGCGACTTGGCCCAATTGCGGGGGCGATTCATCGGCTCGATATGGGAGGCACCAGCGTGACGGACGTCGGACTCGCCGCCTTGGCGGAAATGACCGAATTGCGGCAGTTACGTTTGGATCGGACGGCGGTGTCGGATGCCGGTTTGAGCCGGTTTGCTGGGCTGGTGCGCTTGGAGTCGCTCAACCTTCACTCGACGGCGATTACGGATGCCGGGGTGGCGAGTTTGGGGGAACTGCCGAAGCTGCGTCGACTCTACGTGTGGCAGACCGCGGTGACCCGGGAAGCGACTCAGGCGTTGGCCGCCGCATTGGAAAATCGCCGAAAGCTAAGCCGGTATCAATCGGAGCTTCGCACGTTGGAGGATCGAATTTCTGCCGAGACCTTCCAGCCCGACTTTGGCTATGAGGATCCGGTTGTCATCGAAGAGGAAAAGCCGGGGGATGGTGACGGTTGAGCGAACTGGACGGCTGAGGGGCAGGGGGTGTCGGGCATAAAGCCCGACCCACATTGTCGAACAAATATGGGGCCGGCGCTCGGCCTAGCAGCCTGTCGGACTTAGAAACGAATCTCAATAAGACGGTCTCGAAGGTGCCTCAGTCTCAATCCAATCACTTCGCGGCGAACTTTGAAGTCATCCTTGAGCCTATAGATCGCTTCGAGGGGTTAAGTCCGACAAGCTCCTAGGAGTTTGGCTTCTGTTGCTATGAGGGTCATGGCGGCACGGCCGTGGCCTTGGCCGCGGTGAGTCGGCATGATCTCAATATCGTAGAGCCAGGCGAGTCCGAGAGCGCCTTCCGTTGCACGTCCCACCCAGCCTTGGCCGACTAATTCGCTGCTGGTTTGATCCTCGATGCGCCGAATGTGGTGGCCGGGTTTTTTATTCCCCTGGGGGGAGTAGAGTTTGAGTGTCGGCCTCGGCGCGGGCGAGGGCCTCGGGCTCACTCCACGAGCCGTTAGCGACCTTGGCGCGAGCCTATTCACGAGTTTGATGCGCCCGCCATGCATCAAATTGGGTGGCAGCCAGATGCGTCGTCACTGGCGGCGCGGAGGTTGGACGGGTTAGTTGAGCACGGGGCCAAGCTTGCGCTCAAAAACGACGTTAAAGCTCTCTTGGCTAGCGGGGTGATATTCGCCTTCGAGTTGGCCGGATTCGGAGTTAAACTGTAGAATGTAGAAGGCTCCCTCGTAGCCGGTGTCGTTGAGATCCACGCGGATTTGGAGCGTGTCACCGCCGAAACGCCAACGGGCGCTCGCCACGCGAATGGGGCGAGGATTGAAGTAGCCCGCGCGTAGCGTGCCGTCTTCGAGCGCGTCCTCGATCTGGATCGAATACTCTCCGTCGGGTCGATGCCACGAGCCCTTGAGGATCGCGCCGGAAACGACGTTCGCGGGCGCGGCAGGAGGAGGCGTTTCGTCAGATTGAGCGAGGGAGAGGGAACTCCATAACCCGAGGGTGAGCGTTGCGATTAAGAATTTGCGCATGGTAATAAAATGATGGGTGAGCTGGGACCCGTTTTATACGGACGGGATTATGGGAACCAAGAAATATGGTTTAGGCGATGAAGATAAAGTGGATAGCTGACCGGTGTAGGGTGTGTGTTTTTCTACTTTTGGGAAAAAATCGTCATCCAGGGATCGGTAGGCTAAAGGAGTCGAACCTCTTTGTAACAATACCGCGAATACAGCCGGAGCCCCGGTGATTTTTTAGATATGGTTTGGGGTGAGCGAGGATTCTCAGCCGCGGCGCGTAACGGTTTCACAGATTACGATTCGAGGGAATGGGGCGGCGGGTGCTTGCTGCACTCACCTCACTTGAACCCCGGCTGCCCCGTGCTGGTGTTATTCTGCCTTTGTTCCTTTCGCGCGGTCCTCAGCTCCAACCAACCCCGATCACTAAACTACCATGCAATACCAACATTCCTCAGTAAGCCGCGAGGCTTTCAGACCGGGGCTTCGGCTACGGTCTTTGGCACTCTTCGCCGTTGCTCAGTTTCCGTTTCTTGTTTCTGCCCAAACTACCGTCGATCCCGAAGGCGCCGTGGTGGAGATGGAAAAATTCGAAGTGAGTGGTTACCGTTCCGCGTTAGCCGATTCTCTTGATGCCAAACGTCAATCCAATCAGGTGAGCGATTCGATCATGGCCGAAGAGATCGGCCAGTTCCCCGACACCAACTTGGCTGAAGCCATTCAACGTATCAGCGGTGTCGCAATGACCCGGAATAACGGCGAGGGCGAAAAGGTGTCTGTGCGTGGTTTGAACCCCAACTTCACCCGCGTCGAGATCAACGGCCGCTCTTCTATGATGACTGTCGACGACAACAGCCCGGAGCGCGACGCGCAGTTGTCCGTCTTCAATTCAGACCTCTACAACTCCATCGAGGTCATCAAATCCCCCTCGGCTCGAGACGTCGAAGGCGGGGTGGGCGGCACCGTGAAGCTCAACACCTTCAAACCGCTCGAAATCGGCAAGCTGTCTTATGGCGCCGACTTCAGCTACGTCTCGAATGACTTCAAGGAATCCGACGAGCCGGGCTTCAGCGGATTTTATTCCAATGTCTTCGCCGAGGGCAAAGTAGGCTTCTTGGTGCAAGCGACCTACGAAGATCGTGATCGCCGCGTTGACCGGATTGAGAGCAATCAAAATTTTAACATCGTCGACGCCGGTTTCTTGAAGGACGACACCGACCCGGCTGCACTTGCGCTAGTCGGCGCGGCTTTTCCTGGGCGCACCCGCTATTTCTCCAAGAGGGGTGATAATCCGCGGTTCAACCTCACGAGCACGTTGCAGTTCCAGCCCACCGAAGACTTGGAACTCTATATTGATACTCTCTTATCGCGGGAGACTCGCGCCGAGGAGCGTTCGCGCATTCAAATGACCTGGAGCCGGGGCGACCTCATTAGCGGAGTGGTTGATCCGGTCACTGGCACCCTCGTGCAGGCGACAATCGACCGTCACCGCACCGATCAGGATTCGATTTTTCGTGACACGGAAGTGGAATCCAACGGCGTCACCGGCGGATTCAAATGGAAGAACGACTTGCTGAAGGTAACCGGCGAAATTAGTCTCTCAGATGGCTCGGAAGACTGGTTCGAGTCTGCGGCCCAAAGCCGGGTCGATCGTGACGGGGTGGGATCCTACGACATGCGGCCAAATCACCAGATGCCGGCCATGACCACTCCGGGAATTCTACGCGACCCCGCTGATATTTCGCTGCGCGAACTGTCTCGCCAACATCGGATCATCTTTTATGAGGAGAACGTGATTCGTCTCGACGTGGAACGTGCATTTGAAGGTAAATTCTTTACGTCGGTTGAGGCTGGATTGCGGGTGACTGCCGCTGAGTTTGGTCGCACGCAGGGGCAATCTAATTCGCTTACCAGCGCCGGGGACATCCCGTTTACTCAAGGTGCAAACCCTGCCTGGGGACTGCAGGGAGATTTTGGTTTCGGCAAGGGTCCGGCTGGATTCCCCACCGCCTGGGCCACGACCGATCCCGATTTACTCATCGAGCAGTTCCCCTTGGAGGACGCCGTCATTCCGTTTAATGACGATAACATCTATACGGTGGAGGAAGAATCCACCGCGTTCTACTTCATGGCTAATTTCGAAGAGGGGTTTGGCAACGCCCGTGCCCGAGGGAATATTGGCGTGCGCTACGTCGGTACTCAGGCGGGTGGCGTCGGTAATATCAATGCCGAGACCAACAGCGGTGACGTTGTAGTCGTGGGAGAGCCGACCACCCTCGACCAGGACTACGGCCAGTTGCTGCCATCGCTGAATCTAATCCTGTCGCCGGACGATCCGCAGGCTCCTTATCAGGTGCGTGCCGCGATCTCCAAGGCGATGACCCGCCCGACCACCAGTGAGATGAGCCCGTTGGTGTCTATCAGCGAGCCGGATGGAGAAATCGTACGCGGCAACCCGCAGCTTGATCCGTTCACCGCTTGGCAATACGACCTCGGCATCGAGACCTACTTCGGGAAAGACGGTGAGAGTATGTTTGCCATCACGGGCTTTATCAAAGACGTGGAGAACTTCATCGTTCCGGATTCATTCACTGAAACCGTCGGTTTTCCGAGTGCGGGAATTGCGGACCAGTCCTTCCAAGTCGACACCTACAAAAATGGCGGCACGGCCGACATTAAGGGCGTGGAGATGAGTTTCCAGACTCCGTTCACGCTCTTGCCTGCACCGTTTAATGACTTCGGCACGATGCTCAACTACACCTACATCGACTCGAAATTCATCGATGAAGCCGGCAACGCCAATCCCTTCCCGGGCACGTCCGAGAACACCTACAACGCCGTACTCTTTTACGAACGGGGTGGTTTCTCCATGCGCTTCGCCTACAACTTCCGCGACGACTACTTGATGGTCCCGTCGTCGTCGTCCGATGGTAGGAATAATGAATTCACCGAGGGCACGGGTCGGCTTGATATCGGCCTGCGTTACCGCTGGAAGAGTGGTTTCAAAGTCGCGGTCGATCTCATCAATGTGACCGGGGAGCAGGACTACATTTACTACGATGTGTATGATCGCTTAGAGCAGCTCACGATGGAAAGCATGCTGATCAACGTGAGCTTCGGCTACAAGTTCTAGTTCTGGGTCGGTCTATTCCCTCTGGAAAGTTTTGCCGGGTATCCGCTTGAGGAGGATGCCCGGTTTTTTCTTTGCGTCGATTGAAGGCTGGCGGTGGTTTGGAACAGTTACGATCAGACACAGTTTCGTTTTTATCCCTTGTTAACCTCTCTTATTTTATGACCCCGAATTCTTCTGCCTCCGTTCCTAGTCGCCGTGATTTTATGAAATCATCCGCACTCGCGGCGGGTTTCATGGCCGCGCCGAATTTTATCCGCGCCCAGCAAAGCGATTCGCCGGCGAATAAGCTTAACATCGCCTGCATTGGCGTGGGAGGGAAAGGTAAGGGAGATACCTCGGAAGTCGCGCTCTACGGCAACCTCGTCGCGATGTGCGACGTCGACCTCGAAGGTGATGCCGCCAAGTCGGTGGCGAAGTTTCCGGGCGTGCCGATCTTCACCGATTATCGGGAGATGTTCGACAAGATGGGTGATCAGATCGACGCGGTCACCGTGACGACGCCAGACCACTCGCACTTCCCGGCGCTGATGACAGCCATGGCACTCGGCAAACACGTTTTCTCGCAGAAGCCGCTCACAAATTCGATTTGGGAAGCGCGCCAACTGCTCCTTGCCTCGCGGCATTATGGGGTGACCACGCAGATGGGGATCCAAGGACACACGTTTCAGGGCATGCGTATCATGCGCGAATGGCTTGAGGCGGGGGCGATCGGTGACGTGACGCAAGTGCGCTATTGGACCAATCGGCCGATTTGGCCACAAGGTCCGGAGGTTGACTATGCTCCCACCGCCAACGAACGGAGCGTGAATTGGGATGTTTGGCAGGGCACGGTCGACGCCTACCGCCCGTTCAGTGACGAACTACATCCGAAAAAATGGCGGGCCTCCTGGGACTATGGATGCGGAGCGCTGGGTGACATCGGGTGCCATTTGTTTGATGCGGCGTTTTGGTCGCTCGATCTGGGTATTCCCGATGAAGTGGTGGTCGATGCGGTGAGTGATTTCACCGAGCTCTCAGCGCCGGCGAGTTCGGTTTTGCGTTATAAGTTCACGCGCAATCGCGAGGGCCAAAAGATCAAGCCGGTGGAGTTCCTCTGGTCCGACGGTGGACTCAAGCCGACGCGCCCAGAAGATTTGCCCGAAGGGGTGGATTTGCATGAACAGTTTGGCCAGATCCTGCACGGCACCGGTGGCACGATTTATTCGCCCGGTGGTTATTGTGAAAGTCTCCGCTTATTGCCGGAGGCGGCGATGCAAAGTTTCAAGCGACCTCCGGAGAAATATGCGCGCGTGAAGGGTGGGCCAATCAGCGAGTGGGTCGAGGCCATCAAAAACGGCACCCAGCCGGGAGCGAATTTCGAGTATGCCGCGCGCCTCACCGAAGTCGTGTTGTTGGGCAATCTCGCGATCCGTTTGGGTAAACCCATCAAGTGGGACTCGGAGAATTTGAAGGTCATCGGCGCCCCCGAAGCAGACGCTATGATTCGCCGCGAATACCGCGACGGCTGGGAGTTTCCGGTGTTTGAAGCTTAATTCTACTTAGTTAAATTAATGAGAGTTCAATCATCTAAGTGAAGGCCGATGGTTTTGCCGCGTCTGCGCTCGATATCTTTGGCTCTTAATTGGTGGCGCGCCTTGATCTGCCGATAGATTTCG
>Ga0335398_10000353_pt1 | contig 79457 bp, 72 predicted proteins | sample BON03_FD_205742 | JGI IMG/M metagenome (GOLD analysis project Ga0335398, IMG submission 205742) | Freshwater microbial communities from Lake Bonney liftoff mats and glacier meltwater in Antarctica - BON-03 (spades assembly) (version 2) | ecosystem: Environmental > Aquatic > Freshwater > Ice >... | reverse complement strand
GTTCGTAGCGTTTTTTATCAATCTGGCGTTGAAGCTCAAGCGCGGAGATACCGTTCTTAGTCAAAGTCATGAAGAACATAGCCATATACCAATCTTTAAAGGGCAATTTACTGGAATCCATTATTGTCCCACTGCGCAAAGTTGTTCGAAATCGGCATTGAGCACATTGAAATTGCTCCTTCTTAGGTAGCCAGTAATGCTTCGTATTACCGCATTTTTTACAAATGATACGCTGTTGGATGCGTAATTCGCGGAAATACTCCCTACAATGGGACTCAGAACCGGAGTTTTCAAAAAATTCAAATCTTGTCATAGCTTTTTTTTTCACGCAATTTGAACGCTCGCACCGCCATATTAGGGCGCGGTGGAATAATTGCGGTGACTTATATTTTTATTTATACTTTTTAGTACATATTGAAAACAAGGCGTATATTTGTCTAAGAAGTTTATTCTTTCACCAAAGAATAAATTGATAAAATAAAAACTAATAAACCATGAAAATAACAGCACAAGACGAGTATGGTTTAAGAATATTGGTACGAATTGCGAAGTGTAAGGATAAGACTGGATTGAGCATTCCTCAGCTTAGTGCTGCGGAAGGGCTATCACAACCCAATGTAGCCAAATTAACCCGAATACTTCGTGTGGAGGGCTTGATTAATAGCACCAAAGGACATGTTGGGGGATATATACTTGCCAGGCCCGCTGCCAATATTACGATCAATGATGTTTTGAAAGCTTTAGGTGGACGTTTGTTTGATGAAGAGTTTTGTACCAATCATGTGGGAGTATTGAAACTATGCACTAATTCTATTGATTGTTCTATTCGTTCACTATGGACAATAGTGCAGTCAACTATTGACAAGCTACTAGATAAGGTAACACTTGCGGATTTATCAAATAGTGAAAAAGAAGATATGTTTAATTTACAAAGTTTTTTTGAAGAAAAATCCAATTAAAAATGGAAAATAAATAACATTATTAAAAATAAAAACAAAATGATAACAGTTTCAGAAAATGCAAAACTACACGCGTTAAGTTTAATAACAGACGAAAATAGCCCGGAAGGAACATTTATACGCGTAGGTGTTGATGGTGGAGGTTGTTCCGGTCTCACTTACAAGCTCGAATTTGATAATATTATGACAGAAAAAGATCAGCTTTTCGAAGACAAAGGAATAAATATTGCTGTTGATAAAAAGAGTTTTTTGTATTTAATTGGTACAGAACTGGATTATGTAGGAGGTTTAAACGGAAAAGGCTTTGTATTTGTTAATCCGAACGCAAGTAGAACTTGTGGTTGTGGAGAATCTTTTGGTGTATAAATTAATTTAATTGATTTTTTTAAACGTTAAACTTATAATATTCGAACAGTAGAAAATCATGGCTATCAAAATTACAGAGGAATGCATTAATTGTGGCGCGTGCGAACCTGAATGTCCTAATAATGCCATCTATGAAGGAGGTGCTGAATGGCGTTTCTCTGATGGAACATCTATAAAAGGAATGTTTAGCTCAAAAAGCGGATTGACTGTAGATGCAGATTCCCTAGAAGCACCGGTATCTGTGGATCTCTATTATATAGTATCCGATAAATGTACAGAGTGTGCTGGGTTTCATGATGAACCACAATGTGCCGCTGTTTGTCCTGTAGACTGTTGTGTGGATGATGAAAACTGGCGCGAAAGCACAGAAGAATTATTGGCAAAAAAAGACACATTACATTTAATAATTCAGGATTGACCAATGACCAATTTACCAAGTAAATAGTATAATACTTAATTAGCATGAACGAAATTTTAGAAGATAAAATTAACACGGAATACAAATACGGATTTGTTACCGATATTGAAGCCGACAACGCACCGAAAGGTTTAAATGAAGATGTCATTCGTTTTATTTCTGCAAAGAAAAGCGAACCCGAATGGATGTTAGCCTATCGATTAAAGGCATTCCGTCATTGGTTAACAATGGAAGAACCGAACTGGGCTCACGTTTCTTACCAAAAACCAGACTATCAGGATATTATTTATTACTCAGCCCCAAAGCCAAAGGTTGAATTGGATAGTTTAGATCAAGTGGATCCTGAATTATTAAAAACATTTGAGAAGCTCGGTATTTCTATCTTAGAACAAGAACATCTTACAGGTGTGAAAAGTAGAATAGCACTCGATATAATTGTGGACAGTGTTTCGGTAAAAACGACATTTACGGCAACGTTAGCTGAAAAAGGAATTATTTTTTGCTCGTTTGGTGAAGCAATTCAAAAGCATCCAGAATTAGTAAAAAAATACATGAGTACTGTCGTTCCTTATACCGATAACTTTTATGCGGCACTAAACTCCGCTGTTTTTACAGATGGATCATTTTGTTATATACCAAAAGGCGTTCGTTGTCCAATGGAACTTTCAACTTATTTCAGAATAAATTCGGCAGGTACAGGTCAATTTGAACGCACCTTAATTATTGCTGATGAAGATTCGTATGTGAGTTACCTCGAAGGCTGTACCGCACCAATGCGTGATGAAAATCAATTGCACGCAGCAGTGGTAGAACTTGTTGCACATAAAAACGCGGAAATAAAATACAGCACTGTGCAAAACTGGTATCCTGGTGATAAAGATGGTAAAGGCGGCATTTTTAATTTTGTTACCAAACGGGGTATTTGTTTAGAAGAAAATTCAAAAATTTCATGGACACAGGTAGAAACAGGTTCTGCAATTACCTGGAAATATCCATCGGTCATTTTAAAAGGTGATAATTCAGTTGGTGAATTTTATTCCGTAGCGTTAACAAACAACTATCAGCAAGCCGATACAGGAACAAAAATGATTCACCTCGGAAAAAATACTAAAAGCACAATTATATCAAAAGGTATTTCGGCAGGTTTTAGCAACAATAGTTACAGAGGTTTGGTGCGTATTTCTAAAGGCGCAACTAATGCACGTAATTTTTCACAATGCGATAGTTTATTAATGAGTGATCAATGCGGAGCACATACATTTCCATACATCGAAATAAAAAACAACACCGCCATTGTGGAGCACGAAGCAACAACTTCAAAAATTGGTGAAGACCAATTGTTTTATTGCAAACAACGCGGTATTGATAATGAAAAAGCAATTGGTTTAATTGTCAACGGCTATTGCAAAGATGTATTAAGTCAATTACCAATGGAGTTTGCAGTTGAAGCACAAAAATTGTTGGCTGTTTCTCTTGAAGGATCAGTAGGATAAAATTAGTTAGAAAGTTGGATAGTTAGAAGATTGGATACAATCTCAAAATCTTAAACCATTACAAACCATTACAACCTTAAAACCATAAAACTTAAAAAAATGTTATCAATAACAAATTTACATGCGTCAATTAACGGAAAAAATATTCTGAAAGGAATAAATTTAGAAATAAAAGCTGGAGAAGTACACGCCATTATGGGGCCTAACGGTTCGGGAAAAAGCACATTGGCAGCTGTGCTTTCAGGGCGTTCAGAATATGCAGTTACTGAAGGTGCAGTAACCTATAATGGTATAGATTTATTAGAACTACTGCCTGAAGACAGAGCTAGAGAAGGGTTATTTCTTGCATTTCAATACCCGATTGAAATTCCGGGAGTAAGTAATGTTAATTTTTTGAAAACCGCTATTAACGAAATTCGTGCTTACAAAGGTTTGGAACCAATGGCAGCAAAAGATTTTTTAATAATGCTTAAAGAAAAGCAAAAGTTAGTTGAGTTGGACAGTAAACTTACCAGTCGCTCTGTAAATGAAGGCTTTAGCGGTGGTGAAAAAAAACGTAATGAAATATTTCAGATGGCAATGCTTGATCCAAAACTTGCCATACTTGATGAAACCGATAGCGGGCTTGATATTGATGCACTGCGCATTGTGGCCAACGGAGTAAATAAATTGAAATCTAAAGATAACGCAACCATTATTATCACACACTATCAACGGTTGTTGGATTATATTATACCTGATTTTGTTCACATATTATACAATGGGAAAATTGTAAAATCAGGACACAAAGAATTGGCTTTAGAGTTGGAAAAAAAAGGATATGATTTTATTAAAGAAGAAGCAATCCTTTCGAGCTTCCCCGAAGGGGAGAAAACAAATTTAACAAACTGATTGCGTATAAAATGACTACAAAAATTTTCGAAAATACTATAACAAAAGACACCCCTTCAGGCAGGTTGGAAGAGCTTTTAATTTCTGAATTTGAGACATCAAAATTATTTTTATTTGGCAATACACCACTTCGTGATAAAGCTATGGAAAGCTTTTACACACAAGGTATACCAACTCGAAAGCACGAAGAATATAAATATACCAATGTAGATTTGATGCTAAAAGGGGAGTTTAATTTCTCGGCAAATAAGAACTGTAGCGATGAGCAAATTGAACAACTGAAATTTTTAAAAGATGCTTATGTTGCAATTATTGAGAACGGTATTTTTGTTGAAGGCTTATCAAACTTACAGAACCTTCCAAAGGGTTTAACGATATGTAGTTTAGTAGATGCGGAAAAAAGTAATTCACCTGTTTTTGAAAAACATTATGCACAATATACGAACGTAAATACCGACCCATTTATTGCACTAAATACTGCAATGACTAAAGATGGCGTATTTATTCATATTGCGAAAAATACAATAATTGAAAAACCGATACATATAATTCATGTTTCAACAGCCTCCCTAAATACAATTATTAATCCTCGAAATTTAATCGTTGTTGATGAAAATGCTCAAACAAAAATTATTGAGTCGTTTGAAACCGTTGATTCAATGGTAAAAATATTCAACAACGCATTAACGGAAATTGTAATCAATGAACGAGCTATTGTTGATCATTATAAAATTCAAGATGAAAATGCTTGCTTGAAGGATGGACAGGAGTTGGGTTTTTTATTGAACACTACGCAGGTAATTCAATATAATCAAAGCGAATTTTTTACACATACCTTTACGTTGAGCGGCTCATTAGTTCGCAATAATTTAACGTTAGTGCTGGATGGTGAACATAGCGAATCGCATTTGAACGGATTGTATTTAACTACCAGAAGTCAAGTTGTTGACAACCATACTTTGGTAGATCACCGCAAGCCAAATTGCAATAGTAACGAGCTTTATAAAGGCATTATTGACGGAAATTCAACGGCTACCTTTAATGGAAAAATCTTTGTAAGAAAAGATGCACAAAATACAAATGCATTTCAATCAAACAAAAATATTTTACTGAGTGAAGCTGGAACAATCAATACAAAACCCCAATTAGAAATTTATGCCGATGATGTAAAATGTTCACACGGAACTTCAACAGGTAAACTGGATGAAGACAAAATATTTTATCTCCGTGCACGCGGATTAAGCCCGGAAAGTGCTAAAAAATTATTGATGCACGCATTTGCCTCGGAAGTTATAGACACTGTCAAAATTGACTCCTTACGGGAATACATTGAAGAAAAAATATCCAAAACATTGAATAATTAAAATGGAAACAATCACGAAAAATAGTTCCCTTAATATTCAAAAAATTCGCCAGGATTTTCCTATCCTTTTCCAAAAGGTAAATGGCAAACTCCTGGTGTATTTGGATAGCGGGGCAACGGCACAAAAGCCAAGACAGGTTATTGATGCCATAAGCTGTTATTATCAATCACAGAATGCCAATATACACCGAGGGGTACATCAATTGAGTCAAGAGATAACAGTTGCTTATGAGAATGCCCGTGTTACTGTTCAAAAACATTTGAATGCAACCTTGCCGCAAGAAATTATTTTCACTAGTGGCACTACTGAAAGCATCAATTTGGTAGCAAACTCATTTGGGAAAAAATATGTAAAATCAGGCGATGAAATTATTGTTAGTGAAATGGAGCATCATAGCAATATACTGCCGTGGCAGATACTTTGCGAGGAGAAAGGCGCTGTATTAAAAGTTATTCCGATAAATGAGAATGGAGAATTAATTATTAATGAATTTAAAAAACTACTAAGCAACAAAACAAAAATTGTAGCTGTTACTCATATATCAAATACACTTGGCACCATTAATCCAGTAAGGAAAATTATTGCACTTGCACACGAAAAAAATATTCCCGTATTAATTGATGGCGCTCAGGCCGTGCCTCATATGAAAGTAGATGTTCAAGCCTTAGATGCTGATTTTTATTGCTTTAGCGGGCATAAATTATTTGGACCAACAGGTGTTGGAATACTTTATGGAAAAGAAAAGTGGTTGAGCGAAATGCCTCCATATAAAGTGGGAGGCGGTACCATAAAAACGGTTTCGTTTGAAAAAACAGAATATGCTGATCTGCCTTTAAAATTTGAAGCGGGAACTCCGCATATTGAAGGTGGTATTGGATTAGCCGCGGCAATTAATTACGTAAATGAAATTGGATTAGAGAACATTGGCACTTATGAATTTGAACTTTTGGAATATGCCACTTTAAAACTTGCGGCAATTGAAGGTTTGAGAATTATTGGCACGGCAAAAGAAAAAGCACCTGTTATTTCTTTTGTAATTGAAGAAGTTCATCCGTTGGATATTGGAATTATATTAGACAAACAAGGTATTGCTGTGCGCACAGGACACCATTGTACACAACCCCTGATGGAACATTATGGCATACCGGGCACCATACGTGCTTCATTGGTTTTCTACAATACTAAAGAAGAAATTGATGCACTGGTGAATGGAATACAAAAAGCAATTAAAATGTTGAAATGAGTATATCAGAAATAGAAAACGAAATTGTAGAAGAGTTTGAGTTATTTGGTAACGATTGGGAAGGCAAGTACGAGCATCTGATTGATTTGGGAAAACATTTGCCATTGATTGACAAGAAATACAAAACGGATGACAGATTGATAAAGGGCTGTCAGAGCAAAGTGTGGTTGCACTCAGAATTGATAAACGAAAAAGTTGTTTTTACAGCCGACAGCGATGCTATTATTACGAAAGGAATTATAGCATTGATGATAAGAAGTATATCAGGCCTTACAGCAGATGCAATTATAAATGCACAATTTGAATTTATAAATAAAATAGGATTGATAGAGCACCTGTCGCCTACGCGTAGTAATGGTTTAGTAAGTATGATAAAACAAATGAAATTAGATGCTTTAGCTTATAAAGTTCAAAGTTAGAAAGTTGAAAAGTCTTAGGGTTCCTTAAAACTTTCCGACCTGAAATAAATAATAATTAAAATATATATGGCAGCAATAATAATTACACAAAACACTGAGCTTACACAAAAAGCAATCGATGTGCTTAAATCCTGTTACGACCCCGAAATACCTGTTGATATTTGGGAGTTGGGCTTGATTTACGAACTCAATATTGATAGAGAAGACAACCTCACGATGCTCATGACTTTAACGTCACCAAGTTGTCCGGTAGCAGAAACGATGCCGCCTGAAACAGAACAAAAATTGCGAGAAATAGAAGGCGTTAAATCAGCAAAAATAACAATGACATATGAACCACCTTGGGGGAAAGAAATGATGAGCGAAGAGGCACAACTCGAATTAGGATTCATGTAAAATGGGGTATAATGGAAGAGGTGATAATTAATAAAGTAGCATTAAGTGGAATCATTACCATCGACCTTGAAGAGTTTTACCCTCAGGGCGAACGGGTATTATTCGATATAAAGGAGCAATTGTTTCAAGGTTTGATATTGAAAGAAAAAGACTTTAGGGAATTTGTTAAGAATGAAGACTGGCGTAAATACACAGATAGATACGTTGCACTTATTTGTTCAGCTGATGCTGTCGTGCCAACCTGGGCATATATGCTATTGGCAACACAGTTAGAGCCATATACAAAAAAAGTTGTATTCGGTGATTTAGAAACACTTGAAACAATTTTGTATAGTGAGATACTTAACAAATTAAATATTAATGATTATAAAGATGCCCGTGTCGTTATAAAAGGCTGTGGACATTTGCCTGTACCTAAAGCTGCTTATGTTGAAATTACCAGACATTTACGCCCCGTTGCAAAAAGCATCATGTATGGCGAAGCTTGTTCTATGGTTCCTTTATACAAACAGGCCAAACAAATATAAGTTAGGCTTAAATAATAGGAACAATATAATAATAGTAATAAGAAAATAATAATAGTAATCGATAACCGTACAAATATGAAAATAGTATTTGGATTACCGATTAATATTCCGAGTTTACAGCATATACGTTTACAAATTATGGAAAACAAATGAGCCTGAAGCTATGATAATTTACAATATTGAGATTTATATTATGAAAGATATTTGTCGGAAACAATTTAAAAATAATGAGTAAAAAGGGAAAAGTATTATTGGCTATGAGTGGTGGAGTTGATAGTTCTATTGCTGCGATATTGTTACATGAACAAGGATATGATGTGATTGGAATTACCATGAAAACATGGGATTACGCAGCTTCTAGTGTTTCAAAAAAAGAAACAGGTTGTTGCAGTTTAGATTCAATTAACGATGCCCGTCATATGGCTGTAAATTTGGGGTTTCCACATTTTATTCTAGATATTAGAGAAGAATTTGGCAAACACGTAATAGATAATTTTGTAGATGAATACATAGCCGGTCATACGCCAAATCCGTGCGTATTATGCAATACACACATAAAATGGGAGGCATTATTGAAACGTGCAAACATGCTTGATTGCGAATTTATTGCGACAGGTCATTATGCACGTATCCGTGAAGAAAATAATCGTTATGTGATTTCAAAAGGGCTGGATCAAAGGAAAGACCAATCATATGTACTTTGGGGTTTAACACAAGAAAGTATGAAACGAACTATTTTACCATTACAGAATTATCTAAAATCAGAAATCAAACAACTAGCAATTGATAACGGATATGCGGATTTGGCAGCTAAAAACGAGAGTTATGAAATATGTTTTATTCCAGACAATGACTATCGTGGGTTCTTAAAAAATAAAGTAAACGGGCTAGAGCAACATGTAGATGGCGGTGATTTTGTTGACCGATCAGGGCATGTTATTGGCAAACATAAAGGATATCCATTTTATACTATTGGTCAACGTAAAGGTTTGGGAATGGCTATTGGCGATCCATTGCACGTGTTAGAAATTATTCCAGAAACAAATAGAGTTGTGCTTGGAAGCAAAGAAGATATGGAACAACAACAAATGACAGTTGGAAAAATTAATCTAAGCAAATACGCATCCTTGCCTAATAATTATGAAGCGATGACTAAAATTCGATATAAAGATCCCGGGTCAATGGCTACTATTACTAATAAGGATAATGGCAAATTGAACGTTTTGTTCCACGGTGCAGTATCGGCTATTACTCCCGGGCAATCAGCTGTATTTTATGAAGGAGATGATCTGGTTGGTGGTGGGATTATTGAACGCCAGTTTCCGATTGGCGTTTAATAATTTACAGAATAATGATTGATTTATTTTTATAAAAACACACATTATAATGAACACGAAAATTACTGACGGATTTAATTTTATATCTAAATTCACATCACGAAGAGTTTGGAATGCAACAAAAGTAGTATCTAGTTATTATTGGTCGAAGTGGCGTAAAATGCCAATACAGTGGGGCTTTCCTATTAGCTTAACCATCGAACCCACTACATCATGTAATTTACGTTGTCCCGAATGTCCAAGTGGAAAGCGTGAGTTTTCAAGGCCGACAGGAATGTTGCAGAATGATTTTTTTAAAGATACAGTTGATGACTTACATAAAGATATAGCATACCTAATATTTTATTTTCAAGGCGAACCGTTTTTAAATCCGAAATTTCTGGATATGGTAAAGTACGCATCATCAAAAAATATTTATACAGCAACATCAACCAATGCTCATTATTTGAATGATGAAAATGCACGAAAAACCATTGAAAGCGGATTGGATAGATTGATTATTTCAATTGATGGCACAACACAGGAAACATACGAGCAATATCGTATAGGTGGAAGTTTAAAAAAGGTAATTGAAGGAACAAAAAATATTATAAGATTGAAAAAAGAATTGAAATCAAAAACACCGCATATTATTTTTCAATTTTTGGTGGTGAAGCCAAATGAGCATCAAATGAACGATATAAAAATACTTGGGAAAGAATTAGGTGTAGATGAAGTACGTTTTAAAACGGCACAACTTTACGATTATGTAAATGGTAACAAACTGATGCCAACAAATGTAAAATATTCCAGATACAAAAAACAAAGTAATGGAACGTATGACATAAAAAACAAAATGCTTAACCATTGCTGGAAACTTTGGCACTCAAGTGTTATTACATGGGATGGATTAGTGGTGCCTTGTTGTTTTGATAAAGATGCGAAATATAAATTGGGAGACTCTAAAGTATCTTCATTCAGAGAAGTATGGCAAAGCCCTCAATATAATGACTTTAGATCTTCTGTTCTTCGTTCGCGTTCTGAAATTGATATTTGTACAAACTGCACAGAAGGATGCAAAGTTTGGGCCTAATTTTAAGAGTATAAACATATGCTATATTATTAAAAGTGTGATAATTAGTCAGATATAAGTATTTATTTTATCGTTGTAGAGGTGAGGTGGATCTTGCCTCTACAACTAAAATTGAAAAATGACTCCAGAGGAGTAGTATATTCTACCCCCGAATTTTAATTCGGGGTTTGAAATAAGATCAAGATTGATTTTTGACGTGTGTTTGTGCACTTTTTGCAAAAACCATGACAAAAAAATAGTAATCGAACTGAGGTTCTAAAACTAGAAGTAATGGAAAAACAAAACGTGAGTCAAAAATTGATTAGTTCTCATCTTATTTCCGGTGAGATGAAACCCGGAACCGAAATCGGGTTGAAAATTGATCAGGTATTATTGCAAGATGCCACCGGTACATTAGTAATGTTAGAATTGGAAGCATTTAATTTAAATAAAATTAAACCGGAAGTCGCCGTTCAATATGTAGATCATAATCTGCTTCAAACGGATTATAAGAATATGGATGACCATCTATTTCTTCAGTCGGCAGCGGCACGTTTTGGATTCTGGTTCAGTAGGTCAGGAAACGGAATTAGCCATGTAGTGCACATGGAGAGGTTTGGTAGGCCGGGTAAAACGCTGTTGGGCTCAGACAGTCATACTCCAGCTGGAGGAGGTATTGGAATGCTTGCTATCGGTACGGGCGGATTGGATGTAGCTCTCGCTTCAGCAGGTGAACCTTACTTTGTTAAAATGCCAAAAGTGATGGGCATCAAACTCATTGGAAAGTTGCCCAACTGGGTAAGTGCTAAAGATGTGATTTTAGAAATGCTTCGAAGGTATGATGTGACTGGAGGACGTGGATATATTTTAGAATATTATGGACCAGGTCTAAAATGTTTGAGTGCCTGGGATCGACATGTTATCGCCAATATGGGAACAGAGACAGGCGCTACAACTTCAGTATTCCCTTCCGACGAAATCACCCGTGAATTTCTACGACAAGAAGAAAGAGAAGAACAGTGGATCAAATTGGAAGCCGATGAGGGCGCAACATACGATCTTGATATTGAAATCAATTTATCTGAGTTAGAACCATTAATTGCACTTCCTGGCAGTCCAGGTAATGTTGTTCCAGTAAGAGAAGTTAGTGGTTTAAAAATACAACAAGTTGTTATTGGTTCTTCTGCAAATCCAGGACTTCGTGATTTTTGGATTGCATCACAAATTGTGAAAGGGAAAACTGTTTCGCCCGATGTTTCTTTTGATGTCAATCCTTCTTCCCGCCAAGTGTTAGAAAATTTGACAGAAATGGGCGCTCTTGGATCTTTGATATCTGCCGGTGCACGCCTTCATCAATCCGGTTGTATGGGATGCATTGGTATGGGACAAGCACCCGCTACCAATACTATCAGTCTCCGAACTATGCCTCGTAATTTTCCGGGGCGCTCAGGGACACTCGATGACAAGGTTTACCTATGTAGCCCAGAAACTGCTATGGCGGCAGCACTTATGGGCGAAATTACTGATCCCAGAGAACTCGAATCTATTATGAATATTGCTTATCCAAAATGGAAAGAGCCAGTCCAAATCAAGATAAACAAAAAGATGCTGATTGCGCCAAATGGAGCAGCTTCTGAATTGATTAAGGGGCCGAACATTAAAACACTTCCCGATTTTGAAGAGCTTCCTAATGAACTGGAAATTCCCATCCTATTGAAAATGGGAGATGATATTTCCACAGATGGAATACTGAAAGCGGGTGCCGATGTACTGCCTTTACGTTCAAATATTCCGGAGATAAGTAAATATGCTTTTTATGCCATTGACCAAAGTTTCTATGATCGAGCTATTCAAAACTATAGGGGCTTTTGTGTTATAGCAGGCGGAAATTACGCCCAAGGTTCAAGCAGAGAACACGCTGCGTTGGCTCCTCGGTATCTTGGACAAAGGTTTGTTATTGCCAAATCTTATGCCCGTATTGGCTGGCAGAACCTAATCAATTTTGGTATAATTCCTTTCGAATTCAAAAACGCAGCTGACTGGGATAAACTAGAACAAGACGATGTTTTACGGATAGAAGGCTTACGGAAAGCCATCAAAAATAGAGCTTTAGTAGCAGCTAAAGTTGTTGGAAAAGATATTGAAATTCCACTTACCTACAATATCAGTGAGAGGCAAGTTGAAATTATCTTAAAAGGTGGAGTTATTAATTTTGTAAAAAGAAAATAAATTTTTTCATCTGATATTATTTAGAGCTTGTCCATAATATCAAGAGTCTGAGCTTGAAAGTTCGATAGCAAGGCGCGTGACGGACCAAAAAGCGCAGTTTACCCTTGTAAATGAGCATTTTTGGGACAAGCGCAACGCAGCAAGCGGACTTTATAGACAGACTCTATTTAAAGACATACAGCGCAATAAAAGAAAATGGAGACAACAAAAGAAATGAACATTAATATAAAACACATGGCTACACTTGCCGGGCATGGTGGTTGTGTATATGCCATCGATAAAGGCATCTCTGAACAAACTGTTTTTACAGGAGGCAGTGATAAGTTTATTGCGTTATGGAATTTAGAAACCCTGCAAGCTGAAAAATTCGCAGCATCGTTACCTGCATCTGTTTATGCGATTTGTCATATTTCTGAAAAAAATTTATTACTCGCTGGAACAACAACAGGTAGTATTCATATAATTGATTTAAAGAAAAAAAAGGAAATAAAAATACTACAACATCATACGGCACCACTATTTGATATAAAATATTCACTAATAACAAATTGTTTTTATACAGCCAGTGGCGATGGTTATTTTGCCATATGTTCTCTTGAAACATTATCGTTGATAAAAACGAAAAAACTATCACATAAGAAAGTACGCAGCATTGATTTTAATTATACTACTTCCGAAATAGCCGTTGCCTTAGGTGATTGCAACATTCTTGTATTTGACCTACACACATTAGATCATAAGAAAGATTTTATTGCGCATCAGCTTGCAGCAAATGTTGTGCGATACAGCCCTGATGGCAAATTCCTTTTATCAGGAGGAAGAGATGCTCATTTGAATATTTGGAAAGTAGGAAATTATGAATTAGTAACCTCAATTCCTGCGCATAATTGGGCGATTTACGATATAGTATTTAATCCAGATACTACATTATTTGCTACTGCCAGCCGCGATAAAACCGTAAAAATATGGGATGCAATAACATATAAATTATTGAAACGCATCACTAAAGAAAATTTTGATGCACATACGCACTCTGTAAATAAATTGCTTTGGAGTACTTATAATAATTATTTAGTTTCTGTCGGTGATGATAGAATGGTTATCGTAAGGGAGGTAAATAGAAAATAAAATAAAAACATTAAAAAGGAAGCCGAAAATGAACACTACAAAAGAACAAGTTTTAGAAGCCTTAAAAAATGTAGAAGACCCAGATTTAAAAAAAGATTTGGTAACGCTTGGTATGATAAAAGATTTAGAAGTAGACGGTAAAAACATAAGTTTTACGGTAGTACTTACAACACCTGCCTGTCCTATGAAAGAATTCATTCACAAAGCTTGTATAAATGCCATATTACATTATATACATGAAGAAGCAAATGTAAATGTGAAAATGACATCCGATGTATCATCACGAAAAGGCAGTGGACCTATGTTGCCATACGTAAAAAATATTATCGGGGTCGCATCCGGTAAAGGGGGTGTTGGGAAATCAACAGTGGCATCCAACTTAGCTTTGGCTTTGGTAAAATTAGGAGCATCGGTTGGTTTGGTTGATGCCGATATTTATGGGCCGTCACAAACAATTATGTTTGATGTAATGCATAAAAGACCAGAGACGAAAGAGATTGATGGTAAAAACATGATTATTCCCGTTGAAAGTTATGGAGTAAAATTATTGTCCATTGGTTTTTTTGCAGACACATCCCAAGCGATTGTATGGCGTGGACCAATGGCTTCAAAAGCTGTTGTTCAAATGTTTCAGGAGGCAAATTGGGGGACATTAGACTATATGATTATTGATTTACCTCCCGGAACCGGTGACATTCATTTAACATTGGTTGGCGCTGTTCCTTTGAATGGGGTTGTGATTGTAAGTACTCCTCAACTTGTGGCTTTGGCTGATGCGAAAAAGGGTGTTGGAATGTTTCAGTTACCACAAATAAATGTTCCTGTTTTAGGCATTGTAGAAAACATGGCCTATTTCAGTCCACCAGAAGAGCCTGAGAAGCGATATTACATTTTTGGTAAAGACGGTGCGAAAAAACTTGCAGCAGAATTAGGAGTTCCTTTATTAGGCGAAATACCATTGGTGCAAAGTATTTGTGAAGCCGGTGATGCAGGCCGTCCAGCTGTAATGCAAGACAATACACCACAAGCTATTGCATATATGGAAATGGCAAGTAAGGTGGCGCAACAAGTATCCATACAAAATGCAAAAGTGCCAATGGCTCAGGTGGCGGATGTTAAATGGTAAATTCGATAGTGTTCGACTTAGCTCACGCCGAAGTCTATAGGACAGACTTAATAATGCCCGAAAAGTTTTTGTTAAATGCTTAAATAAATGACTACACCAATCACCGTTTATTCCGAAATGACCCCTAATCCTGTTACAATGAAATTTGTTCTAAACTTTTTATTAATTGATGAGGAAGGCACAAGCATTGAATTCCGCACAAAAGAAAAGGCAGAGATTTCTCCTCTTGCCAAAAAAATATTTGAACTCCCTTATGTTAATGGCGTTTTTATTACTTCCAATTTTATTACCGTTACAAAGGATGAAATCAGTGAATGGCACGAAATAATTCCTGAAATTAAGGGTCTGATTAAAAGCCAACTTGCTACAGGACAAGCACTACTCACCGGAGAATTAGTAACTGAAGAAGCAGAAGTGCCTTTGACTATTTCCGGGGATACCGAACAAAAAATCAGATCACTTCTTGACGAGTACATCCGCCCAGCAGTGGAAGGTGATGGTGGTGCCATTCATTTCAAATCGTTTGAAAGTGGAATAGTAACCGTGACGCTCAAAGGGTCTTGTCACGGTTGCCCTTCTACCAATACTACTTTGAAACAAGGTGTTGAAAATTTGCTACGAAGAATGCTTCCTGAAGTAGAAAAAGTAATAACAGAAACTAGATAAAAGAAGCATCAGAATAACAAACTACTCAAAATTATTTTTATCTGATGTCATCAAAATTAAATGTGTTTACTTATTAAAAATATTTAAATAGTACAAGAAAATGACGAATAATAAAGTTGAAATAGCAGAAGAACCAAGATTTAAACCCAAACCAGCTTGGCTGAGGGTAAAATTACCAACTGGAAAAGAATATGCGAAGGTACGAGAGATAGTATCCACACATAAATTGCATACCATTTGCGAAAGTGGTAGCTGTCCTAATATGGGCGAATGTTGGGGAGCAGGTACCGCCACATATATGATTCTCGGAAATATATGTACCCGCTCCTGCGGATTCTGTAATGTTTCAACAGGTCGTCCATTGCCTGTTGATTTAAAAGAACCTGAACGGGTAGCAGAATCTGTACTGTTAATGAATATAAAACATTGTGTAGTTACCTCGGTTAACCGCGATGATTTAAAAGATGGTGGCTCTATTATTTGGGTAGAAACAATCAATGCGATACGCAGAGTAAGCCCTCAAACAAAATTTGAAACACTTATCCCTGATTTTATGGGCAAATGGGAAAACCTGCAACGTATTATAGATGCGCATCCCGACATGGTTTCTCATAATACGGAAACCGTTCGAAGGCTAACCAAACAGGTTCGCGTTCAGGCAAAATATGATAGAAGCCTGGAGGTTTTAAAAAGGTTGAAAGAGGCAGGAATGAAAACCAAATCAGGAATTATGCTTGGATTGGGAGAAACCGAACAGGAGATTTATGAAACAATGGATGATTTACGTGCAGTAGGTTGCGATGTATTAACAATGGGACAATACCTGCAACCAACAAAACAACATTTGCCGGTTATAGAATTTATTCACCCTGAAGTATTTGCTAAATATAAGGTGGTAGGTCTTGAAAAAGGGTTTCGTTATGTTGAAAGTGGCCCTATGGTCCGTTCATCATATCATGCTGAAAAACATATTTTTTAACATTACTAACCGACTAAAATTTTAAATAGAAGGGTCTGCGGTAAAGCAAGCCCCTTTTCATATTTTAGTTTCGTAAAAAAATCATAAATATGAAAATAAAAGGTAAGAATTTTGTCGTTCAGCCGATATTCAAACAGATCATAGATTTCATTCCTCGGAACAAGTTTGACTAGTTGGTTATCAAACACGGCACAGGCCGCTTTTGTGGGTCAGCCGAATTGACAACGTATGGTTTTCCAAACTAATCATCTTCGATTCCACCACCATTTGCATAACCAATATCAATCTTGTCCGACTTGCATGGGGTCCGGTTCACTAGTAGTGTTTGAAGCATGGCCTTCTCCGTCCGCAGTCGGGCTGAAGGCACGAACTAAACCTCGTCATCCTGAGCGAGGCTTTTCGCCGAGTCGAAGGGCTCAACCTCGTCATCCTGAGCGAGGCTTTTCGCCGAGTCGAAGGGCTCAACCTCGTTATCCTGAGCGAGGCTTTTCGCCGAGTCGAAGGGCTCAACCTTACCCTCAGCGAAACAATTTGAACGAATCAGCGTTTGCATAGCTGGTGCGTTTAAGAGAAGAATTTAGCCACTTCACCGTCATTTTTGTACATTTTGTCAAAGTATTATTCCACTATGCTTAAAATTTATTCTCTTTGCGCCCATTATAGATTGATTTTTAACCAAAAATGAAACACCTATTTTTAGTCGTATTCTTCGTGACGGCGTCCTTTCTGCATAGTATGGCCCAGGATGCTACCCTGAGCGGTAGGATTACCGATGCCGAAACAGGCGAGGAGCTTATCGGAGCCAACCTCTATGTGGAAGAGCTGAAAAATGGAACCGTTACCAATGTGTATGGGTTTTATTCCTTTACACTGGCCAAAGGTTCTTACCATATCATCTATAGCTATGTTGGCTATGAGGAGCGTGATACCTTGCTCAACTTAAATCAAGACATGACCATCAATATAGAATTGAGGGAACAATCCTTGGAGTTTAAGGAAGCCTTGGTAACAGGGGAGAAGGTGGATAGAAACGTGACGGAGAATAAAATGTCGGTGGTTTCTATTGACCTAAAAACGGTGAAAAGGATTCCGATTCTTTTGGGTGAGGTGGATATCATCAAAGCTATTCAACTCCTCCCTGGAGTGCAGTCTGCCGGAGATGGAAATACACTTTCCATCGTACGTGGTGGAAACGTCGATCATAACTTAGTGCTCTTAGATGAAGCGGTGGTATATAATCCTTCCCATGTGGTGGGTTTTTTCTCCGTATTTAATGGAGATGCTGTCAAAGATTTTGAGCTTTATAAAGGAGGAATTCCTTCGCAATACGGAGGGCGTTTGGCTTCTGTATTGGATGTGAGAATGAAGGATGGAAATACTAAAAAGTTCTCTGCCAGCGGAGGTATTGGCATTCTCTCTTCTCGTCTTACGCTTGAAGGGCCAATCCAAAAGGAGAAAAGTTCGTTCATCATTTCGGGTCGTCGTTCGTATTTCGACCTTTTCTTTCCGCTCAGCTCTCAAACCAAAGACGCCATTGCCAATTTCGGTGACCTGAACATGAAGGTGAATTTTAAACTTTCCGAAAAAGATCGCCTCTATGTTTCCGCCTATACGGGTAGAGATCGCCTCGGCTTTGCGGGTATTGCTGGTTTTGGATGGGGAAACACGACTACCACCGTACGTTGGAATCATATTTTTAACCAAAAATTGTTTCTAAATACCAGCGTTATCTATAGCCGCTATAATTACCAAATCGATTTTAACCTTGCCAAGAATCTCAACTTTCAGCGCTTGAATTATATTGACGATATCAGCATCAAACAAGATTATACCTTCTATATAAACCCAAAAAATACCTTGCGTTTTGGCTTTTGGGATACCTATCATACTTTCTTACCCGGAAGAATTGAACCCATCACCAGTGAATCCATCATTACGGCCGCTGCTTTACCTAAGAAAAGAGCATTGAGCCAAGCGTATTACTTGAGCCATGAATGGAAACCAACAGGGCGTTTTGAAGTGGAATATGGATTGCGTCTTTCTGTATTTAGCAATTTGGGACAAGGCCGCGAATTTCTGTATGCCAATGGTCAGAAAAACTATTTCCAAGACGGCTCCGTGCGTCCGGGTACCATTATCGATACCTTGTTTTACGAATCAGGCAAGATGTACAATACGTATGCGAACTTAGAACCGCGGCTTAATATGGTATACCGACTGAATTCGAAAAGTTCCATCAAGGCATCGTATAACCGCATGTCGCAGTACTTGCACCTAATTCAAAATATTGCGGCCTCAACCGGACAAGAGTTCTGGACTCCATCCACGCCTTCCATCAAGCCTCAAATTGCCGATCAAGTAGCAGTTGGTTACTTCCGGAATTTCTTCGACAATGCCGTTGAAGGCTCTGTGGAAGTGTATTATAAGCATATGAGCAATACCGTGGAGCTGATTGATAATGCCGCCATCGATTTCACCGAAAACATCGAATCGCAATTGGTAGCTGGAAAAGGACGCGCTTATGGGGCTGAATTCTTCCTGCGCAAAACCAAAGGACAAACCACTGGCTGGATTGCCTATACCTTGGCGAAATCAGAACGTAAGGCAGATAATATCAACCGCAGCGAATGGTATAATTTCCGCTACGACCGTCGCCATTACCTCACCGTAGTTGCCTCGCATGATTTGAATAAACGCATCAATATTTCTGGAAGCTTTATCCTAGCAACAGGGGATGCTTATACAGCTCCAGTTGGTCAATATACGCTTAACGGACAAGTGATCCCGCTCTATAGCGACCGGAATGCATTGCGTATTCCAGCTTATCATCGCTTGGATTTAAGTATGACACTCTACCGCAAACAGGTTAAAGGCAAGACCTATAAGAATGAAAGCAATTGGGTCTTCAGTATTTATAATGTGTATGGAAGAAGAAACTTCTATACCCTCGACTTTAAGGTCGATGAAACTACCGGTCAGAATGCCGCGTATAAAACCTACCTCTTCCGCATGGTGCCATCTGCCACTTATAATTTTAAATTCTAAGACGATGAAAAAGCAATTCTATTTACTCAGCATCGTTTTTCTCAGCCTTTTTAGCGCTTGTACAGAAAAAATTGATCTTGAATTGGGCGATACTCAAACGCGCGTGGTGATTGAAGGATACCTCGTTACAGAAGTGGATTCATCCTATGTGCGCTTAAGTCTTACGCAGGATTATTTCAATCCAGTGGCACCTGTTTATATCCCGAATGGAACCGTTGAGATTAGCAATTCTCAAGGAGCTGTGATGTTTAATTATGCGGGGGAAGGAATGTACAAAGGTCCTGTAGGCTATATTCCGGATACTTCAGAAGTTTATACTTTGAAGGTAATTGTTGACGGAAAGGAGTATACCGCTTCTAGTACCTTATATCCCATGTTTGAGCTAGATCCAGTCCTTCAGTTTGACTATCGTCCGGCAAGTGGCTTTACGGATGAAGGCTATGCTGTGACGTATTACTCGACAGATAGAAGAGAGGAGGAAATCTATACCCGCTTTAATTTTGGACAAAACGATACCCTATTTGACCCATCCATACTCTTTAGCAATGGAGATATTAAAAAGTATCAACGTGTGCCCTTTGAATTGCCCTTTTATAGAGCGCAAAGTGGCGATTCGGTGATGCTTGAATTTAGAAGCTTGGATGTGCCGGTAGCTACTTATTTTAATGCTTTGTCTAACCTGAATTCAGGTGCCCCAGGTCCTTTTCAAACCCCACCTGCAAATCCGCCAACCAATCTTTCTGGCGGCGCTGTCGGTTATTTTTTATGTGCCGATATTAGACGTATCGGACAAGTTGTCCCATAGCAAATTCTGATATGGGTCATTTTATTGGCCCCCAATAAAAATGTAATTTCGCTGACGATGAATAGAATTACCCTTATAGGCGGTGGACTTTCGGGTTCACTCATGGCGGTTTACCTGGCCAAACGTGGTTTTGAGGTAAATGTATACGAAAGACGTCCTGATATGCGCAATAACCGCATGTCGGCAGGTCGCTCCATCAATTTGGCACTTTCAGTACGCGGATTGCGTGCCTTGAGTAAGGTTGGGTTGGATGAAGAAATTCTTAAAGAAGCCATTCCAATGTACGGGCGAACGCTGCATCCTGTTGAAGGTGATTTGGCCTTCCAAGCTTATGGAAAAGAAGACCAGGCTATCTATTCAGTATCGCGTGGGCTCTTGAATATTCGCTTGCTTGAATTGGCCGATGAATACCCGAATATTCATTTACACTTTGAACATAAATGCATTGATGTCGACCTCGATACTGCCAGAGCCGTATTTGTGGATGCTCAGGGAACTGAAGTAGAAGTTACAGGAGACCGAATTATTGGAACGGATGGGGCTTTTGCTGCCACACGCGGGCGTCTTCAAGTAACGGATCGCTTCAATTATTCGCAGAGCTATTTAGAGCATGGATACAAGGAATTATTGATTCCGCCAACGGATCAGGGTGGTTTCCGCATGCATAAAGAAAGTCTCCATATTTGGCCAAGGGGCTCTTATATGATGATTGCCTTACCAAATCCTGCGGGAGATTTTACCTGTACCTTATTCTTTCCATTTGAAGGAAAGGAGAGTTTTGCTTCGTTGAAGTCGGAAGAACAAGTAGAGAAATTCTTTAAAACCCGTTTCCCAGACGCGGTACCAATGATGCCGAGTTTGATGGAGGATTATTTTAATAACCCTACTTCTTCCTTGGTAACGGTAAAATGCTACCCATGGGTACGCGAAGATAAGTTGGCGCTTTTGGGTGATGCTGCCCATGCGATTGTTCCTTTCTTCGGACAAGGGATGAATTGTGCCTTTGAAGACTGTGTGATCTTAGATGAGTGCATTGAGCGCCACGGAAACGACTGGGGCAAAGTATTCGCTGAATACCAAGAGCTCAGAAAGGTCAATGCCGATGCCATTGCCGACTTAGCTGTTCAGAATTTCATTGAAATGCGAGACAGCGTTGGGAATGATGCCTTCTTGCATCAAAAGCATATCGAACATGATCTTTGCAACCTCTATCCAGAGGCTTATCTATCTCAATATGAGATGGTAACTTTTTCCAATATGCCTTATTCTGAAGCCCTTGCAATGGGTCCGGTCAATCAGCGTATCTTAAACCGAATCATTAAAAATGGGATAGATTTAAAGGATGAAAAACAAATCAAATCCATCATAACAGAAGAAAAACAAAAAATGCATGGCGGGTAATTTTGGAAAAATAGTGGGTGGCGGAATCGGTTGGGCCTTTGGTGGTCCTATTGGAGCATTGCTGGGCCTAGTAGTTGGTTCCTTTGTAGATTCTGCTTCCGATACCTCAACCCGTTTATTGGGTGGGGAGACTGTGGGAGAAACCCAAAGACAAGCGAGTCAAGATGATTTTTTTATGAGTCTCTTGGTACTTTCTGCTGCTGTAATGAAGGCAGATGGTAAGCAGCTGAAATCGGAGTTGAACTTCATTAAGGCCTTCTTGGTGAATAATTTCGGGGAGGCTAAAACCAAGGAAGCCCTACCTACTTTTAAAAAGCTTTTAGATTCACCGATTTCCTTAAGACCTATTTGTTTGCAGATCACGCAGTATGTGAACCACTCGGGTCGATTGCAGCTTATGCATTACCTTTTTGGTATCGCTGCAGTTGACGGGCAGGTAGATAAGGATGAAGAGTCAGTGCTCCAACAAATTGGGGGCTATTTCAATATTTCACAGGCAGATATGGCATCCATCAAAGCCATGTTTGTGAAGTCGACTAATTGGGCGTATGATGTATTAGAGATTGATGAGTTGGCCACCGATGAGGAGATGAAAAAATCATACAGACGCATGGCCACGCGCTTTCATCCTGATAAGGTGAGTACTTTAGGAGAGGATGCCGTACAAGCGGCCCAACAGAAATTCCAAAAGGTGCAGGAAGCGTATGAAGTCATCAAAAAACAACGGGGTATAAAATGAAACTAGCATTTTCCCTTTTACTATACTCTACGCTGCTAGCCTGTTCCCCATCAGCTAAAGTCAATTTAGAGGCAGAACGCGCCGCCATCGAATCGGTAATGCGCGACCAGGAAACAGCTTGGAATATGGGGGATTTGTATGGTTTTATGGAAGGCTATGCACAAGGAGATTCGACCCTCTTTGTTGGGAAAACACGCGTAAACTATGGCTGGCAAAAAGTGCTTGATTCTTATATTAAGAGCTATCCGGACCAAGCGGCGATGGGTAAATTGCAGTTCGACTTAATTCGGATTGTACCTACTGATGCCGCACACGCTTATGTGGTGGGAAAATGGACACTGACAGAAAATGAAAAACCCGCATCAGGTCATTTTGTCTTGATTTTTGGAAAATTGAACGGTGCTTGGCGCATCATAGTCGACGGAACCTCGTGAGGTATGTATTAAAATTGGCCTATGACGGAGGCAAATACTATGGCTGGCAGTCGCAGACGGTAGGAAATACCATTCAGCAAGAAATTGAGTCTGCCCTGAAGAAAGTTACCCGTCACCCGATTTCCGTAATGGGCTGCGGCCGAACGGATACAGGGGTACATGCCAAAGAATATTTTCTCCATTTTGATTATGATGGGGAATTTGATGAACGTTTTCTTTTTCGCTTGAATAATGCGCTATCAAGGGATATAGCGGTCTCTGACTATTTTCCGGTGAAGGATGATTTTCATGCCCGCTTCAGTGCGACTTACCGTAAATACGAATACCATATCATCACTCTTCCAGATCCATTTCAACGCGATTGGGCCTATTTCAGGCATGGTGAATTGGAATTAGAAGCCATGGAAAAGGCCTGCGAATTTCTCTTGACTTGTACCGATTTTGAGAGCTTTAGCAAAGTAAGTTCAGAGCCTAAAACATTCAATTGCAAATTGATGGAATGCCGCTGGGAACAAAATGGACATAGCCTAATTTTTCATGTAAAGGCGGACCGTTTTTTGCGGAATATGGTGCGCGCCATGGTGGGTACCTTATTGGATATTGGCAGTGGTCGCCTTAAATTAGAAGAACTTCCGGGAGTAATGGAGTCGGGGAATCGCACTAATGCAGGAACCAGTGCTCCAGCAAAAGGATTGTATCTGACGGAGATTGGCTACCCTTGGGAGAAATATAGTATCCATGAGTAAAGAAAAAAAGAAGCAATCAGCAAGTGGCAAGGCCATGGACCTAAAGCTGATGCTGCGTATCTATAAATTAGCAAGTCCCTACCGTGGTTACTTGATTGCGTCGGTGATACTAACCTTTGGCTACGCATATACTGGTCCGCTTATTCCAAAATTGATTTCAGAAGCCCTTAATAATGAGGTAATAGGTGGCGATGCAGAAGGGCTCACTTCTGTGATTCTGATTATATTTGGTGTTTATCTTTTGAATACCCTGATGCTCTTAGCGCGTACATGGTTTTCGGCTTTCTTGGCACAAAATGTGGTTTTCGATTTACGGAACCGTGTCTATAAATACATCACACGCCTCAAATTACGCTATATTGATAAGACACCTGTGGGTACTTTGATTACCCGGAATGTGTCGGATATTCAAACCATCTCTGATTTCTTTACGGATGGGGCAGTTACTATTTCGGGAGATATTTTGATGATAGGGGTTATCGTCTATAATATGTTCGATGCCGATTGGCGTCTGGCCTTTATTACGCTATCTGTTGTGCCCCTCTTATTAATTGCAGCCTATATTTTTAAGGAAAGAGTACGGGTATCCTTCCAAGATGTGCGCTTGCAAGTACAGCGATTAAATGCCTTTGTTCAAGAGCATATTACGGGGATGCAAATCGTGCAAATATTCAACCGAGAGAAGGTTGAAGAGCGCAGGTTTCAGCGGATAAATGCCTTGCACCGCGATGCGAATATTCGTTCGGTAATGTATTATTCGGTATTCTTTCCTGTGGTGGAGATTCTTACAGCCATAGCTATTGGCTTGATTGTTTGGTATGGAGTGAATACCATTATCAGGGGTGTAAATGCAGGTCAAGCAGCTGAATTTGGAACCATTGTGCAGTTTATCATGTACGTGCAAATGTTCTTTCGTCCAGTGCGTCAAATTGCCGATCGTTTTAATGCAATGCAAATGGGGATTGTGGCTGCAGAGCGGGTTTTTAAATTGATTGATGCGGAGCAGAACTTGGAAGAAAGTGGCAACGAAAAGCCAGTGATTCATGGAAATATCGACTTTAAGAATGTATGGTTTGCATACCAAAAGGAGGATTGGGTATTGAAAGACTTGGATCTCTCTGTAAAAGAAGGGAAAACCTTGGCCTTGGTGGGTGCAACGGGGGCTGGAAAGTCGTCGATTGTGAATCTTATTTCGCGCTTCTATGAATTCAATAAAGGAGAAATCACCTTAGATGGAAGGTCAATTCGCGAGATCGATTTGGTGCATCTGCGCAAGCATACTTCGGTGGTATTGCAGGATGTGTTTTTGTTTTCTGGGAGTATTCTCGATAATGTAAAACTCTTTAATCCGAATATGAGTGACCCAGAGGTTATTGATGCATGCAAGGCTGTTGGGGCGCATTCATTTATAGAAAAATTGCCGGGTGGCTACGAATATAAGGTGATGGAACGTGGGGCAACGTTGAGTGTTGGGCAGCGTCAACTTATCTCCTTTGCGCGTGCTTTAGCGTTTAATCCACGCATATTAATTCTGGATGAGGCCACATCAAGTGTGGATACTGAAACTGAAGAACTTATCCAAAAGGCCATTGCATTATTGATGAAAGGAAGAACGAGTATTGTTATTGCTCACCGACTTTCAACCATCCAAAATGCTGATGAGATTGTGGTCTTGGATAAGGGTCAAATAATAGAGCAAGGCACACATTCAGAGCTTATTAGCAAAGAAGCTGCCTATGCTTCTATGTACCGCAGTCAGTTTGAAATGAACCAGCCAGGAGTCCTTACTTCATAAAATCTGCAATAGTCATATATTATTCCACGAGGGTGGGAGAGAAAGCAGTTTTCATATTCGTACTTTGCCTTTATGCATGGAAACAGCGTATTCGCTAAGGTAGAAGAAGTAATGCTCATTGATGATGAGCCTATCGACTTGTTTATCAATGAGAAGCTGCTTACTGCATATAGTTTTGCGAAGAAATATGTGGCTTTTCAAGATGCATTATCGGCACTCAGAGAGTTAGAAAAACGAGCTAGTGCGAATAAAGCACTCCCTGTGATTATTTTTCTCGACTATTTCATGCCTCAGGTTGATGGCTTCGAATTCTTGAGCAAGCTGAAGAATTTGGAGAATCAATATCCATCGACATTCACAAATACACACATCATCATGCTCACTACCATGAAGGCTCCAGAGAAGCGGAAGAAACTAGAGGAATTTGACCGTATTTTTTGTGTGATGAATAAGCCTTTAAATGAAAAAGCAGTGGCCGAGTTAAGCGGGCGACTTTTTCAAATAGCCGACTAGTAATTCACTCGTCAAGTATAGATGTTCGAATAGCCGCGCTGGATTTCCTTCTTCCGACGCGCATACCATCCAGTATTTTTCCATCTTTTCCGAATCAACATGGTCTTTCTGACTTTTGTTCAGTAAATAGAGAATCTTCGAGAAGTTTTTTACGGAGGTGGCCAGCGGATTGTCTTTCCCAGCATTACGTTTCACACTTGCGACCAATTTTAAATAGAGCTCCATATCGCCAGAAAGACTATACATAAATGCCTGGAAAAGCTTTAACTCGAGAAGCAGTCCTGGCATACTTTTAAAGGAGCTTAGATTTAGTAGGTTGTTCATGTCAAGTGCTGCCTTCGCGAAATTTCCCTGGTAGAAAGAAGTCATGGATTTGTATTGAAAGTAAATCACAAGGTGACTGCTTTCGTTTTGTTCCACAAAATACCCTGCTCTGAATTGTTCTGCGGGAATTAGAAAGCTATTCAGGTCACCATCATTTTTTAATTTATAGATGAGCGAGAGCAGAAATTCGGAAATAAAGAATCCCCAGAGATGCGCTTTAAATTGATATTGAATCAAGCTACTGATTTCTTCCAGGTAGAAATTGGCCTTCACTGCATTTTGAATGCGCACATAATACTCAAAATTCATGAAGGGAATAAGGTTCCGAATCACTCCATAGAAGGGGTCTAAGTTATAGGTGGCAAAAATGTCTTCCAGCTTACTAACCATGCCTTCCACCTCCAATTCCAGAAGGCGAAGCTCTCGGGTGCTTAAAAAGGTACAGCGATGGTAGTGTTGAACAATTTGGAAGATGGTATACAGACGATGTGATTCGTAAAGGTTAAAGGTGTTTTCGAGCTCTTCGATGATATCATCGAGTTGTTCGTGGTATTCGGGATTGCGAGTAATATGGAAATAGCCTAGATGATAAATATATTCATACAAAAGGTCTTCTGCCTTGCTTACGGCCAAGGAAAAGGCAATATGTTTCTGGTAGGCCCTTTCGTAGGTTTCGTATTGCTCATCAAATCGGTGGAGGCGAGAAAGGTGTTTATAAACCACGGCTAATTCGGAGGACATATCATACGCAACAAGTTTCTTTTCTAGGTCCCTCAAAAAGGAAAGGGATATCATTCGCTCATTATTTAATACGATAAAGGATACTCGGGCTGCATCTTCCCGCAAAAGACGAATTCGGTTTTCCTTTAGGTTGGTGAAGTATTTAACCACCTTAGGTACCAAGCGCGACTTCAAAGTATAGAAGGCTCCAGAATTTAATTCTAATTTTTTCGCCGCCTCTTTTTCTGTGTAAACCTTCTCCTTAGAAAGTTCTAGTAGTTGCCTGCTCTTCGATTCGCGCTGTGGAGTCACAGAATTTAGCATTTCTTGAAATCCATCCTCGGAGAGTTCACGTATAATATTTTGAATGATTTTCATAATGGTTTATTCAAGTGAACATACATTACTCAAAAAAAGGGAAACTAATTGGTATTAAAAACATAAAAATATCTTAAAAACTAACAGCTCATGTATTTGAATTATTGAGTAAAAGATTTGCATGACCTATAATAAATAGCCAATGAACCAGATAAAAAAGTTTAAAAAAAGGAAAATACTTACATCTGTTTAAAAGAGGAAAACTTAAAAAATTCTACGAGAATGCGACCCTTTACCTTTGGTCTTACTTATCCATTAACCCAAATTTTAACGCATATGAAATTCGCTAAACGTTTACTAATTCTCGCTGTTATCATGTTCGGATTGAACGTGTTTATTACTCATGCCCAGTCTACCGCCCAAGACACCGTTTGTGCGGGAGAAACTGGAAAAACCTATTATGTAACGGCCTCCACAGGTTCTACCTATTCATGGACCATCAATGGAGGTACGCAAGCATCTGGGGGATCAACAAACAGTATTACTGTTGATTTCAACAATTCTTCAGGTACAGACTCTATTTCTGTTTCTGAGGTTGATTCAAACGGTTGTACGGCTGACCCAGTTTATTTGGCAATTGTAAGAATGCCAAATCCTACGGCTTCTATCTCTGGTACAACAACCTTATGTCACAGTGATTCTGCTACAATTAGTTTTACCCTTTCAGGTACGTATCCGCTTTCGCTCACCTATAACGATGGTTCTAGCAATATTACTGTCAACAATCTTTCTACTACATCCTACACATTCAACACCGGCATATTGCCAAGCACAACCAACTATTCTTTGATAGATATCACTGACCGTTTAAGTTGTTCAACTACTGGTTCCGGTTCAGCTACTGTAACTGTATTGACCAAACCAGTTACATCAGCAATTTACCACTAAGATTGAGTCAGTCGACTTAATTCATAACTCATACATAACGAACCATTTGACTTCCAATAACTATGTTGGCCAGGATCGTATTGTCCATAATTTTAAGTTTAGGTTTTGGTTTTCTGACCCAACCACTCCAAGCGCAAACTGTACTCGATACAGTTTGTGCTGGAGCACGGGGGGTGAGTTACCAAGTAGTGGACAACCAGAGCTCAACGTACAATTGGAGTATAGGTGGTGGAGTTATAGCCGATGGACATGGAACAAACGTAATTTTAGTAGACTGGGGGAAAGACACGGGAGTGTTCCCAATCGAAGTGATTCAATACAATCAACATGGATGCCCTGCAGATACTGTCAGGGCTTTTGTGTGGATTAGACAAGGTATTGACCTTCGAATCAATGGGCCAAGAGTGATTTGTGAAGGCGATGAAATCCTTCTAGAAGCGTCAGGCGCCGAAAAAATGAGATGGAGCTTTGGCTATTCTCAACCGAAATTGGTAATTCGTCCTACTGAGTCGAAAGAATATACCATCATTGGATATTCGGAAGCCTGTGGAATGGATACGGCCAGCATCTTTGTGCAGGTGAATAAACGTCCAAACGCAGAAATAGTTATCAACCCAACTGATCCAAAACTTGGAGAACAGGTAAATTTCTATCATGATGGAGCAGCTTCTGGTTGTAAATCGTTTTGGAGCATAGAAAATGGTGCTTTCACTGCCAGGGGAGGTCAAACACAACATATCTTTCCCAAAACAGGTAACTACTCAGTGCAACTCATCGTTATTGACCCGAATGGTTGTGCCGATACCGCCCTTCGTAATTTTAATATCGATGCTAAACCATTGGTATTTATTTCAAATGCTTTTACTCCAAACAATGATGGACTCAATGATCAATTTGCTCCTGAGGTCAGTGATATAGACTTTGTTCGCCTCACTATATTTGACCGCTGGGGTGAACGTATCTTTGAAGGAGAGAATTCACAAGCTTCTTGGGATGGCACTTTCAAAGGGTCAATTGCTCCTGATGGGGTTTACGTTTATTTCGTAGAAGCTATTGGGGTTGATGACCAAAAATATGTGTACAACGGCACTTTGACCCTTCTTCGCTAATGAGACAACAGCCTCTATATCTACTTTCATTTTTAGTTAGTATGCTTTTGATACTGACTGGGAAGGTGGCGGCTCAATGTCCGGGTTCCACTTATGCTGGAGCCGATTCGACCATCTGCTTCAGTAATAATGTGGTCTATCTTAATGGTCTAATATTGAGACCAAATGGTAGTGCCGGAACAGGGTATTGGACGAATTATACAGGACTACTTCCTTCGGGAAGTACCACCTTATCGGGTTTGTATTATCCAAGTCAGGCGGAAGTAAATGCTGGGTTTGTTGATTTGGTACTTGTTTCCAATCAAAATTGTAATCCGAGCCAAAATGATACTGTTCATATTTCGATTCAATCCGTACAATCCACGGCAGTGAGCGGTCCGATGGGTATATGTGAGTTCTCCTCTGGGAATGCATATTCTTTGCCATCTGTATCTGGACTAAATTATGATTGGCATGTTGTGGGTGGCTATATAACCAGTGGTTCAGGTACTAATGCCGTTTCAGTTACTTGGGGTGCAAAAGGTCCGGGGTACATTTATGTGGTTCAAACAGATAATTTGGGATGTGTGGGCGTCTCAAGTATTGACCCTATTTCCCGCTTTCATTTTAATACGCCGGAATTGGATCATGCCGAAATTGGTGCGGATGCAATAAGCTATGATAGCGATGCAAAGACGAATGGAAGTGGCTTCGTGATTACTACTAACTGCGCTTCAACAAAGGGTATTGATTTGAAAATTGCAGGTAGCACATTTGATAGAGGGAAAATGTGTATGACCTTCAGCTGGCAAAGAGATGAAGGAAATGCAAGTTTTTTCAAACGGGCAGGCACTGAATTCTATATGAGCGGGGGCATGCTATATACGAAGACGACTCAATATGATAGTGTAGGGAATTCCAAAGTCGTTGGCCCGATCAATACCAATTATACCGTTCCGAACGATGATGTATTTCGGTATTTTACGTATTGCTATGATTCCGCCTCAGGGATCGCCCGAGTATTAGTCAATGATTCTGTGGTATGGAACTATTCAACGGGAACTGCCAGCTCCTTGTACTGGGTTGGTGCCGGAAATGCGGATATTGGAACCATCATGGATGGAAACTGTTCTGGAAACGCGCTGCTCGACTGGGTCAATATCTCAATTCCAATCAGTATCTACGGGAAACCAGAAACGGCATTAAGTGGCACAGATCCTATTTGCATAAATGGACAAGCGGCCTATTATTGCGATACACCAAGCTATGTGACGTATGCTTGGACAGCAACGGGGGGCACGATTCTTAACGGACAAACAAATCCATATACAAACATTAAGTGGACACAGGCAGGATCCAAACATGCGGATTTACTGCTCACTGATACGCGCACGGGCTGCGATAGCAGTTATAGTTTTGCAGTTACAGTAAACTCCCTTCCAAGTGTGAGCATCAGTGGTAATGATTCTTTCTGCCTGGGAGATACCGATACCTATACCTTGAGTAGTTCAGGGCATCTATATTCGTGGGGTTCAAGTTTAGGCGACACGAGCAGTGCTTCGGCTTTTCAAGAAGTATGGACAAGTGCCGGCCAAAAGGCAGTTTATTTAAACGTGCTTGATTCAAGTACAACTTGCATCAATGCCGATACTATGGATGTATGGGTGCAAGATTATCCAGATCCTGTTTTAAGCATGCCCTCCGCACTCTGCCAGAATGAATCGGCTTTGGTTCAGGTATCGAATACGAGCAATGTGACGTATACATGGACTGCCACAGGGGGGAGTTTGCAATCTGGGCAAGGCACTACGGAAGTCAATGTTCTATATACTTCTTCTGGAAATTATTCCATCGGCATTCAGGTAGTTGATAATGCCTTTGGCTGTTCGATAAGTAAATCCGTGAATGTGACCGTGAATCCTAAGCCCGCTAGCGGCGCGCTTTACCACTACTAAAATCTGGTCGATAGCCTATAAAAAGGCGCATATTTCCATAGACATAACTTACATTATTATCGTTGAAGAAAACGGTAAACTGGTCAATGACCGAGCTTAATCCCAAAAAGTAGCGTTCGGCATTATACCCGACTGAAAATCGTCCGCCAACACGGAAGCTTGGGCGAATGCCTTTATCTTCAGAAGCGTCATCAATCACATAGCGCCACGCAGAAATTCCCGGACCAGCGAGGGCGCTCAGGTTTGCATAGAAGTGCTGTTTCCATACAAAAGTATGAGAGTACCCGATATTGGAAGCCAGAGAAATGAAATTACCTGAGCGAATACTTTGGTCGGTAAATAATTTAGAATTTGGGATGATGGAGCTATCGGCCGAAAACTTAAAATTTGAAAAGCTCCCACCGATTAAAAAGCTCCCTGCACTTTTCTTCTGAGTTTCTGATTGAACAAAGGCAGCGCGCATCGAGAAGCGTTTCCAATTAAAATAGTAGTTGGAGCTAAGCCCATAATTCAAGATGCTCATATCGCTTCTGAGATTCGTAGAGCTCGGCAGGGGCGAATAGCGACTAAAGGCTTCTGGATTTTCTAAAAACAGGCCTTTATAATATTGAAAGTACAAATCGTTCGTAAATCGATCGCCATATTGATTCAGCTGCAAATCAAGCTGCACACGCTTGTTTTTTCTGTTGAATGCGTCTATACGAAACCCGGTCCAAAGTCCAATGGAGCGATAATAGGTGCCAATGCCGATTCCTATTTTTGCTCTGGGATTATAGTTGGCCGATGGTAGGCTGTCGGAATTCGTGCGTATCAGCACATTAATTGGCTTATAAACTCCATAGAGACGGAAACTCCAAGGGTATTTAGGGAGAGATATATACGTGCTGTCCCGATTTCCGATAGGCTTTTTCTCGTCGTCGTTTCCATAACTTGGACATGATAGCAAGAGTATCAGTCCAACTATTGAAAGAATTCTTATCATGAAATAGTGAATGCTCTATCAACAATATCTTGCTGCTCTTTTGCGTGCACTTTAGAAAAGCCAGTAGCGGGGGAGGCACTCGAATGCCTAGAGAAAAGTTTAAGGTCGAAGTTCTCCTCCCAACGCAATAAGAAAGTCCATGCGCCCATATTTTTTGGCTCCTCTTGTACCCAGCCAAAATTTGCCTTGCTATACTTCTTACGAATAGCCTGTATTTGTTTTTCTGGATAGGGGAAGAGTTGCTCAAGTCGCACGATGGCCACGTCTTTACGTTCCTCCTCTTGTTGTTTCTTGAGCAGGTCGAAATAAACCTTGCCACTGCAGAACAATACACGTTTCACATTTTTTGCGTTAACATAGGAATCGTCAATAAGCTCTTGGAAACCTCCGGTAGTAAAGTCTTTTTTCGTGCTCACACAAAGTGGGTGGCGAAGCAAGCTTTTTGGGGTCATCACAACCAATGGAATACGGAAATTACGCGTCATTTGGCGGCGAAGTAAATGGAAGAAATTGGCAGGACTCGTACTATTGGTCACCTGCATATTCACATGTGCGCAAAGTTGCAAGAAGCGCTCTAATCGAGCAGATGAATGTTCTGGGCCTTGTCCTTCATACCCATGAGGTAGGAATAAAGTTAATCCACTAAAAGTCTTCCATTTTGCCTCGGCTGCCGAGATAAATTGGTCAATAATAATTTGAGCACCATTGCCGAAGTCACCAAATTGTGCTTCCCAGATGGTTAAAGTTTTAGGCGCGGCCATAGAATATCCATACTCAAAGCCCATTACCGCATACTCGGAAAGTAAAGAGTTATAGATTTCGAATTTGCCTTGTCCTTCACGAATATTAGCCACTGGAGCATATTCTTGCTCAGAGTCTTCACTTTTTATGATGGCATGTCGGTGTGAGAAGGTTCCTCTTTCTACATCTTGCCCGCTCATGCGCACTGAATAGTCTTGATCTACCAAAGAGGCATAAGCCATCAACTCACCCATGGCCCAATCGAGATGGTCTTCATCAACCATTTTTGCACGGTCTTTAAAGAGCTTATCAATCTTTCTAAGGGGTTTGAAGTCGGCCGGCATTTCCGTGATTTTCGCAGTAAGGCGATCGAAATCTTTGACGCTAATGGCTGTTTTCGGACTGCTTTCTACCGCTTTTTCAGTAACAGCATCATAATCAGACCAGATATCTCCAACAAAACTACTGGCACGTTTAGGGCCGTCGAGTTTCGACATTTCTAATTTTTCCTGCAGTTCGGAGCGGAATTTTTTCTCCATCTCACGCGCTAAATCGGCTTCAATTTTTCCTTGGGATAGCAGGTACTCATTATAGATTTCGCGTGGGTTCTTATGTTTTTCTATCGCTTTATAAAGAAGCGGTTGGGTGAAACGTGGCTCGTCGCCTTCATTATGACCGTATTTGCGGTAGCCTAGCAGATCTATAAAAATATCGCAGTCGAATTCCTGGCGGTATTCCATGGCCAATTTAACGGTATAAATCACTGCTTCAGCGTCATCTGCATTCACATGGAATACAGGGCTCAAAGTGGTTTTGGCCACGTCTGTACAATAGGTAGAGCTACGTCCATCCGTATAGTTGGTCGTAAATCCTATTTGGTTATTGGTAGTGATATGAATGGTTCCTCCAACATTATAAGCGTCAAGGGTGGCCATTTGAATGACTTCATATACAAGTCCTTGTCCAGCCATTGCGGCATCTCCATGAATCATGATTGGAACCACCTTTTTGGGGTTTCCATTATATTGGTTGTCGATAACAGAGCGGGCCATTCCTTGAACAACAGGATCCACTGCTTCTAGGTGAGATGGGTTCGGAAGCAAGGAAATGGCTACCTCGCGTCCGACTTCTGATTTATATTGAGAAGAATATCCGAGGTGGTATTTTACATCTCCTTCAAAGAGGGCTTCTTCAAATGCTTTACCTTCAAATTCTCTAAAAATGTCTTCGTATGATTTACCAAGAATATTGGCCAAAACGTTCAAGCGGCCGCGATGCGCCATGCCCAAAACGAATTCATCCACATCATGCTCTGATCCAAACTGAATGACTGCATCCAAGGCTGGAATTAAGGTCTCTAGTCCTTCTAAAGAGAAACGTTTTTGTCCAACAAACTTGGTATGAAGGAAGCTTTCAAAAACAACGGCCTTATTGAGTTTGTCAAGGAAATGGCGTTTTTCATTGATGGTGAGATTAGGCGTATTTCTTCCTTGTTCCATCTTGTCCTGCAACCATGTTAAGCGCTCAGTATAGCGCATATACATGTATTCCACGCCAATTGAGCGGCAATACGTGTCTTCCAATAACTGGATAATGTCTTTGAGCTTGGCAACTCCTAGTCCGATTTCATGCCCAGCATTGAACGTTTTGTCCAGGTCTGATTTTTCAAGCCCGAAATTCTGAATAGCTAAAGTGGGACTGTATTGGCGACGCTCACGAACAGGGTTGGTATGCGTAAATAAATGGCCTCTAGTGCGGTAGCCATGGATGAGATTCAGCACATTAATCTCTTTTAATGCGTCTTCGGAAACAGCCGTTCCTGCGCTGCCATTCTTTTGGCTGCCTAGCTCAAATCCTTCGAAGAATTTTTTCCATCCAAAATCTACTGATTCAGGATCGCTTGCATATTGTTGATAAAGATCGTCGATGGCCGCGACGTCGGCATTGCTCAAATAAGAATGTGCATCCATAGTACGTAATATCTTTCGCAAAAGGCGTGCAAAGATAAGGAAAATGCTTGGGAGAAATTGGCAAAACGAAGCCGGAATGATGATGGTCTTTTGCGATTAGGCCATAACATGATATAAATCAGGTTTCCACTTGAGTACCATCATTTTTTAATGTAGCTTCTCAAAGAATCTTTGTATACCAAATAACGTTTAAACACATGAGCCAAATCGAGAAGTTCAGTTACGACAATAAGATTGTCAGGGATTTCGGGATTGCTACGGTAATTTGGGGAGTTATCGGAATGCTGGTGGGCCTTTTAGCCGCCATTCAGCTGTACGAACCTGCCGCAAACCTAGGAAATCCTTACACCACATTCGGGCGAATTCGACCCCTTCACACCAATGCCGTAATTTTTGCCTTCGTTGGAAATGCCATCTTTATGGGCATTTATTATTCCTTGCAAAGGCTTTGTAAGGCGAGAATGTTTTCCGATTTATTGAGCAATGTCCACTTCTGGGGATGGCAGCTCATTATCCTTTCAGCAGTAATTACGCTGCCGCTGGGGATGACCTCCTCGCATGAATATGCCGAGCTTGAGTGGCCAATCGATATTGCCATTACCCTTATTTGGGTGGTTTTCGGTTGGAATATGTTTGGTACCATTTTAAAACGTCGGGAGAAACATCTCTACGTAGCCATTTGGTTCTATATAGCCACCTTCGTAACGGTTGCCGTGCTTCATATCGTGAACTCCTTTCAGTTGCCAATTAGCTTTATGAAAAGTTATTACTGGTATTCAGGCGTGCAAGATGCCTTGGTGCAGTGGTGGTACGGCCATAATGCGGTAGCGTTCTTTTTAACCACGCCTTTCCTCGGGCTCATGTATTACTATTTGCCAAAAGCGGCGAATCGTCCGGTTTATTCGTATAAACTTTCCATACTCCATTTCTGGACCTTGATCTTTATCTATATCTGGGCGGGTCCGCATCACTTGTTGTATAGCTCTTTGCCTAACTGGGCGCAGTCTTTAGGGGTAGTATTTTCCATCATGCTAATTGCTCCTTCATGGGGAGGTATGGTCAATGGATTGCTCACCTTGCGTGGGGCCTGGGACCGTGTCCGGGAAGATGCTATCTTGAAATTCTTTGTAGTTGGGGTAACCGCATACGGGATGGCTACCTTGGAAGGGCCGCTTTTATCATTAAGAAATGTAAACGGCATCGCCCATTTTACCGATTGGATTGTGGCCCACGTGCACGTTGGTGCCCTGGGATGGAATGGATTGATGACTTTCGGTATCCTTTATTGGATTGCCCCAAGAATCTATAATACAAAACTCTTTAGTCAAAAATTAGCCAATACGCATTTCTGGTTGGCTACTTTGGGTATTGCCTTCTATGCTATTCCAATGTACTGGTCAGGATGGCAACAAGGACAAATGTGGAAAGACTTCGGTCCGGATGGAATGTTGGTTTATCCTGAGTTTATCAAAACCACTATCTCCATACAGCCGATGCATATTATGCGTTCCATTGGAGGATCCATTTATCTCACGGGTGTCTTTGTGATGGTATATAATCTCTACAAAACCGTAAAAGGCGGTTCACTTGTAGCAAATGAAAATGCAGAAGCACCTGCCATGGTGAAACATGTATCTCAGGGAAGAGAGCATTGGCATAGAGTGATTGAAAGAAAACCACTTATGATGCTTGTGTTTTCCTTGATTGTTATCATGATTGGCGGCTTGGTAGAAATGGTTCCAACCTTCTTAATTGATTCCAATGTACCAACGATTGCAGCCGTGAAACCTTATTCGCCGCTTGAGTTGGAAGGTCGGGATATCTATATCAAAGAAGGATGTGTGGGCTGTCATAGTCAAACCGTTCGTCCGTTTCGTTCTGAAACCGAGCGTTATGGCGAGTACTCCAAAGCAGGAGAGTTTGTATATGATCATCCATTCTTATGGGGGTCAAAACGTACAGGTCCGGATTTGGCGCGTGAGGGTACTTTGAAACTCTATAAACAAGACTCTTGGCATTATTATCACTTTGTGAAGCCGAGCGACATGACACAAGGGTCCATCATGCCTTCTTATGCCTGGTTAACGACCAATGAGCTCGATATCAGTAAAACGGAGTCGAAAATTAAGGCCATGCGCACCTTGGGAGTTCCCTATCCAGAAGGGTATGAAAATGAAGCTGTAGCAGTGCTAAAAGCGCAGGCACAAAAGATTGCAGATAACCTCAATAATGAGGGGGTTCGCTTGGATGATGGTTCCAAAGTACCTTCCAATACCGAGGTGATTGCATTGATTGCGTATCTCCAACGTCTTGGAACCGATATTACTAAAACTCCAACCGCTAATAACTAAGACTATGTTCAAACAATTTATAAGCGGAGTAGATGGAATGGATCAGTACCTAATCTTCTCCATGATAGTCTTTATCGTATTTTTTCTCGCCGTATTGGTGTATGTAATGCGTATGAAGAAAGAAGACATTATTGAATTGTCGAATATTCCATTAACCGATAAAGAAACCGATACAGAGAATTTGCCAGATGAAGAAGCATAGCCCATTTTCGAAAATCGCCCTTAGTTTGCTTTTTATAATTGGAGCAACGCAGGGAGCCAGTGCACAAACCATTGCCGAAACAATGCCTTTTGGAATGAATGAATTGCTTTGGGGCATTACCCTCTTGATGGGGGCAGTGCTCTTATTCCTCATTTTTCTGATGCTGCGTTTGGTACAAATGCTAAAAGACGAGAAAGCAGGAGTTCCAAAAAAACAGCGCCTCACTATGTGGGAACGTTTACTCTCTTTGAGACCGATGGCGGATGAAGAAGAGCTGGTGATGGATCATACATACGATGGTATTTATGAGCTCGACAATCCTACGCCTCCTTGGTTCAATTTCTTGTTCTATGGAACCATTATTATTGGCATTATCTATATGGTTAATTACCATGTGATTGGTGACGGTAGAGTTCAGGAGAACGAGTACCAAGCGGAACTAGATAAATGGGAAGTCAAAGTGGCTGCTTATCAGGCGGAACAAACAGATTTGATTGATGAATCGAATGTGCAGCTCATAACGGATCCAGCAATGTTAGCAGACGCAGCAACTATATTCCAATCGAAATGTGTAGCCTGTCATGGTGAAAAAGCGGAAGGGAAAAATGGTCCAAACTTGACCGATGAATACTGGATTCATGGGGGAGAGTTGAAGCATATATTTAAAACGATTGTTCAAGGAGTTCCTGAAAAAGGGATGATTCCATGGAAGGGCCTGCTTAAGCCTGCTGAAATTCAGCTTATGTCGAGCTATATTCTTTCTCTCCAAGGCACCCTTCCTGAAGGAGTGGGTAAAGCACCTGAAGGAGATAAGATGAATCCAAACCCGACGGAAGAAAAAGACGAAAAGCCAAGTACGGATACAACCATGAGTGAAAGTGCAAGTTTATTAGGGAAATAAAAAAAATGGAAGCGGCAAAAGCCTTAGACGATAAACATTACCGCGACAGCCTCTCGAATGTCAATAAAAAGGGCAATCGCCTTTGGATATTCCCGAAGAAGCCGAGCGGAGGGTATTATAAGGCGCGCACCATTGTTTCGTGGGTATTGATGGCTTTGCTGTTTGCGGGTCCATTTATGACTTGGAACGATCATCCCTTGTTTTTGTTTAACGTCTTGGATAGGAAATTCATCATTTTTGGGTTTCCTTTCTGGCCGCAGGATTTTGCTCTTTTTGCGATTGCCATGCTTACGGGTATTGTGTTTGTCGTGCTATTTACGGTTGTGTGGGGAAGGGTTTTTTGTGGATGGGTTTGTCCGCAGACCATCTTTATGGAGCTTCTCTTTCGCAAGGTCGAATACTGGATTGATGGCGATTGGAAACAACAGCAAAAACTGGAAGCCATGCCTTGGAATAACGAGAAGATTCGAAAAAGAACGCTGAAACATAGCCTCTTTTTTATCCTCTCCTTTCTTATAGCCAATACCTTCCTTGCCTATATTATTGGTATCGACGATTTGGGCTTAATGATCAAAGATGGTCCCATGGCCCATATTGGAAGCTTGGTTTCGCTCTTGATATTTACCGGAGTGTTCTATTTTGTCTTTGCCTTCTTTCGCGAACTTGTTTGCATCATCGTTTGTCCTTATGGACGCCTTCAAGGAGTGATGCTCGATAAAAAATCAGTGGTAGTTACTTACGACCATGTGCGCGGTGAACCAAGGGGAAAGATGAGCAAAAGTGAAGATACCTCGCATTTAGGCGATTGCATTGACTGCAATCTCTGTGTGAATGTTTGTCCTACAGGCATTGATATCCGAAATGGCATTCAGCTTGAATGCATCAATTGCACAGCCTGTATAGATGCCTGTGACGACGTGATGGAAAAAATTAATCGTCCGAAAAGCCTAATTCGCTATGATACTGTTGAAGGGGTTGAAAGTGGAGAGAAATGGAAACTCTCTGGAAGAGCCATGGCCTATAGCGTAGTGCTTGTTTTATTGGTTAGCGTGCTCACTTTTTTTATTGCAACACGCGCTGATGTAGAAGCAGTCATTGTGCGCACCTATGGCTCTACCTATCAATACCAAGGGAAGGATAAAATTAGCAACCTCTATAATGTGGAGTTTTTGAACAAGACGTTCAAGGGCAAGGAAATAACCTTGCGGATGGAAGATGAACGTGCTGAATTGGTGGTGATTGGTGATAAAGAGTTTATCGCACTCCCTGGAGAGCATAGTGAAGGAACCATCATGGTGGTGATTCCTACCAATAAAATTATAAGCAATCGTTTCACAGTGCCTATTGGGGTTTATGTGGACGGAGAAAAAATTGAAACCTTCGAGGCGGGATTTGTCGCCCCGGTAACGAGTCAACGATGAAAATGCATTTTGGTCACGGTGTTCTATTTTTTGCAGGCCTATTTGTGGTCTTCATCTTTTACCTAGTATCTCAAATGCTGGGCGAACGGATTGATTTAGTAGAAACTGATTATTACGAAAAAGGACTAGAATATCAGCAGGTAATTGATAAGCAAATAAACGAGATTACCAGTTTCGAGGTGAGTCAGGAGGGAGCAGACTTCATGATTCATGCTAAAACGGAGCTGGCAACCTCCTCCTGTATGCTGGAGCTTTATCGTCCCTCTGACTCTTACTTAGACACGAGCCTTATGCTTCCGCTAGAAGCAGGGACCGCCGTTGGAACTAACCTAAACATGCAGCAAGGCATGTATCGCTATACCCTTCGTTATAAAGAGGGAGAAACTTGGTACCACCAAGAAGGTGAATTGATATGGCGCTAATTTGGGCTGCCTTTTTAACAGGGTTATTCGGAAGCTTGCATTGCCTCGGCATGTGTGGTCCTTTGGTCATTGCTTTGCCCCAAAGTTCTGGATATAAGGCACTCTTGTATCATGCCTCTCGCATTGTGGCCTATGCAATTATGGGGCTTCTCATTGGCCTATTCGGCAAAGGGCTCAACCTCGCCGGGTTCCAGCAAAGTGTAAGCATTGGCAGTGGGGTACTCGTGCTGCTTTTCGCCTTCGGATTACTCCGCAAAAAGAGCAGTTGGCCTCCCTTTTTTATGAAACTCTACCAACGCTGGATGCAAAGTACCGATCTTGGTTCAGTGGCCTTACTCGGATTGCTAAACGGCTTCCTTCCATGCGGTATGGTCTATGTAGCCATGGCCGGAGCCTTGGTAGAACAAGAAGCACTTTCCGGAGCTTTGTATATGATAGTCTTTGGTTTAGGAACCTTACCCATGATGCTGGGAATCAGCTGGAGCAAAAACCTGTGGACCCTGGATCTCAGACGTAAATTGAATAAGGCTGTACCGGTTTTTACCATCCTTATCGGCATACTTTTTATCTTGCGGGGCATGAATTTGGGGATTCCTTTTGTAAGTCCCAAAATTGAAAATCAGGAGGTAAAAGATTGTTGTTCTTGATCTTCCTTTAACTTTTCCGGTTTCTGATTATTTATTGTCTGATTTTAATTACCCGGTAAATAAGAGAGTCTGAACTGAATTTTTGCAAATATTTCGATTCTTCCATGTAGAAAAGGCCCAGCTCTTCATTGAAATAATAGTCTTCTTTTTTCGTATAAAAGGGGGGTGACATCCCTTGAATGGCCGTTGAATCCCTACCCGCCCGATGCGCATAAATGACCTTTCCATTTAAGGTAATTTTCGTTACTCCCTTATAGGATCGCGTCAAAATACTCTGATTTCCTCCAGGAGCAGCAGAGATAAATTGACTAGACAAACTGTCTTGTGGATTCCATTTTGGGAATCGTCCCTCCAAAAAGGGCATGTAGCGAGTTTTATTGAATTCCCGAATAAATGCAAAACCACCCTCTGGGTTCATAATGGTAAATTGTCCTCCTGATGAATCATATCGGAATTGTCGGAAAACAAGGAAGTTCATAAATGGATACGGTATATCAGCAAATGTAAGTTGTTGTTGGAGATTCCATGTTTCCCAACCTATTTGGGTCATTGTGATTGAATCATATACTTTAAATACCATAGAATTATCACGGGCGGAATCAATCAGTTTTAGTAAATCGTATGGGTTTGGAGGACTTTTGGGATAATGATCATTAGAAAAGTGACAAGCTTCTAAAACTAGGAGTAGAATAAAACCTGCAGCAATTAGGATTTATTTAGAATGCATAGCTATAAGATATGTTTATGGAATGACCATTTAAAAAATACCTATTGTCAGTAGAATAGTTTGCATTGTTTACCTTTAAATGCGTGACAATAGGCATTATATTGCTGTATTGCCATAGAGTGACTGCACAATACAGTGTGAAGGTAAGACCAATACCCGAGCGTTTATTGATTCGGTAATTAATTCCTGTTTTCATATTCGCGAACGGTCCAAATCGATTCACTGATTCGTTAATGGAGTAAGATATATGTGTATCTGGAACCTGCTGCGGATCTACAAAGCCTATGAGCGATTCGGTTTTAGGGTATAGCTGATAATAGTAGCCCAAACCGACCTGAAAACTCAAACTGAATTTCTTTCCAATCTCAGGTTGATATGCAATGAATGGAATGGCATAGAGGAGATTCTGTCTTAAACTGATACTTACATGGGGTAATGGCTCTCTCTCCGGGTTATTATAAGGATATTCTAAATCGTATAAATCCCTACTCACTCTAATAATGCCTAAAGTAAATCCGTATAAAAAATGCGTCTCACGAATTCTTCTCTTATAAGAAAGTCCCAGATTAAAATTATAGGGGTGCTCAAAACGGACATTATGCGGGGTAATAAGGTTGAATTTTCTATCACTCAAACGAAATAGGCCGGTTTCAAGAGTAAGTATATTCTTCTGTTGTTGACTAAAACAAACTGAAGAAGACAAACACAAAAGAAAGGTCTACCCAAATTTAACTAACACATTTTCATAAACACAGAATTTAGTTCAATTCATATTACGCTACTTGGAATTTTATAACCCTCTCAAATATACTAAGAAAACGCCCAAAGTATTTTTGAGAGGGTTGATTAGAATGTTAATATGCAATCAAGTGCACTTCAATTGTAAATTCCGGGGTACCTACAGATTGTATCACTGGGCCATTAGAAAAATCCAAAGAAGTATGAGTAAAAAGTGAATTGCATGTTTTTGACCACAAAGTGGCAAAATAGGGTGAAGTGCCTACAGGGTGTGGAGCAAAGAGGCCTGCATTATCCCATTCATAAAAGATTACACCAAGTTTGTTATAGGGATTGAAATCATTATCGAGCACATAATCGCCATTGGCTAGCTCATACCATACACCCGGACAACTTGTTCCTTTAAAAGTTCCTTTTTTAGTTTTTCTACAGGCATCCTTCCTTTTAATTGAAGCAAAGACTTGCCATTTCTCAGCATCGCGAACATGTTGAGTCTGTCCACCTCCATAGGGTCCATATTCCGCACCTAGTGCGGCAAATTCATATTTTCCGGATAGAAATCTTTCTTGCCATGGTTTTTCATCCGTTCCTATATAGATTTTCCGAACTACAACTTTGTAGTTATAATTTATGGTGTCATGACAATCTGAACAACCTCCAGGGTATTCACCACTTAATATATCACAATACTTATCATCATTACAAGGCGGATGTACAGATGCAGTTGTCTGCTCGCCTACTCCGGGGTTAGGGATTGATGATAAAGAAATATCATCCGTGATTAAATCGACCACCCAAATATAATATAGGTCGTAAGTTTCTTCAGATATAAACACGCTATCAATTGTACTGCCGGATTTGTAATAACCATAAACATTAAGAGAATCATTGGAATTGGTGAATGCCCGAAGATTTGGGCAAATAACAAATTGAAGATGGCTCATCGAGTATGGCTCCGGAATTTCAATTATTGTCTTGTAATCGTCACTTGAAATTGTCATCCCTTCCAGATGGTTTGGATTATAGTAATTTGAAGGAAAAATAATGTCAAGGTCATTTGTTATTTGCGCGGAAAAAGAGTAAGTGCCATTAAGTGTCTCAATAAGTTCTTCGCTATTGGTTGTTGCTAGAATTTAAGTTTCTAATTGAGTTTTTAAAATTAAGTTACTAACCAGGGAAGCAAAGCCCTTTGCAATCCATTTTGATTGTTCGTCTGAATCTTCAAAGGTGGAAATAAGATGATTTGAAGACCCCCCCCCCTCAACTTCAGTAGACGTTACGGAATCTTTCGTACATGCAATAATAAAAAAAATGCTAAATACCGTTAAAGCAGTAATTTTGGTTATTTTTAAATACTTCATAAGTATAGATTTTAATTATTTAGAGTCTGTCTATAAAGTCCGCTTGCTGCGTTGCGCTTGTCCCAAAAATGCTCATTTACAAGGGTAAACTGCGCTTTTTGGTCCGTCACGCGCCTCCCTTCGGCAGGCTCAGGACAGGTTATATCGAACTTTCAAGCTCAGACTCTTGATATTATGGACAAGCTCTATTTAATAATATTTCGAATTATTTTAAGATACAACTTTCGCGGAAAATATATTCTCAAAAATTTTAAGAAGTTATTACGAAGATAATTGTCAAACACACTAGAATCACTTTTAAATAAAGAGAAACTCCGAAGAAAAAATGAATCACTCGTAGAAAGTATATTTGCCCATGTCCATTTCTCAATCCATCAGCCAACTTCTGAATATTGGTGAAAAGCAGGTTGCTGCTACCCTTAAGCTTTTAGAAGAAGGAGCCACTATCCCTTTTATTTCCCGCTACCGCAAAGAGGCCACGGGAAGCCTGGATGAGGTGGAAGTCGCTGCCATTGAAGAGGCCTGGAAGAAATTACTCGAACTCGAAAAACGCAAAGCGACTATTCTAAAGGCCATTGCAGAACAGGGCAAATTGACACCCGAGCTTCAGGATAGGATTGAAGGTTGTAGGGATTTGACCACCCTCGAAGACCTCTATCTCCCCTACAAGCAAAAACGCAAAACTCGGGCAACAGCAGCGAGGGAAAGGGGGTTGGAGCCGCTGGCAAAAATCCTTATGGCCCAGAAAGATACCCAACCAGAAGTATCGGCAAGGAGATATATCAATAAGGAGGTTCCTGATGTTGAGGCGGCCCTTGCCGGCGCACGTGATATTATCGCCGAATGGGTGAGCGAACATGCTGCAGCAAGAGGCTCCTTAAGAAAGGTATTTGATAGATACGGTTTGCTGGAAACCAAGATGGTGAAGGGCAAAGAAACCGAGGGACAAAAATACCGCGACTATTTTTCCTTTTCAGAGCCTTTAAAACGTTCGGCTTCTCACCGTATTTTAGCGATAGACAGGGCAGAAAAAGAAGGAATACTCCGCGTGGGTGTATCCGTAGAAAAGGAAAAAGCCTTGGAGCAAATAGACCGCTATTTCGTCAGGGGCAATTCCGCCTCAACCGATCAGGTGGAGATGGCGGTGGAAGATTCCTATAAAAGACTTTTAGCTCCATCCATAGAAACAGAATTCCGCAATGGCGCCAGAGAGCGCGCCGAAGAAGAATCCATCGCCATTTTTGCAGAGAACCTTAAGCAGCTCCTTTTGGAAGCGCCTCTCGGAAAGAAACGCCTCATGGCAATTGATCCAGGTTTCCGCTCGGGCTGTAAAGTGGCCTGTTTGGATGAGTATGGAACCATCATCCATCATACCACCATCTATCCCCACGAACCACAAAAGAACTGGAAAGAGGCGATAGAGAAATTACAAGGGCTTCAGAAAAAGTACCGTTTGGAAGGAGCAGCCATAGGAAATGGAACCGCAGGAAGAGAAACGGAAACATTAGTAAAAGAAGCATTTTCTCAGAATAGTGACTTTGCCATATTCCTAGTAAGCGAAGCCGGAGCATCCATCTATTCCGCCTCCGAAATTGCCCGCGAAGAATTCCCGGACCTAGACCTGACCATTCGAGGGGCCATTTCCATCGGTCGTCGTTTATTAGATCCTTTAGCCGAGCTTGTTAAAATCGATCCCAAAAGCATCGGCGTAGGACAATACCAGCATGATGTGAATCAAGAACGTTTGAAGGAGGTTTTGGAAAGAGTTGTGGTAAGCGCGGTGAATCAAGTAGGAGTGAACCTAAATACTGCGTCTCCCTGGTTGCTGCGTTATGTTTCGGGAATTGGTCCTACTTTATCGGATAAAATTGTGCGTCATCGCCAGGAAAATGGGGCTTTTAAATCGCGTAAGGACTTATTGAAAGTGGCAGGACTCGGTCCGAAAGCCTTTGAACAAGCTGCAGGATTTTTACGAATTCCTGATGCCAAGAACCCGCTGGATAATTCGGCCGTGCATCCAGAAGCGTATTCAGTGGTGGAGAAAATAGCCAAAGCAGCGAAGAAGCCAGTGTCGGATTTAATCGGACAAGAAGCCTGGCAGAAGGACATTCGTCTTGAAGAGTTTGTTACACCCACCATTGGTTTGCCCACCTTAACGGACATTCTAAAGGAATTGGTGAAGCCAGGTTTAGACCCTCGTGGCGAGGCAGAAGTATTTTCGTATGATGCGCGTATCCGAGATATTAAGGATTTGCAGGTAGGTATGAAATTACCTGGAATTGTTACCAATATGGCGAAATTCGGAGCCTTCGTAGATATCGGTATCAAGGAGAATGGCCTGCTCCATATCTCCCAAATCAGCGATACTTTTATTAAAGACCCCGCAGAAGTCCTTCATATCAATCAAAAAGTGATGGTGCGGGTTACGGAAATCGATCTACCAAGAAAGAGGGTGGGGTTGAGTATGAAGGGCTAGTTGCCGCGAACGATTACTTTTCGACACCTTTCACAGCCTTAGTCTGGAATTAGCACAAGATTACCTCGATGAATTCTGCTGTGAGTTCTGCTGGAAGTTCAATAGGCGGAATTTCAAATCGGCATTGTTTGAGCGAGTCTTAATAGCCTCAATTTCTTTGGCAAAGACTGGACTTAGTTAATAATGCAGGGACTCATACGGAATAATCAAAATATTTCTTGTTTGGTAAGGTTATTTTTTTTTTTTGATAAAATTTATACCTATGAGAAAACAATTCGCAATTATTTGCTTGCTATTGTGTTACATTACACTCACTTCGAAGAAATGTAATAACCAGAACGCCAACCCCGGAGGTGCTAATCCTCCACCTCACGGCACCGTGCCGACCCATAGTGTCCATGTGGGAGTCACTGAAGAAGGTTTGAATGATCTGAATAATGGATTAGGGTATAAGTGCGCTTTCGACATTCAAAGCTTCACGGGTACAGTTGAATACTCAATATGGTACATTGATGGTACTGGAACTGAGGTTCAATGGGGACCATCCTATCCTTTCCCTTCAAGTGCCATATTGCTATCCGGTAATACTTATGGCAATACTATCCAAGTTCCCGATGTAGGGGCGTATTGGATTGAAATGAAATTGACAATGGATCAGTGTGATGATTGCTGCGGCTATAATAATATATGGTCTCAATTTCAAGGTGATGAATCTGGTTGTGTAGAAAGTTTTGACACATTAAATTTACAGCAAGGGAAACCGTCAATTACTTTAGCATCTTACTATGATTATCATAGTTCGCAATCCGTTATAACAATGTCTACAGTGAAATTTGTCGAATGTGAATGTAATTGTCTTTAATATAAATAAACGTATGAAAACTTTAAATAATTTAATTCTAGTAATAGCGGTTTTAGCTTTTGCTTCGTGTAGCAAATACCCTTCATCAGAAGTATCCGGAAACCATAATTTTAATTCTTCTGATTATGTAAATCCTCCAGAAGAAAAGATTGATGTTTACATCACTTTGGGGAATGAGGTAACCATAAATCGTGACATAAGTTCCTACTCACCTGAATTAAGAATGTCAGCCTTCAATGACGACTACACAGACTTTATTGACATGGGAGAATTTTTAATTGACAACGTTAAGCAGCCTACAGATCCAAATTCAAATGCGGTACGTGTCAAAAGTCACGATTTAATTAACAAATATGGAAAATCCGTAAATTTTTCTCTTACAGGAAATAAGGACTTAGGCATATCAAGTAAATCTTTTGACATTAATGTGCCGGAATTTGTTGTGATAGACCGTAATAAAACAACAGCAACAGTCCATCGGAATAGTCCCTATACAATAAATTGGATTCCAAGTGGCGTTGATTCAAGAATAGTCATTTCAGTACATAGTAATATTGTAGAGAACGTCAATGGGAAGAATACTAGAAGAGTACTATACTTTGAACCTGAGATAGATGGCAGCTATACATTCAATCCCGCAGATTTAAATGAATTACCTATAGGGTCAGCAATTATGAGAGTCATGCGGTATAACATGAAAGATGTAAAAACATCAGAAAACAAAAATGTTCGCATTAGTGCATATTCAGAGTGTCATTATAAAATCAACTTGAGTGATAATTAGTAAACGCACTAGGAATGTCATTTTCTAACCACGAATAATTAAGGAGGGGCTGGCTCATCAGAGTTCAGTCTCTTTTTTTGTTCATTCCTGTCTAAATTTGCCGTGGTATGAAAACCATCTACTCCATATCTCTCAAATCACCGATACCTTTATTAAGGACCCTGCAGAAGTCCTTCATATCAATCAAAAGGTGATGGTTCGCGTCACTGAAATTGACCTGCCGAGGAAGAGGGTAGGGTTGAGTATGAAGGCTTAATTATCGCGGTCTTCGAAGTCCTTTCCCCTCCCAGATCGCTGAATGGCTAGGACGACGATGACGATTATGCTCACTAGCAGAATTATTCCAGCGAACATAGATTATTTCAATTTTACGGCCGTTCCAAAGGCGAGGATTTCAGCACAGCCTTGCATAATCATGGCCGTAGTAAAACGCACATTCACCACTGCATCCGCGCCAAGTTTTTGGGCATCAATGGTCATACGTTGCAGTGCTTGTTCTCTGGCATCGGCTTGAAGCTTGGTATATTCTTCAATTTCACCACCTATAATATTTTTTAGCCCAGCAAAAATGTCACGGCCAATATTTCGCGCTCTTACAGTACTTCCGCGCACCAATCCTAAAGATTCAGTAATCTCCCGACCGGCAATTTGTTCTGTGTTTACAATTATCATACGCACAATTTACTAAATCAGAAGCAAGCCAGGATGAATTATCGTTTAGCTGCGTATAAATGACGGCTAAGGGCTTTAATAGTTATGTGTTTCAGGAACTAGTCGAAATGGATTTGGTATTTTGCGGATTTTTTTATATAACTTTATTGGGCCAAACCCTATTACCATGAATACACAAACGCATCATTTACTTGAGTCTGCTGGCTACCGATTTCAAAAGGTAGTAGAAGATGCAGACCCTAACTTTTCTTCCTTTTCTCTCGGCGATGATTCCCGCAATTCTCTCGAGATTGTCAATCATTTAGTCAATGTTTTGTCCTATGCTGAAGCTGCTTTAAGGGAGACTGACCGAGTAAGTTGGCATACCCATAATTGGGAACAAGGAAAGCAGCAATTCAGATTTGTCTTGGATGGATTACAGGATTTTCTCCACCACAACACGGTGGAAGAGGAAATGATGGAGGTACTCATACACGGTCCGCTCACTGATATTTTCGGTCATATCGGTCAATTGGCGATGATGCGCAGAGTAAGCGGTAAACCCATGAACCGCGTAAATTATATGAAAGCACCGGTGAGTTTAAGGGATACGAACAAGTTAAAAGCTAGTCGTTTAAGCGGCTGATTTGATTTTCCATTTCTTTTCTCCTCCTTTGCAGCGTGAAAGACCTCAAGAAATACTTCCTTTTGCCAGTCGACCCCGATATGGTTTATGCAGCCCTCACCCGCGAAGCAACCATTCAGCTATGGACAGGTGCCCACGCGACTATGATAGCAGAGGTGGGTACAGAATTCTCCATGTGGGATGATGATATTGTAGGGAAAATTCTCGAGCTAGAGCCAGGAAAGAAAATCGTTCAGGAATGGTATTTCAGTGAGGACGAAGATTCCATCGTCACCATCACACTTCATCCGCATAAAAAAGGCACCTCCATAGAAATCCGCCAAACGAGTATTCCTGACGATCATTTCGAAAATATCGAAGCAGGCTGGGACGAAGTCTATATTGCTTCGCTACTTGATTTCTTTGATGAAGATGAAAAATAGCTAATTCTTACACGAGTAGTTTAACTGGTTCTTCAATCAGCTCTTTCAAGGTCAATAGGAACTGAGAACCTACTACACCATCCACGGCACGGTGGTCGCAGCTTAGGGTAACTTTTATCACCTTCCCAGGACGCATTTCGCCATCTTTCACAATAACCGTTTCTTTTACGCCACCAACAGCAAGAATACATGCGTCGGGTGGATTAATGATGGCCGTAAATTCTTCGATGCCGAACATGCCCAAATTGGAAATGGTAAAGGTATTTCCTTCCCAATCGCTTGGTTGAAGTTTCTTGTTTTTGGCTTTTTCTGAGAAGACTTTCACCTCACGGCTGATATCGCTCAAGGCTTTATGGTCAGCAAATTTTACAACGGGTACCAAAAGTCCGTCGTCAACAGCCATGGCAATCCCAATATGGATATGATGGTTGAATCTGATTTTATCGCCCAACCAGCTGCTATTTACGGCAGGATGTCTTCTCAAAGCAATGGCTACAGCCTTCACGATCATATCGTTCATGGAGATTTTCACATCCGCATATTCGTTGATGCTTGCGCGGGCCGCAACAAGACGGTCCATTTCCATTTCCATGGTCAAGTAAAAGTGAGGAGCCGTGAACTTGCTCTCTGCCAAACGGCGGGCAATGGTTTTGCGCATTTGAGAAACTTTCACTTCCTCAAAGCTTTCTTGTCCGTAGTTAGCTATAGTACCTGCTGAGCCGGATGCTGCAGGTACAAAGTTTTCAATGTCTTTTTTAACAATTCGTCCGAAGTCGCCAGTTCCTTGAACCTGAGAAATATCTATCCCCATTTCTTCAGCCATTTTCTTGGCAAGCGGACTAGCTTTTAAACGCGCATCGTCTGAGTCATTATTGGTAGGAGCGGGAGTCGCAGGTGTTGAGGCTTCAGGTGTGGCACTTTCAGCAACAGGAGCATCGGCGATTTCTTCTTTTTCTTCTGCTGGTTCTTCTTTTTCTTCTGCTGGTTCTTCTTTTTCTTCTGCTGGTTCTGCTTTGCTTTCGCTGGCAGCTTCTTTCAAGATGGCTTTGATATCTTCCCCTTCTTTCCCAACAACGGCAATAATCGCATCAACAGGAACGGCATCACCTTCTGCGATACCAATATGCAAAAGGGTACCCTTCACATAATTTTCAAGGTCCATGGTTGCTTTGTCGGTTTCCACCTCAGCCAGAATATCTCCTGGTGCAACGGTATCACCTACTTTTTTATTCCAAGCCACAATAACTCCTTCAGTCATTGTATCACTCATCTTGGGCATGCGAATTATTTCAGCCATCTCTTGATCTATTTTTAAAGCTCGTGCAAAATTAATCCTTTGGGCCACAAATACCACCTACGCTGAAACTTTCTCTGTAGAGAGGGTGCTTACTGCAAAAATATTTGACTTTTTAGGAATTTTGTTTTGGTTTATTGGATGAAATATTTTTACTTAAAACCCAGCATTATGCGCTGGAAATAATGGATATTAGCTCGATTAAATACTAATCAAGCATTTGAGCAATTTGGATTTATGTCATATTACAATTATGTAGCGAATACGATTGAGCTTCCCTTACGCGAATCATTTTTTCGTAGGTTTCAAGAGTCAGTTGCTAATAGCCAGATGGCCGTTTCGGATTTAAAAGCAAGGTATGAAGGCCTTTGGAAGGAATATTTGTATCAGCAATTCTTCGTAGAACCCAAAAATAGCAAGTTTTCGCCAATTAAAGGCATCGTTGGGTTTATGCAAGCGCTTGCGCGAAGTGAACGGGTGGAACTGGTTTTAATAACCCCTTTTGATTATCCTGAATTCAAAGAACTCGCTGATTCCTATCAAAAAGCGCATCTTCTTCATACTTCGTCGGCGAATAATTGGAAAATTACCCCAGAGCAGCTTGACCAATGGTGCTTAGAGAATGAAGTCTCAGCCAAGGGGGCCTTGGTTTATCTCCCGAAATCGTTGTCGGGAGTGAGTTGGAAAGCGGGGGAACTTAAGCGTCTGGCAGAAATTGCACGAAAGTTTGATCTGGTTTTTATCCGGGAAGAGTTTATGCATACTCCGGCCGAGGAGAGCTTATTTCACTTTCTGCCTCATTCGAGCCTAATCTATATGAATCCCTTTCATTCATTCCGCGGATCAAGTTGGCATATGGGCAATTTAAATATTCCGAAAGTGATGGATATGGAGCTCATTATTGCGAAGTGCGATTGGGAATCATTGCTGCATGATGCCAGCGAACTCGATACGCTTATGCTTCAGGTATGGATGGAAGAATATTCCGAACACACACTGATTTTGAATCGGTGGAATGATATAACCAGTGGACTGCGCAAGGAGGTAAATGAGCTATTGAGAGCCACGAAATTGAAGTTTAGCTCAGCGGACCAGGGAATATCATTACTGCTTGATTTTGAAGGATATCGTGTGCCCTTTGGCCGAAAAGAAATCTATACAAATTCGGCCATTTGTCGAGAAATTCAAAATGGCTGTGGGGTGCAATTGGTGCCTGGAAGCCAACTAGGACTTTCTCCGAATATGTTGGTGGCTAGCATGGGGCTGAGTAATATCGGCTCACTCAATTGGATTGAAGAGGTAGAAAACGTCAAAGTGGATGCGTCGTTTTTATACAAGCATTTTTGGAATTGTATAGATGGGGTTCAAAAATTAACAAAATACCTAAACGCCCTATCCTAGATTGTTGAAAAAGGGAGTATAACCTTTGCCTTGCACAATGTAATTTTGAGACATGGATCAGTATGAAAAACTGCTTCGCCATGTGTACGAAAACGGGGTAACCAAATCCGATCGCACTGGCACTGGCACGCGCTCTGTTTTTGGCTATCAATTGCGTTTCAACCTGCAAGAGGGATTCCCCTTAGTCACTACCAAAAAAGTTCACCTGAAATCAATCATCCATGAACTGCTCTGGTTTCTCAAAGGCGAAACAAATACGGCCTATCTGAAAGAAAATGGCGTAAAGATATGGAATGAATGGGAAGATGAAAACGGCGATCTAGGTCCTGTTTATGGATATCAATGGCGCAGTTGGCCCACGGCTGATGGCGGGCATATTGATCAAATGCAAGAGGTGCTCAAGCAGATCAAAAACACCCCTGATTCTCGTCGCATGATTGTGAGCGCCTGGAATGTTTCCGACTTGGATAGGATGGCTTTGATGCCTTGTCATGCCTTTTTTCAATTCTATGTAGCAGAGGGAAAATTAAGTTGTCAGCTCTACCAGCGCAGTGCCGACCTCTTCCTTGGAGTTCCCTTTAATATTGCTTCCTATGCTTTATTGACCATGATGGTGGCGCAGGAATGTGGACTAGAATACGGCGATTTCGTCCATACTTTTGGCGATGCACATATCTATACCAATCACTTCGAACAGGTGGAATTGCAGCTAAGTAGAGACCCTCGTTCTTATCCGCAAATGAATATGAATCCGAATGTGAAGTCCGTATTTGATTTTGTGTTTGATGATTTTACCCTTGAAAACTACAAGCCGCACGATGCGATTAAAGCTCCTGTTGCGGTATAACACGAAACGTGATTTCTAGACGTTATTCTAATGTGAATCGAAGCCTATTACTTCTTGTCCTACTCAGCTCGGGGATGTTTTCTCGTGCGCAAGTAGAGGTGGATACCACCCTGCTGAAGGAACGCCTAGCGGAAATTTTTCTCGGTGAAGGGATGCGTATTCTAAATGTCAAAGTGCATGGAAACCCTTCTAGTTTAGGTTCCTTCACGGCACGGCAATCCAATTTCCCTATGGAAGCGGGTATCGTTCTCTCAACGGGAAGGGTGAGTGCTATCACGCGGCAAAATGAATCGGGCAAAACCACCACCTCCATGAAGGAAGGCATGGGCTCTGATCCTGACTTGAGTAGAATGGTCAGCCGACAAGTATTCAATTGTACGGTCATTGAATTCGACTTCGTACCTATGTTCGATAGCCTGTACTTCGACTATGTTTTCGCTTCTGAAGAATATCCTGAATACGTGGGGAGTCCATATAATGATGTATTTGCTCTATTAATTCTTGGCCCGAATTTCCGGAAGCCCACCAACTTGGCGCGGGTAGGTAATCCGGGTTCCATGGTTATGATTAATTCAGTCAACCATAAGAAAAACAGCGACTTGTTTATCCCCAACTATAAATTCGACTCTACTGAATTTGTGCCCTATACCGTTGAGTTTGATGGCTTCACTAAACTTTTGACGGCATCTTGTAAAGTTACTCGGGGGAAAATCCATCACCTTAAAATAGCTATTGGCAATGTGAATGATTTCAGCTACGACTCTGGTGTTTTTCTTCGTGCAGGTTCCTTTGGTAGTCGCGGCGGACATATGCCCCAACAATTGCCCTTTGATTTTGATGCGCGCAATCCGGAAGAAGGGTATGAAAACGTATTGGATAGTCTGGCTCAACTCATGACCAATAATCCCTCTTGGAAGATGGCTGTTTTGGGACATACCGATAGTCTTGGCACCAAAGAATATAATAAGAAACTCTCCCAAGAACGCGCGGATGCTGTTGCTAAGGCGCTCATATCTCGCGGTGTAAAGCCGAGTCAGCTCTTTGTCCGCGGCTATGGTGCGAGTAAGCCCCTCAGAAGCAATGATGAGGAAGAGGGAAGAAGAAAGAATCGCCGTGTTGAAATCTTGATTCGAGAGTGATCTTAGTTTAGGTCCTTATAACCATAGGTAGGGAGTTAGTCAGGTCGAGCCTGTCGAGACCCCAGCCATTATTCCCGCTTCTCGACAAGCTCGAAGTGACTTAAACAGGCTCGAAGTGACTGAACAGCATCAAAGTACCATTATCGTCTTGTCCTCAAATCGCAAAGCAAAAAAAAGCGGCCAGTAAAACCAGCCGCTTTCGTAAAAAAAGGTATCAATCTATTAATGCGCAGCGCTTGCTGTTTTAGGAGCAGCGGCTTTGATATCACTGGTTACACCATCAGCAAACTGGCCGAAGTTTTTAACGAACAAATCAGCAAGGTGAGCAGCTTTTGCATCATAAGCAGCAGAATCAGCCCACGTATTTCTTGGATTCAAGATTTCAGCAGGCACTTCAGGGCAGCTCGTTGGGATTCGCATTCCAAATACTGGATGGGTATCGTAGTTTACTTTGTCAAGCTTTCCTTCTAATGCAGCGGTGATCATTGCGCGGGTAAAGGAAAGTTTCATGCGGCTACCAACACCGTAAGGACCACCTGTCCAACCCGTATTAATCAACCAAACACGGGCACCACTTTCTTTGAGTTTTTCACCCAACATGGTCGCGTATTTTCCTGGATGTAATGGCAAGAATGCTTTTCCGAAACAAGCCGAGAAAGTGGCTTGTGGCTCAGTAACACCTGCTTCAGTACCTGCAACTTTAGCGGTATATCCGCTGATGAAGTGATACATCGCTTGTTCAGGCGTTAGTTGAGAGATTGGAGGCAATACACCAAAGGCATCTGCTGTAAGGAAGAAGACGTTTTTCGGAGTATCTCCAACCGAAGGCACCGCGATATTGTCTACCAAATCAATTGGGTAGGCAGCACGGGTATTTTCTGTTACACTCACATTGGTATAGTCTACTTCACGCGTTCCATCAATCATGCGCACGTTTTCAACGAGGGCGCCAAAGCGGATGGCATTATAGATTTGTGGTTCGTTTTCAGCAGTTAGGTCGATACATTTTGCATAGCATCCACCTTCGAAATTAAAGACAGAACCTTTTGCCCAACCATGTTCATCATCTCCGATAAGTTTACGAGAAGGATCAGCTGAAAGGGTGGTTTTTCCTGTACCAGAAAGTCCGAAGAAAATAGCTGTGTCACCTTCTACTCCAATATTGGCCGAACAGTGCATGCTAAGCGTATCGCGTTCATGCGGAAGCACGTAATTCAATACTGTAAAGATTCCTTTTTTGATTTCGCCGGTATAGCCAGTTCCACCAATCAAAATAATTTTTTTGGTAAAGTTGGTGATGGCAAAATTATGTTGACGTGTTCCATCCACGTTCGGAACTGCCATAAAAGAAGGGGCAGCTAAGATCAACCAATCATGTTGTTGCGTCTTCAATTCTTCCGCTGTTGGGCGCAAGAAAAGGTTATTGGCAAACAAGTTTTGGTAGGCGGTTTCATTGATTACCTTGATGTTCAAGCGGTAGTCGTTGTTGGCACATGCGTACGCATCACGAACAAATACTTCTTTGCCTTCGTAATGTGAAATCACTTTGTCGAGCAATTGGTCAAATTTCTCTCCTTCAAAACGGTTGTTTACATCTCCCCACCATACTGAATCTTTGGTGTTGTCATCATAAACAACGAATTTGTCTTTTGGCGATCGACCCGTAAATTCACCGGTGTCGGCGGCCAATGCTCCTGTGCTGGTGAGTTCACCTTCTTTGCGAAGGATGGCTTGTTCCACCAATTCGGCAGGCGACAAATTCATGTGCGCCTTGGATGCTTTACTGATAATTTTTTCTACGATTGAATTCATTACTTACAGTAATTATATAAAGGGGGCAAAAATAGGCATTCATCTTAAATAGTTCTAATAGGAACAACACAGATACCCACTTTTAATGCACAACATCTATTTTTCGATGGATGCGCATGCATTCTTTGAATTTCATATATTTGGGAGTCAACTAATCGAATTACTATGGAACCTGCAGCAATTAATAAAGAAGAAATCAAAGGGAGAGTACGATTCCCATCGACTGATGTACTTACAACGAATGAGCAAAGGGAAGCTAGAAAGAATAAGCTGGATAAGGCAATGTTACTAGGTAATGGCTATAAGGGAAAAATTAAAATAATTTTCGGAACAGAGGAAGGGGATCGTGTGGTGGAAACCACTGTATGGGCTACTACCGATTCTACTATTCAATTAAAAGGAGATGTTTCGATACCCATTCAGGCGATTCGCGATGTAATTATATAGATGCCAGAGCCCCAAGGAAGTGAAAGTTTAGGAAATACGGTGACGCTCTATCAAGGCGGAAGCTCGTATTTTGAAGCCCTCTTTACGCGCATCAATGAGGCGCATTCCTTCATCCATATTCAAGTTTATATCCTTGCAAATGACCAAACAGGTAACCGGCTATTACAGGCATTGTTCGAAGCGGCCGAACGGGGTATAAAGGTTTTTTTAATGCTTGATGCATTCGGTTGCTCTTGGGTGAGAGCCGAACACTTTCAAGCATGGAAAGAAAAGGGCTTACAAATTAAGCTCTTTTCACGCAGGCTTCGTATCCAGCGTCTTGTTCTGGGTAGGCGGCAACATTCAAAAATTGTGGTAATCGACAATGAATGGATGAGCGTTGGTGGTTTGAATATCGCCGACCGCTACAGCGGTTTCGATGGGGCGTTACCTTGGTTAGATATTGCATGCTGGGTATATGGTCCGGCTGCTAAACTATTAAATGGGCGATGTGCAGTCTATTGGCCCAGAAAGATTCGGCGTCAACTGCGCAATCAGCCTGGCCTACCTGCTCAAAAAGAGGGGATTACCCTGCGTATTCTCATGAATGATTGGCTGCGGAATCGCTTCGAGGTAAGAAGTGCTTATCGGCAAGCTTTCGAAGGCGCAGAGGAGGAAATCCTCTTAATAGCAGCCTATTTTTTTCCGTCTCCAAGCATGCTCCGATTGCTTTCGGAAAAGGCCAAGGCAGGCGTGAAAGTGCGTTTGGTGTTTTCGGCTGTTAGCGATGTGCCTTTTATGAAGCCAGCTATGGAGTATTTTTATAACCGACTTCTCGGAGCAGGCGCCGAAATATTTGAATGGCGGGAGAGTATCCTGCATGCCAAAGTAGCGATAGTGGACCATAGCTGGCTTACAATTGGTTCGTATAACCTCAATCAATTGAGCGATTATGGAAGTTTGGAAACAAATATATCTGTTGAAAATAGAGAGCTTACGGCAAATTTGCTCAATCAGTTAGAAGGAGAGGTCTATCCAAAAATTCGAAAAATTGAGGCAGGACACTCCACTTGGTTTATGCTGTTTAAACGATACATTTCGTATCTTGCGCTCCGATTTTCGCTGAATCTGTTATTTTTAACTAACCGCCATAAACGGTAACTATGTTTAAAAACCTCAAAGACGATTTACCGGCTTCCTTGGTCGTGTATCTCGTTGCATTGCCCCTTTGTTTGGGTATTGCCATTGCTTCCGATGCGCCCCTGTTTTCAGGAATGATAGCGGGCATCATTGGAGGAATTGTCGTTGGTAGTCTCAGTGGCTCCCAACTTAGTGTATCTGGTCCCGCCGCAGGACTTGCTGTAATCGTGGCTGGGGATATAAAGGATTTGGGAGCACTGGTAGCAAGAGATCAAAGTGCTGCTTTAGATGGCGTCAAGAATCTGGGCCTCGAAAATGCCTTTGAACTTTTTCTGCTTTCTGTAGTAATCGCAGGGGTGTTTCAATTTATTTTGGGAGCGCTCAAAGCAGGTCGTGTTGGTAATTATATTCCGAGTTCCGTCATCAAAGGGATGCTTGCGGCCATTGGTCTACTACTGATATTCAAACAAATTCCCCATGCCTTGGGTGTTGATACTGATTTCGAGGGAGATGAGTCGTTTGTCCAAGAAGATGGAGAAAATACCTTAACTGAGATGTGGCATTCCTTCCAGGATTTTTCTCCAGGAGCTCTGGTGATATCGCTAATTGCCGGAACCATTTTACTACTGTGGGGATTGAAGTCGCTGAAAAAATATCCTCTCTTCAAATATATACCAGGAGCCTTGGTCGCAGTAGTTATAGGGGCATTGCTTAATGCTGGGTATGGATTATGGATGCCGGAGTGGGAACTTTCCGGAGATCACTTGGTTCGGCTTCCCCTCGATGCGGTGCAAGGAAATCCACAAAACCTTATCACCATGCCGGATTGGCGTGGCCTCCAATTACCTATCATTTATAAAATTGCCGGTGTCATCGCAATCATCGCTTCTCTGGAAACTTTACTGTCATTGGAAGCCAGTGATAAATTAGATCCTTTACGTCGAATTTCTCCTCCAAATAGGGAGCTCAAAGCACAAGGAATCGGAAATATGGTGAGTGGCTTAATTGGTGGCTTGCCTGTTACAGCAGTCATTGTAAGAAGCTCTGCAAACGTTGTAGCGGGTGCCAAGTCGAAAGGCTCGGCTGTATTCCACGGTGTGCTCTTATTGCTTTCCGTATTAATCTTTCCTCAGCTATTAAATATGATTCCTAAATCAGCGCTGGCAGTGGTGCTCATATTTGTGGGATATAAATTGGTGAGCTGGGAAGTAGTCGTACAGAATTACCGCAAAGGAATTAATCAATTTACTCCTTTTGTTGTAACAATTATCGCCATCGTTCTAACCGACCTTCTCAAAGGAATTGGGATTGGATTGATTGTAGGAATCATCTTCGTGATCCGCTCCAACTATAACCGCGGGGTCACCTTTGTGCGCGACGGAAATAATTACCTAATCAAGCTGCGCGAAAATGTGAGTTACCTCAATAAGGGTTTTCTAAGGAAAGAGTTTGAAAAACTTCCTGATGGGGTAAATGTATTAATAGATGGAAGTGTAGCTCGCTTCATCGACCCAGATATCTATGAATTGATTGATGATTTTATCCGCTCCGGAAAGGAAAAAGGGATAAATATTGAATTGAAAAGAACCATGACCAGCCAGAACGATTTATTCAAAATTGGAGGCAGAAAATTTGATAGTGAATGAAAGAGTACGAAAAACTTTTATTGGCCAATAAAGCATGGGCCGCAGAAATGAAGGAGGTTAATCCTGAATTCTTTAATAATCTTGCCAAAGCACAGACACCTAAATTTTTATGGATTGGTTGCAGCGATTCAAGGGTGCCCGCTAACCAGATTACGGGTACCGAACCAGGTGAAATTTTTGTTCACCGAAATGTGGCCAATATGGTAGTCCATACTGATTTAAATATGCTGTCGGTACTGCAATATGCTGTGGAGGTGCTGAAGGTAGAACACGTGATGGTGGTGGGTCATTATGGCTGTGGAGGGGTGAAGGCTTCTTTACAACAGAATCATCTCGGACTCATCAATAAGTGGCTGCGAAATATCAAGGAAGTATACCGCATCCATAAAGAAGAAATTGATTTTATCGATGACTTGGATCAAAAGGCGGATCGCTTGGTGGAATTCAATGTGATGGAACAGGTGCAGAACCTGATGAAAACATCCATCATACAAAGAGCTTGGCAAAATGAGCAAAGACCGATGTTGCATGGCTGGGTTTATGGAATGGATAAGGGCGAGATTAAAGAATTAATTCGCTTGGATCATACCCACGATATTGAGCCGATATTCAAATTTAACTTCGATTAACTCTTGGCACTTCTTTTGTCCCGCGAACGGAAAGATTTTGCTTGAATCCAATTAAAAAAGGCGTAACCTTTGTATCTGAAAATGAGTAGAAATCAGCGTCTTTCCAAAATATCGTTGGCCCAAATCTTTGGGGTATTCGTACTTTTGCTCTTTGTCTCCATTCAGATGGTTTCTACCCAATACCTCAAAAAATCAGGGAACTTGGTAGACCTTGATGCCATTGCCTATTCTATTCAAACAGATGCTCCTCTTGAAGACCTCAATGAAAGCAACGAGAACGCTGTCTATTCCCTTTTTCTTTTTTCAAAGAACCGCACAGAAGTAGCTATTCAACTGAATAACGTGCTCATTTTTTCATGCGGTCGTGCCAATGTGCCTTATTTTAATCAGGCACGCTATATCCTCTTCATGAATCCCAAATTTGATTGTATCGTCTAGTCCTGGGAATTTTAATCGGGTGAAACCTGTTTAGAATTTTAGACCTTATTATTCCGTTTATCCAATTTTTGGTGGCCAGTCTTGGTCGTCCATAAATTGCGAGCCCCCATCGGAATATTGCCGCATTCGCGGAAACCCTTCACTCAAATTTCATTCATGTCACATAAGAAAGCATCGTTTTCTGAGCATGAGGTTCTGCACGAGTTAAAGCATTATTTGCCCGCGCAAGCCCCACTTAAAGACTTTATTCATCATAATACCTTGCATGCTTTTCAGAATAAGCCTTTTCATCAGGCACTTCATGAAGCATCAACCTTTTTCGGCTACCGCGTATACCTGAGTCTTGAAGAATTCAGGGAGCGCTATAAACAAGGAAAAATTAATCCGGAAATCCTGACTCGCATCCTTCGTGAAAACAAAGGGGAACTGCTCGTAGAAGAATGGACGAAAAAACTGCTGCACCAAGCCTTTATGCCAGATCTGAGTCCCCGGGTTGGAGCCTTACGTGCACAGTGGAAAGATCGCGGACGGGTAAATCTCGACAAAGAGGTGCATCCCATCCTCTTCCGACTCACTGGCGCCTACCTGGATCAAGGAATTGCTATATGGAAATTCCCAAAAGTAAAGGGTGGGTTTTTGGCCTCTTTACGCGTTTTGGAAACATCTGCCTCACGGGGTATTTTTAGGAGTCAACGTGTTAAAAAGCTGTTGGCCAATGAGAATACGAGCCTCACAGATCTCCTCCAAATTGTGGTAGGTGACCCGCATTATTTTGATCAATACCTTTTCGATATGTCCTTTGCCCACCCGGGTTGGTCTGGCATGGTGGCTGTAGTTGAGGAGAAGCCGGAATCTTTATTAGCAAATAGAAAAATCAGTCTTGAAGCGTTTTTAATTTTAGAACTCCTTCTTGAAATTGATACCCTAGACCGGAAATGGGGAGAAGATTGGAAACCTTTAATTCCTCGCTTGGATGCTATTCCGGCACCGATCTTTAACCCAGTGGCAGCTTCTGAATTGTTTGAAGTCTACGCTTTGTTTCAAGAAGTGTTGGAATGGACCTATTATGATGAAGTCATTCGGGGTATTCAAAAAGGTTTTGGAGCCGATGCGAAAAAATCAGATCAAGCCTTACGCTTTCAAGCCATGTTTTGTATCGATGACCGCGAATGTTCGCTACGTCGTCATATAGAAGCTATAGCGCCAGATAGCCAGACTTTTGGCACCGCGGGGTTTTTTAATGTGGCCTTCTATTTTCAGCCAGAGCATGGTAAGTTCTATACAAAAGTTTGTCCGGCTCCGCTAACTCCCAAGCACCTTATCAAAGAATCTGAAGCATCGGTTCGCCATGAAACGGATGCCCATTTTCACCGCCATTCGAGTGGTTTATTGGGAGGATGGGTCATTTCTCAAACACTGGGATTTTGGTCTGCAATCAAGATGGCTGCGGGCATATTTCGTCCTGCTGAGTCGCCTGCCATGGTCTCTTCTTTTAAGCATATGGATCCGCAGGGAAAACTTACCATTGAGTGCGATGACGAACATCCAACAGAAGGCAATTTGCAGGTGGGTTATACACTGTCTGAAATGGCCGACCGCATGGAAGGACTTCTCACAAGTATCGGGCTTACAACAGATTTTGCTCCTTTGGTATATATCGTTGGCCATGGAGCAAGTAGCGTGAATAATACGCATTATGCGGGCTATGATTGCGGTGCATGCAGTGGAAGAGCAGGTTCTGTAAATGGACGCGTGGCTGCCTCGATGTTGAATAGGAGTGATGTGCGTGTAATCTTAGCAGATAGAGGTATTTCTATTCCAGAAAACACCCAGTTTGTTGGCGGATTGCATGATACCACCCGCGATGAAATGGCGTATTACGATTTGGATATTCTCTCCAAAGAAAACCTCTTTGGGCATTTGTTGAATGTGAAGGTATTTGATGATGCCCTCGACACTAATGCAAAAGAGCGTTCGCGCAGATTTCTCTTAAGTGATTCAAGCAAAGATGCCGAGCAGGTTCATGCCGATATCAAGTTACGTGCACTTTCCTTATTCGAGCCACGGCCTGAGTGGAACCATGCTACCAATAGTCTCTGTTTGGTTGGGCGACGATCCACCAATAAACACCTCTTCTTGGATCGTAGGGCTTTCTTGAATTCCTATGATTATCAAGTTGACCCAAATGGCGATTGGCTTTTAGGAATTCTGAATGCCGTGGCTCCCGTTTGCGGAGGTATCAATTTGGAATATTATTTCTCTCGGGTCGATAACTACCGATTGGGTGCGGGTTCCAAACTGCCACATAATGTGGTTGGATTGATTGGAGTGGCCAATGGTATGGATGGAGATTTACGTCCGGGTTTGCCTTTGCAGATGATCAATATTCATGAGCCCCTTCGCTTAATGGTAACGGTAGAGCACCACCCTGATGTGGTGTTGGCCACCATTAAGAAGAATCCAGCTACATACGAGTGGTTTGAGAATTCGTGGGTGGCCTTGGTAGTGAACGATCCAGAATCGGGAGAGATTTTCCGATTTATAAATGGAGCATTTGAGCGCTATTATCCGCTCGGTCAAGAGCCAGTTAGCGTAGATGATTTGCTTGCCGTTTTTGAAAAAAAGGAAGAGAATCTTCCTGTCTATATTTTAAGTGCATAAACATGGAAGCGAACTACTTCATTGCCAGTTTTGTGCTTATTCCAATGCTTGGATTTCTTCTTTCACTTTTCCTCCCAGAAAGGAAAGAGATGGCCTTGTCGAAACTTGCGTTCTATACAGTGGGATTACAGCTACTTATCGCAGTAGGGTTTTCCATTGTTTGGTTATGGCATGGAGCGGAGGCTTTTAATATCAAGGAATTGGCACTATATGATTCAGAAGAATACCGATTTCTGATCGATTTTTATTTTGATAAAGTCACTGCGGTTTACCTGATAGTTGGATCTTTTGTTACCTTCTTGATTACCCGCTATAGTGGCTACTATTTGCATATGGAAGAAGGCTATAAGCGCTTTTTCAATACCATCTTGTTTTTCTATCTGGCCTATAATTTTACGGTGCTCTCAGGGAATTTTGAGACCCTTTTTATTGGCTGGGAGATGCTGGGAATTTCTTCCTTCTTACTTATCGCCTTCTACCGCGAGCGCTATCTGCCCGTGCGCAATGCGGTAAAGGTCTTTTCTATTTACCGAATTGGAGATGTAGGAATTTTGCTGGCTATGTGGGCTATGCACCATCTTTGGCACGACAATATCACCTTCGCTCGTTTGCATAATTACGAGCTGGTCCATCATCAATTGATGGGGCATTCAGGAGTGGGGATGTTTATTGCCCTCTGTTTGCTCCTAGCTGCCGCAGCGAAATCAGCGCAATTGCCCTTTTCTTCTTGGTTGCCACGTGCAATGGAAGGTCCAACCCCTTCGTCGGCCATTTTTTATGGATCCCTTTCTGTACACTTCGGGGTATTCTTGCTCCTGCGAACCTTCCCGTTTTGGGAACATCAGCTTTCTGCTAGAATCTTGATTGGAGTGCTTGGGCTAACAACCGCTATTGTCGCCTTTTTAATCGCTCGGGTACAATCAACCATCAAAACACAGATTGCCTATGCCTCCATCTCACAAATTGGCATCATGTTTATAGAGGTGGCCTTGGGACTAGAGAACTTGGTGCTGCTGCATTTTGCAGGAAACGCATTTCTCCGCACCTATCAATTACTGGTTTCCCCTTCGGTAGTCAGCTATATGATTCGCGATCAGTTTTATAATTACCAAGAGGAAGAAGATTCAGTGAAGGTGAATTTACCAAGCCGTGTACAGCGTTCCTTTTATCTGCTTTCTCTCAAGGAATGGAACCTTGATCGCTTGCTGAATAAATACATCTTTCGTTCCTTTAAGTATCTAGGAAGAAAACTGGATTTTATCACACCGAAGAATGCCTTGTATGTGGTAACGCCCGTCTATTTAATAGGCATCGGACTCTACCTGAACCAAGAGCTTTTAAGTGCGGCGGTCTTAGGCTATTTGCCAGAGCTTTTCTCACTCATTGGCTTGTTATTGGTGCTAAAGTCTTTCTCCGAACGGCGTTATCCTTGGCTTGCCTGGGTATTGGTTGCTATGGGTCATTTTTGGGTAGCCTTGGCAGTTTCCTTCAATGAGCATTTCGATTTCAATCATTCTGTACTCTACTTAAGTGGAGTAGTGGTGGGTGGTATCGTTGGACTTGTTGCCTTGAATCAGCTGAAAAAACGGGAACCAAATTATTATGATTTGAATACCTATTACGGTCACGTTTACGAACATCCCCGATTGGCCTTACTCTTCCTGATATCCGCCTTGAGTTTGATGGGTTTCCCTATCACCATGACCTTTATCGGAGAGGATTTGATCTTTAGTCATATCCATCAAGACCAATACATTCTGGCCATTTTTAATTCTTTTAGTTACGTGATCAGCGGCATAGCTCTGATCCGCATTTATTCCCGCCTCTTTTTGGGGCCTCATATCAAAACCTATCATTCTATCCCTCTAAAATCATCTTAACTCCCCTCACTAAGCATCATGCATACAGATAAAATAAAAGTTCCAGCTACTGGAATACAAGGATTTAAAGAAAATTGGAAATCGGATATATTGCCCGGATTTCTTGTGTTTTTATTAGCGCTTCCCCTCAGTTTAGGGATTGCCAAGGCCAGTGGATTTCCCGCGGCTATGGGCGTACTTACTGCCATGATTGGCGGACTTTTCGTCAGCTTTTTTAAAGTTTCTGAGCTTACCATTAAAGGCCCAGCTGCAGGATTAATCACTGTATGTGCGGCCTCTATCGCGGCAATGGGTGGTGGCGATATCGGTTGGCATGCTACCGGTGCTATCATCGTTACAATGGCGGTATTGCAAATTATATTCGCTTACCTCAAGTTCGGTTCCTTCAGCGATTTTTTTCCGCATTCAGCTGTTCACGGTATGTTGGCGGCTATCGGCTTAATTATCATTGCCAAGCAGATTCCGGTATTGCTGGGAGATGATCCAATGACCTATAAAGGCGAAGGACCTATTGAATTGTTTATGGATGTGCCGCGCTTTATTCAAGGTGCTCATTGGCATATTGCTCTCATTGGAGTGATTAGCTTGCTTATTATGTTCGGACTGCCTTTGCTCAAGATTAATTTCCTGAAAAAGGTTCCAGCGCCTATGATTGTTTTATTGATGGCCATTCCTTTAGCTATCTCCATGCATTTTCGCCAAGAAGAGCCTGACTATTCCTTGGTAACGGTCGGGAACTTTTGGGAGAATGTGAAGGTTCAGGTGGATTTCTCCAGCATTGGTACCGCTACCTATTGGAAGTTCGTGTTCATGTTCCTTTTTGTGAATAGTCTCGAATCCTTGCTCACGGTAAAAGCCATTGATAACCTAGATCCTTTCAAAAGAGAGTCAAGCTATAATGGCGACTTGAAAGCCTTGGGAGCAGGAAACGCGCTTTCTGGATTATTGGGTGGTTTGCCTATGATTTCAGAAGTGGTTCGTAGTTCTGCAAATGTGGGCTTTGGCGCTAAAACCAAATGGTCGAACTTTTTCCATGGTATTTTCTTGTTTCTCGCCATGTTATTGGTGATTCCAGTAATAGAGATGATTCCGAATACGGCTTTGGCTGCTATGCTTATTTATGCTGGTTACCGTTTGGCAGCTCCGCGAGAATTCTTTAATACCTATAAAATTGGTAAGGAACAATTGGCTATTTTCTTGGTAACCATCCTCGTCACCTTATTGGAAGATTTGCTCCTCGGTGTAGCAGCAGGAATCTTGGTGAAGTTTATCTTTCACCTTGCCAATGGTGCTCCGCTCGCGAGCTTATTCAAAGCAGATTATGTCGTGGAAGAAACCACCGAAAAGACAACGATTAAAATCAGCGGATCAGCGGTATTTTCTAATCTAATAGGGTATAAAAAAGCATTGAATAACCTGCCTGAGAAAGGAACGATTGTAATTGACTTTTCGGCAACCAAGCTGGTAGACCATTCATTCATGCATTTTATTAAACACTTCGAAAGAGAATATAGTTATAAAGGAGGTAACTTTTCCATCATCGGGCTCGACAATCACCAGGCACTGTCTGGTCATGATTTGGCAACACGTAAATTGAAAAAGGTCTAAGCTTCTCAAGTAAAAACGGACGAATAGAATAAGCGTCAGTAATGAGAAGATTTAAACTCTCCATGAAAAAATAAATATGAAAAGATTATTAATTTCCCTGCTTATACTCTTACCAGCGGCCCTCTTTGCACAGAACAAGGGTCTGCGTGTTAATTTAAACGAGGATGGTTCGCATTATTTTAAATTTACTGGTCTCACGCAGGTCTGGTTACGCTATAATCAAAGCAATCCAGGAACGGCTATGTATGGAGATCCAGCCAATACTACCTACGATATCGGAATCCGACGCCTGCGTTTTCAGGCATACGGACAACTGAGTGATCGCGTATTTGTATATACCCAATTCGGACAAAACAACCTCAACCGAATGGCCTCGCGCAAAACGGGTGGCTTCTTTCATGATGCCATTGTTGAATATGCCCTGATGAAAAGAAACCTCTCTATGGGTGCAGGTATGACTGGTTGGAGCGGATTAAGTCGCTATGCAAGTCCGAGTGTTGGGAGCATTCTGAGCCTGGATGCACCGCTTTACCAGCAAGCGACCAATGACGTAAACGATATCTTTCTGCGTAAGCTAAGTGTATATGCAAAGGGTAAGCTGGGTAAACTTGATTACCGCTTGGCCCTAACGAATCCGCTTCCGCTGCAAACGGCTCCTTCGGGCATCAATGGTTCATTGGTTGGTGGAGTAGATACTTCTTATACGACAAACTCAAGCTTCAGTCCGCGTAAAGCCAATGCACAGTTTCAAGGGTATTTCATGTATCAATTCAAGGATGAGGAAAGCAATTTGACCCCTTATAATACCGGAAGCTACCAGGGTAAAAAAGACGTGTTCAATATTGGAGCAGGGTTTATCTACCAAGAAGAAGCAACACGCCGAGCAACGGGTAAGAATGATAGTCTAGGCTACGAAGGACTAGAAACAAACAATATGCTTCTTTTGAGTGTTGATGTGTTTTATGATCATCCTATCAATAAAGAAAAAGGAACTGCATTGACCTTGTATGGGTCTTTTTCTAGCTATGATTTTGGTCCAAGATACCTGCGTTATGGGGGAGTGATGAATCCTGCAAATGGCTTTGCCGGTGGAACCCACCAAAGTGGAAATTATGGGAATGCTTTTCCTATGATTGGCACTGGGAAGATTGTGTACTTACAAGGAGCTTATAAGTTTAAAAACGAACTCCTTGGCGATCAAGGAACATTGCAACCTTATGCGGATGTGATGCTTGCCAATTACGATCGCCTTGCTGCTCCAATGTCCATGTATGAGGCCGGTGTAAATTGGCTAATCAATGGACATTCAGCTAAGATGACACTCGGCATGCAAAACCGCCCAGTTTTTAATCCAGATAGCAATGGAAGCCTAACAAATCAAGGAAGAAAAAGCATGTTTATGCTCCAATACCAAATCAGTATTTAAGACTGAGGATTGACCAGACAGCGAAAATCGGTTATTCCTTTAAGCCGCAACTTAGGTTGCGGCTTTCTTTTTTTCTTCAATATCTAGCATTTTCAGCCCCGCCTTCGATTTGTCATCCTGAGCGCAGCCGAAGGACTCGTGATTTTGGAAACGAATTTCCAAGCTGAGCGTAGTCGAAGCTAGAGCCTACAAATTCGTAGTTTAAATACGCAAATGTATCCAGTACACTCTCCAATTATTCAGGTTCCTCTAGCTTCGGCTGCGCTCAGTTTAGGCTTCCGAGTACCGCCAAAAGTCCTTCGGCTGCGCTCAGGATGACGCAAAAGGCACTCATGTGTAGTCTAACGTTCATTGTCTATTTTTCAAGCAAAAATGTATCTTCGCGGCGCTTAAAAAAGAAAAATAAATGGCTCAACTCACAATTGTAAGACACGGACAATCAGAATGGAATTTGCAGAATCGTTTCACCGGATGGGAAGATGTTGCCCTTACCGATAAAGGACGCGACGAAGCAAAAGCTGCAGGCGAAACCTTGAAAAACTACCGCTATGATGAAGCCTATACTTCCAGCTTGAAACGTGCGCAAAATACCTTGCAAATGATTCTTGAAGTGAGCGGACAAGAAAATATCCCAACCACCCGCAATGAAGCGTTGAATGAGCGTAATTATGGCGACTTACAAGGGTTAGACAAAGCTGAAACCGCCAAAAAATTCGGAGATGAGCAAGTGCATACCTGGAGAAGAAGCTTTGATATAGCCCCTCCAAATGGCGAAAGCTTAAAAGATACTGCCGCTCGCGTATTGCCTTATTACGAGGCGGAAATTGAGCCAAAACTAAAAACAGGAAAAAACATAATCATCGCGGCCCATGGAAATAGCCTACGCGCCTTGATCATGCATATCGAGAAACTCAGCCCTGAACAAATCTTGAAACGTGAAATCGGAACAGGGCGACCAATCGTCTATACTTTCGATGCTGATTTAAAGGTTGAAGGTATTCAAGAATACTAGGGGTTAGAGGGTAATGTTTCCGCCGTCGCTTGAAAAAAGCTAGCGCCTCCGCTGTAGCTTTAGCGCAAGCGGATGGCGGACGCAGAAGGGTAAGTAGAAGTCAGGTCGTGCCTCTGGCTACAATTTTTTGCAGGCGAAGTAATTGTTCGGGTCCATTGGTAGGGAATTCCTGCTGGTCTGATTCCATAATTTAGGCGGATAAATGCAGAAGAAAAATACTTCAAGTTCTGCGCATTCATCCGCCCAATCTCAAGAATTACTCATGCCAAACAACATACTCCTCTATCGGTTTTCTAATAGATCGTGGAATCGCATCATCCGTCATTCCAGCAAGGAAATAGCCCAATCCTTTTTCATTTTCTTGGAGCTTAAAATAGGTGTGCATTTCTTCGCCAAAAATCCCATTTCCAGTGCTCCAATAGCCATGGTAACCTTGGTCTTGCAGGCTCAGCCAGAAATTCTGAATGGCCGCAGCTGATGCGCAGGTTTCTTCGACTTCTGGAACCATTCCGGTATAATGACAAGCCATCGCAATAATATGACTCGACTTGCGCATGAACTGAAATTTAGCTTGATGGTCTACCGTCCAAATTTCTCCTTTGGCTTCAACGTTTCTCTTTGCCATTTTAACCCACTGCTCTACTAAAGCATTCATGGACTTTCCCGCGTAAACGATAAATCTCCAGGGTTGTGTACGCTTATGGGTAGGAGCCCAATTGGCTGCTTCAAAGGCTTTTTCCAAAGCTTCTTTCGGTATGATTTCTCCACTAAACTGACGCGGATAAACCGAGCGTCTTTGCAATAAAATATCTTGAGTTTCCATTAATTTCCTCTTTTAGTATGTTTATAGCCCTTGTCGAGCAAATACTTCACCACCTTATCGCGCTGGTCGCCTTGAATGACAATTTCGCCGTCTTTGGCAGAACCACCCGTTCCGCAATTCGTTTTGAGTTTTTTTGTCAGCTCTTCTTTGTCATCCTGACTGCCAATAAAATTATGGACAATAGTCACGTCTTTTCCGCCACGTCCTTTCCGTTCTAACATCACCCGCAACTTTTGTTGTTCTGGCAAAAGTGTTTCTTCATCCGATTCTTCAAAGCCTTGGTATTCAAAATCCGGCTCCGTGGAGAAGACGATGCCGTCGCGTTTTTTATTTTTATTACTCATTCCATTTGTGATTTGTGAATTGTGATTTGTGAATTGAGAGTTGGGGTGCAAGTTAGGGAAAGGTTTCCGCCGTCGCTGACCGTGTGCACCGCAGCCTTAGCGTAGGTGTAAAAAGCTAGCGCCTCCGCTGTAGCTTTAGCGCAAGCGGATGGCGGACGGAGAAAGTTAAGGCTTTGGTTTTATGGATGCCAGATTAATGGCGATTGTTAAAAGTACTGGGAACCGGCTTATAATCCGTAATAGCAAAGTGTTTCTTCTTAATTCCGGACCCAATTTAGCATAGACTTTTTTATCATACTGAAGGTTAAATTCGGCAGTAGGCTCGAAGTTTTTGGACATTGCTGCCAAATGCAAACCCGCAATATGACCGCTAATCATGGCATTGTCAATACCTGCACCAGAGCTAGGGTCGATTAACGACGCAGCATCTCCGCAAAGTGGATATCGCTTTCCAGATAGTCGTAATTTCCGTGTGCCGATCGGAAGACTGTATCCCTTGGTAGCGTCAATTGCTTCTGCATTTTGAAAACGGAGCTTTAACTCAGTTATTCTTCAATAACTTCATCAAGAGCCTTGGTGAGATTGATTTTCCTCTTGGAAATGGTAGCTGAAAGCATTCCAAAGCCAACATTATAAATGTCTTCGCCGACTGGAAATATCCAAAAATAACCGGGCATGTATTTTTTGGAAAAGAATACCTCATTTTCTCCCTCTGTGCTGTTCTCTATATTTTTATAATACCTTCTAACAGCTCCCAAATTATGCTTTCGGTTCAATGTAAATCCAGCTAGTTTTTTTGCTACAATCGAATTAGCGCCATCGCAGCCAACCACAAGTTTGGACCGATAAGTTTCATGTTCAGTTTGTAGGTAGACGAAGTCATCTCTTTCCCCTATTTTTTTAATCTTTTTACCAAGAAGCAGTTCTGTTTTAGCAGAGGATTGAACCAAACCAAAATGAAAGGCATCAAAATTTAGCCGTTTGCTATTATAGCCTCCGAACACCCATTGATGCTTTATTGATCTGCCATTGGGAAGTGCTATTCGAGTGGAGTGAATTTTCGCTTTTGGCGAAAATTCTTTGAACTGTTCCACAAAGTAGGGATTAATACGCTTAAGTACTTTCAAGGCTTTCCCTGGAATGGCATCTCCACATACCTTGTCTCTCGGAAATTTGGATTGGTCGAGCAATGCCACTCGAAGTCCAGAATTTTCTAAAGCAAGAGCACAGGCAGTGCCTGCTGGACCCGCCCCAATTAGTATTATATCGTATGCTGAAATTGTATCCATTCAAAGAATTGAAATATACGGCTAGGATTTAAAACATAAAGCTAAGCGTGGGAATAATTTAAAAGTCGCCTGTATTCAAGGTTGAGGCTTTTTATCTACTTAAGTCATGGTTTCACCGTCCTTTAGTTTGAATAATGAATTAAAATTGATCTCGCACAAATGTAGGAGGACTCACTAGCGAATGTCCCGTATTTAAAAGAACACTGCTTCATATTGCTGCGGAAATTCGAATGTGAAAGGCATTTCGTTAAAATGAAAAATATTTGTAAGCCGCCAAATGGGTCCAGAATCTAAAATATTTATTCTGCCTGAAATTGAAGAAAAATTGGAGGCATTATCCGAGTTAAAGGCGAAACAGGATTAAATGAATTGAGAGATAAGGCAAGGCAAATAGCGGATAAGCTGGATATGAAAAAATGAGTTTGAAAAATTAAACAAACTCATTAGCGCACTGCTTGCTGCACATCCATCAAAAATATTATCATCACCAATAGCTGTTGCAAGGGCCTTTGGCAATCCATACGATCCTGCAAGATTGTAAACTGGGCCACTCATTCCGGAGTAAACTGGGCCACTTTTGGGGCTGGTATTTTTCGGGTGTTTGGTATTGTTTCGGGGACTGACATTCCGGCGTAAACTGGGCCACTTTTTTTGAGAATGGATAACTTCGATTGAACCTAAAACTTCAGTCGATGGCAAATAAATCCATTCATATGTTAACAATCAGACGTATTCTTCAATTAAAGTCTTCGGGGTTTTCCAGCCGTAATATTGCTAGGTCCTGTAAGCTATCGCGAACACCTGTAGATGCCTATTTATCTCGGATTGCCGCATGTTACAAGTCTATTCCGGAGCTTTTGGCTTTAGATGATCCTTTGTTAGCTACACGCCTGCATCCAATCACTTTGGAGCAATCTTCAGACCCTTGTTATGAGGAGTTTATGGCGTTGGTTCCTCAAATGCTCAAGGAGCTGGATCATCCCAAAGTTACCCGCATGGTGCTTTGGGAAGAATATATTCAAGATCATCCTGACGGTTACAAGAAAAGCCAATTTTATGAGTACTTGGACCGCCACCTTAAGGTAAAAAATGTGACGATGCATCTGGAGCATGTGCCTGGGGATGCTATGTATTTTGATTTTGCCGGTGACACGCTCAGTTTTGTGGATACCCAAACAGGGGAATTAATCCGTTGTCAGGTCTTTGTTGCTCTGTTTCCTTACTCAAGTTACACCTATGTGGAGGCCTGTCCGTGTTGTAAAACAGGAAAGATGCTACGCTTGCTGTCATTTGAGGCCAATGCCCCATCTCCTGGGCCAAGGTGAACTATTCACCAATCCAAAAACACAAAGCATTTATTGAAACCCCATAACGCGTGATTAGGCTACCGATAGCTTCAGTCAATGCTTCGGCAAGCTCAGCATAAACTCCGGCTTAAATCGAAGCATAGCTTCGTTTAAGCCTTTTATGTTAGTGGATGTGCTACTTTCATAAAGCTTAAGCATTCTCTACAAAATACATATCAATCATCCCTTTATTCTTCACTTCAATTTTTCCTCTGTGTTTGCATTTGAATTTATCTTTCACCAATTCATAAGTACTTCCGCTGATGTTTACTTTGCCCGGCTCACCGGATGATTCCATTCTTGAGGCAGTGTTTACTGTATCACCCCAGATATCGTATGCGAACTTTTTAATGCCTACAATTCCTGCAACTACACTTCCTGTATTGCAGCCAATTCTTATTTCAAAAAACGGTTTTCCTTCTCTTTCTCTCTTCTGTTTTTCAGCTAACATAAAATCCCTAATTTCTAATGCTGCGCTAACTGTATCTTCTGGATTGGTAGTGTTTGCAACCGGCAAACCGCCTGCACACATGTATGAGTCGCCAATGGTTTTTATTTTTTCGATGCCGTGTTTGGTTATGATAGTATCGAAGGCAGAGTACCAGTAATTGATTTCATTAACCAATTCCTGTGCACTCCACTTTTCACTCATCAAAGTAAAGTTTTTAAAATCGGTGAAGAGCACGGTTACTTCACTAAAATTTTTTGCTGTGGTGGTTCCCTTATTTTTCAGTTCTTCAGCAACCTCTTCAGGCAGAATATTTAAAAGCAAATCATCGCTCTTTTTCTTTTCAGCTTCTACTACTTTATTTCTTTCATCCAACTGTTTTGTACGCAATTCCACTTTCTCTTCCAAAACTGTTTTTTCTCTTTTCAAATTCCGTTCTCTCCATTTTATAAACCCTCCGATTAATAACAAAGTACTGATAACATAAATTGTGTACATCCACCATGTTTTCCACCATGGCGGACGAATGGTAAAGCTGTACTCAAAGGGCTTACTCCATATACCTTCGCTATTCATCGCCTTTACTTTAAATGTGTAGGTGCCTTGCGGTATATTGCCATAAGGCGCGCTGTTGCTGGTTGTGAGGGCACTCCAGTTTTTATCAATGCCTTCTAATTTGTAAAGGTATTTTACTTTTTTGGGTTGGGCCATTGTAATGCCAATAAAATTGAAGGTGAGGTAATTATTGTTATATGCTAAACTCAAATTCTCTGGCAAGTTATACCAGCGGCTTAAACCATCAAATTCAAAACTACCAACGCTTACTCCATTTCCTAAAACAATACTTGTGTCTTTTACAGAGAAATTGTTTCCGCTTCCCTTCTCCTTTGAAGAAGGTTCCAGCCCTTGGCTTACGGATGAGGTTAGATTTACCCAAGCAATATTTTCATTAAACAATGCAATGCGTGTTAATTGTATGTTTGGTGCAAGGGTATTTGCGATTTCTCCGCCAACTGGCGGATGATAAGCCGTAAGCTTATCGTTTGCGCCAATCCATATATTGCCGTCTTTTGCTTCTAATATAGCTTTTCCATTACAACCAATGCCCAAAAAACCATCTTCGTAGGTATAGTTTTTAAAAAATACTTTCCCTTCGGCTTCTGGAGCGGACTTGTCCCGATAGCTATCGGGATTAGAAAAAAACACTAACTTCTCCTTGTCTTTTGGCGAGAGTTTACTCAATCCAAATCGTGTTCCGAACCAAAGGTTTCCGCTTTTGTCTTGAAGCATACTAAAAACAAAATTATTGGAGAGGCCTTCTTTTTCTGTAAAATGCGTAAAGCGATGGCCATCGTATTTCGATACGCCTCCACCATAAGTACCGAACCAAAGGTTTCCGCTTTTGTCTTCCAGCATACTCACAACAAAATTATTGGAGAGGCCTTCTTTTTCTGTAAAATGCGTAAAGCGATGGCCATCGTATTTCGATACGCCTCCACCATCAGTACCGAACCAAAGATTTCCGCTTTTGTCTTCCAGCATACTCCCAACAACATTATTGGAGAGGCCTTCTTTTTCTGTAAAATGCGTAAAGCGATGGCCATCGTATTTCGATACGCCTCCTCCATTAGTACCGAACCAAAGATTTCCGCTTTTGTCTTCCAGCATACTCGCAACAACATTATTGGAGAGGCCTTCTTTTTCTGTAAAATGCGTAAAGCGATGGCCATCGTATTTCGATACGCCTCCACCATAAGTACCGAACCAAAGATTTCCGCTTTTGTCTTCCAGCATACTCCAAACAAAATTATTGGAGAGGCCTTCTTTTTCTGTAAAATACGTAAAGCGATGGCCATCGTATTTCGATACGCCTCCACCATCAGTACCGAACCAAAGATTTCCGCTTTTGTCTTCCAGCATACTCGCAACAACATTATTGGAGAGGCCTTCTTTTTCTGTAAAATGCGTAAAGGTGTATTGACTAGACCCTTCGACTTCGCTCTGGGCAAGTTTCGATACGCCTCCACCCCAAGTACCGAACCAAAGGTTTCCGCTTTTGTCTTGAAGCATACTCCAAACAAAATTATTGGAGAGGCCTTCTTTTTCTGTAAAATGCGTAAAGGTGTATTGACTAGACCCTTCGACTTCGCTCTGGGTAAGTTTCGATACGCCTCCACCCCAAGTACCGAACCAAAGATTTCCGCTTTTGTCTTCCAGCATACTCCTAACAAAATTATTGCTTAGGCCTTCTTTTTCTGTAAAATGCGTAAAGCGATGGCCATCGTATTTCGATACGCCTCCACCCCAAGTACCGAACCAAAGATTTCCGCTTTTGTCTTCCAGCATACTCCTAACAACATTATTGCTTAGGCCTTCTTTTTCTGTAAAATGCGTAAAGCGATGGCCATCGTATTTCGATACGCCTCCACCATTAGTACCAAACCAAAGATTTCCGCTTTTGTCTTCCAGCATACTATAAACAACATTATTGGAGAGGCCTTCTTTTTCTGTAAAATGCGTAAAGCGATGGCCATCGTATTTCGATACGCCTCCACCATTAGTACCAAACCAAAGATTTCCGCTTTTGTCTTCCAGCATACTAAAAACAACATTATTGGAGAGGCCTTCTTTTTTTGTAAAATGCGTAAAGCGATGGCCATCGTATTTCGATACGCCTCCACCATAAGTACCGAACCAAAGATTTCCGCTTTTGTCTTGAAGCATACAGTTTATAGTGGCGTGTTTTAAGCCTTGCAATTTACTGAAAGAGCTAAAGTTTTCAGGGTTTTGGTCTCTGATATAAGCGTCTTTTGCAATTACCACTTCGGGTATGCCCGCTACAAAAGGGCTGTCAATGGCGGGTACTGTTTTTGGTATTAAAAAAGTGTCTTGCCCGGGTGTGCATATTCGTGGCGTACCAGCGTTAACAATTTTTGGATTGCCTGCCAGGTGTATGTTTGTATTGGTAAGCACCACTTTGGGTGTGCCTGCGGGTATTTTTTTTAGTTTGCTTTCATCTACAATTATAACTTTAGGTTCAGCCATGCTGTCTTTGGGTACTAAATAGCCTTTGGCAGCAACCACTTTTGGTGCAAAGGTATTTGGGCGTTCCTGCTCTTTATGCTGGGTGCATGAAAAGAAACTAATTACTGAAATCAGTAATAAAAATGATGTAAAACAGTTGTTGGAATTTGATTTATGCATAATGATAATTGCCAATTATTTTATTGTATAATGTTGTCATAGGATATTCGATAATCGGGTCACGCAGGGGAATTTCACCCCCACGTTCTCACGGAACCGTGCGTGAAAGTCTCCCTTCACACGGCTCTTCATGTTATAAATCACATAAATATAGTCCTATTTACGGATGAACCAGTAACCAGTAACCAGTGTGCAAATAAATTGGGGCGTTCTTTGTACTTCGTTCGTACGTATCGAAGACTTGCTTTCTTGTCTGATTCCTCTCTCGATTTTACAGAACAATACAGAGTTCACTTGTTCCTTAAAACAGCCTATGTATGTTTCTTGCCAATTTAATCCCGGATGCCACATATCCAGTTATCAGGTTTCCGATATGTTCTGTCATAGGTACAAACGTAACTGCCTATTTTTGACATCATCTATTGCCTTTACGAGGCTTCATCATTGGTTCACTGTAGTTTATCCTGAGCGAAGTCGAAGGGTTCAGCTCATTGTATTCTCACCTACAGGAATTCTAACTCCCGTTTTTCTTTGTCGCTCACCACATTTTAGTTTCCTGATAATGCAGCACAAAGTGGTTTAATGACTACTCCTGAAAATCGTCATTGAGAGACCTACTCTCATCTGTTTTAAAGCACCAACTGTCTCACGACAGTTGTTCAAGTCACACACGGTTTCGCGCTTGGCGAAGAAGCCGATTTCGAAGCACTAAACTGTCTGCCAGCACTGAACTTGACACGAAGCACAAAGCTTTATATAAGCACTGAACCGCCAATTTTTTGTAGGTGCTGTTATGTGCTGCTATTTCTTCTTTATCCATTGATTATCAATAAGTATCTTGGTCATTAAATTAAATTCGTCACTAAAAACTTGTTCAGTTATTTGATTGTTTATGTCGTAAATAAATGAAACAATTTCATCGTCATTGTCAAATTTCTTGTCTTTGTTTATGTCCTTACGAGCTTGAATTAAAATCTTGTTTGTTTCGAGAATTGTTTGCCAATGAATGATGTCAAAGTTCTCTGGTGATACTTTTTTAAAGTTCTGTCCAGAGAGGTCTGAAATGAATAAATACTTTGGGTCGTCTGAATTTAATTTTCCGTCTTGATTAAAATCTTTAGTTGTGATTGAGTAGTAAATAAGTCCTACATTTCTTTTATCTCGCTGTCCTGAATGAATGATTGCGTCATTCTTTGGACTAATTGAGTTTATCAACATTTTTAAACTGTCAGAAAGAAGTCGAGTTTGTTTAGTTTTTGTGTTGTAAAAAGCAATATTCCAAAAAGCATACTGTCGTCCATAACTACTGCTTTTAAATCCTTTTTCAGTTTCTTCTATTTCTTCAAGTGTCAATGGGTAAATAATCCAATCTGAACTATCAAGAACTGTCGGAGTGTTAAACTGTAAGTTGATTGTATTATACTTTGAGTTTGTAGTTTCTATGTCCGGTTCCGTTGTCTGGTCGACAAAGGTGCCTTTTGGTTTGTCGTTACAAGCACAAAGTCCTATTGCTAAAAATGTTAATATTGTTAGTCTGTTCATATTTCGTGTCATTATTTATAGTTGCACATAACGGTTTTCAGCTACAAGAAGTTGGCGATTTCGAAGCACTAAACTGGCTGCCAGCACTGAACTTGTCACGAAGCACAAAGCTTCATTTAACCACGGAACCCGCTTTTTTGCCAAACGCCTGTTACCTGCTGTGCTTTCTGTCTGTCCGAAATCGTAACTCATTGTCGTTTGATTAAGTCGTTTAGCACTTTTATACTCTCCTGTTTGTATTCAGTCCAAAGCGGGTCTGAAATGTCGGCTGTCTTTGGGATTTTGTCACTCACAGCTTTCATTCTATTGTCGTGATTTGTCAAAATTGAAATAACCTCATTTGGATTGTCGTTTACTTTGCCCTCTAAACTGTCAGAAAGATGTTTGAGTGTCTTGCCGATGTTAAGTCGGTTTTGAGTTAGTGAAAGGTTTGAGTTTGGTCCACCCAGAATATTGTCCGCACTTTCATCATCTTGATTGTCGTCCTCCCAATTACAAACATCGCAAATCTCATAAACACCTCGCTCGTCAAGTGTCGGAAAACCACAGCCTGGGCAAGTGAAAAATTTCAAACTGTTGTCCTTAATATACTTGTCAAAGGCTTTTCTTCTTGTCGTAAAGTCCGCCAATATTGAGTTGTCGGCAGCAGTCAGTTTAGTTCTATCAAATTTCTCCGGATACATCTTGGTCGTGTCGTTATTTTGTGTTGTCTGTTCGTTTGTTTTGGTTGTCTGATTACAGCTAAATGCAAGTAAGGAAAGTCCAATTAAAAGTAGTTTCGTTTTAGTTTGCACGGTCGTCATAGCATTGCAGGTAATCGGGTCACGCAGGGGAATTTCACCCCCACGTTCCCACGGAACCGTGCGTGAAAGTCTCCCTTCACACGGCTCTTCATGTTAATAAACCACATTGAAATTAGTTAATTTCATGGATATACCAATAATCAATATCTGCTTATTGGCTGTGATTTTGTTTCATAATAATCAATCATCCCTTTTTATCGGTTGTAAATTGTTTTGAAACCTAACATGCCTAGCCCTTCGCTCCATATCCATTACAAATACTTCAACACTACTACGACTAAGTCTGCCCCCTATATCTCAAGCACATCCTTTCCTGTCTGCTTCCTCTCTCGATTTTACAGAACGTTATAGAGTTCACTTGTTCCTTAAAACAGCCTGAATACATGTCCTGCCTCCCGATAGATATAAACTTGCATCAACGATTCGAACATACCAGCTATCGGGATTAACCCCGGATGTCACGTGCCCAGTAATCAGGTATCCGGCTCGCCCTGTCGTAGGTACAAACGTAACCACCTACTTTTGACATCTTTTATTGCTCTTACGAGGCTTCATCATTGGTTCATTCTCAT